>Ga0210054_1000015_pt1 | contig 349791 bp, 313 predicted proteins | sample CryGeymeta201516_FD_185470 | JGI IMG/M metagenome (GOLD analysis project Ga0210054, IMG submission 185470) | Groundwater microbial communities from Crystal Geyser aquifers in Utah, USA - Crystal Geyser metaG 2015-16 (SPAdes) (version 2) | ecosystem: Environmental > Aquatic > Deep subsurface >... | reverse complement strand
CTAGCGTCAATTCCGCCCTTTTCTCTCGCCAAATGACCATCTTGCGTTTTGTAAAAGGTAATACCTCCAATAGTACCTTTCAATTTAATAATGCTATTCTGTCTAGCCATAATTTCTAAAAATTTAATTCAACATTTGGTTTGCATTCGCAAACCTCTCACGACTCCATCATTTTAAATTTTGTTGCAACAGTTTTAAATGATCATCACAAAGATTACATCAACTTATGCGTAAGAAAAAGGGAGTACCATACAATATGTCCAAAATCGACACAAGTGTCTAAAATCACCACAAAAACAACCTAATATCATTAAATAAATAATAATTAAATTGCGAAAGATTTTCTGCCACTCATAGAGTAGTCAAAGTCAATTCAAAAGTATAGATGAAGTATGAGAATTAATATGCATAGGGTTTGCATCTACCCTAAAGATATACAGCTCATAACAGGGAAAAGTTATCGTCAAAGTGCAAGATTAATGCAAAAGATTAAAGATGAACTTAATAAGCCTGCAAATGAGTTCTTAACAATTGAAGAGTTCTGTACATATACAGGAATAAAATATGAACAAGTAACTCACTTGATTTTTGGTTAAAATTGAAATTTACTTTAATCAATTTTTAATCAAGAAAACTAAAATAACTACATAAAGAACTAGTTCAATTTTTAGTATTAATCCTTTAATAATTAAAGAATTATCATTATATTTGACTACTTTGAATTTAGAATAATAGTAACCTTAATAGTAGAGGTGTCAGTAGAGGAGTCACTAAATTTAAATACTTTGGAAAGTATTTATTTTATTGATGTTTTTTGTAGTAAACAAATCCCTTTCTCTCTGCCAGTAAACATAAAAAAGGTAACAAAACCCATTAAATTCAAAGATTTAGTGGGTTTTTTAATTTAAAATATTATTGAAAAAAGTGACTCCAGAAGGATTCGAACCTTCAACCGTCAGAGCCGAAATCTGATATTCTATCCAGTTGAACTATGGAGCCAAATGTTTTATGCCAAATGTTTTTTTACCAAATCTGCAATAATTTTTCCGTCAGCTTTGCCAGAGAGTTCCTTTGAAACAACTCCCATCACCTTTCCCATATCTTGCATTCCTTTTGCTCCCAAATTAGCAATCGTTTCCAAAATTACATTAGAAATTTGGTTTTCCGAAGGCGCTTCAGGTAAAAATTGTTCTAAAACTGCTATTTCTCCTAATTCAGGAGTTGCTAAATCTTCTCTTCCTTGTTTTAGATAAATTGCAACACTATCTTTTCTTTGTTTTACTTGCTTCTGAATAATTTTTATCTCTTGATCTGCTGTCAATTCTTCTTGCGCCCCCGTTTCGGTTTTAGCTAGCAAAAAAGCAGATTTTACCGCTCTTAAAGCCTGCAAGGCAATCGTGTCTTTTGCTTTCATTGCCTCTTTCATTTTTTCCATTACTTGTAATTGCAAATTCATAAATAGTAAATTAAAGATTTTTTATTGTTTTCAGTTTCCTTAAATATAAAACATTCTTGTTATAATCAATAAAGGCTTTTCCTTGGTGTAAAATATCTGCACCAATGATTCCATGAACTTCATTAGCATTGTGTTGTAGAAGCGCTGTGTTTACATGCGACAAATTAAATAAAACCAAATGACAATTTTTAGTTTTCCAATTGCCAATTTTCAAAAAATTATCCGCAGATTCTTGTGTTTCCATATCAATGGCACCTGCACCTGCAGCTTTGGTATCACTTAGTTTGGCATCCAACTTAAAAAACTCAATCAAATCCATTCCGACACAAGAATTTGATGCCCCAGTATCTAAAATAAAACGTCCTCTTACATCATTGATTTTAGCTTTTAATTCAAGATGATTTGTAGCGATATTTTTTAATTTTATTCTGATATAGTTTTCTTTTTCTAATATTTTTCGAATTTTTTTCATACAAGTATTTTACTCGAACCAAAAATACAATTTATTCAATACAGAAAAAAACCAACCGAGATTATAATTTAATTTAATTCTAAATATGATAATAACAATTTCATAATTTGAAATGTTAATCTAATTTTATAATTTAGTTGAAAATTATAAACATGAAAACAACTACAAGATTAGAGCAAGCACTTATTAAATTATACAATGCTTATCACCATAATTTATTGAATCCTGAGGATTGTAAAGCATGCGCAGTTGGAAATATTTTAGACAATCACGATAGTTGGAAACACCTTACTGAAGGTCATGGTTCATTAAAATTAAGTTATGTTGGAAGGGTTCATGAAAACCTTGGAAGAAAATTTAACGGTTATTCTCCCTCAGAAATATTACAAATTGAAAAAGTATTTTTAGATGCATGCGGATTTTCGACTCCTTTGTGCCATTACAATAAAAGACCTATAAATCCGACTTCAAAAGATGTTTTATTTGATGGATTATCGGCAGTTATTGAATTGCTTTGTAAGTTTGATAACATAAAAAACGTGATGGATTTCTCTAAGCTTTTTGAACAAGAAAATGGGGAACCCGTTTATCATTTAGAAACCTTTTTAGGATAAAAAAAAAACGGTTTTTAGGAAATCTAAAACCGTTTTTTTATTTATTTATAATTTAAAGTATTATCCACCAAAATCATCAAAACGAATATTTTCGTCCGAGATTCCAAAATCTTCACCCATTTTTTGAACTGCTTTATTCATCAAAGGTGGTCCACAAAAATACAACTCAATATCTTCAGGAGAATCATGTTTGCTGAGGTAATTATCAATAACGCAATTATGAATAAAACCAACAAAACCGTCACCTTCTTCATCATTGATATCTTTTTTTACCTTCCAATTATCTTCTGGCATTGGCTCTGATAATGCCAAATAAAATTTAAAATTTGTAAAATCTTTTTCTAAAGATTTAAAATGATCAATATAGAATAACTCTCTTTTAGAACGCCCTCCATACCAATAAGTTACTTTTCTGCCAGTTTTTAAAGTTTTGAAAAGATGATATAAGTGTGAACGCATTGGAGCCATTCCTGCACCACCACCAACATATAACATCTCAGCATCTGATTCATTAATAAAGAATTCTCCATAAGGACCAGAAATGGTTACTTTATCTCCAGGTTTTTGAGCAAAAATATACGAAGAAGCGACTCCTGGATTTACATCCATCCAACCACCTTTCGCTCTGTCAAATGGTGGTGTTGCAATACGAACATTCAACATAATTTCTCTTCCTTCGGCAGGAAATGAAGCCATTGAATACGCACGCTCAACAATCTCATTATTTTTCATAACTAAAGCCCACAACTTGAATTTATCCCATTCAGCTTGAAATTTATCAGGCGTTTCGTGTTCTTCTGGATGTGCGGTGATATCGATGTCTGAGTATTTTACTTCACAAGGAGGAATCTCAATTTGGATATAACCACCTGCTTTGTACCCCATTTCTTCAGGAATTTCTACCACAAATTCTTTAATAAATGAAGCAACATTATAATTTCTAACAACAGTTCCTTGCCATTTTTTGATACCAAAAACCTCCTCAGGAATGGTAATATTCATGTCTTGCTTAACTTTTACTTGACAGGCTAGACGAATACCTTCCTTTAATTCTTTTTTTGTAAAATGTGGGGTTTCTGTAGGTAATGCTTCTCCTCCACCTTCTAAAACATGACATTCACATTGAAGACAAGACCCACCACCACCACAAGCTGATGGTAAAAATATTTTTTCATTTCCTAAGGTGGTAAGTAGTGAACTTCCTGAAGAAACCTCTAGTTTTCTCTCTCCATTAATTGTGATAATTACTGGACCAGAAGGCGATAATTTTTGTTTTACATATAATAACAATGCAACCAATAATAGTGTTATTAATAAAAATGCTGTTACTGTTGCAAAAATAGTTCCTGTTGTACCTGCTACTAATATCATGCTGCTATTCGTTTAATGTTGTGTTTTTAGCTACTACCTCTTTAGTTTCTGAATTTTTGATGATTTTTTTCTCAATTTTAGCTTCTACTTTTGGTAACTCTTTTGGTTTTTCATCTCCTCCAGTCAACATTCCACCAAAACTCATGAAGCCTATTGCCATCAAACCTGTGATAATAAAAGTAATTCCTAAACCTCTCAAAGCAGGTGGAACACTCGAATATCTGATTTTTTCACGAATCGCTGCAATCGCTAATATCGCTAAAAACCATCCAATTCCTGAACCAACTCCATAAGTTAAAGCCAATCCTAAGGTTGGAATTTCACGAGATTGCATAAACAAACTTCCCCCTAAAATCGCACAGTTTACAGCAATTAATGGCAAGAAAATACCTAATGAATTGTATAATGAAGGTGAAAATTTTTCGACAATTATTTCTACCAACTGAACCATTGTTGCTATTGTTGCTATAAACATGATGAATGACAAGAAACTCAAATCATAAACTGCATATTCAGGACCCAACCAACCAAGAGCTCCTTCTTTTAAAATATACTGATCAAGTAACCAATTCAAAGGAACTGTCACTGCAAGAACGAAAATAACTGCAGCTCCTAATCCAACAGCAGTGGCTATTTTTTTTGAAACAGCAAGGTAAGAACACATCCCAAGGAATGTCGCAAAAACCATATTGTCTATAAATATTGATTTAAAAAATAATTCTATATGTTCCATAATTTTTAGTTTTTAGTTGTTAGTTGTTAGTTGTTAGTTATTGATAAAAAAACAAGAACTAATAACTATGAACCTATGACTATTTAATTTTCTTCTATTAATACTTTATTTCTTGAACGTTGAATCCAAATAATAATTCCTAAAACGATTAATGCCATTGGTGATAACAACATAAATCCGTTATTTTCATAACCAATTGCATACAAACCCGTTTTTTCGATTGGATCCCCTAGAACTTTGAAACCTAATAGGGTTCCTGAACCCAATAATTCTCTAAAGAAACCAACGATTACTAATATTAAACCGTAACCAGCAGCGTTTCCAATGCCATCGAGGAAAGATTTCCAAGGACCGTTTCCAAGGGCAAATGCTTCAAAACGTCCCATAATGATACAATTCGTGATGATTAATCCTACAAAAACTGACAGGGTTTTACTCAGCTCATAGCTAAATGCTTTCAAGATTAAATCAACAATAATTACCAAAGCAGCCACTACAACAAGTTGCACAATAATTCTAATTTTAGAAGGTATTATATTTCTTAACAAAGAAATCGCAACATTTCCAAGGGCAAGAACTGCCATTACAGAAAGAGCCATAACTATTGATGCTTTTAACTCTGCAGTTATTGCCAATGCAGAACAAATACCTAAAACTTGAACTGTAATTGGGTTGTTATCTGTTAACGGATCTGTTAATAAACCTGCGTCTTTTTTTGATAAAAGTGCCATAAATTAATTTTTTAGTGATTTAAAATAAGGAACATATAGTTGTAGGTCAGATTTTATCATTGCCGAAACTCCATTACCCGTAATGGTTGCACCTGCAATGGCATCTACCTTATAATCCGATTTCCTTTCGTTTTTTGGATCATTGTTTCCTTTGGCTACTGTGACACCTTTGAATTCTCCTTCATCAGTAAGTAAATGTTCCCCATGAAAATCATCCATAAAAAATCGTTGTTTAATGTTTGCACCTAAACCTGGTGTTTCTCCTTTGTGATCAAAATAAGCTCCTTGGATAATCATGTTTTCATCCATAGCAACATATCCCCAAATGGCATCCCAAAGACCTTTGCCATAAATTGGTGCTACATAGAGGATTTTGCCATCTTTTTCGCCAACAAATAGTGGAAGTTTTCTTTCTTTACCCTCTTTTGCAAAGGTTTGTTGTTGTTTAACATCAATCAAATAAGCATTTGCATCTTCTGTAATATTATCTCCTTGAATAACAATTTGCTTTTTGATGTATTTCTCAAATTTTTTGCCTGCAACTGCTGATGAAATAAAATTTGCATTAGATTCATCATTATCATTTACACCCAAAGCATATAAAATGTTTTGTTGTTTTTCAACCCGTTTATTTTCATCTATATTTGGTTTAAGTGACGAGGCAAAGAATGCCAATACTGATCCTACAACCAATACCATAATTACGGCAAAAACTAAGGTATATAGATTATTATCTGTTTTTTTACTCATAACTAGGCAGTTTTAAGTTTAGTACGGTTTAATCTTTTCTTGACATTTCCCTGAACCACATAATGGTCGATTGTTGGTGCAAAAACATTCATTAATAAAATAGCTAAGAAAACGCCTTCAGGATATGCAGGGTTAAAAACTCGAATCATAATTGACATAAAACCAATTAAGAAACCGTAAATCCATTTTCCTTTATTTGTTTGTGAAGCTGTTACAGGATCGGTTGCCATAAAAACAGCACCAAATGCCAAACCACCAATCATTAGATGCTCATACCAAGCTGTGTGCATCAGTCCATAAAATTTGCTTGATGAAGTGATGATATCAGCAGCCACAATTTGATTAAAAATCAAACCCATTACTGCTGCACCCATAAAGGTTGAAACAATAATTCTCCAACTTCCAATTTTAGTAAAAATCAAAAATGCAGCGCCTATAAGAATTAAAAACGTTGATGTTTCTCCCACGGAACCTGGAATAAAACCCATGAATTTATCCCAATTAGAATAAATAACTTCTTGATTTTGAGCATAACTTCCTAAAATAGTTTCTCCTGAAATTGCATCAGCAGTTCCTGCTCGATTCACAGCATCATAAACCCAAACTTTATCTCCAGACATCCAAGTTGGATATGCGAAAAATAAAAAAGCTCTGATCGTCAAAGCAGGATTTAAAATATTCATTCCTGTGCCGCCAAAAACTTCTTTTCCAATGATAACTCCAAAAATAACTGCTATTGACAACATCCAAAGTGGGGTATCAATTGGGACAATTAATGGCACTAACATTCCTGTTACCAGGTATCCTTCTTCTACTTCATGACCTTTGATAATCGCAAAAATAAATTCAACTCCAAGACCAACTCCATAAGAAACAATAACCAATGGTAGTACTTTTATAATTCCAATCCAGAAATTATCAAAAGTGAAAAAATTTGTTAAGACATTGTCTCTTAAAGAACTGTCTATTGCCGCATAATGCTGATAACCAGCATTAAACATTCCAAATAACAAACACGGAATCAACGCCAAAATCACCATATTCATGGTTCTTTTTAAATCATCCGCAGCTTTGATGTGCGTTCCTCCATGAGTCACATCATTTGGCATGTATAAAAAGGTATGGATTGCATTAAATGCAGGAGCCATTTTAGTTCCTTTATACTTTTCTTTTAAATTGTGTAAATTTTGTTTTAAGCTCATAATAAATTATCCTAATTCTTGTCTCATTAAATCTAAACCTTCGCGAATTATTTTTTGGTGTGGTTGTTTAGAAACACAAATAAATTCGGTCAAAGCGAAATCTTCGGGTGCTACTTCATAGCCTCCTAATGCTTCCATTTCATCTAAATCTTTATACATAAATGCTTTTAATAATTGCATTGGATAAATATCTAATGGAAACACTTGCTCATAAGAACCAGTTACCACAAAAGCTCTGTGTTCGCCATTTGTGTTGGTGGTTAAATCATATTTTTTATTTGGGTTTAACCAAGAAAATGTAAATGCTCTTGAAGTTGAAACTTTATCAAAAACAGGTTTGTTCCATCCAAAAAACTCATAATCATTTCCTTCTGGAATAGCTGTAATTTGATTGTCATAATAACCAATAAAATCATTTTGGGTAACTTGTGTTCCGGTTAACACATTTCCACTGATAATTCTTGTATTGTCGTTTATCAAATTATTTTTTGTAATATCAGCAATTGAAGCACCTATAATTGCAGAAACATAGTGAGGTTTTGAAAACTTAGAGCCGGTTAAAGCTACAATTCGTGTTGCATTGAAATTTCCTGTCAAAAACAATTCACCAATAATTATCATGTCTTGAGGTGTCAAAACCCAAACAACTTCTCCTTTATTAATCGGATTAATTTTAGAGATTTGTGTACCAACATTTCCAGAAGGATGTGGTCCTGAAACTTTGTGCAATTCAATTCCTAGTATTTTTGTAAAGGGAGTATTTGAATTTACACCAACTGAGACATGAATTTTCCCAGAAGTCAGTTTTGAAATTGCGGTGATTGCCGTTTGCAGTTCATTTTCTTTGCCAGCCAAAGTATAATCAAAATCCGCAGCTAACGGAGCACTTGCATACGCAGAGATGAAAATTGCTTTTGGTGTTTGATTTGGATTAGCAATAATGTCAAATGGACGCTGTTTGATAAATGGCCAACAACCAGAACTAAATAAATGGTTTTTTACTTGTTCAGCAGACATTTTTGAAACGTCTTTTTTACCAAAATCTTGGTATTCTTGTTTTCCATCAGCAGCAATTTTAACCGCTAAAATTTTTCTTCTTGCACCACGAATTACCTCAACAACTTTTCCAGAAACAGGACTTGGAAATAAAATTCGTTCATCGTCTTTTGAATAAAAAATCGTTTCACCAGCTTTTACTGAAGCGCCTTCTCTGGCAATAAGTTTGGGGATAATTCCGTGGAAATCTTCTGGTTTTATTGCATAAACACTACTTAAAGAAGATTGAGTAGTGGTCTTTTCTGCAACACCAACAAGCTTGATATCTAAGCCTTTTTTGATACGAATGTCTTTTGACATAGTAAATTGGAATTTTAGTTAACTAAAAAAATCATGCAAATTTAATTGTTTGTGAATCATTTTTAAATAATTTTAGACTTAAATTATCCTAAAATTATTATTTATAATTATTCTAAATAAATAGATTTACGAAATCGATTTTATTTTTGTAACTTGGTTCAAAATTTGAAATATCAAAAAATTGAACACTATTTTTGTAAAATGATAAAAAAAATTTCTTCCTTTTTCTGTCTATTTTTTTTGATGGTAAGCTTCCACTCTCAAAATATCAAATCAATTCAATTAAGGTCTTTTAATGAAAATAATTTTTCGGCAATTGTTCCTTTGGGAACTGTATTAGAATTGTCTTTTGATGATTTGGATAATGACAACAAAGAATATCAGTATAAAATCCAACACATGACTCATGATTGGCAACCAAGTAGATTGCTATCAAGTCAATATATTGATGGTTTTGACCAAAATAATATTAATAACCTTACAAATTCTTTCAATACTTTTCAAAGTTACACACATTATGAAGTGAGAATTCCGAATCCAAATACTGTGATTACCAAAAGTGGCAATTATCTTGTGTCTATTTTTGATGAAGATGATGAAATCATTTTTACAAGAAGATTTGTACTGTATGAAAACGAAGTTACGGTTGGTGTAAATGTTTCGAGAAGTAGAAACACAAAAGCATTGCAAACGCAACAAACCGTTGAATTCGTGGTTAATCATCCAAAATTGCGTATCAATAATCCTTCTCAAGAAGTAAATATTGTTGTTCTAAAAAACGAAAATTGGAACGAAAATATTTCAGGAATTCAGCCTACTTTTTTTCATCAAAATGCATTACGCTATTCTTATAACAATACCATGAATTTTTGGGGTGGAAATGAATATCTAAATTTCGATTCAAAGTCTATTAGAAATAAAAGTTTGAATGTGGTAAAAATTGAAATGAAAGATATTTTTCATCATTATTTATATCCATATTCTTATGAACCAAATTTAAAATACAATTACAATCCCGATATCAATGGCCAATTTATCATCAGGACTTTAGAAGCAAATGACCCAAAAACAGAGGCAGATTATGCCATGATGCATTTTTCTTTGATGGCTGATGAACCTTTTTATAACAAGGAAGTCTATGTTTATGGCGCTTTCAATAATTTTGAAATTGAGAAGGAAAACAAACTTTATTACAACGATAATACGAAGAGCTATTTTGGAAATATTTTACTTAAACAAGGTTTTTACAACTACAGTTTTGTGACTGTTGACGAGAAAAATAGCATTGATAAAAACGAAATTATGGGTTCGTTTTTTGAGACTGAAAATCAATATAAAGTATTGGTTTATTTCAAAGCTTTTGGAGCATTATACGACAGAGTTGTTGGAGTTGGAAACGGATTTTTTAACCAAAATAAGTAATCTAAAATATTCTTGTTTTTTTAAACAAAAAAGTTACATTTACAATTATGGTAGAAAAAGTTACAAAAGGGATAAAAATTTCTGTAAAAACTAATTTTAACGGGTCAAGTTACAGAAATAATAGGTTATACCACATTTTTGCTTACTACATCACCATCGAAAATAATTCTTCACAAACCGTTCAACTAAAAGACCGTTTTTGGAAAATATACGATTCATTAAACGATGTTGAAATTGTCACTGGTGAGGGTGTTATTGGACAAACTCCAATTTTAGAACCAAATGAAACATTTTCCTACAATTCTGGTTGCTTTTTAGAATCAACTATGGGTGCAATGAAAGGATATTATACCATGATTGATATTCATTCCTTCGAAGAATTTAAAGTGTTTATCCCAACATTTCAACTTATAACTCCAATATTATTAAACTGATTAACAGGAAAAAAGCGGGTTTAAAAATTCTTGATGCTGCATGTTTAAACTGCGGACACCCTTTTAGCTGACATGAAAATTTTTGTCCAGAATGTGGTCAAGAAAACAAAGGAAGTAAGATTACTTTCAAAAATTTTATACATGAGTTTTTTAATGGTTTTTTCAATTTTGACGCAAAATTTTGGCGCACATTGATTCCCCTTTTAATCAATCCTGGAAAAGTTTCTAAGGACTATATTAATGGAAAAAGACAACGTTACACAAACCCATTCCGTTTTTATTTAGCGGTTTCAATCATCTTTTTTTTATTGGTTGGATTATCTAAAACGAAAGAGAGATTTGAGGAATTATCAAAAAATTCTAAAACTATTATCTCAAAAAACAATGGTAATGAAAAAGCTGCTAATCCTAATTTAATAGAAAAACAGAAAAAAGATTCTATTATAAAATTGGTCAATACTGAATTAAATAAATCTGTAATCCCCATTCCTGAAGAAGCGAAAACGCAAATAATAAATAAGATTAAAAAAGATTCTACAAAATTAACGATTGAATTTAATCCTGGTGATAAGAACACAAATTCCGATACAAATACACGTTTAAAAAAATTTTATAAATTTCATAAAAAAAATCTAGAAATTTCTATAGATGATTCTTTGGACTCATTGAAAATTGAGAAAAATTTTATAAATCGATTTTTATTTTCGAGAGCAAAATTAATCCATTCCTACTTTAAAGACAAAGAAAGTAGAGAGCGATTTTTATTACAAATTCTTTATTATGGTTCGGTAGCTATCTTTCTACTTTTGCCTTTTTTTGCACTTTTTCTAAAACTTTTTTATGTGAGGAGAAAATTCACTTATGTTGATCATTTGATTTTTGTATTTCATGAACAAACAGTTTTTTTTATGCTATTTACCATCTTTACACTTTTAGAAATTTTCGGATTAAATCCCGCTCTTTGGATTTTTAACATCCTATTTCTATTGTATTTGTTTTTATCGATGAAAAATTTTTATCAGCAAGGATGTCTTAAAACTTTTGTAAAATTTATTTTAGTGAACCTGAGCTTTATTATTGTTACTTCAATGGGAATTACATTGCTATTTATATTTTCATTCGCACTTGCTTAAAACTTTGGCAATACAATAAAATAGTCCATTTTTATAATCACAACCTATTTTTAAATAGGAAAAAGATGAATAAAATTGTACCTTTGAATGTAAATTTTTATTAAAACTTAAATACAAACAACATGAGTAGAGGATTTTTTAACGTTCCAACACCAATCAACGAACCTGTAAAAGGATATGCTCCTGGCTCTCCTGAAAGAGAAGAGTTATTGGCAACTTATAAAAAAATGATTGCCAATAAGATTGATGTTCCGATGCATATTTATGGAAGAGAAATCAGAACTGGAAATACTAAAAATATCACACCTCCTCATGATCATCAACACATTGTTGGACAATATCACGTTGCAGAAAAAAAACATGTTGAAGAAGCAATTGCAACTGCTTTGGCAGCAAGACAAGCGTGGTCAAACGCAAGTTGGATGGAACGTGCTTCTATTTTTTTGAAAGCAGCTGAACTGTTAGCAGGACCTTACAGAGCAAAAATGAATGCAGCAACCATGATTGCACAGTCTAAAAACGTGCATCAAGCTGAAATTGATGCCTCTTGTGAAATGATTGATTTTTTCCGTTTCAACGTGCAATACATGACTGATATTTTTAAAGATCAACCTGCATCTGCCCCTGGTATTTGGAACAGAGTTGAGTACAGACCTTTGGAAGGATTTGTGTATGCAATTACGCCTTTTAATTTTACATCCATTGCTGCGAATTTATGTGCAGCACCAGCTTTGATGGGAAATGTGGTCGTTTGGAAACCTTCTGATCATCAAGCCTATTCTGCGCAAGTTATTGTAGATTTGTTCAAAGAAGCTGGTTTGCCTGATGGCGTTATCAATGTGATTTATGGTGATCCTGTAATGATTACGGATACTATTTTGGCTTCTCCTGATTTTGCTGGATTGCATTTTACTGGGTCAACAACTATTTTCAAGAATTTGTGGAAACAAATTGGAACGAATATTCACACGTATAAAACCTATCCAAGAATTGTAGGTGAAACTGGTGGAAAAGATTTTATTTGGGCGCACAATTCTGCAAATCCATTGCAAGTGGCAACTGCCATTACAAGAGGTGCTTTTGAATATCAAGGTCAAAAATGCTCTGCTGCTTCAAGAGCGTATATTCCATATTCTCTTTGGGAGGATGTAAAAAAACACTTGATTGCGCAAACCAATGAAATGAAAATGGGTTCGCCTGAAGATCCTTCAAACTTTGTAAATGCGGTAATTCATGAAGGTTCGTTTGATAAAATTGCGAGTTATATTGACGCAGCAAAAACAGCTACTGATGCTGAAATTATCATTGGTGGAAATTATGACAAATCAAAAGGATATTTTATTGAACCTACTGTAATTGTTGCAAAATCGCCTACTTATAAAACAATGACTACTGAATTATTTGGACCTGTAATTAGCATTTATATTTATGAAGATGCAGACTGGGAACACTCCTTAAAATTGGTTGATGAATCTACTGAATATGCCTTGACAGGAGCTATTTTCTCAAAAGATAGATACATTGTTGAAAAAGCATCTAAAGCATTAGAAAATGCTGCTGGAAACTTTTATATCAATGACAAACCAACAGGAGCAGTTGTGGGACAACAACCTTTTGGAGGCGCAAGAGCTTCAGGAACCAATGACAAAGCTGGCTCTGCGCAAAATTTATTACGTTGGACATCAGTAAGATTGATCAAAGAAACCTTTGTAACGCCTGAAGATTATAAATATCCTTTTTTGGAATAGAAAAAATAAGCATAAAAAAAGCCTTATAAATAATTTTATAAGGCTTTTTTTAGATACAATATTGAGCTATTCCACCATCAATTTTCTAGTGGTTTGTTTAGCACCATTTTTAATTTTCACCAAATACAATCCTGAAGAAAGTTGGTTAAATTCAATTTTTTGTGAAAAATAAGAGCTTGTATTTTTAAAGCTTTTTTGCTCAATAAATCTTCCTGTAATGTCAAACAATTGAATCTCAATATCATTGGATTCAACTGTATCAAACTGAACTTGAAAAGAACCTTTTGTAGGATTTGGAAATAAATTAAAATTTCCAAAAGTCACATCTTTTATGGAAGCTGTATTGTCAACAATTACAGTATAGTCTTCAGTTTCTCCCCATTCTGTTAAGTGATCAGCATCACAAGCGCCATCACCAAAACCATCAGTTGGGTCATCATATTCAATGATAACACGCATTCTGGTACTGCCAAATTTTGCGGTATTTGGTACTGTAATAGTTCCTGTTGCAGTACCCACACTTCCTGAAATTGTTCCTAAAGAATACCTTTCTGTGGCATTGTCAAATACAAAATCTTGATTCCAATCCATAAAAACATACACATGGTCTTGATATCCATCAGGATTTAAAGTTACAGAAACTTGATGCGAATCACCTCTTTTTACATTCGTAGCAATAGCCGTAAAATCTTCATAACCACCTGATGTATTATTGCCTGAATTGTTATTGATGGTATTGAAAGTTACATTAGAAATGTATTCTTTACCTCCAACCTCATCTGTAAAAGTAGAGGTACAATAAGCTGGATTGATGGTCTTAAATGAAAATGGATTTGAAAAAGTACCCTCTCCACAAGTATTTTTTGGTTTTACTCTCCAAAAATATTGGGATGTTCCTAATAAATTTGTGGATGTATAAGAATTGGTAGTTACATTTCCTGAGGAAACTATGTTGTTAAAATTGACGTCTGAAGCAATTTGAACATCATAGGAAGTGGCATTTGCATCTGCAACCCATTGCAACTGTTGACTCAGGGAAACTTCAGTGGTATTATTTTGTGGAGAACTTAAGGTAGTTTTACCAAAAATAGCGGAAGTAATTTTAAGAGTTACATTCAACGTTTTATTAATGGTGTTACTATTTCCTGCAACCGCAATCGTATAATCTTGTGCTGCAACTCCATTTAAATTAGAAACTGTCATTATCACATTTCCATCAGCATTGATGGTATTTGGGCTAAAACTTACCCTTACACCAATAGGTTGACCAGTTGCAGAAAGAGAAACTGTTTCAGAAAATCCATTTACAAAATCAAAATTTAATGTAAAGTTTACTGACTGATTTCCTGTATTACAAGCTGCTTGAGTTCCATTGAAATCCGTCATTACAAAGGTGGGAACAGTAGATTTAATTTCAAAATTTACAGGACTTATATTGTAGAAAATATTATCTGCAGCTTCTACTATAATTCTAGCGGATTTTGTTGCATTGTCAGGAATTACAATAGTTTCTGAACCATCATTAGGTGTATCTGATTTCAAAACAATTGGAAAAGTCAAACCTCCATCTGTTGATAGTTTGATATTTACTGTTTGACAATTGATAGGAGCAACATTTGTTGACCCAACATTCCAAGTTACAGTTTGTGTAGTTCCTGTATTGTAGGTTACAAAAGAGGTTTGTGAAGTTACTGAAAATGGAGAGGAATCAACTACATTTACTTTCATATCATCTCTTGCCAAACCAGCCCCACCAGCATTATTATCTCTTACAGTAAACGAAAAGTTCAATTCTCTAGCCACAGATGAAATTCGTTCCCAAGTGCTACCTGTACTTCCATTTCCTGCAATTACGGTTGATATATCAGGAAAATATCTTGTAGGTGACATTTTCGATGGTAAAGATCGAAACATAGGTCCTGAAGTATTTGTGGCTGATGGTGGCATAAAACCAACTTCCTTGTCCAATTGCTCCCAATTATAGGTTAATGATTGTAAGCCATTAGCATCTGTGGCAATTCCTGTCAACTTGAATGGCGTTGATGTTGGGATGGAATAATCAGCACCTGCATTGGCAGTGGGTGCAGCGTTGTTGGTATTGGTTAAAACAGCACAATTTCCAGTGGTCGAAATGATATTCCACATTTCTGCAATGCTTACAGCATGAAAATAATCATCACTTTGATTTTGTACATTGGGAGCGCAAATTCCTGCATATCCCATTACGGTAGAAGCACTTCCTGGTTCAACAGCAGAGGAATTATTTCGATTGCAATTGTTATTTTGTGTGTGATTTGCGCCAAATTGATGACCCATTTCATGAATCACAAAATCAATATCATAGGCATCTCCAACAGGTGAAGCTCTTCCTGTAACGCCTCTTCCTTTTTGTCCTGTTCTACAAACAACTCCCAACCCAGCCAAACCATCTCCTCCAACACTAAAAATGTGCCCAATATCATAATTGGCATTGCCAATAATATTGTCACATTTAGATTGTACTTCATCAATCATGATATCAGGATCTCCATCTGTGATTCCGTCGGTATTTTTATCTAAAAAAATAAGCTGGTCATTGTTGCTCACCAACACCATTTTTACAGATAAATCCTTTTCAAAAACACCATTTACACGAGTCATGGAAGTATTCATTGCTGATAAAACTGCGGCTTTTTTTTCTTGATCTGTTGCTGTAGTTGGTATATTTTGCTGATTTGGACTTAAATGAAAATCCGCATATTCTCCACTGCACACCAATGCCAATCTATACGTTCGCAATTTTCCATCATTGGGGGTTTTTGCAAATTCTATAGGAGAAAATTGCGTTTTTGAAGTGGTTTCCTCCACCATACATTTAAAATCTTCATCCTCAGGAGACAAACTACTTCTTTTATAAACCAAATAAGACTTGTTATCTTTCGTATATGGGTCAATATAAACCGTTTCTTGAGTTCCTGAAAAAATCACCGCATGAAAACCGTCTGTACCCAAACTGATTTTTGCTACGGATGTCTTATCATCAATTCCTTGTGCTGAGAAAGATTTGATTTCTGGAAATTTTTGCTGCAATACAGGTTCAAAATTGGAGGTTTCTCCGATGGAAAAACGCTTCATTTGACCATTTGCATCAGGCAATTCAATAATTTGCTCTATGGATTTCGTTCTTTTACCAATCGAATTTTTAAAAAAATCGATATTTAAGTTAACTAATTTATAGGCTCTGGGAAGATGTTCTTTTTCGTATAATTGCTCTTTAGTTGGAGTATATTCTGATCTTTTTAGCTCATTCCATAGTGATTGAGAATTCGATGAAAAAACTACAAATAAAAAAAACACAATAAGTATGTAGGGATATTTTAGTTTCATTCAGATAAATTAATTCGTATTTGACCACCAAATATAGGAAATTATTTAACTTTGCAAGCAAACTATGAATAGACAAATACTTTTTGAAGATTTAGGTTTAAAAAACTACAAAGAAGTTTGGGAGTATCAAACTGATTTGCTACAAGAAATTGTTGCTGTAAAAACTGAAAACCGCCAAAATCAACTTCAAAAAAGCACACAAAATCATTTCCTTTTTGTAGAACATCCTCACGTTTATACGTTGGGAAAAAGTGGAGATTTGAGCAATCTTTTGCTCAATGAGCAACAATTACAAGAAAAAGGTGCTACTTTTTATAAAATAAATCGGGGTGGAGATATTACCTATCATGGACCGGGACAAATTGTGGGTTATCCTATTTTGGATTTAGAAAATTTTTTTACGGATATCCACAAATACCTACGTTTATTGGAAGAAACCATCATTTTGACCCTCGCAGATTTTGGTTTAAAAGGGGAAAGAAGTGCAGGTGAAACTGGAGTTTGGTTGGATGTTGGAACACCATTCGCACGAAAAATTTGTGCCATGGGAATTCGCTCTTCACGTTGGGTAACCATGCACGGTTTTGCCTTGAACGCAAATGTTGATTTGGGTTATTTTGACAACATCATTCCTTGTGGTATTCGTGGAAAAGCAGTCACTTCTATGGAGGTTGAATTGGGGAAAAAAGTAAACATTCCAGAAGTCAAATCAATGATAATAAAATACTTTGTGCAAATTTTTGAAGTTGAGAAATTTATCAACATTTAAATTTCAACTTATTATTCAAATTTCAAATATCGAACTAGGAATAATAAGTTGAAAAGTAGTATTTTCTATTGTTTCTTCACCCCTACTTCATGCTCTAAAACAATTTTTTCGTTTCTATATTTACAACAAGGACTCACAGCATTATAATTTTCTTCAGCTGCAATCAACTTTTTGTCTTTGCTTAAAATAATATCATGACCTACAGCCAAGATACTTTTTTGAATAGTCGCAATGTTTGTTTTGCTCTCATCTAAAATCAAATTTAGTTGGTGTGATTTCACATCCCAAAACGCAAATTTCACTCCCGATGTTTTCAAAGAAGCTGTTTCAATACGCTTTTTACACATGCCACAAACGCCATCAACATACATAGTAACTTTGGCGTTTTTATCTTTTTTAACTTCTTGAGATTGAATAGTCACTCCCAAAAAAAGGAAACTAAATACTAAAATGATGTTTTTCATAATTATTGATTATTTTTAAGTGTTATTTAATTTTAAATCGTAAACCCGTATACAAAGCGCGTCCAAAAATAGGTGCATATACAATGGTTGTGTCAAAACTTGAACCAAAAGGATCATCACTACCCAAGATAGGATTTTTTTGTTGCACATTTGTCAAATTTTCTCCTCCAATATACATTTCAAATTTATCAGAAAAAACTCTGGTGATTTGTGAGTTTAACAATTGATAAGGTGCAGAAAATTCAGGCAATTGATATTGAACAGGGTTTGAATTGGTGGCTGGCAATCGCTGTTTTCCAATGTTATTAAAAGTGACATCAAAACGCCATTGTTTTTCGTTTTCCAATTCAGTTTCATAACTAAGATTTGCAAAAAAACGGTTTTGAGGCTGGATTGGTTTTTGCAATTTGCCGCTTTTATAAGTAGTTGCAATGTCAAAGTATTTATAGGCAGCTCTAAAATCTAAATTTTTAGCCAAATTATAGGTTGCTTCTAACTGAAAACTATTGGCAACGCTTTTTCCATTCAAATCATAGAAAGAAATTGCTTGTGGATTTTCCCAATCAACCACTACTTGATTGCTAAAATCGGTTCTATAATAATCAAACGTGATGTCTCCTTTATGATTCAGCAGTGTGAACTTTTGCAAGAACGAAATTCCGTAATTCCAAGCAATCTCAGGATTCAATCCGTAGATATTTCCGTTGTTATTTTCGATATTAATTTGTCTTGAACTCGCAAACAATTGTTGGTTTTCAGCAAAGATATTCGCACTTCTTTTTCCTCTTCCAAAAGATGCTTTGAACACAGCATCCTCCCAAAGATTATAACGCAAATGCAAACGTGGTGTGATGAAATTTCCCAATAAATTATGTGAATCAACACGCAAACCAGCTACCAAACTAAAATCATCTAAATTGTCAAAAGTGTATTCAAAGAAAGCACCTAAAGAAGTTTCTTTCCTATCAAAATCGAATATATTTACAAACTCATCATAATTGTCGTGTGTAAAAGACAAACCAGTTTTAAACTTATTGCGAGTATCGCCAATAATCGAATTGAACAACAAATTCGAATACACACTTTGATGCTGAATATCATAAAAATTCAAACCAAAATACGAGTTTTGTTGATGACTACTGTAAGCAATTTGAAAACCAAAACTTTGAAAAGGCATTTCAGGAAAAACATATCCTAATTTTGCAGAAGTTTCAAAACGTTTCGTGTCGATTTCACTTCCCCAAAAATCGGTAGTTTCTTTGTGAATTTTGGGATTGAACTGCAATTCGCCTGTTTGTTTTTCATCATTCATAAAACGTATGTTTATGAAACTCACCCACCCATTTTCAGCATCCGTAAACTGCCATCGATTCAACACATTGAGTTGTTTTGAAATTGGATTGTCTAAAAAATTATCGTCATTAGTATCGAATTTTTGACCTGAATAATTTCCATGAACATAAAATCCAGTATGCCATTTTTCAGATACTTTCTTATTGAAATGAGTATTCAATTCAAAACGTCCCATTTGGGAAGCAAACATATTCAAAAAGAACGAATTGTCGGTAGCAGGTTTTACCAATTCCGTGTTAATTTGTCCAGAAATACTCTCAAAACCATTCACAACACTTCCTGCACCTTTGGTAATTTGAATACTTTCCACCCAAGTTCCTGGTGTAAAAGTGAGTCCAAAAACCTGACTTGCACCTCTCACAGATGGGATATTTTCTTGCGTAATCAACAAATACGGACTTGTCAATCCTAACATTCTGATTTGTCTTGTGCCTGTCAAAGCATCAGAAAAACTGACGTCAATGGAGGGATTTGTTTCAAAACTTTCTGCCAAATTACAACAAGCAGCTTTCAGCAATTCAGCACTACTTACTGTAAAAACATTGGTTGCTGTGAATAGCGATTTTTGAATTGTTTTCTTTTTACTTTTGATGGTAATTTCATCCAAATCTCTTTCTGGAGTCAAAAAATGGTGAATAGGCGTTACACTAGTGATTGTTAAAGTATCTGATTTAAAACCAACATAATTCACCACTAACTTTTTGTATTCAGATTTGTAAGCAATTTCAAACCAACCTTTTTCGTTGGTAATTGCACTGATATTGGTTGCGAGCCAATGAACACTTGCGCCTTCAATGCCTAGTTTGTCTTTTGGATTGTTTTTGTCCATAATCATTCCCTTAAACGTTGTTTGAGAATAAAGTAATATGGGAGTTAAAAACAGGAATAAACTGTAGATATATTTTTTCATTTATTTGTATAATTAATAATGTATTAACGTGTTTTTAAAAACTTCAAAATGAAGTTTTTGACGAATCAATACTTAAAAATCAAATGATAAATGTTTGGTAAAGTGCTTGGTAATCTTTGGAAATATCAGGAGGAGAAAAATCTTTGTATAAAAGATTTTTAATTGTTTTCTCAACAAAAAGCGATGAATAAGAAGTTACAAGTGCAGCTACAAATTGTTGTTTTTCAGGATTAAAATCAGCCAATGAAAATTGCTGTAATTCGTCTTGACCTTTTATGTGATGGATTTCATCTTTGCAACAATTTTTCTTCTGGGTTTTGGCGACTTTTTCCAAGTCCATTCCGCAATCTGCTGCATCACCAGTGAAAGAAACATCCATTAAAAACTCTCCACAAAAATGTTTTTCAACCGTAAAAGAAAAGGTTGAAAACAGCACTAAAAAAGCAAGTGCGAATGAAGATATTTTTATTGATAATTGTTTCATAATTAATCACAAAATTACAACATTCTTAAAATTACGCACTAGAAATCGGTTTTTTGTTTTGTTAAAATTATTTTAAATCAGTTGTTAGTAAATCACATCGATTATTCAAACTGAATTCAATGTGACAAGCAAAGCATTTATTTGATTCAGAATTAGCGATAAATAAGGCCTCAAAAATTATTTTTTAGATAGTTTGTAAACTCTCCGAAAAAAGTATTATCCTAGTTTTTAGTCACTGTTTATTTTCTGATTTCAAGCATTTCAATATTATTATTCTTTCCGTTTCTATCAATCGTTGGCAAGAAACAGCTCTCTTGTTTTTTTCGATGAATTTTGTTTCAGCTAAAAAAAATTTTAACTGTTTGTCTGTTGACTTTAAATCTGAGTACTAACTTGAAAATATGCACAACCTTTCATAATTTTTTTTATAAATCCAAAACCCCGCGTTTTTCTCGCTAAACAATCAATTTTCTATTAAATTATCTAATAACAACATCGAGCCGGTTTAATTTTGAAATCTTTCATTTATTTTTATTTTAAATAAACCAACGATTCTGATTTTTCTATCAGTTCGCCAATTGGTTCGGCATAAAGTCCCTTACTTTTTAAAATGTAGACCACTTTTTGGGCAGCCACTTTTTTGACAGCAATCAATAGTCCTCCACTAGTTTGCGGGTCGCATAAAATTAGTCTTTGTCTTTCATCTTCGATATTAAGTTTGTAACCATAACTATTCCAGTTTCTTATCGTTCCTCCAGGAATACACTTTTTATCTATATAGGTATTAATTTCTTTAAAAACAGGTACTTTACTATAGTTAATAATAGCTGAAACATTGCTACCTTCACATACTTCAAGTAAATGTCCCATGAGTCCAAATCCAGTTACATCAGTTAATGCGGTTACTTCTTCAAGCGCTGATAGTTCTAATCCAACATCATTTAAAATAATCATCGAATTTACAGCAATGTCTTTATGTTCCTCTTCTAAAAGCCCTTTTTTTTGTGCGGTAGCTATGATGCCCACTCCCAAAGGTTTCGTTAAAAAAAGCACACTTCCTGACTGTGCATGATCATTACGTTTTAAATTCGGAATCATAACTGACCCTGTAACCGCTAGTCCAAAAATAGGCTCTGGATTGTCGATACTATGACCACCTGCAATCATTATTCCTGCATCAGCGCAAGCCATTCTACCTCCTTCCATTACCTGAGCAGCCACATCGGGGGCTAACTTGTCAATGGGCCATCCCAATATTGCAATCGCCATTAATGGTTTTCCTCCCATAGCATACACATCGCTCAAAGCATTAGTTGCGGCAATCCTACCAAAGGTGAAAGGGTCATCTACAATAGGTAAGAAAAAATCAGTAGTGCTGATGATTCCTATACCATTTCCCATATCATAAACTGCAGCATCATCTCTAGTATCATTACCAACTAAAAGGCAACTATCTTCTGTTTTTGGACTTTTTGATTCTAATATGGTTGATAAAACCTTTGGTGATAATTTGCAACCGCAACCTGCACCGTGACTAAAACTTGTTAGTTTTATACCTTCTTTCATTTTCTTTAGTTAAATAAGTTTATTAAAAAATTGGCTGTTTCTTCAGGATTAACAGTGGGGATTTTAAATTTTAGAATTTTAGAATTTTCGCGTTTTTGCAATCCCTTTAAGTAGTATTTGTCATAATAAACAAGGGTAATCTCTACTACTTTTTTATAATTTCTCATTTCAAGTTCTTCTTTAGCAAATTTTGCATTATCATATCCAAGCCTTTTGGTGATTCGACCAATAGCATCTGCTAATTTATCATGGCTAAAACTTGCGTAATTGGCAACAAGGTGTTTTGCTCTTTCCTCTAAAGGAACTTCTAAAAAATAAACTGGCATTTCTTTCATTTTATTATAAAATGCCTCCGGAATCGCAACATTACCAATCAATCTACTTTCATCTTCAACCCAGGTAGGTAACTTGGGATTAAGGCTTTGAACTTCATAAAAAAGATTGTTTTCAAATTGTTCAGTTGTAGGTTGTGGTGGAAGGTTTATCCCGCCAAAAGCAGACCCTCTGTGACTAGCCAATCCTTCTAAATCTATAACTTGTTGTCCTTTCTTTTTTAAAGAATGTAGTATTTCAGTTTTACCAGTGCCAGTATATCCACCTAGAATTTTAAAATTAAAGGGGTGCTCAAAAAATTGAAGCACATAATTACGGAATGCTTTGTACCCCTTTTCAATGACATAAACTTTTGTAAAACCATTCTCGACAAGATGATCAGCGAAAGCATTGCTTCTCATTCCTCCTCGCCAGCAGTGTATTGCAACCTCTTTGTTAGGTGCAATTTCGAAAGATTTAGTAATAAATTGACTTAGTTTGGGTTTTACGTACTCAAACCCAATTTCAATAGCTTTCTCTTTTGACTCTTTTTTATAAGCAGTTCCAACCACTGCTCGTTCTTCATCAGTAAATAATTCAAGATTAGTAGCATTTGGAATATGTCCTTTAGCAAACTCTCCAGGAGATCTGACATCAATAAGTGGGATGTGTCTTAAATTTTGATAGTAGAAATCTATGGAAATGATTTTTTTCATTACAAAGTTATTATAAGTCTGCAAAGTTACATTTATTATAGAAAGCAAACTTCAATTTTTATTCTAGTAAGCTTGGATATGCAAATAAAAATGTCTTACATAAAGCGTATTATAGCCCAAGTTATTTTTAAAACAAATTAAAACATTTCAATATTTTGCTTCGTTCAAAATAAATTTTTAGCAATTTTATTTGGTAGAATAACAATAAAAAAATTGTTTTTAAAATCATATTTTTTTTTATTTGTAACTAGTGGCGGTGTTTTGACATTAATTTAGCTTATGAAAACAAAATAAAAACCCACGAGGATTTTTAGCTAGACTGGAACTAAGCAATTAAATATATATTTGTTGGGAAACCATTTTTTATTCAAACAATTTTTTTTCGTTTTTGATTTCTCTTTTTCCATCTTCTGTGAAATATATTGTTTTACATGAGGGGTAAAATAAACTGCATTTAATAATCTGTCTCATAGATCAACATTTGATACAAAAACCTTCTTTTTTCTTTTCCATCCGTTTTTTTTCACTTTTCAGCCCAATCTTTTGTTATTCCATCAAATACATGTCTTGAATCCGTAAAAACTTGAATATTGGATTTGGTTTTTAATTGTTCAAGTCCAAAAATAACTTGCATTAATTCCATTCGGTTGTTGGTAGTTAATTTATACCCTTTAAAAAATTCCTTACATATTCAATAATACGATAATATTACGCCAAAACCGGCTTTTCTAGGATTTGGTTCAGCACCCCTCCTTCAAAAAAGAGTTTAATATCTGGAATTTTAGTCCATTCTTTCATAGGTTTTGGTATCAGTTTGCCAACTAATTTGTGCAAGCAATTTTACATCAATTTTCGACAATTTAAAACTTAACTTTTAGTTTTGTTAAATTAATTATTTTTCAAAAAGCTAGCTTACAAGTCACAATAAATATTGAGAGGATAATTGAGAATCGCAAATTTTCTGAATGGTGATTTATCAGATTTACAATTCTCGTAAACAAAAAAAGATTTATTTTTAAATAAGATTTTTTGAAAATTACTATTTTCTTATTGGTAAGTTCTGAATCAAATCGATATATAAATTCACTTGCTTTTTCAACTCTTTGCGCTCGTAAATGGCATCTAAAAAACCATGTTCTAGCACAAATTCTGAACGCTGAAAACCTTCTGGCAATTCTTTTCCTGTGGTGTCTTTAACAACTCTTGGACCAGCAAAAGCAATCAAAGCATTAGGTTCTGCAATATTGATATCTCCTAACATGGCATACGAAGCTGTGGTTCCACCTGTTGTTGGATCAGTACACAAAGAAATATACGGAATTTTAGCATCAGCCAATTGTGCTAATTTTGCTGAGGTTTTTACCAATTGCATCAACGAAAGCGAGGCCTCCATCATTCTAGCACCTCCTGATTTTGAAACCATCAAAAAAGGAATTTTATGTTCGATAGAATAGTTGATTGCTCTGGCAATTTTCTCACCAACTACTGAGCCCATTGAACCACCAATAAAGGTAAAATCCATAGCTGCGACTACCAAATCTTTACCAAGTGATTTACCAACAGCTGTTCTGACAGCGTCTTTTAACTTAGTTTTTGCTTGGGCTTCTTTTAAACGATCTGGGTATTTTTGAGTATCCTCAAATTTTAATGGGTCTTTTGAAGTCAGGTTTTCGTTTAATTCTGTGAATGTATTGTTATCAAAAAACAATTCAAAGTATTCTTTACTGCCAATTCGCACATGATATCCATCTTCAGGACTTACGTACAAATTCTTTTTTAACTCTTCAGTATCAATAATTTTACCGCTCGGAGTTTTATACCAAAGTCCTTTGGGTGTGTCTTTTTTATCTTCAGTAGCTGTTTGAATTCCTTTATCTTTTCGTTTAAACCAAGCACTCATAAGAATCTTTATTTAAAGTTATTGTTTGTTTTACAAAAACACTTTCACAGTGAATTCGAATGACAAATGTAAAAGATTTTTTGTTGACGGTTAAACTTACTTCACAAAAAAAGCATCTTAAATGATTTTAAGATACTTTTTTGAAAATGTTGAATTCTTGTTTTATAAAGTATTCACGTTATTTAAGTCTGAAAATGCTTGCTTTAAACGTGTTTTAAAAGTTTCTTCTCCTAAACGCAACCATTTTCTTGGATCGTAATGTTTTTTATTTGGCTGCTCTGCTCCTTCAGGATTTCCAATTTGTGATGCCAAATAGGGAGCCATTTTTTGCATATAATCTCTGATGCCTTCTGTGAAAGCAAATTGTAAATCGGTATCAATATTCATTTTGATTACTCCATATCCAATAGCTTCTCTAATTTCTTCAACAGTTGACCCTGAACCTCCATGAAATACAAAATCAATGGTGTTCTCAGGAACATTGTAATTTTTGGTTAAGTATTCTTGTGAATTGCGTAAGATTTTTGGTGTTAATTTCACATTTCCTGGTTTATAAACGCCATGAACGTTACCAAAAGCAGCAGCAATGGTGAACTGTGGAGAAACTTTCAATAATTCTTCATAAGCGTAAGCAACTTCTGCAGGTTGTGTGTATAATTTTGATGAATCAACATCTGAGTTATCAACGCCATCTTCTTCACCACCAGTAATTCCTAACTCGATTTCGAGAGTCATACCCATTTTGCTCATTCTAGTCAAGTATTCTTTGCAGATTTCGATATTTTCTTTGATGGGTTCTTCTGACAAATCAATCATGTGAGAGCTGAATAATGGTTTGCCAGTTTGAGCGAAATGTTTTTCAGAAGCATCTAGCAATCCGTCAATCCAGGGCAATAAACTTTTTGCACAGTGGTCTGTATGTAAAATTACAGTGACGCCATAAGCAACAGCCAATTCGTGGATGTGTTTTGCACCGGCAATTCCCCCAACAATAGCAGCTTTTTGATTTTCGTTGGATAATCCTTTTCCTGCATTAAATTGTGCTCCTCCATTAGAAAATTGAATGATAACGGGGGCATTTAATTCTTTTGCAGTTTCCAAAACAGCATTGATAGTACTTGATCCAATAACGTTTACGGCAGGAATTGCAAATCCTTTTTCTTTGGCAAGTTTAAAAATTGCTTGAACTTCTTTTCCTGTGGCAACTCCAGGTTTGATTGTATGACTCATGATTTTTTTATTGATGTTATGTTTCAAAAGTAATAAAAATATAGCGTTTTATAGCTGAAAACTTGGTTTAAAATAACGAAAACGATATCTTTTAGAATGGATAGTTGATTCCGATATTATAAACTGCATTTGCAAAATTATAATTTTTAAACCATTTATTGTCATTTAAATAAGGTTCATAGGTTTTAAAACCGACATCAAAACGAAAGATTAAAAAATTAAAATCCAATCGCGCTCCAAAACCAGTTCCTACTGCAATGTTTTTGAGTGATGATAAATTCTTAAATTTTGAATCATCATCCACAAAACTGGAATTGGAAATATCCCAAATATTTCCTGCATCCATAAAAATAGCCCCTTTTAACATGCTAAAAACATCAAAACGATATTCAGCACTTGTCAAGAATTTAAAACTTCCAGTATTGTATTCCAAACCTGTGTTTCTTCTTCCAGGGCCTAATTCATAGGTTTGCCAAGCTCTAATGTCGTTTGAACCTCCAGCAAAATAACTTCTGATAAATGGAATATCAGAATTGTCATAGGTGATAATTGCGCCCAAAAGTCCTCTGAGTGCAAAAACGCTGTTGTTGCCAACATCCCAAAATTTCTTGTATTCAATATCCGTTTTAAAATATTGTGCCAATGGAATATTTAAAAAAGTTTTTTTGTTGTTGCTATTTCTTTTATTGGAAAGAAGACCAAGAATATTTCCAGAATTTGAAACTCTGACCTTAAAAAATGAAAAGTTCTTGTCCTTGAAATCTGATTGATTGTTGAACGTAAAAGAATAAGCAATCACTGGAATCAAGAAATCAGAAGTAACAATATTATAGCGATTTAGAATATTCAGAACGGTGTTGTATTCAGTAGGATTAGACGCTTGAAACGCTGCATCGACTTCAACTGTTTTCATGAAATTGAGAGTTGCTTGGTATTTGGTTGCATCTGTTGGCAAATCATCTGCAACTCCGGGATAAATTTGGGCAATGTCATTTAATCTTGAAAACTCTGAGCTATAAATATCAAAAAAACTATCAACGTTTAGGTTTTTTACGTATTGCGTATTTAAAACCTCTAATTGAATGGTTTTCTTGGTGTTAAATTGCCATCTATAATCGGTCATGAAAGAAAATGTTTGCCTGTCCAATCCAATATTTTTTTGAAAACTTGACCCAATTGAAAAATAAGTTCTTGGTGACATTTCTTTGGGAACCAATTTTCCAAGTCCAAAAGGTGCTACAAATCTTGGCATTTCTATAGAGACATCAGCTCCCAATTCCCAACCAGGACCATTATTTGAATTGAACCACGAACCTAAAACTGACATTTTTAACAATTCTGCACCTCTAAAAGCATTCCTATTGGTGATGGAAAACTTAGCAGAAGTTCCAATATTTCTGATGTTCGAATGGGTAATTTCTGTTTCAAGACCCATGTTGTACTTTTCCATAGGCGTTAAAAAAACATCCATTTTTAAATCGCCATTTGTTTCAGAAAGTGGGGTGAATTGTAAACTTGTAGATTTAAAATTTTGCAAAGATTTTAGATGATTTCTGGTCAGATTTCTCAAGGTGTCTTTATAAACTTCTCCGGGTTTTAGAAAAATAGACTGTGACAAGTACTTTGGATTGAATTTTATTTTATCAGAAGCCATAAAGTTGATTCCTTTATAGGTAGTAGAATCCTTGATTTCTTCATTTCTTTTTATGTAAGAATAATCTGTATGAACAGTTACCTCCTTGATTGTATGAACTTTATATGGTTTTTCTTTGTAACTTCCATCTTCTTCTGATAATCTATTGGAGGAAATTAGAAAATCAACATTAGTTTTGTAATCTGTTCTTGTTGAATCTACATAAAAACCCAAAGCAGCCTCAGAAAAATGAAAAATACCACTATTTCTATACAATTTCACAATGCTACTTGCTTCAGCTCTGAAATTTTGGTCTTTGTATTGACTTCCTGATTTTAAAAAACTTTCGTGTTTTGAATTTTTATAAATAGAATCCAAGGCTTTTGAAGCAATTTTCACAGTGATTGTATCTAAAATCGTTGGATTTCCTCTGGTAATATAATACGTTACATACGCTTTTTTATCGTTATTTCTTTGGACGACAGTATCTACTTTCGATTCAAAAAAACCCTGTGTTTTATAATATGCCCATAAATTATCTGCTGTTTTTTTGGTTTTTTGTTCATTTAAAATCTCAGGAGCATCATTTTTTAAATACCAATTATTCAAATTAATAAATGAATTTGCATAGGCAATACTTTGTTTTTCAGAAAAAATACTTTTAACAAATCGATACGATTTTGGGTTTTTCTGAGCCCATTCTGCAACTGTTTTTGGCTTATTTGGATTTCCTAAATTATAGAAATACAATCCCAAAGGCAATGTCAACAAGCGAGTGTTGGGTTTTTGAAGAATGTATTTTTCTAAATTTCCACTTTTAGATTTTACACTATCAATAAAAATAATGTTTTCTTTAAGCATGAATTCACCATCTGTAACATGTTTGGTTGAATTACATGAGGCAAAAAAGATGACCAATAAAATATAGTAATAGCGTTTTTTCATTATTTTAGCAACTGAAACCATGTCAAAAATAACATATTTCATCGGTTTATTTTTATTTACAATCAATTAATGAGCATCTCAAAAAATCAATTAAAAATCATCACTAGTTTATCTCAAAAAAAATACCGAATTCAGCATCAATTATTTATTGCTGAGGGTGTAAAAGTGGTGCATGAATTGCTGCATTCTTCGTTTGAATTGGAGTCAATTTTTGCGACTGAGGATTTTGTTTGTGATGATTTTGACGACAAATTAATTCGGATTTCAGAAACCGATTTAAAAAAAATCAGTTTCCTGAAAACACCCAACAAAGTGGTGGCATTGTTTAAAATTCCAGTAAAAAAATCAATTCAAAAAAATGGCTTGATTGTGGTTTTGGATGGTATTAATGACCCAGGAAATTTAGGAACGATTATTCGTCTTTGCGATTGGTTTGGTATTTCGCAATTGATTTGCTCTACAGATACTGTGGATTGTTTCAATCCAAAAGTGGTGCAAGCAAGCATGGGTTCGTTAACGAGAATTTCAATTGACTATTTAGACTTGGAACCCTATTTAACACAAACCAAATTACCCATATTCATGGCAGACATGAAAGGTGAAAATGTGTATCAAAAAAATCTTCCAAAAGAAGCTATTTTATTGATGGGAAATGAGGCAAATGGCGTTTCGCCAGCCATAAAAAAATATGCAAATCAGGTAATTTCTATTCCTAGATTTGGAGAGATTCAACAAACTGAAAGTTTGAACGTGGCCACTGCAACTGCTATTTTGTTGAGCGAATTTAAAAGAGTGCAATGAGTTTTTTTACCTACAAGGTTTTAAAAACCTTGTAGGAGGGATTATTCAAAAGCAAAAGTTAAGAAAACACCACGAGTTCCCATAAAATTTATTGGAGAAGTCCATTGACTGTTCGGATTATCATCGTATTTCACTTCATTATTTATAGCAAAAACGCCACGAATAGAAGGTGAAAATTTAAAGAAATATAGATAAATATCAATTCCAACACCTACTTCATACATGAAATTATGGGTTTTCATTCGAAATTCTCCCGAAGAATTGTCATCTTGATTAGCTTCATTACTTGAAAAATTGTAATCATAAGAAATTCCACCTAACACATAAGGACGAATATTTTTATAACGATCAGTACTAAATTTTAGCAACACAGGAACATGCAAATACGTAGATCCAATTTCGCGAACGCTGTCTCTTGGATTCACCAAATGATTGAAATAAATCTTTTTAGAATTGGTTACCAAACCAGGTTCAAACCGTAAATTTAGATTTTTGTGAAAGCGCAAATCTGCAATCAAACCAACATTAAATCCGGCTGAAGGAGAAACTGTAATATCAGCATTTGCAATCGAACTATTTCTTAGATTGAGTTTGAAATCATTTTGATTCAAACCCAAATAAAACCCATAATGTAGTTTTCTTTGATCAAAAGTAGGAAGGTTTTCAACACGTTCTCTTTGCGCAAAAACCACTACTGAAATCAAGAAAAAGAACCCTAAAAAAATCTTATTTTTCACCATATTTATTTTCGAGCTGTATAAATTGTTGCCACACCAAAAGTTACAGGCAAATGCGTTACATCATTAAACCCATTTTTTCTCAAAATATTGTTAAACGCCTCACCAAAAGGAAAAGAATTTGCAGATTCTGACAAATAAGAATAGGCAACTTTGTCTTTTGAAAACAATTTTCCAACGATTGGAAGGAATACGTTTGTGAAAATTTTATAGCCTTGTTTAAAAGGAAATTTTGTTGGATTGGAAGTTTCTAAAATTACCAAAACACCTGTTGGTTTTAAAACTCGGGCAATTTCTCTAATACCTTTGTCAAGATTTGCAAAATTTCTCACACCAAATGAAACAGTAATTGCATCAAAAGTATTATTTTCGAAAGGCATTTCTTCTGAATCGCCTTCAATCATTTCGATTTTGTCGGACAAATTGGCTTTGTTGATTTTTTGTTTTCCCACATCAAGCATTCCTACTGAAATATCAAGACCTGTAATTTTATCAGGATTGAGAGTTGCCATCATCAACGCCAAATCTCCGGTACCAGTAGCAATGTCAAGAATTTCTTTTGGATTGTTTCTGCTGACGATTTCCACTACTTTTTTACGCCATTTTATATCAATTCCCAGAGAAATCACCCTGTTTAATCCATCATAATTTCCTGAAATGGCATCAAACATTTGGGTAACTTGTTCTTTTTTTCCTACTGATGAATTTTTATATGGTTTGATAATTTCAGACATTGATACTATTTTTATCCGTTAATTGCCACAACTTGATTGATGTGATTTGGAAGCATTTCTTTTAATAAATTTTCAATGCCATTTTTCAAAGTAGCCGTTGATGAAGGACAACCACTGCAAGCACCTTGCAACACAACACTCACTACTTTATTGGTTTCGTCATAAGAACGAAAAGCGATATTTCCACCATCACTAGCCACAGCAGGTTTGATATATTCCTCCAAGATATCGACAATTTGAGCAGGTATTCCTTCTAATTTTAACACTGGAATTTCATTTTTTTCAGTTGATGAGATTTTTTGAGTCGGAATTTCTTTAAAAACAGGTTTTCCCGCAGCCAAATATTCACGGATAAAACTTCTCATTTCTGCAAAAATTTCGTTCCATTCAACCATATTATATTTCGTAATTGAGATATAATTGTCAGAAATAAATACTTCTTTTACGAAAGGAAAAGAAAAAATAGCAAGTGCCAAAGGTGAAGATTTGCTTGCTTCATCAATATTTTTATATTCAACATCAATTTCTGTCAATGATTTATTGATACCAAATTTCATCACAGATGGATTTGGAGTTACTTCAGCATATACTTCAAATGCTTCTTTTTTTGCAGATACATTTTCTTCGTTTACAACTACATTTCCTTCATTGATATAATTTTCGATTTGCTCACGAACTTCTTCTTGAACATCACTCCAATCAACAATATCATAACGTTGAATGGCAATAAAATTTGGGGTGATAAACACTTTCTTAACGAAAGGAAGATAAAACAATTGTTGTGCCAAAGACGATTTTTTTGCCTCGTCAATATTGGCATATTCATAACTTCCAGCATTGATTAATGAGACATTGCTATTGAATTTTATAATTGTTTCGTTTGATGAATTTTGTATGGTAATAATCGTCTTTTGCATAATTTTCAAATAAGTCGCAAAATTACGGCAAAAAACTCAATTGCAACAAAAAAGACCTTGCATGTTTTGGTGCAAGGTCTTTTTTAAAGCGTTAAAATTTCTATAAATTAATAGAAACTGTTGCTGAAAATATTCTGTTATCTAGCGTTAAATTCGTTGGATTTACATTGAATCCTGAATAAAAATTATAGGCAGCAGTTCTGTTACTATTTCTGTAAGAAAAGTCTAATTTGAAACTTCCGAAATTGTATCCTGCACCTAAAGAATATTCTTTAAAATCATCAGAATCAATAGCAAAAGCTCCAGGACTTTGTTCAAAACGATATCCACCTCTGATACTAAATTTATCAAAACGCCATTCAGTTCCTAATGAAAAATTGTGAGTATTTACATAATCATTCTGAAAAGCAAGGTTTTCTTGAGAAAAATCGGCTCCAGAAAGTTTGGTTCTTGTATAATTCATGTTTGTATAATCAAAACTCAACAAACCACTAGTGCCAAAAATAAATGCAGTACTTGCTATTAATTTGCTTGGTGTTTTTAGTCTATAAATCAATGATTGTGTTGGAAAATATCCACCAGAAGTATTGTCATAAATTACACTTTGATTTTCACTTACTGCAATTTCTGTATCTCCGAAAAATCCATCATTATTTACGATATTGCTATCTTCAATAATTTCTGAAAACCAAGTTGGTGTTTGGTAAGACACCCCAAAACGAAAACTTTGATTTAATTTATAAATAAAACCAGCATTTATTGAAAAACCTGTTCCTGCAGTAAAATTTTCTTGGTATAAATTGGCATCCAATTCATTGCCATTTGCATCGCTATTAAACTCGGTAAGATTTGAACGTTGATTGAAATTTAAGTCATAAAAATTCAGTCCTAAACCCACATGAAGTTTATTTTGATACACAGAAGAAAACGCAATATTAAATTCGTTTAATTGACCACCATAAGTAGTGTTAAAACGCTGTTCATCAGCGATATTATAGAGCAAAGTTGGATTGTTTATATCCAATGGAAAATCTTGAAAAGTTGCTACGCCACTATTTCCTTGAGCAAAAAAACCATCATTAAAATCTTTGGTAATTCTATAATTGAAACCCATTGCAAATTTTTCCCAGTCACCTGCGTAAGAACTGTCAAAAACCAACACAGCTCCTGCTTGCGAAAAGTTGATAAATTGGTCTTGAGTGATTAATTTGTTACCATAATAATTGGAAGTGATATCAGAACTTCTAGCATTGAAACTACCAGAAAACAAACTGTTATTGAAAACTGAAATTCCTGCTGGATTGATATTTATACTCGAAATATCTCCCCCTAAAGCCCCAAAAGCACCACCCATTGCATTAAAACGCGCAGTTCCATTATTGTCATTTTGAGAGAAAAGAATTCCTAAATCCTGATATCCTAGAGATTGACCGTTTGAAGCAAAAATAGTTAGAAAAATCAACGTTATTGCAAAAAAATATTTCATGTTTTTTAAACTTTTATCTTTTTAAAATTAAAAATTAATTTCCTCTTCTTCCGTTAGTTGAAGATCTTCCATTAGAAGATGATCTTGTTGTGTTTCCACTGTTGGAATTCGTTGAAGTTGACCTTCTGATGGTAGAATTATTATTCGAATCAGTGTTGTTTCTTCTTGAATAGTTGTTATTATTAATAGTTCTATTATTATTTGTGTTATTTTCTCTAATTGTTGAACTTCTTCTAATTGGATTGTTTGAAGAACTTCTTCTTATTGTATTCGAATTTTGAGTGTTGTAGTAAGCATCTCTCCTATTCGTTGTTGATCTATTTCTTGTGAAATTGTCAACATCTCTTCGTCCATAAGCATTGTTTGTGCTTCTTCTTCCGTAAGTGTTATTTCTGTTATACCCATAGTTATACCAACCATTATTACCATAAAAGTAAGGATTGTAAAATCCGCCATTCCAACCCCAATAATTAGCATAAGGATTCCAGTAAGGATTTCCATAAGCCCAATTATTCCATCCCCAGTTATTCCAACCCCAATTGTTCCAACCCCAATTATTCCAACCCCAATTATTCCAACCCCAAACACCAAAACCATTTCCAACCCAATAAGGATCGTTCATTAAGTTTACGTTTACAATAACATTGTTATCTTCATAACCCCAAGGTTCGTTTTGGTTATAATTATCATTGCCATTGTTGGGAAAATTATTGTTTGAGCTGTAAGAATTTATATCTGTAAAAATATCATTATTATCAATACTTTCAAGACTATCTAGTTTTTTTGAAAAGTAATTATCTTCATAATTTTTACGATTATTTCTTTCAACAATGACTACTTGTCTTTTTTCAACGTTTCGAGAATTGTCATAAATTCCATCTTCATTATACACACTTTGATATGTGCCACAAGAAACTAATATCAAATTAGTAGTTGCAAAAACCAAAAAAGAAGGCAAACTTAATATTTTATTTCGTAGTTTCATGATATTGGATTTTATATAAATGTAACGATTAAAAAATAATTTTTGCAGTAAAAAGACTAATTTATAGTAGTTTTGTATCCGTTTTAAAATAGCGTTTTAAACAAAAATTATACAACTAAAATTAACAATATTTGTGCCAAAGTAAAGAATATGAGCAAGAATTTAACAAAAAGAACCCAAGATTACTCAAAATGGTATAATGAATTGGTAGTCAAAGCTGATTTGGCAGAAAACTCATCAGTTAGAGGCTGTATGGTTATCAAACCTTATGGATATGCCATTTGGGAAAATATGCAAGCTGCATTGGATAAAATGTTTAAAGAAACAGGACATCAAAACGCTTATTTTCCTTTGTTTGTTCCAAAAAGCCTGTTTGAAGCCGAAGAAAAAAATGCAGAAGGTTTTGCCAAGGAATGTGCAGTTGTCACCCATTATCGATTGCAAAATGATCCAGACAGACCAGGAAAATTACGAGTTGATCCTGATGCAAAACTCGAAGAAGAATTGATAGTTAGACCCACTTCTGAAGCGATTATTTGGAGCACCTATAAGGGATGGATTCAATCTTACAGAGACTTGCCATTATTAATCAATCAATGGGCAAATGTAGTGAGATGGGAAATGCGAACTCGGTTGTTTTTAAGAACATCCGAATTTTTATGGCAAGAAGGTCACACAGCGCATGCTACTAAAAGTGAAGCAATTGCAGAAGCACGACAAATGCAAACAGTTTATGCGACTTTTGCGGAAGAATTTATGGCTATGCCAGTAATTAAAGGCGTAAAATCTGACAGCGAGCGTTTTGCAGGCGCAGAAGACACCTATACTATTGAGGCTTTAATGCAAGATGGAAAAGCATTGCAAGCTGGAACAAGTCATTTTCTAGGGCAAAATTTTGCACAAGCTTTTGATGTAAAGTTCACTACCAAAGAAGGAAAACAAGAATATGTTTGGGCAACTTCTTGGGGCGTCTCCACACGTTTGATTGGTGGTTTGATTATGACACATTCAGATGATTTCGGATTGGTTTTGCCTCCAAAATTAGCACCAATCCAAGTGGTGATTGTACCTATATATAAAGGAGAAGAAGAATTGGTTTTATTGTCAGAAAAAATCAATATGATTGTAAAAACATTGCGTTCAAAAGGAATTTCAGTAAAATATGATGACAGAGACACTTTAAGACCGGGTGCTAAATTCGCAGAATATGAATTAAAAGGAGTTCCAGTTAGGATAGCCATGGGAAGTCGTGATTTGCAAAATAACACTGTTGAAGTTGCAAGAAGAGATACTTTAAAAAAAGAAAATATTTCTCAAGATATTTTGATTGATTTTGTCGTTGAATTGTTAGAAAAAATTCAAAATAATTTATTTAAAAGCGCTTTAGATTTTAGAAATAATCAAATTACAGAAGTAAATTCATTTGAAGAGTTCAAAAATGTGATTGAAAATAAAGGTGGATTTATTGCTGCTCATTGGGATGGAACACCCGAAACCGAAGAAAAAATAAAAGAATTGACAAAAGCCACGATTAGATGTATTCCAAATGACGTGAAAGAAGAGGCTGGAACTTGCGTTTTTAGTGGGAAAGCATCTGCAAAAAGAGTGCTATTTGCGAAAGCATATTAATTTTTTAAAATTTTTTAAAAAATAATTGTAGGATTTTAAAAACGTTGTATATTTGCATCCGCAATTGAGGGATATGAAATTGTGATGGTCCGTTCGTCTAGGGGTTAGGACGCCAGGTTTTCATCCTGGTAACACGGGTTCGATTCCCGTACGGACTACAAAGTTTTAAATAAGAACTAAGAAAACAAAAATATGGCAAATCATAAGTCAGCATTAAAAAGAATCAGAAGTAACGAAGCTAAAAAGTTACGTAACAAATATCAACATAAAACAGCTAGAAATGCTGTGAGAGATTTGCGTATTTTAGAAGATAAAACTGAAGCTGAAGGAAAATTAGTAAACGTTATTTCAATGCTAGATAAATTGGCTAAGAAAAATATCATTCATAAAAATAAAGCTGCAAATTTAAAATCTAAATTAATGAAGCACGTAGCTGCTTTGTAATTCTTTTTTAATTTTATTAATATAAAAGCTCTGAAAATTCAGAGCTTTTTTTTTGTTGTATTTTTTAATTCATGCTATTTTAAATTGAAAAATCAATGACGTCTAATTAATTCTCTAAATCATTAATTCCTTGTTGCAGTAACAATTACCAGTCATAATTTTTATGAGCATCTAATCTTATAAAAATGAATAATAAAATCGTAAATCCCCATAATGATGAACCTCCATAGCTAAAAAAAGGTAGCGGAATTCCAACAGTTGGGAGTAGTCCAACAACCATTCCTATATTTACAGTTACATGGAAAAAAAGTATTGAAGCTACCCCATATCCATAAATCCTGCCAAATTTATTGGCATGTGTTTCAGAAAGGTAAATGATTCTTGCAATCATCAACATAAATATAATAATTACTAATGCACTTCCCAAAAAACCCCATTCTTCACCAACAGTACTAAAAATATAGTCAGTGTGTTGTTCTGGGACAAAATTACCTCGGGTAATATCACCGTTTAAAAAACCTTTTCCAAAAAATCCACCAGAGCTAATCGTTAATTCCGATTGATAAGAGTTATATCCAATATTTTTTGTGTCTATTTTCATTCCAAGTAAAACCTCAAAACGATCTCTGTGATGTTGTTTAAAAACATTTTCATAAACGAATCCTGTACCATAAATGAATAAACCAACCATTAAATAGGTGATTAAAATTTTATGCCAATTGAATCTAATCAATCTTTTTCCTCCTTTAAAAATCAAATAAATCACTATTAGAGTTAAAATAGAAAATAGCCAAATAAGCATAATTTCTGTTCCAAATAAAATTGTGAGTATAAATAATGAGATACTTAAAACCCCAAATATTATATAATTTAGCGTTAATCCTTCTCTATTCAGAACAAGAAAAAACGACAGATAAATCAAAGCAGACCCAGGGTCTGGTTGAAGAATAATTAAAATTGCAGGAAAAAAAACTACAATAAAAGCCTTTATTTGATTCTTGACTAGCTTTAGGTTGTACTGTCTATCACTTAACAATTTTGCTATTGCAAGAGATGTAAAAGCTTTCACAAACTCGGCAGGTTGCAAACTCATTGAACCAAAATTAAACCATGCTTTTGCACCATTTATTTCTTTTCCAAAAGGGAATAAAAGCAACAATAAAACTATTGCAATCAAATAAAAAATACTCGCATATCGCTCATAAAACTTTGAATTAAAAAACAAAATAAAGACGATTAAAGGAATACTTAATCCAACCCAAAGTAATTGCTTCCCATATTTGGTTGTAAAATCGAATATTTGAGTATCTTCATCTGTTTTTGAGGTAGCGTAAATATTGAGCCATCCAAACCCTACAAAAATAACATAAAAAAAGACAAGAATCCAATCAATTCCCGCAAAAATATTATTCTTTTCTTGACGCAATTTTTTGTTTTTTAGGCTTATATAAATTATAAATATCTTGTAAACTCATGTTAAGAATTGTTTTTTCTCTATGTTTATTTTCTTCTGAGATACTTCCGTTTAAGTATTTTTCAATAATCAAACTTGTTATTGGAGCAGCAATTGTAGAGCCATAACCACCATTTTCAACAAAAACAGCCAAGGCAATTTTTGGATTTTCTTTGGGTGCAAATGCTACCAAAATAGAATGATCTACTAATTGTTGTTTGTAGCCATTTATTCTCACAAAGTTTTCTGAAGTTCCGGTTTTACCACAAATTTCAATGCCATTCACTTGACTCCATCTTCCTGTTCCTGTTTTAAAAACTTCGTGCATTGCTTCAACAACTGGCTCAAAATATTCGCTGTTTACGGTAGTTTGTTTTTTAATGATGAAATCTGGATTTTTAATTGGTTTTAAATCGATTTTTTTAACAACATGTGGTGTATAAAAAAAACCTCTGTTTGCGATGGCAGCAGTAAAGTTTGCCAATTGAATAGGCGTTGTTGCTATTTCTCCTTGTCCAATAGCATTAGAAATATTCGTAGAAGCACTCCATCTATGTTTATAAAGGTCATCATAATATTTCCCATCTGGTATCATTCCAGGAGAACCAGAAGGCAAGTCAACACCAAGATAACTTCCTAATCCAAAGCTAGTTATGTGTTTATTCCAATTATCTAAACCCTGACTAGGTTTTCTCTTCTTCTCGATAATTTTTTTATAGGTATTTGAAAAATAACTATTGCAAGACCTTGCAATTGCAGTTTTTAAAGCAATTGGTGAGTCAAAAATTCCACAGTGACATTTCATAAAATTGTTGGCTTTATTTCCATATCTATAACCTCCATAACATCTAAAAGTAGTTTCGGTGGTGATTACTTTTTCCTGTAATGCAATCAATGCATTCATCATTTTAAAGGGCGAACCAGGAGGATAAGATGCCAATAAAGCCCTGTCATAAGTTGGCTTTTCTGGGTTGTTAGGATCCATCAAAATTGTGGAGTTTTTTGAACGATCTCTTCCTACCAACATATTTGGATCATAAGAAGGAGAGGTAACGAGTGCTAAAATTTCGCCAGTAGAAGGTTCTATTGCGACAATTCCACCACGTTTTCCGTTCATTAATTGTTGTGCATATAATTGCAACTCTATATCAATTGTTAACGTTAAATCTTTCCCACTTTCAGGTAGCGTATCCATCAGTCCATTTTTGTAGGAACCTGTAACCTTATTAAAACGGTTTCTATTAAAATATTTTTTTCCTTTTACACCTCTTAAAAGCGTTTCATATTGTCTTTCAACCCCTTCTTTTCCTTCTAACTCTCCTTGTTCATAATCATTGCTGTTTCTTGCTTTTTCTTCATTTACTTCACCAATATATCCCAAAACATTGGCTGCTGCATTAATTGGATAATCTCTAATAATTCTTTTTTGAATATAAAATCCGTTGTATTTATGCAATTTTTCTTGTAAGTAAGCAAAGTCTTCTTTTGCCAGTTGTTTTAAAAAAACTGACGGTAAGTAGGGAGCATAATTTTCAGCTCTTTTAAATCGTATAATAAAACCCTCTTTTTCTATTTTTAAAAGTTTACAAAATTCAATTGTATCTAATACTTTTACCTGATTTGGTTGCACCATTACGTCATAAGAAACCTGATTTGCCACCAAGAGACGCCCATTTCGATCGTAAATATAACCACGCTCAGGATAGTCATATTGAATTTTTATTGAAGCATTTCTGACGGGATCAAAAGCAACCCCTTTAACAATTTGTAACTGAAAAAGTCTTCCAAGAAGAATAATTCCTACAAGGGAAATTAAAAAATAGAGTAAAAAACTTTTTTGCATTATTCGTTTTCTGTAAAAATAGTAGTTCCTATAAAATATAAAACTAGTGTAAAAATACTCGAAAAAAATGTATTAGTCAGTACATTAAATAAATTATAAAAGCTAAAGTTTATTAGCAAAAAAAATAACAAGTGATGAATAACTGTAAGCGATACAACATAGTTAAATCTTTTTCCAAAAGATTCAGATTGAAGTTTAAAAAATGGATAATCAAGCGCTAATTTTCTGAAATAAACCTTTACGAAAAATAATCTTAAATAAGCAATAAAAGTGATTGCGAAAGCGTGAACACCACCCGTATCTGAAAAAAAATCAATAAGTAATCCCAATAAAAAAGAAAAAAATAATAGCTGAATCTTATTTTCTTTTAAAGGATATAAAAAAACGAATATAATATATAAATAAGGATTTATGGAACCAAACAACAAAATATTATTCAGCACAAAAACTTGTAAAAATAACAAGAAGAAAAATAAAAAAAATAGCCTAAAGGGTTTATTCATTCTCTAAATTTTCTAATTTTCTAATCTCATCTCTTTCAAAATTTTTAATTACATATACTACACCAAGATTGCTCATATCATTAAAAAGAGTTATGGTAACTCTGTTATCAGCTGAGTTTCCTCTATTTATTTTTGAGACTCTTCCTATAAAAATTCCTTCAGGAAAAATCGCTGATTTTCCTCCGGTTTCGATAGTATCACCAATTCTCAGGGGTGCTTGTCTAGGAATATCAAGCAATTGAACTGTTTTATAATCACTTCCATCCCAATCCAAAGAGCCAAAATAGTTGGTATTTCTTAGTCGTGCGTTGATTCGGCTATTTCTATTTAAAATTGACTGAACTCTGGCATATTTATTATTGGTATAATCAATGATTCCAACAATTCCATTGCTATTCACAACTGCCATTTCTTTGTCAATTCCTTGATTTTTTCCAATATCTAAAGTCAAAAAATTAAACTCTTTGTCAAAATTATTATTGATGACTTTACCAGCTGTAAAGGTATATTTTTGAAAATATTTTACAGTATCAACCACTGTAGAGTCTTTGATTATTACTGCTAAATTTCTTTTTTCTAGCAGATTTTTTAATCGCACATTTTCGGCAACTAAAATTTCAATTTCAGATTTTAATCGAAAATAAGCCGTTATTTTTGATTTCTGAGAATATAAACCAGCTACTAATGAATTTGTAGAATTAACAAATTTACTCTTATGAAAACTAAGATTTGTAATTGTAAGACCAAATGCTAAACATTCTAACAATATGAAAAACAAAAAATATTTAAACCGCTGAATAAAAAAAATCAGTTGTTGCATTGTTAGAATTTAAAGGCTAGTTCATCAGTACATTTTTGTACTTTATAAGTTCTTTTAAAGCCACTCCTGTTCCACGAACAACAGCTCTTAATGGATCTTCAGTAACATATACTGGCAAATCTGTTTTGCGAGATAATCGCTTGTCTAAACCTCTCAACATTGAACCTCCTCCAGCTAAATAAATACCTGTATTATAGATATCTGCTGCCAATTCTGGTGGCGTTTTTGATAACGTTTCCATCACAGCATCTTCGATTCTAAGGATTGATTTGTCTAATGCTTTAGCAATTTCACGAAACGAAATTTTAACTTGTTTTGGTTTTCCACTCAACAAATCTCTTCCTTGAACCAACATTTCCTCTGGTGGAGTATCCAAATCTTCTGTAGCTGCACCCACTTGAATTTTTATTTTTTCGGCAGTGGTTTCCCCTACATGAAGATTGTGTTGAGTTCTCATATAATACATGATATCGTTGGTAAATAAATCCCCTGCAACTTTTACTGATTGATCACAAACGATACCTCCCAAAGCAATCACTGCTATTTCTGTAGTTCCTCCACCAATATCAATAATCATGTTTCCTTTTGGTTCCATAATATCAATCCCAACCCCAATTGCTGCTGCTATTGGCTCATAAATTAAATAAATTTCTTTAGCGTTCATGTGTTTTGCAGAATCCCTTACGGCACGTTTTTCAACTTCTGTAATTCCTGATGGAATGCAAATCACCATTCGCAGAGCTGGTGGAAATAATTTCTTCTTGATTGAAGGGATTTGTTTTACAAATTCTTTAATCATCTCTTCAGATGCTTGAAAATCAGCAATTACCCCATCTTTCAATGGACGAATAGTTTTAATGTTTTCGTGGGTTTTTCCTTGCATCAAGCTTGCTTCATGACCAATAGCAATTATTTTACCCGTAATTCTATTTCTTGCTACGATTGATGGACTGTCAATAACTACTTTACCATTGTGAATGATTAATGTGTTTGCAGTTCCCAAATCAATGGCAATATCTTCAGTCATGAAATCGAAAAAACCCATAAATATGTTTGTTATTTTAAATAATGTGTATTTTCACAAAACTACTAAATAAAATCTGTTTAGTGCATTAATTTTTTTAATGTTTAAAATGTCTTGTTCCTGTAGTTACCATAGACACTTTGTGAGCATTGCAATAATCAATACTCAATTGATCTTTAATAGAACCTCCGGGTTGTATCACACTTTTGATACCTGCTTTGTCAGCAATCTCCACACAATCTGGAAAAGGAAAAAATGCATCACTTGCCATGACTGAACCGTTCAAATCAAATCCGAAGTTTTTTGCTTTTTCAATGGCTTGGTTTAGCGCATCAACTCTGCTTGTTTGTCCAGTTCCACTTGCCAAAAGTTGCTTGTTTTTCACCAAAACAATCGTATTTGATTTTGTATTTTTACATAACTTTGACGCAAATAACAAATCTTCAATTTCAGATTCAGATGGTTTTTTGAGGGTTACATAATTAAAATGTTCTTCAACATCCGTAATAAAATCTTTATCTTGAACCAAAAGTCCATTCAATGAAGTTCTAACCAATTGCGTTGGTAATTTGACCTCTTTTTGAACTAAAATGATTCTGTTTTTCTTTGATTTTATTATTTCCAATGCATCATCAGTGTAATTTGGAGCAATCACCACTTCACAAAATAAATCATTGATTTCTTGAGCTGTTGCGGCATCAATAGTGGTATTTGCAATTAAAATTCCGCCAAAGGCAGAGACTGGATCTCCTGCTAAAGCATCAACATAGGCTTCTTTTAAGGTTTTTCTTTGCGCAAATCCACAAGCATTGTTGTGTTTTAAAATAGCAAAAGTGGGTGCTTCTCCTTTAAATTCTAACATCAAATTAACGGCAGCATCAACATCTAACAAATTGTTATAACTCAATTCTTTTCCATGGATTTTATCAAACATAGAATCTAAATCTCCAAAGAAATATCCTTTTTGATGTGGATTTTCTCCATAACGCAACACTTGCGATTTTTGCTCGCTTATTTTAAAAACAACTTCATCTTCATTAAAATAATTGAAAATTGCAGTGTCATAATGTGATGAAATATTGAATGATTTTGTTGCAAACTTTTTTCTTTGAGCTAAAGTTGTGACACCCTTATTTTCGGAAATAATTTGTAAAAACTCTTCATATTGCTCCATTGATGAAACAATAAAAGTGTCTTTAAAGTTTTTTGCAGCTGCTCTAATTAATGAAATGCCTCCAATATCAATTTTCTCAACAATTTCATCTTCGGAAGCTCCTGAAGCAACTGTTTTTTCAAAGGGATATAAATCGACAATTACCAGATCAATCTGCGGAATTTCATACGCTGTCATTTCAGCAATATCGCCTTTGTGGTCTTGTCTATTGAGAATTCCACCAAAAATTTTTGGGTGCAAAGTTTTTACTCTTCCTCCTAAAATGGAAGGATATGAAGTGACATCTTCAACCGGAATTACATCAATTCCTAGTTCGTTGATGAATTTTTCTGTGCCTCCTGTAGAATAAATTATAACGTTTAATTCGTTTAATTTTTCTACAATTGGTGCCAATCCATCTTTATGGAAAACTGAAATTAAGGCAGATTTGATTTGTTTTGAAGTACTCATTTTTTATTTTATTAATTTTGCAAAATTACACAATCAAGCAATGAAACACAATAGAAGGTAGTATTAAATGATTCAAATAATTTACAATAAAAGTCATGAAAATAAAGTCGCTACTTTTTTACAAATAGATTCCAATAATTCCTCATCATTTTTCGAAAACGGATTTACGGTATGAGAATCAATGTCTAATTGACCAATATTTTTTCCTTCAACAAAAATAGGAATCACAATTTCTGATTTCACTTTCCAGCCGCAAGAAATATAATTGTCTTGAGCAGAAACATCTTGCACCACAAAATTTTGATTGCTCACGGCTACCTGACCACAAATTCCCTTTCCAAAAGGAATAATTGTATGTTCAGTTGGTTCGCCAGTAAATTGCGCTAACTTCAACTCATTTTTATCTCCATTTTTAAAATAAAAACCAACCCAATCATAATAGGAAATTTGATTTTCTAAAACATCACAAATGGCCTGAAGTTTTTCTTCTCTTTGTATTGTTGATGATATGATTGTATCAATTTCTTGTTGTAAATATTCAATGTTCATGGTTTTTAAAATTTTAGGCAAAAATAATTTAAATTATTTTAAAAATTTCTCTTAACAAATACACTATACATTTAAAGGTATGCAATTCAAGCTTAAAAAAATTAAGATTTTAAATCCTTAAACCTCCCTATAAACTTCTTCAAAAGGAATTCGAAGACGCTCACCATAAACACCTTCAGGTTTTCTAATGCCGCAAGAAACAATCATATTGATTTCTGCGCCAAAAGGCAAACCCAATAGATTTTTTACACGCCAAGTATCAGAACCTTCCATTGGACAAGTGTCATAATTGATTGCAGCCATTGAAATCATGAAGTTTTGAGCCGCCAAACCACAGGTTTTGTGCGCTACAATTCGCATGTCACTGTTGCGAACTTCTCTATAAATGGGTCTGAAAATTCCAACAATTGAAAAAATGATGTATTTTAAACATCCTAAAATTCCGAAAAAATCAGTGTAAGTAAAAGGAATGAGTTTTCCGTAATAATTTCTGGCAACTTTTTCTCTATTTTTTTGTTCAGATTTTGGATTGTTTGCGCCAAAAGTTTTATCGATAAAACCCAAATTTGCTTTGGCTCGTTTTTTCCATAAATCTTTTCGAGTTACAAAAACCACCAATTGTTGTGCTGTTTTCGCCGCATTTTGATTGAAACAAAAAGGTGCAATTTGGGCAATAATGTCTTTGGAAGTGATGTGATAAAATTCCCATAATTGCATATTACTACTATTTGGCGCCAAACTCGCTTGTTCTAAACATTTTCTAACAACATTTTTATCAATAGGTTTTTCTGCATCATACACTCTTACAGAACGTCTAAAATTAATCGCTTCTGAAACTGTTTTTTCTTGATTCATAACTGTTTAAGTTTAAAAAATTAATTCGTAATTCGTAATTTTTAATTCAAAATTCTCTTATTCATCACCCAAAACCATAAAGGAGGAAAAATTGCTAACAACATCATTCCTGGATAGCCTGTGGGCATTTGCGGACTTTCTGGCAAAGTTTTCAACAATTGATAATGCTTGCTACCATTATAATGATGGTCTGAATGTCGTGATAAATTGAACAATAAAATTTGTCCTATTTGATGATCGGAATTCCAAGAATGATTTCTTTTTACTTTTTCATACCTCCCATGTTCATTTTTAGTTCTCAACATTCCATAATGTTCAATATAATTGACAGTTTCTAACAAAATAATTCCTGAAACTGCAGCTCCAACAAAACACAGCATCACAAATTTTCCGAAGGTTAAAAAAATCAATAAAAGTAACAACACATTGCAAATCGTATAAATCACCATTCTGTTTTGAGGATGCAACCAATGACGATTTTCTTGACGCATTCTGTTGTTTTCCAATTTCCATGCTTCTGCATAACTTGAAAAATGTGATCGAATCCAGAAAGTAAATACAAGCTCGTTTTTCCTTGCAGTTGCTGCATCTTCTGGTGTTGCCACGTTGAAATGATGACCCCCATTGTGATAAGGTAAAAAGTGTGTGTTGAGTGAAGTAAACAGTAAAATCTCACCAATAAATTCGTCAAAACGATTGTTTCTGTGACCCAATTCATGTCCAACATTGATGCCGATAACACCACACATAATGCCCATTCCAAAGATTCTACCAAAGAATTCTGAGATCGTTAATGGTTCTTGAATGACATAAAAAAAGAAGATTAAAAACCCAATTTGAATAGGTAAAGTCAAGTATAAGAGATAGGTATATAATTTGTTTTCTTTTTCTTCTTGCTCTTCTTCTTTGGTAAAATTATTTTTATTTGGGCTGATAAAAAACTCCAAAAGAGGCACAAATCCGAAAAAAACAATTGCTGGTAAATGCGTAATCCAACCTTTATTTGTGAAAGAAATCCATACTACAAGAGGTAAAATCAGTATTGAAAAATATTTTAAAGCTTTCATAATCAATAAATAAAACGAAAGATACTAAATTAGTTGCATTCGTTCCAAATTACTTCATCAGGAGTTGGAGCAATTATTGAAATCAACTCTTTTGAGACGGGATGCACAAACTCAATTTTTCGGGCGTGTAAATGAATACTTGCATCTTTGTTTGTTCTGGAAAAACCATATTTAACATCACCTTTTATCGGAAAACCAATGGCTGCCAATTGAGAACGAATTTGATGATGTCTGCCAGTTTCTAGGTCGATTTCCAACAAAGAATAATTGTCAAATTTCTGTACAACTTTATAATGCAAAACCGCTTTTTTTGAACCTTCAACTTCTTTGCTATAAACCGCAGATTTATTGTTTACAGGATTTTTTTTTAGAAAATTAATCAAAGTTCCAGTTTCTTTTTCTGGATGATTTTTAACAACTGCCCAATACGTTTTTTGAATTTCCTTGTCACGCAACATTTTGTTCAATCTTTCTAAAGATTTCGAGGTTTTTGCAAAAATAATCACACCAGAAGTTGGCCTATCTAAACGATGCACAACACCCAAAAAAACATTCCCCTCTTTATGATATTTGTCTTTCAAATAATCTTTGACAACCTCACTTAAAGGCATATCGCCCGTTTTATCTCCTTGTGTAATATCTCCAGCTCGTTTATTGACAATGATGATATGATTGTCCTCGTAAAGGACTAATAAGTTATTTTTAGTGGAATGCATGGAGATTATTTTAACTCTTTTTCCATATTTTTATTGATGTTGTCAATAAAATCTAAAAATTCTTTTTTGCCCAAACCAGTTTCTGATGAAGTGATAAATGAAGTTGGCAAAGGTTCCCAAAAATTCAATAATTCTTTTTTATAGGAGGTGATTTGCTTGTCGAGTTTTGCACTGCTCAACTTATCCGATTTTGTAAAAGCAATACAAAAAGGAACTTGAATTTCACCTAAAAACTGCATGAATTCCAAGTCAATTTTTTGTGGATCGTGTCTAGAATCAATCAACACAAAAGTGCAAAGCAATTGTTCTCGTTCTCTAAAATAATTTTCGATGAAATATTGAAAAATGGTACGCTTTTTTTTAGAAGTCTGAGCATATCCATACCCTGGTAAATCCACCAAAAACCATTCATCGTTTATTTTAAAATGATTAATCAGTTGTGTTTTTCCAGGTTTTCCTGATGTTTTCGCCAAATCTTTGCGTTCCATGAGCATGTTAATCAACGACGATTTTCCAACATTCGAACGCCCAATAAAGGCATATTCAGGAATTCGTTCTTTTGGAGCATTGATTACATTGCTATTGCTCATCACAAATTCTGCAGATTTTATTTTCATGATAGCAAGTTTTAAGCTACTATTTTTTGTAAAGCTATATTTTTCTTGAGATTAACCACTCATGCAGAAACTTATTGAATTGTTCTGGTTGTTCCATCATTGCGGCATGACCACATTTGTCAATCCAAAATAAATCAGCATTTGGCAATAATTTTTTAAAATCTTCGGCAACTTCTGGTGGTGTCACTGCATCTTGTTTACCCCAAATAATACAAGTTGGTTGGGTCATTTTTGGTAAATCGTTGGCCATATTGTGACGAATTGCACTTTTTGCAATTGCCAAAGTTTTCAAAACGGTAGCTCTATTGTTTACAATTTCATAAACGCCATCAACCATTTCTTTGGTTGCCACAGCAGGATCATAAAAAACTGCCCTTGCTTTTTGCTCAATATATTCATAGTTTCCTCTTTTTGGAAAACTATCTCCCATGGCTTTTTCATACAACCCAGAACTTCCTGTCAGCACCAAGGCAGTCACTTTCTCTGGAAATTGTTTTGTGAAATAAAGACCTATGTGACCCCCTAATGAATTTCCTAAAAGAATAGCACTATCAATCTTCTTATAAGTCATAAAAGATTTTAAAAATAATGTTAAATTTTTAACATTCGTTTTTAAAAGAGGCAATGTGTAAAGAGGTAACTCAGGAATTAAAACTTTATAACCATTGTTTGAAAAATAATTAAAAGTTGCTTCAAAATTGCTTAATGCTCCCATTAATCCGTGTAAAACAATGATTGCAGGACCTTCTCCAGCTTCTACGTATGTAAACTTTCCTTCCGTTTTTAACTTATCAGTCATTGAGATTCGTTTGGTTTCAATTTTCGCAAATGTAGTTTTTTTTTATTAGATACAAACAGTTTTCAAATTTCAATGAACAAGGTTTTCAACAGGTATAATTTCCTTTAAAATAGAGCAAAGTATAAATATTTATTAACAATGTGGTAAAAAGTGGTAAAAAGTGGTAAAATTTATCTATTTTTGAAACTAAATTCATTTTATAGGTGATACATTTCATAGGAACATACGAATGCAAGGCTGAAGCTAAAGGAAGAGTGATGATTTCATCCGCTTTCAAAAAGCAATTAATGCCTTTTTCTGAAGATGGTTTTGTGATTAAAAGAGCTGTTTTTCAACCTTGTTTGGAACTGTACACAATGAATGAATGGAATTTGATGATGGAAAAAATCGGTAAATTGAATCAGTTTGTAAAGAAAAATAACGATTTTATTAGACGATTTACTGCGGGTGTAAAAGTCGTTGAAATGGATGCAACTGGAAGAATTTTGATTCCTAAAGAATTGTGTGATTTTGCGAATATCAAAAAAGATGTTGTGATGGCGTCTTCAGTGAATATCATTGAGATTTGGGACAAAATCAATTATGAAAAAGCGATTGATGAAACTGCCCAAGATTTTGCAAATTTGGCTGAAGAAGTAATGGGAAATAAAACTACAGATGAGCTATCATAATCCAGTTTTACTGCTAGAAAGTGTCAATGCGTTGGCCATCAAGAAAGATGGTATTTACGTTGATGTTACTTTTGGTGGTGGTGGTCATTCCAAAGAAATCCTAAATCAATTGGGTGAAAATGGAAAATTGTTCGCTTTTGATCAAGATGCAGATGCTTTGCAAAATACGATTGATGATTCAAGATTTATATTGATTGCAGAAAATTTTAGATTTATTTCAAGGTATTTACGTTTTCATGGTATCAAAAAAGTAGATGGAATTTTGGCTGATTTAGGCGTTTCTTCTCATCAATTTGATGAGGCTTCAAGAGGTTTTTCAACACGTTTTGACGGCGATTTGGACATGAGAATGAACCAAAAATCAAAAATTTCGGCAAAGGAAGTTATTAACAAATATTCAGAAGAAAAATTGGCTGAAATATTGTTTTTGTATGGAGAATTAAGAAACTCTAAAAACATCGCAAAAACGATTGTTGAGGAGCGTCAAAAAGAAAAAATCGAAACAAGTTTTCAGCTAAAAAAAATATTGGAAAAATATTTACCAAAAGCTGTTGAACATAAAATATTGGCTCAAATTTATCAATCTTTCCGGATTGAAGTGAATGAAGAATTAGAATCTTTAAAAGAATTTTTAAATCAAACCCCTAATTTACTAAACAAAAACGGACGATTAAGCATCATTTCTTATCATTCTTTAGAAGATAGATTGGTGAAAAGATTTATCATTTCTGGAATGTTTTCGGGCGAACCAGAAAAAGATGTTTTCGGAAATTCAAACATTCCGTTAAAAAAAGTGGGACAATTAATTGTGCCATCCAAAGAAGAAATCAAACAAAATAACAGGGCAAGAAGTGCAAAATTAAGAATTGCAACTTTGAATAAATAAGTCTAAAATGAGTAATAAAAATTTGTACGATTTTTTGAGAGGAAGTTTTTTGACAGATGAGTCGGCTTTTAAAAATTGGCGTATTATCATTTTTGTAGTAGCACTGGTATTAATTATGATTTCGAGTGCACACAGAGCTGACAAAAAAGTGATAAAAATATCCGAATTAAATAAAAGAAAACGAGAATTAAGAGCAGAATACATCGATACAGAAACCATTTTAATGCAAATAAAAATGGAATCTAACATCAGAGAAAGAGCTATAGAAATTGGTTTAAAACCCTCAGAAACACCTCCAAAAAAGATAATAGTAACTCAAAAAAAATAACATAAGTGTCAATTCAAAAAAAGAGCTTATTAACAAAATTCTATTTGATAGCTATTTTTATGGCCATTTTTTTTGTGGCAATTATTTATAAACTTATTGATATTCAATTTATTGAAGGTGAAAAATACAAAGCATTGGCCACTGAATTAACGATTAGACAAGATACAGTTTATGCCAACAAAGGAAATATTTATGCGGTTGACGGAAACTTGTTGGCTACTTCAATGTCTAAATTCACTATTAGGATGGATGTTGTTGCTGTTGAAGAAATTGAATTTGAGAAAAATGTTGTTGCCTTGTCAAAAGAATTATCAAAAATGCTAGGCAAATCTGCCGCTCATTATTTATTAAAGTTAAAAGCGGCAAAAAAATCAAAAAACAGGTATTTGTTGATTGCAAGAAATATTGGCTACAATGATTACTTGGTGATGAAAGAATTTCCGATTTTCAAATTGGGCGTTTATAAAGGCGGATTTATAGCTGAACAAAAAACATTTCGAGCCCACCCAATAGGAAAAATTGCCGAAAGAACAATTGGTTATGATGATTTTCGTGGTGAAGCAGGAATCGAAGGGGCATTTGCCGATTTTATGCAGGGTGAAAACGGATTGCGTTGGAAACAAAAAATAGCTAAAAATCAATGGAAACCTATTTCTGATGTCAACGAAAAAGAACCTATTGATGGTCATGATGTAATTACAACAATTGATGTAAATATTCAGGATATTACACACCATGCTTTGCAGGCTCAACTCGAAAAATTAAATGCAAATCATGGTTGTGCAGTAGTTATGGAAACCAAAACTGGTGAAGTCAGAGCAATTTCTAACCTCGGAAAATCATCGGAAGGAACTTATTTCGAGAAAAGAAATTATGCTATTTGGGAAAGTCATGAACCTGGTTCAACGTTCAAATTGGCAAGTTTGATGGCCGCTTTAGACGACAAAGTTATTGACACCTCAACAGTAGTTGATACAGGAAATGGAATAATGTTCATCAACGGCTCAAAAATAGAAGATTCAAAAAGAGGTGGTTATGGAAAAATTTCAGCAGCTAGGGTTTTTGAGGCTTCATCTAATGTTGGAATTGTAAAGTTAATTAGAGAACATTATGACAATAATCCTCAGAAATTTTATGATAAAATCGAAAAATACGGATTTACAAAACCTATTGGCTTTCAGATAAAAGGGGAAGGAATGCCTTATGTTCCCAATCCAAATGATAAAAATCGTTGGAATAAAATTTCACTAGAATGGATGTCTTGGGGTTATGGAATTTCAATTACGCCAATGCAAACATTGATGTTTTATAACGCAGTTGCCAATAATGGAATCATGGTGAAACCTCATTTTGTTAGAGAATTAAGAAGGCAAAACAAAACAGTAAAAGTATTCAATACTGAAATTGTAAATCCAAAAATAGCATCTGATGAAACCCTGAAAAAGCTAAAAAAAGTGATGCAAAATGTAGTCGTGAAAGGAACTGCACATAATATTTATTCACCCAATTTTTCAATGGCAGGCAAAACAGGTACTGCAAAAAAATATATTTCAGCTCATAAAGATGAAAATGGTGAGCATGTAAGTGGCCATTATTCTAAAGAGCGTTATGTAGCTTCATTTGTTGGGTTTTTTCCAGTAGAAAATCCAAAGTATTCGTGCATAGTAGTAGTTCACGAACCAGATAAAAGTAAGGGATATTATGGAGCAACAGTTGCCGCGCCAATTTTTAAGGAAATTGCTCAAAAAATTTACACCACGACTCCCATTGATCATCAGTCTGTGAATGATTTTGTGGCGTTTTCATCTATTGATAATGAATATAAAAATTATCAAAAAATGCTAAAATCAAACCATGATTTGGTACCAAATGTTGAAGGCATGGCAGGAATGGACGCTGTTTCGTTGCTTGAAAATATTGGTTTGAAAGTAAAAATATCTGGAATTGGAAAAGTAAAAAATCAGTCTATCAAGAGTGGCGAAAAATTAATCAAAGGAAATACCATCAATTTAAAATTATTATAAACTGAAAAATTTAAAGGACATATTGTATAAAGTTGCCATCAAAGAAATCTTTGGCGTGACTGATTTGTCTATAAATCAGTTAATTTTCGATTCAAGAAATGTTAAAAAAAATGACGTTTTTATCGCTTTAAAAGGCGTTTCTGTTGATGGGCATCTGTACATTGAAAAAGCGATTTCTTTGGGTGCAATTGCTATTATTTGCGAAGATATTCCGTCAGAAAAAAAGGAAAATTGTACGTATGTAAAAGTTGAAGACTCTCAAGTTGCGTTGGCAATCATGGCAGCAAATTTTTATGAAAATCCTTCTTCAAAATTAGCACTTGTGGGCGTAACAGGCACCAATGGAAAAACAACAGTTGCGTCACTTTTATATCAATTATTTAAAAAAGCAGGATACAAAGTTGGGCTATTATCAACCGTAAAGATTTTGGTTGATGAAACTGAATTTAAAGCAACACACACCACTCCAGATTCTGTTTCTATCAATTTTTATTTATCGAAAATGGTGAATGATGAGGTTGATTATTGTTTTATGGAGGTGAGTTCGCACGGAATTCATCAAAAAAGAACGGAAGGATTAGCTTTTGCAGGAGGAATTTTTACCAACTTAACTCATGATCATTTAGATTATCACAAAACATTTGCGAATTATAGAGATGTAAAAAAATCTTTTTTTGACTCATTGCCAAAAACAGCTTTTGCTTTGACAAATATCGATGATAAAAATGGTCAAGTAATGTTGCAAAACACACAAGCCATCAAAAAAACCTATGCTTTAAAAACGTTGGCAGATTTTAAAGCAAAAATTCTTGAAAAACAATTTTCAGGAACCTTAATAAATATCAATGGAACTGAAGTTTGGACCAAATTAATTGGTGAATTCAATACCTATAATTTAGTAGCAATTGCAGCAACAGCTGAATTATTAGGATTAGAAAAATTAGAAATTCTAACAATTTTAAGTCAGTTAGAAAGTGTGAGCGGTCGTTTTCAATATGTCGTTTCTGAAAATCAAGTGATTGCAATTATTGATTATGCGCACACACCTGATGCACTAAAAAACGTTTTAGAAACCATTAATGACATCAGAACCGGAAATGAAAAAGTGATAACTGTAGTTGGTTGTGGGGGTGATAGAGATGTAACCAAAAGACCAAAAATGGCACACATTGCATCTCAATTAAGTACCCAAGCAATTTTTACTGCTGACAATCCAAGATCTGAAAATCCACAAACAATTATTGATGAAATGGAAGTTGGGGTTTCATCAGAAAATTATAAAAAAACACTCTCAGTTTTAGATAGAAAACAAGCTATCAAAACAGCTTGCAAATTCGCAAAACAAGGAGACATCATATTAATCGCTGGAAAAGGGCATGAAAACTATCAAGAAGTCAATGGAATTCGCTCTTATTTTGATGATTTAGAAGAGATAACAAATTGTTTTAATCAACTAAAAAAGAACTAAAATGTTATATTATTTATTCCAATATTTAGATAGTCAATTTAATATTCCTGGTGCAGGTGTTTTTCAATTCATCACTTTTAGAGCTGCAGCAGCGTTCATTTTATCTTTATTGATTTCTGCAATCTATGGAAAAAGAATCATCAACTTTTTGAGAAAACAACAAGTTGGAGAAACCATTAGAGATTTAGGATTAGAAGGTCAGCAACAAAAATCTGGAACACCCACAATGGGGGGAATTATCATCATTTTTGCAACGTTAATTCCTGTTATTTTATTAGCAAAATTGGACAATATTTACGTGATTTTGTTGCTGGTGACCACACTTTGGATGGGTTTTATTGGTTTTTTAGATGATTATATCAAAGTTTTTAAAAAGAATAAAGAAGGATTAAAAGGAAAGTTTAAAGTTTTAGGACAAATTGGTTTAGGACTTTTTGTAGGCTTCATGTTATATTTTAATAACAATATTACCATCAAAGAAAAATTACCTATTTCTCAACAAATTCAAATTGAAAATGGGAAAAGAGTCGTTTTTGGAGAAGCACATAAATCAACCAAAACAACAGTTCCTTTTTTAAAAAATAATGAATTAGATTATGCAGATGCTTTGCGTTTTTTAGGAGATGATTTTAAAGAGTTTGGTTGGATTATATTTATTTTTATTACTGTTTTTATAGTTACAGGCATTTCAAATGGTGCCAATTTAACTGATGGAATAGATGGTTTAGCTGCAGGGTCATCAGCCATTATTGTCATCACTCTAGCCATTTTTGCGTGGGTTTCTGGGAATATTATTTTCGCAGATTATTTGGATGTGATGTACATTCCAAATTCGGGAGAAATGACCGTTTTTATCCTTGCATTTGCAGGAGCTTTGATTGGATTTTTGTGGTACAATACCTATCCAGCACAAGTTTTTATGGGTGATACTGGGAGTCTAACAATTGGTGGAATTATTGCTGTGATTGCAATTGCTGTTCGAAAAGAATTGTTGCTTCCTGTTTTGGCTGGTATTTTTGTGATTGAAAATCTTTCTGTAATCATGCAAGTTTCTTGGTTTAAATACACCAGAAAAAAGTTTGGTGAAGGAAGACGCATTTTCAAAATGTCACCTTTACATCATCATTATCAAAAATTGCAATATCATGAAAGTAAGATTGTAGTTCGTTTTTGGATTGTAGGAATTTTATTAGCGGTTTTTTCAATAGTAACTTTAAAATTAAGATAATTTGAAAAGATTGGTGGTCTTAGGGGGAGGAGAAAGTGGCGTTGGAACGGCAATTTTAGGAAAGCAAAAAAGCTATGATGTTTTTGTATCTGACAGTCAAAAAATTGCTGATAAATACAAAAAAGTTCTTTTACATCACGAAATTGATTTTGAAGAAAATCAACATACAGAAAACAAAATTTTTACAGCAGATGTGGTCATAAAAAGTCCCGGGATTCCTGACAAAGTTTTAATAGTGAAAAAACTAATTGAAAGAGGAATTTCAGTGGTCTCGGAAATTGAATTCGCTGCTCAATTTACCAATGCAACTATCGTCGGAATAACAGGCTCAAATGGAAAAACAACCACAACAATGCTCACGAATCATATCCTGAAAAAAGCAGGATTGAATGTTGCTATGGGCGGAAATATCGGAAAAAGTTTTGCACAATTGGTTGCCGAAAATGGCTTTGAAAATTACGTGTTAGAGTTGAGTAGTTTTCAATTGGATGGTATTGAAAAATTTAACAGTCATATAGCAATTTTAACAAATATTACTCCTGATCACTTAGACAGATATGAAAATGATTTTAACAAATATATAGCTTCGAAATTTAGAATTATAAAAAACCAAACAGCAAATGATTATTTTATTTATGACGCTGATAATGAAACGATTAATAATTGGCTTCAAACAAACAAACCGAAAGCAACATTGGTTCCATTTTCGATAGAAAAAGAACTCGAATTTGGAGCATATATAAAAGACAATACATTAACAACCAACATACAAAAAGAGATTTTTACCATGCCATTAACAAGTCTATCATTGAAAGGAAAACACAACACAAAAAATGCGATGGCTGCAACAATGGCAGCACAGTTATTAAAAGTAAGAAAACAATTTATTAAAGAAAGTTTAGAGGATTTTGAGGGAGTTGAACATCGCTTAGAATTTGTCGCAAAAATAAAAGAAGTGGATTATATCAATGACTCAAAAGCTACCAATATAAATTCGGTTTATTACGCACTAGAATGTATGAACAAAACAACAGTTTGGATTGTTGGTGGCGTTGATAAAGGAAATGATTATAGTGAATTATTGGCTTTGGTAAGAGAAAAGGTACGTGCTATTGTTTGTTTAGGAATTGATAATGAAAAGATTATAAACACTTTTGGTGACTTTGTTGACACGATTGTAGAAACTGCTGGTGCAGAAGAGGCTGTGAAGGTTGCACAGAAATTATCAGAAAAAGGTGATGTTGTTTTATTGTCTCCTGCTTGTGCAAGTTTTGATTTGTTCGAAAATTATGAAGATAGAGGCAATCAATTTAAAAATGCTGTCAAAAATTTATAAAAAAAAAATTTTGAAAACCATATTTAAACACATACAAGGAGATAAAGGCATTTGGGCAATCGTTGCGATTTTGGCAATTTGCTCGTTTATGCCCGTGTATAGTGCCAGTACAAATTTGGTTTATGTCATCGGAAAAGGATCAACTTTGGGACATTTATTAAAACACATCATGTTGTTAATGATGGGTTTTGCAATCATTTATGGTGTTCATAAAATTCCTTATAGATATTTTTCTGCAGGATCAGTATTGATGTTACCGATAGTTATACTGCTCTTAATCTACACTTTATCTCAAGGAACCACTATTGATGGATCAAATGCAAGCAGGTGGATTCAAATTCCAATTGTAGGAATTGGTTTTCAAACTTCCACTTTAGCTGGTTTGATTTTGATGGTTTATGTAGCAAGATATTTGGCGAAAAAAAAAGAAAAAGAAATCATTTTTAAAGAAAGTATTTTTCAACTTTGGTTGCCAATTGCATTGGTTTTAGTATTGATTTTACCTGCTAATTTCTCTACAACAGCTATTATTTTTGTAATGATTTTAATGTTGTGTTTTGTGGGTGGATATCCTATCAAACACTTGGGAATTATTGTTGGAATTGGCATGATTTCAATGGTATTTTTTTTACTCATTGCAAAAGCTTTTCCTGATGTAATGCCAAACAGGGTGCAAACTTGGCAAAGTCGAATTGAAAATTTTTCCAATAAAAATGGCAAAGAGGCATATCAAGTAGAAAAAGCAAAAATTGCGATTGCAACTGGAGGATTATTTGGAGTTGGCCCTGGAAAAAGTGTGCAAAAAAACTTTTTACCTCAATCAACTTCCGATTTTATTTTTGCAATTATTGCCGAAGAATATGGTTTGATTGGTGGCGTTTTTGTACTGTTTACTTATTTTCTATTATTCTTTCGATTTTTTGTGGTCATCAGAAAAACGACTACCATTTTCGGAACTTTATTAGTGGTTGGCGTAGGAATTCCAATTATTTTTCAGGCGTTTATAAACATGGCAGTTGCCACAAGTTTATTTCCTGTTACAGGACAAACTTTGCCATTAATAAGTAGTGGAGGAACTTCAATTTGGATGACATGTTTCGCAATTGGAATGATTTTAAGCGTAAGCGCTTCAAAAGAAGCTTCTGAAGAAGATATTTTAGATGATAATCCCTTAGATATTTTAAATGAAACCGTTTAATATTTTAATTTCTGGAGGTGGTACAGGAGGTCACATTTATCCTGCAATTGCGATTGCAAATGAGATAAAAGTGCGTTTTCCTGATGCAAATTTTTTATTTGTGGGAGCCAAAGATAAAATGGAAATGGAAAAAATTCCACAAGCAGGTTTCGAAATAAAAGGTCTTTGGATTTCAGGAATTCAAAGAAAACAATTAGCAAGCAATCTTTCATTTCCTTTCAAGTTGATGAGCAGTTTGTGGAGAGCAAAAAGAATTATTGACACTTTTAAACCTGATATTGCGATTGGAACTGGTGGGTTCGCAAGCGGACCAACATTGATTATGGCCAACAGAAAAGGAATTCCAACGTTAATTCAAGAACAAAATTCATTTCCCGGAATTACCAACAAATATCTTGCAAAAAAAGCAACAAAAATTTGTGTGGCTTATGACAATCTAGAACGCTTTTTTCCTGCTTCAAAAATTATAAAAACTGGCAATCCAGTGCGTCAAGATTTATTAACAATCCATACAAAAGTGAGCGAATCTCTTCATTTTTTTCAATTAGACACCTCAAAAAAAACAGTTTTGGTCCTGGGAGGAAGTTTGGGCGCAAGAAAAATAAATCAATTGGTTGAAATGAATTTAGCATTTTTTAAAAAACAAAACATACAATTGATTTGGCAATGTGGAAAACTGTATTTTGATGAATTTAAAAAATATAACTCGCCCGAAGATGTGCAAGTTCATCAATTTATAAACAGAATGGACTTGGCTTATGCTGCTTCAAATATCATAATTTCAAGGTCTGGTGCAAGTTCAGTCTCAGAATTGTGCATTGTAGGAAAACCTGTAATTTTCATTCCATCACCAAATGTGGCAGAAGATCATCAAACCAAAAATGCCAAATCAATTGCTGATAAACATGGGGCAATTTTGTTGAAAGAAGAAGATTTAGGGACATTTCAAATTGTTTTTGAAACACTTTTGAAAGACAAAGGAAAACAGGAACATTTGTCAGAAAACATCAAAGAATTAGCATTGCCAACAGCAACAACTGATATTGTAAACGAAATTGAAAAACTCATAAAAAGATGAATATAAACAGCATACATAACGTTTTCTTTGTTGGAATTGGTGGCATTGGCATGAGTGCCATTGCCAGATATTTTGTAGCACTGGGAAAAAATGTGGCTGGATATGACAGAACACCTTCACAAATTACAACTGATTTAGAAGCTTTGGGTGTCGAAATCCATTTTGATGATGATAGTAAAAACATTCCAATTTCGTTTTTAAATAAAGAAAAAACATTGGTGATTTTTACGCCAGCGATTCCAAACAATCAATCTGAACTAGTTTATTTTGAAGAAAATAATTTCAATGTTTTGAAAAGAGCAAAAGTTTTGGGAATGATTTCAAAAAATACTTTTTGCTTAGCTGTTGCAGGGACTCATGGTAAAACAACTACTTCTGCCATTTTAGGTCACATAATGACGAAAGTCAATGCGACTTCATTTTTAGGTGGAATTTCAGAAAATTACGATTCGAATTTATTGTTGGGCGAAGACAAAATTTGCGTGGTTGAAGCAGATGAATTTGACCGTTCTTTCCTTCAATTACATCCCAATATTGCTTGCATAACTTCAATGGACGCTGATCATTTGGATATTTATAAAGAAGTTACGGCTTTGCAAGAATCGTTTGTTGCGTTTTCTCAACAAGTTTCTGAAACTTTGATTTTTGCGAAAGGACTGCCTTTAAATGGACTCACATATGCCGTAAATGAAAGAGCAGATTATATGGCTTTCAATCTGAAAATTGACAGTGGAAAATATATCTTTGATGTAAAAACTCCAATTTCTGAAATTGAAAACATTGAATTCCATTTGCCCGGTAAACACAACGTAATGAATGCTTTAGCAGCCCTAGCAATGGCTGATGTTTTTGGGATTTCGTTGGATGAAATCAAAGATAGTTTAAGAACTTTTAAAGGCGTAAAAAGACGTTTTACATACAAGATTAAAACACCTGATTTTGTTTTGATTGATGATTATGCACATCATCCAACAGAAATTTCCGCAGTTGAAAATGCTATTAGAGAAATGTATCCGTTAGAAAAAGTAATGGTTGTTTTTCAACCACATTTATTTACCAGAACTAGAGATTTTGCAGATGATTTTGCAGCATCACTCTCAAAATTTGATGAAATATTATTGTTAGATATTTATCCTGCTAGAGAATTGCCAATTCCAGGAATTGATGCTACTTGGTTGTTGAATAAAATTGAAAATAAAAACAAAAAATTGACGCACAAAAAAACACTTTTAAAAGACATTCAACAGTCTTCTTCTAAAGTTGTTGCTATGTTAGGAGCTGGAGATATTGGAGTGATGATTACAGATGTTACAAATCAAATTTTAAATTCATCCAAAAATGAGATTTAAAAAATTTTTAAAATACCTACTTTTTTTGTGCTTGATAATAAGTGTTGGCTTTTTATATAGTTTTTCGACTACTAGAAATCAACAAAAAAAAATACAAGAAATTGATATCAAAATACAAGAAGGAACAAGTGATTTTTTAAATCAATCAATGGTTAATAAATTGTTAATACAAAATAATGAAACCGTAAAAAACCTAGCGAAATCTAGTTTAAATTTATACGGTTTGGAAAGATACATTTCTAAAAACCCATACATAGAAAAGGTTTCTGTTTTTTTGACCATTCATGGAGAATTAAAAACAGTGGTGAAACAGCGCACAGCAATAGCAAGAATTGTTGATAAAGATAGTTCTTATTATGTTGATAAACAAGGCATAAAGATCCCATTATCGGATCATTTTTCTGCTAGAGTTATGCTAGTTTCTGGGGCAGAAAAAGAGTACGAAATAAAAGAATTAATGCCATTAATACGCATTATATTGGAGGATAATTTTTTGCAAAAAGAGATTGTTGGTATTGAGAAATTAGAGGATGGTGAAGTGCAATTTGCGATAAGAAGTGGAGATTATAAAATTGATTTTGGGAATTTAACCGAAATTGATACGAAGTTTAAAAAGTTAAAAGCGTTTTATAACAACACATTTAGGGATAAAACGATTCAAAATTATAAAATTATAAATGTAAAATATCACAACCAAGTTGTGTGCACAAAATAAATCAGGATGGGAAACAATAAAATAGCTGTTGGTTTAGACATTGGTACTACCAAAATTGTTGCCATGATCGGTCGTAAAAATGAATACGGCAAAATTGAAGTTATTGGTACTGGAAAAGCAAAAAGTTTGGGTGTAAAAAGAGGTGTTGTTAGCAACATCACCCAAACAATACAATCTATTCAACAAGCGGTTGAAGAGGCTGAAGGCATTTCAGGAATGAAGATTGAAAATGTTGTTGTTGGAATTGCAGGACAACATATTCGCAGTTTGCATCACAGTGATTATATCACTAGAGAAAATGCTGATGAAGTAATTAACGATGATGATATTGAAAATCTTGTAAATCAAGTTCATAAATTGGTGATGCTTCCTGGGGAAGAAATCATTCATGTGTTGCCGCAAGAATTTAAAGTAGATTCTCAAGCTGACATTAAAGAGCCAAGAGGAATGTATGGTGGTCGTTTAGAGGCAAATTTTCATGTGGTAGTGGGTCAAGTTTCATCTATCAGAAATATTGGAAGATGTGTAAAAAGTGCAGGTTTAAACTTGAGTCAAATAACTTTAGAACCTTTAGCATCAGCTTCAGCAGTATTGAGTAACGAAGAAAAAGAAGCAGGTGTGGCATTGATTGATATTGGGGGTGGAACAACAGATTTAGCAATTTTCAAAGACGGAATTATAAGACACACAGCAGTAATTCCTTTTGGAGGTAATGTAATTACAGAAGATATAAAAGAAGGTTGTTCAATTATCGAAAAACAAGCAGAATTACTAAAAATAAAATTTGGCTCGGCTTGGCCGGGAGAAAATAAAGAAACAGAAATCGTTTCAATTCCTGGATTAAGAGGCAGAGAGCCCAAAGAAATTTCGCTAAAAAATCTTTCTAAAATTATTCATGCGAGAGTGCAAGAGATCATAGAATATGTATTTCTTGAGATAAAAAATTACGGACACGAAACCACCAAAGGAAAATTAATCGCAGGAATTGTATTGACTGGTGGTGGTGCTCAATTGAAACATCTGAGACAATTAGTTGAATATATCACAGGAATGGATGTGAGAATTGGCTATCCAAATGAACATTTGGCTGGTGAATCTGATGATGCATTATCAAGTCCTGCTTACGCAACTGCTATTGGTTTGCTGTATGAAGGTTTAAAAGTAGCTACCTCTGAACCCATTGTAGAGGTAGTAATTAAACCCGTTCTTGAAAAAACATCAATTACAACCACAACAGTTGCTCCTGAAAATATTCCTGAAACACCAACCGAAACAAAAGCACAGGAAAATCCAAAACCAAGAATGAAGAATTTTTTAGAAAAATTCACAGATAAAATTAAAGATTTTTTAGACAACGCAGAATAAGCCTAACTATAAAAATTTCAAAAAAAATCAACAATTAAAACTAAAAGTAAATACGTTATTATGAGCGCAGAATTTGATAACATTTTATTTGACATGCCTAAAACACAGTCAAACACCATCAAAGTAATTGGTGTTGGCGGTGGTGGAAGTAATGCTGTAAACCACATGTTTACCCAAAACATTAAAGGAGTAGACTTTGTAATCTGTAATACAGATTCACAAGCACTTGAGAACAGTCCTGTCCCAAATAAAATACAACTGGGAGCCAATTTAACCTCAGGGTTAGGTGCAGGTGCAAATCCAGAAATTGGAGCACAAGCAGCAAAAGAAAGCATTGCAGAAATTCAAGATATGTTAAATACCCAAACAAAAATGGTATTTATCACAGCAGGAATGGGTGGTGGAACAGGAACAGGTGCTGCTCCAATCATCGCTAAAATTGCGAAAGACATGGATATTTTGACAGTAGGAATTGTTACGATGCCATTCGAATTTGAAGGTAGAATGCGCACAAATCAAGCTCAAATCGGGATTGATCAATTGCGAAAAAATGTGGATTCGTTAATTGTTATCAATAATAACAAGCTGCGTGAAGTGTATGGAAATCTTGGTTTTAAAGCTGGTTTTTCAAAAGCCGATGAAGTATTATCAACTGCATCAAGAGGAATTGCAGAAGTAATAACGCATCATTACAAGCAAAATATTGATTTACACGATGCAAAGACTGTGCTATCAAATAGCGGAACGGCCATAATGGGCTCTGCTAAAGAAGAAGGAAAAAACAGGGCAAAAAATGCCATCATAAAAGCATTAGATTCCCCATTACTAAACGACAATAAAATTACTGGCGCCAAAAATGTATTGTTGTTGATTGTTTCTGGAACATCAGAAGTTACAATAGATGAAATTGGAGAAATCAATGAACACATTCAATCAGAAGCTGGTTATGACGCAAATATTATTATGGGTATTGGAGAAGATGATGAATTAGGAGAATCAATTGCAATTACGATTGTTGCGACTGGATTTGCACCCGATCAACAAAGTTCAATTACAAATACCGAAGCAAAAAAAATTATCCACATTTTGGAGGATGAACAAAAAGCGACTTATAATTTTGGCGAAACTACAATCATCAAAACTCCTGCTTTAAACGAACCAAATATTTCAGTAAATAATAACAAAATAACGTATGTTCTAGATGATGATTTTGAAAATCATTCAACAAAATCAGACTTAATTCAAACTTCTAAAATCATTGCCGAAACCGAGGTTTTGTATGAAGAAATTGAATTAGAAAATAATAATGATGATGATTTTATTATTAAAGAAATTCCAAAAAAAGAAATTGTTGCAGAAAAACAAAACACTCAAATTCAGGCAGATTTAATATTTGATTTACCACTAAACTCTTTCACAGAAATTAAGTCAGAACAAGAAGTTGTAAAACAGTCAGAAACAAAGAGAAATATCCATGAAATTGAAGTTTTGGGTGCTCAAGAAATCTCATTTAAAAGATATGTTTTAGAAGATTTTGATGTAAAACCAACTATTTCCAAAAGCTCAAATATTACTCCAATAAAAGTGGTTGAAGATGATGATTTGAGATTTACTTTAAAAACATACAAAACCCAAGATATCAATCAAATTGAAACAGAAAGCGAAGAAATTTCACCTTTGAGTTTAACTATCAATGAATTGGTAAAAAAAGCTGACGATAGAAGGAACAAAATGAAAAGTTTTAACCACAAATTTAATGACCAATTAAACAAAAATATTGACGAAATTGAACGTCAACCAGCCTATTTAAGAAATGGTTTAGACATAGGAATAAATACATCTGTAAGCAAAAATGAAACTACTTTGAAAAAAGACAACAACGATTTAAGTTTAAAATCAAATAACTCTTTTTTGCACGATAATGTGGATTAAAACTCCCAAACAAATTAAAATTAAAAAAATCACATCTTTTCCGATGTGATTTTTTTTGTTTAAAATTCAAAAAAAAACTCATTGTCACCTAAGAGATTTTTTAAATATTGATTTTAGGAATCGCTAGTTAACAACCATTTTGATTCTTTTAATAGCTTCTCTAATCTGACTTTCTGATGCTGCATAAGACAATCTAATGCAATTAGCAGCACCAAAAGCTTCACCACTTACAGTAGCAACATTCGCTTTTTCTAATAAAAACATTGAGAAATCACCTGCATTTTGAATTTGATATCCATCTATTATTTTTCCAAAAAAAGCAGAAACATCAGGAAAAACATAAAATGCACCTTCAGGAACATTTACTTTGAATCCGTCAATTTCTCTTAACAAACCAACCATAATATCTCTACGTGTTTTAAACTCGTCAACCATGTATTGTATTTTTTCAACAGGTGCTAAAACGGCAGTAATAGCAGCTCTTTGTGCAATACAATTAGTTCCGGAGGTGATTTGTCCTTGCATTTTCGTACATGCTTTTGCAATCCATTCTGGAGCGCCAATATAACCAATTCTCCAACCTGTCATAGCAAATGCTTTTGCCAAACCATTTACTGTAATTGTTCTGTCGTACATATTTTCAATCGCGGCAAAACTGAATGGTTTCTCACCATAATTGATGTGTTCATAAATTTCATCTGACAAGATAAATATTCGTGGATATTTTTCTAAGACCGCAGCAAATGCTCTATATTCTTGTTCTGTATAAATTATTCCACTTGGATTATTTGGCGAATTAAAAAACACCATTTTTGTTTTTGGTGTAATAACATCTTCTAATTGCTGAGGCGTTATTTTAAAATTCGTTTCAATTGTTGAGGGAACTTCAATAGAAGTGGCTTCACACAAAGTTGCAATTGCTGAATAGCTTACCCAATAGGGTGTTGGTAAAATAATTTCATCACCTGGATTCAATAAAACTTGTGAAACATTTGCGATTGATTGTTTTGCTCCTGTTGAAACAACAACTTGATTTGGTTTGTAAATTAAGTTATTATCTCGCTTAAACTTTACGCAAATTGCTTCTTTTAAATCCATATAACCATCAACTGGTGAATAAGAATTGTAATTTTGATGAATGGCTTCAATAGCTGCATCTTTGATAAAATCAGGAGTGTTGAAATCTGGTTCGCCCAAACTTAATCCTATAATATCTTTTCCTTCTGCTCTTAATTCTCTTGCCTTAGCGGCCATTGCTAATGTTTCAGAAACAGGCAAACTGTTAATTCTGTCCGATAATGGATGTGACATTTTTCTAAAAAACTTTAATTTGATTATGCTAATTCTGGATTTTTCCCTAAAACTCCTAAGTGTTTAAAATGCTCAATAATGGCTTTGCGCATGGTTTCATACTCATTATAGGGCAAATTAAATTCCTTTGCAGTTTCTTTGACAATTGTAGCCAATTTGTCATAATGAACATGAGAAATGTGTGGAAAAATATGATGTTCAACTTGATGATTTAATCCTCCAGTATAAAAATTTACCAACCAATTGCTAGGTGCAAAGTTAGAAGTTGTATATAATTGATGAATTGCCCAAGTGTGTTCTAAATTTCCGTCCTTATCAGGAATTGGCATGGTTGTATTTGGAACAATATGTGCCAATTGAAATACCAAACTCAAAATCATTCCTGCTGTATAATGCATCACAAAAAAGCCAATCAACACTTTCCACCAAGCAATTTCTAAAACTGCGATAGGCAACACAATCCAAAGTGAATAATAAATCAGTTTTGAAATCACCAATTTAGTCCACTCAGTTGCTGGATTTGGAAAATCTCCATACGAAAGTTTGCGTTTCAAATAATTGTGCATCTGCTTAATATCAGTGGTTATAGCCCAATTAATTGTCAATAATCCGTATAAAAAAATAGAATAATATTTTTGAATTTTGTGAATTTTTAACCATCTAGAATGTTGAGAAAAACGGATAATCCTTCCAGCATCAATATCTTCATCATGATCTTTAACGTTGGTAAAAGTATGATGCAAAACATTGTGTTGCACTTTCCAATTATATACGTTCCCAGCCAAAATATAAATGCTACTTCCCATCAATTTATTCACCCATTTTTTGCTCGAAAAAGATTCGTGATTGCTATCATGCATCACATTCATGCCAACTCCTGCCATTCCAATTCCAGTGACAATCATCAATAAAATCATTGTCCATTGTGGCATTGAAACCGTTAATACTATTATAAAAGGAACTAAGAAAAGCATAAACATGATGATTGCTTTGCTGTATAATTTCCAGTTTCCAGTTCTTTTTAAATTGTTTTCTTTAAAATAATCGTTTACTCTTTTATTTAAAGTTCTGAAAAATTTTGCGTTGTCTACTCTTGAAAAGTTTATAGTACTCATTAAAAAAATTTAAGTTACAAAAATAAGGTTTTTGAAATATCTATGACTAAAAAACGAACAAATTTCTTAGGAATTGTTTTTAAATATTAACTATTTTTGCTTACCAAACTTTTTTATGGAAATCATTCAAAAATATTTTACAGATTTAACTGATAATCAACAATATCAGTTTGATAAATTGCAAGAGTTATACCAAGATTGGAATCTTAAAATCAATGTTGTTTCTAGAAAAGATATTGACGAATTGTATTTGCGTCATGTGTTGCACTCGCTAGGAATTGCAAAAGTGATGAATTTTCAACCCAATGCAAAAGTGATGGATGTTGGTACAGGTGGTGGATTTCCTGGAATTCCATTAGCGATTTTATTTCCAAAAACGCATTTTCATTTGGTAGATGCTATTGGAAAAAAAATAAAAGTTGTAGATGAAGTCCTTGCAGGTTTGGGATTGAAAAACGTAAAAACTTCCAATTGCAGAGTTGAAGAAGTAAAAGATACCTATGATTTTATAGTGAGTAGAGCAGTAGCCCAAATGGAAACTTTTGTTCATTGGACAAAAGGAAAAATTGCAAAAAAGCAAAACCATGAACTTAAAAATGGTATTTTATATTTAAAAGGAGGAGATTTAACAGAAGAATTGCAAAAATATACGTCAGCTACGATTTACGATTTAACCAATTATTTTGACGAACCTTTTTTTGAAACAAAAAAAGTTGTGCATTTGCCTGTTAAATTCAAAGGATAATAAATTTTATATCAATCCAAAATAAGCAATCGCTATTCCAATAAGCAAACCTACAATTACAGAAAATAACAGTAAAATTAGCAAACCTGCTAAAAAACGAAGTAATTTTAAAATATTTTTTCCTAAAGAAAGTTCATAAAGTTTACCAAAAGCAAACATGTAAAAAATAATATACAAAAAAATACTGTAGGTATAAATTGAAGGATGTATTGCTAATGCTAGAAAAAATAAAATCAAGGAAAGGAAAATGGTATAACCAAAAAAATAGGCATTGATGATGACATGTTCCCCAAAATTGTGTGGTTTCCAATAGGTCCATTTACTCAAAAGGGCATAAAACAAAATAAATATAAAAGACAATAAATTGTAATAACGGAGCATAAAACCCATCATGCCATCCATAAATTTTAATTGCATTTGAGCTCCTTTCTTTTCAATTTCTAGTTTTTGAATTTCTTTTTCAGAAAGTCCTTCTAATTTAGAAATATCCAAAGAGGCTTTTTCTTTATAAGTTGCTATTTGGCTTGCATTAATCTCAGAATTCACTCTTTTAAAATCTTCTTCAAAATAATTAAAAACCAACAAAGAAATTGCTGCACCCACTGCCAAAAAAGCAAAAGGATTCATGTAACGATTGCGAATGCCGCTTAAAAATTCATCAACAACTTTGTGAGGTTCAAGCGCAACTTTTCTCAGGGTTAAAAAGAATTTACTATCAAACCCAAATACATTTATAAAAACCTCAACAAGTAAAGCTTTAAAGGTTATTCTTCTAGTCACCACTTTTGCACCACAATTGCTACAAAAATGAGCATCAATTTCTAAATTATGATTACAATTTTTACAATTCATAACAACTAAAAAGAATAATAAGTTAATTGAATCGTAAATATAAAAAATGTTTTGATGTAAAATACCTCCTATTTAAAAATCCTTCTATCAAATGGAAAATCAGCAGTTTGTATGATTTTAATTTTTTTAAAATCTTTATGATATGGATTCAATAAATAATTAAAATCTCCCTGAACAACTGCTGATGGAACTTTTAATATGCAATAATCTCTTGAATCAATAAAAGAATCTCCCATTTTTTGAGTTGTACTGTTTGGAGGATGATGATTCCAGTTTTCAGGAAGTAATTTAAAGTCGATTTCTTTAATTTTTAATGAATCAGGAATTTGGATTGTTATCATCACAAAATCTTTTGGTAACGTTGCCAATGATAAATGAACTAAAATTTCAGACATTGCTAAAGCTCTACTTTCGGCTGTGTAAATGATTTCAGTTCCTTTGGAATTCCACCTATTTCCAGATTTTGAAGCGCCTTTTCCACTCAATTCTTCAACATATTTTTTTTTCGATAGTCTAAAAACTTTCATTATGCAAAAACACCTTGATCTATTCTGTTAAGCTCATCCATAACCAATTCTTTACCATAAGAATCTTTTAAAAGTTCGGCTGGTTTTAAATTTCCTAAAGCAAAAGAAGGCGTATTTAACCAAAGATAAAATTGCTCAATAGTATCAAAAACCTCCAATCCAAAATTGGTAACTTCTGCTAGTTCAATAATTTTTTCTGTATGGATTGGTTTGAAAAGATAATTTTCAATAGCACTATTTCTTTGCAACGTTTTTTTGGAAACATTCAAATAATCAGCCCAATCATCTTCTGTAAATGGGGTAATTTCTTTTATTTTTAGGAATAAGTCATAAGGCAATCCTTGTCTTATAGTATTGATAATTAGCATTTTATTTTTAAAAAAATCAGCATAAGAAGTTTTATCACTATTTATTATAAATAGTGATGAGCTAGTTTTTTTACGGGCATAAACGCTTATGGCTTCGTTGATGTTATTGAAGTTTTTTTCTGATGCTTCTTGATATTTATTTTTCATATTTTTACAATTGTCCACAAATATAAGACATTTGTCTTATTTTTACTATTTTATTTTCTTTTTTCTATTGTTTATGATTTTAATTAAAAAAAGAACCACATTTCTGTGATTCTTTGTTAAAGTATTTTAAATCTTAAGTTTAAACGATTTCTACAAACAGCCCTTCATCGGTTTTTGTAACAGTTGCAAGCTTGTTTTTTGTAAGATGTTTTAGGGTTTTATCCCATTTTTTATTAGACAATCCTGATTGAATTTTTAAGTCGTTCAATTCAATTTTTTCTGCTTTAGTAATCATTTCTAAAACAGCTTTTTCCTCAGCATCCAATTCTACAGAAATCGCTCTTTTTTCAGGTCGCATTTGAGGGAAAAATAACACTTCTTGAATGGATTGGTTGTTCGTTAAAAACATAATCAATCTGTCCATCCCAATTCCCATTCCTGCAGTTGGTGGCATTCCATATTCTAAGGAACGTAAAAAATCATAATCAATAAATTGAGTAGCTTCATCATCGCCTTTTTCAGCCAATTTTAATTGATGTTCAAAGCGTTCGCGTTGATCAATTGGATCGTTTAATTCTGAATAGGCATTCGCAATTTCTTTTCCACAAACCATCAATTCAAAACGTTCTGTTAACTCAGGATTTGTTCTGTGTTCTTTGCATAAAGGCGACATTTCTTTTGGATAATCAGTAATAAAAGTTGGCTGAATGTAATTTCCTTCGCATTTTTCACCAAAAATTTCATCAATCAATTTTCCTTTTCCCATAGTTTCATCCACAGCAATTCCCATTGATTTTGCAGCGATTCTAATTTCTTCTTCTGATTTATTAGTGATGTCAAATCCTGTAAATTCTTTAATAGCATCAGTCATGCTTACTCTTTTATAAGGTGCTTTAAAGTCAATTTTATGCTCCCCAAAAGTAGTTTCAGTTTTTCCATTTACTGCGAGTGCACAATGCTCTAATAATTGCTCGCAAAAATCCATCATCCAATTGTAATCTTTGTACGAAACATAGATTTCCATTGCTGTAAATTCAGGATTATGAGTTCTGTCCATTCCTTCATTTCTAAAGTTTTTTGAAAACTCATACACACCATCAAAACCACCAACAATCAATCTTTTCAGATACAATTCGTTTGCAATTCGCATATACAAAGGAATGTCTAACGAATTGTGATGTGTGATAAAAGGTCTTGCAGCTGCACCTCCAGGAATGGGTTGTAAAACAGGCGTTTCTACTTCAAAATATCCAGCTTCATTAAAAAATGAACGCATGGCATTGAACAATTTGGTGCGTTTTACAAATACTTCTTTTACATGCGGATTTACTACCAAATCTGCATAACGTTGTCTGTAACGTAATTCTGGGTCGTTAAATTCATCGTAGGTATTTCCATCAGAATCCGTTTTTGGCAATGGCAATGGTCTTAATGCTTTGCTAAGCAATTTAAATTCTTTTACCATTACTGTTTTTTCACCAACTTTTGTGGTGAATAATGTTCCCGTAATTCCAATAAAATCGCCAATATCAAGTAATTTTTTATACACTTCGTTGTACATGGTTTTGTCTTCACCAGCACAAATTTCATCGCGATTAAAATATACTTGAATTTTACCTTCAGCATCTTGAAGTTCAGCAAACGAGGCATTTCCTTGAATTCTTCTCGACATTAATCTACCTGCAATTACTACCTTTTTCTTTTCTGAAAAATCCTGTTTTATAGCTCTTGAAGTAGCATCTAATGGAAATAAATCTGCAGGATAAGGATTGATGCCTAAAGTGCGTAATTTTGCTAATTTTTCTCTACGTACAACTTCTTGTTCTGATAATTGCATTGGGTTTGTAAATTTTCTGAGTTTTTATAAAGGTTGCAAAGATACAATCTAAAGCATTAATTCACAATGAAGAAAAGGATTAAAAATAGCATTGAAGTTGGTAAATTATTAAAAACAAATTATATTTGCATTTGTTGTTGTTTGAAACAACAAGTTGTGTTGTTTTAGCACTTTCGTAAAAAGTGCTTAGGTTTTGTTAGCCAACGGAAAGCTTCCCTAATTTGGGACGCTTTTTTTGTTTTAAAAGGATTCATAATATTCATTTACATTCATTTTTAAGATTAATTAATTTTTATATTTGCCTTAAAATCAAAAAGAATGAAAAAAATACTCTCCTTATTTTCACTATTGATGCTCTTTTCATGTAGTAAAAAATTGTTCAATGAAAAGTGGACAAAAGAAAAAGCACCAATAGATTTCAGAGCCAAATTTGAAACCACTAAAGGCGATTTTGAAATATATGCCAAAAGAGAGTGGTCTCCTCAAGGGGTTGACAGGTTGTACTCGTTAATTAAAAATGGATTTTATACTGATATCGCAATTTTTAGAGTTGTGCCGAATTTTGTAGCACAATTTGGGATACATAATGATTCAATAATCAATAGCAAATGGGACAAATATGGTGTAGATGATGAGCCTGTTTTGGTAAAAAATGATTCAATGACAGTTTCTTTTGCTAGAGGAGGTGTAAAAACCAGAACTACACAAATTTTTATCAACTTGAAAAATAATAATCGTTTGGACGAACTTGATTATGATAGCGTAAAAGGTTTTCCCGTAATAGCAAAAGTCACCAAAGGTGCAGAAAATGTGTTGAATTTTTATGATAAATATGGAGACAAATTGGGTTATCAACAAGATTCTATCCAGAAATATGGAAATAAATTTATTAAAAAAAATTATCCAAAAATTGATTTTATCATCAAAGCAACTCTACTTAAAAAATAAAAAAACCAAAAAAAATCACTGAAATTCATCAGTGATTTTTATTTTTAATTCTATTTTTAAATGATTTATTGAATCCTGAAAATCACTTTTCTAGCAAGTGGTCTAGCTTCTTTACCAACACTTGCATCAACTCCACCTCCAGCATAAGACAATCTACCTGAATTTATACCTGCAGCAACCAACATGTCATATACCTTTTTAGCTCTTTTGGCAGAGAGAGATTTATTGAGATTTTCGGAGCCAGTTTCATCAGCATAACCAATAATAGCGGCATTTACAGAGGGATTATCTAACATAAATTGTCTCAAATAATTGATTGAATTTAATGAACCTTCTTGAATCGTAGTTTTATTTACTTCAAAATATACATTTTCATATCCTCTGTTTAAAAGTTCTTTAATAAAATCTACATTAGAATCAATAATGTTTCCATCCTGAGAAATTTTTTCCCCTTTTTTTACATATCTTTCATCCAATTCAGTAATAATCAACTCATTTGTAAACACAAATTCCTTATTTTTCAATTTTTCAATCTGAACTTCAGCGCTATCTAAACGTTTTTTTAGAATTTCTAATTCAGAAACAATTTTATCATCTATAATTTCTTCTGAAGTAAAATCAGCATGTTGTTTTTTCTTTCCAATGGCAATATTTACACCAAGAGAAGTGTTGAACATGCTTACATTTGTCTCTCTTGATGTAGGATTTGGACCGCCATCAATACTATTTCCTTGACCAAAATGAATGATTGAAGAAAAATCAGCAAAAAGCGAAATTTTATCATTGATTTTGAACTGTGGTGTTAATCCTACTAGTAAATTCACCATACCATCACCACCATTTACAGTTGGCTCAAGAGTATTTAAACTGGAAAAACCTCCACCTGTATGAAACAATAAATTAATTCGTTTTGACCAAGAATTGAAATTTAAAACGTTTCCAATATTTACAATTCCTTCAATTGTAGCTCTGTAGTAATTCGAAGAAAATGGTGTTGTCCCTTTTGACTCATTAAATTTACTAAAGCCTAGATCAATTCTCAATCCAAATTTATTATTGAGCATATAACGAACACCAAAATTTCCTTGCCCTAAAGGACTTGCAAAATAATCAGCAGACAATGGGACTCCAATTGTATGAACCCCAGCACCTAAATCAATAGACCACTTATTGTAGTCTTGACCAGTAGCATTGTTTGATATCAAAACCAACAATCCAACTAAAAAAATTGTTTTTAAAAATTTCATCCCCTTTATTTTTTAAGAAATACAAATTTAACACTATTTTTAATAATTAATCAAAATATTTTTTGGGCAGATTTTACTCAAAAATAACTCATCCTTTTTTAAACTCACAAAGGCTTATTTTACCCATAACTCTGAAAAAAAATGGTAAAAATAAGGAATTGTTTCAATGCCCTTTAAGTAATTCCAAACCCCAAAATGTTCGTTAGGAGAATGAATTGCATCAGAATCTAAACCAAATCCCATTAAAATAGTCTTACTTTGTAACTCTTTTTCAAAAAGTGCTACAATTGGAATACTTCCACCACTCCTTTGAGGAATTGGTGTTTTTCCAAAACTTTTTTCATAGGCTTTACTTGCTGCAAGATATTCAATCGTATCAATTGGCGTCACATATCCTTGACCTCCATGATGTGCTCTTACGATTACTTTTACTGATTTTGGAGCAATTTTTTCAAAATGATTTATAAAAAGTTCCGTGATTTTATTCCAATCTTGGTTTGGAACCAAACGCATCGAAATTTTTGCAAATGCCTTGCTGGCAATCACTGTTTTTGCGCCTTCACCCATATAACCACCCCAAATTCCGTTGACGTCTAATGTGGGTCTTATTGAATTTCGTTCGTTTGTTGTGAACCCTTTTTCACCGTAAACATCTTCAATATTCAACGCCCTTTTGTAATTTTCAAGTGAAAAAGGTGCTTTTGACATTTCATTTCTTTCATCTTTTGATAATTCTTGAACATCATCATAAAAATTGGGAATGGTAATAATATTATTTTCATCATGCAACGAGGCTATCATTTTTGTTAGAATATTGATAGGATTGGCAACTGCACCACCATACAATCCTGAATGTAAATCTCTATTTGGTCCAATGACCTCTACTTCCACATAACTCAACCCACGCAAACCAGTTGTTATAGAAGGAATCTCATTGGAAATCATTCCAGTATCAGAAATAAGAATTACATCATTGGCTAGTTTTTCTTTATTTCTAGGAACAAACCATGACAAACTTTTTGAGCCAATTTCCTCTTCGCCTTCAATCATAAACTTCACATTGCAAGGTAAATTTTTCTCGGCAATCATGTATTCAAACGCTTTGACGTGCATGTACATTTGCCCTTTGTCATCACAAGCTCCTCTTGCAAAAATTGCACCCTCTGGATGAGTTTTAGTGTTTTTGATTATTGGCTCAAAAGGAGGAGATTCCCAAAGATTAATAGGATCTGCTGGTTGCACATCATAATGTCCATACACTAAAACTGTTGGTAAATTATTATCGATGATTTTTTCTCCATAAATAATTGGATTACCCGGGGTTTCGCAAAGTTCTACACAATCACAACCTGCTTTTTTTAGACTTTCTAAAACGAAATCTGCGGTAAGCAAAACATCTTTTTTGTATTCAGAATCAGCACTAATTGATGGAATTTTTAGAAGTTCAATTAATTCTTCTACAAATCTATTTTTATGGTTTTCTATATATGATTTTATAGTATTCATTAGTTAATTTTTATTCAATCCCAAAATTATAAAAATAATATTGAACTGCTTTGTAGTTTGTGATGTTTGTTTATCTTTGCAATCCAAAATGCAGGCGTGGTGGAATTGGTAGACACGCTAGACTTAGGATCTAGTGCCGCGAGGTGTGAGAGTTCGAGTCTCTCCGCCTGTACAAAGTAAAAGCATCTCCCTTGAGATGCTTTTACTTTTTTTTAACTACTTAAAATGGTAAATATTATTCTTCTTATAATTCATTCCCATTTTAAAAACCACTTATTCTTAAAAATTTACCACTTATTTACATGTAACATCAGATACTTACCTGGAACAATTTTTCTATTTTTTACCATTTTGTTGAACTACCTTTATGGTGTTAATAATTAATAAATCCAATTTAAAAAGTACCCCTAACAACCCCAAACCCCCTAAGTAGAGAAAATCCTCTTGAATTTACCCCTAAAATTCTAGAGGATTTTTTTTGAGATCTATCCATCTATCCATCTATCCAAATGTTTCTAATTCTCTTAAAAACTTGAAATTCTTATTGATTTTTCTTTTAAAATCTTTTTCATCTCTTTTCATCTTTTCAAAATCCACTTATACCAATTTCTCTTTACACTTATTCTTCTCAGCTTGCAACTGCTAACCCAAGACAATTTTAATGAATTCAACCTCTTTTTTGTTCTAACTTTGTGGAATAAAATGTTACGAATTAATTTTTAACCCCCAAAAAATTAGAAATCATGACCTCAGCTGACTGGAGAAAAGAAGGAAAGTTTATCAACATCGAAGACAAAAAATTATTTGTTATTGATACAGATCCTTTACAAACTAAAAAAGAAACTTTAATAATATTACATGGTTATCCCCTAACCTCTTTTGATTTTCATGCAATTATCCCTTTATTAAGTGAATATTATAGAGTGGTTACTCACGATCATTTAGGTTTTGGTTTTTCTGACGAACCAAGTAATTTAAATTATTCTATCATTGAAGATGCCAACGTAACTCTTAAACTTTGGAATAAATTGAATTTAAAAAATTTTAAAATCATTGCAGCTGATTATGGCGTGATGATTACCAAAGAAATCTTGTCTAGACCAAGTTCTGAATTGGATCATTTACATATCATAAGTGTGGTAGCCTCTCAAAATAACACCAATAAATTATATGCAAATTTGAAAGCAATTGACTATTTATTCAAAAATAAACACTTGCCAAAATATAAAGAAGTATTGGCGGGTTATGCAAACAAAGATTTTTTAAAAGGTCAAGAAGAGGGAATTCACGATATTAAATACCAACAAGACAGCAAAGTACATTCTATTTGGGAAAATTTCAATACTATCGAAAAACAAAAAGAAATTTTAATGCTGAGCAATTATACTGAAGAAATGTTTTTATACTGGCATAGATGGATGCATACTTTGAAAACCACTGATATCCAAATTAGTTTTCTTTGGCGAAGAGATGATATTTCTAACATGAGTGATATTTTACTTCACCTAGCTACTTTTAGCAAAGAAAATATTAAAATCGTTGAAAACAAAAACTGTTATTTGATTGATGAAAATCCAAAAAACTGGACTTTGATGATTTTTGAACAACTTGATAAAATTACACATCACGTTTTGAAAAAACAATATTTCGCTTACTAATTAAAAAACTTAATAAATAATAGGGTGTTTCATAACACGTTAGTTTGGTTGTATCCCATAAACACAATTCGTTTATGGGATACTTATTTTTATAAAAAATGTTCTTTAAAGGCTAAAATTATCTATATCTGAAATTAAAAATCCTGATTTTTATTCAGGATTTTTAAATTAAGAAAATAAAATTGAGATGGTTATTATCCTTTTACAGGAACTGAAACTACTGTCTTTGCCCATCCAAGAAACATGGTTGCACTGTTTTCTTTACCTTCAAAAACGATTGAAAACTCTTCAATCAATTCATCAGATTTTGAAACGTTACCAGTTACTCTCAAAACATCATCCTTTTCATCGTAAAAATAGGAGCCCCAGACATTTTTTTGACTGCTTAAAATAATAGTCCAATCTTCATCCGAAGGAATTGTAAATAAAGTATAGGTTCCTGGAGCTACTTCTTTTCCTCCAAAATTCACTTTTTTATAAAAAGTAATTTCTGCAGCTTCATTGGCTCCTGTTCTCCAAACTTTTCCATTTGGCGCTAATTTATCCAAAGCTCTTCCCTTTAATTGCGGACGACTATAGATAACTTTTACCAATTTGTTAGCATCTCTCCAATTTGAAGGAAATGAAGCAGCATCCATAGGACTTGCATCTAATTTTGGAAATTTTTGTGCTGAAATTTCTGTAGTGGCTGTTGCTAATATTGCTAAAAAAGCAATCAATAAAATTGATTTTTTCATGTGTTAATAGATTTATTTTTGTGAATTTATTTTTTTCAAAGCTAAAAAACCTTTGTGACCTGATATAATAATTTTCTGTTAAGATTTAATGACAAGAACAGTCCGTGACACAATTTTTTGATTTTTTGGACTTAAAAAAATATTTTTTTATTAAAAATACAACTGCCACAATTAATAAAATATAGACTAAGATTCGTTGCATCAACTTAAAATTTTAAAGGTTATTAATGAAGAAACATACGCCAAAACCCCCATTCCAATCAATTGAATCAAAGGCCATTTCCAAGTTTTTGTCTCTTTTTTTACAATTGCTAAAGTTGCCATACATTGCATTGCAAAGGCATAAAATATCAACAATGACATGCCAACAGGAAAGGTAAATATTTTTTCGCCAGTGTCAGGATTTACCTCTGAAGCCATTTTTTGTTTGATGGTTGTTGTATTTTCATCATTAGCTTCTACACTATAAATGGTTGCCAATGTTCCTACAAAAACTTCGCGAGCTGCAAACGAGGTAACCAAAGCAATACCAATTTTCCAATCGAAACCCAATGGTTTTATAACAGGTTCAATCGTTTTTCCTAACATTCCGATATAAGAATTTTCTAATTCGAATGAAGCTACTTTTTTACTCATTTCTTCGGGTGAAATATCTCGATTTACTTCTTTCTTTGAGACAATCTCGGAAGCATTTTTATAGTCAGATGATCCATTTGAAGCCAAAAACCACAATACAATTGACAAGGCTAAGATAATTTTTCCTGCACCAAAAACGAAGGCTTTTGTTTTTTCAAAAACTTCAAAAAACACATTTTTTAATGAAGGTAATTTGTAATTGGGCATTTCAATCAAAAAGAATGATTTTGAATTGATATCCAATGTTTTATGTAAAATAAAAGCTGCCAATATAGCCATTCCAAATCCCAATCCATACAAGGAAAGCAAGACCAATCCTTGTAAATTTAGCAATCCCAAAATTTTAGTATCAGGAATGATTAAGGCAATTAAAATGGCATAAACTGGCAATCTTGCAGAACATGTTGTGAATGGTACAACCAAAATCGTAATCAATCTTTCTTTCCAATTTGAAATAGTTCTTGTTGCCATAATTGCAGGAATTGCACAAGCTGTTCCAGAAATTAATGGAATAATACTTTTGCCATTCATACCAAATCTACGCATAATTTTATCCATCAAAAAAACAACGCGACTCATATAACCAGTTTCTTCCAAAATGGCAACAAACAAAAATAAAATAGCAATTTGAGGGATAAAAATAATAACGCCTCCAACACCGGGAATAATGCCATCAGTCAATAAATCTGTGAAAACTCCTGCTGGAAGTAACGATTTTGTAACTTGAGCTAGTTGTGCAAAAAACCCATCAATCAAATCCATTGGCAGTGATGCCCAATCAAATATTGATTGAAAGATTACCATTAAAATCAAAAAGAAAAAAACATATCCAAAAACTTTATGCGTAAATATTTTATCCAATTTACTACGAATATCACTCGCTTTTGATTTGTCGACAATATAGGTTTTTTTGAGAATCTTATTGATTTCTTGATAACGATAAATAGTTTCTTTGTGCTGGTACTTTTTGAGTTTAGAAATGTCTTTTTTAAACGCTAAAAGCGCCTGTTTTTCTGCTGAGGTTACCGTTTCAGGAAAATTATTTTGAGTAATCATCAACCACAATTCGTATAAAGAATGGCTTGGACTGATTTCTTTGAGTTTTGCAAAATAATCAGGATCAATTTTATGATTGATGCCGCACAAAGGTGAAGCTTTCGCAGCCACATGACAACGAATAATGGCTTCTTTTACTTCTTTTATTCCTTGATTTTTTTTTGCACTAATCAAAATAACTTCGGTATTGAGTTCTTTTTTTAATGCAGACAAATCAATCGAAATTCCTTTTTTTCCCATTTGGTCAGCCATATTGATTGCCAAAACTGTGGGTATTTCTAAATCTTTTATTTGTGAAAAAAGCAATAAATTTCTTTTCAAATTTTCCACATCAGCCACCACCAAAATCACATCAGGAGATTCTTTTATGTCTTTTTTTAGCAAGGTTTTCAACACAATTGTTTCGTCAATTGAAGTTGGATTGATGCTATACGTTCCAGGTAAATCAATAATAATGGCGCTTTGTGTTGCAGATAATTTGCTAATTCCTTCTTTTTTATCCACAGTAACACCTGGATAATTGCCTACTTTTTGATTTAAACCAGTTAGCTGATTAAAAAGCAAGGTTTTTCCAGTATTTGGATTTCCGATTAAAGCAACTTTTATAGGTTTATTTGCCATTGATTATTCGCTTTTAAGCACTTTGATTTGTGCTGCAGTTTCAATTCTGATTGCTAAATGACTTCCGTTTACACAAATATAAAGCGGATCTTTGAATGGCGCAATCTGCAATAATTGCACTTCTGCACCAGGCAAACAACCCATTTCTAACAATTTTAGGGGAATAAAATCCAAAGATTCTTCGGAAATATACCCAATTTCACCAATCTGTAACGTTGCTATTGTGCTCAAAATTTGATATAAAAAAGTCACGCAAAAGCGGGAATTAAGTTTGACACAAAGATAGGAGTTTAGAATGATTCTAAACAATTTATTGAGGCGATTTTTTTGTTAAATAAATACCATCAATCTTCATATTCAGCTTTCAACAAAACAACATCTTGTTTTAGCTTTTCCATATCATTTTTATCTGTTCCATCATAAAAACCACGAATTCTGCGCTCTTTATCAACCAAAATAAATTGTTCTGTGTGGATAAAATCGTCTTCTCCTCCATCACCATCTTCAATCACCGCAAAATAACTTTTCCTCGCCAATTCGTAAATGTGTTTTTTATCTCCTGTTGTTACGTTCCATTTTCCATCAATTACTCCTTTATCAATCGCATATTTTTTTAGAATTGGCACACTATCCATTTCTGGAGTTACAGAGTGTGACAAGAACATAATTTCAGCATCATTTTTATAATATTCCTGCAATTCATTCATATTATATGCCATTGCAATACAGATGTTTGTGCAACGTGTAAAGAAAAAATCAGCAATATAAATCTTGTTTTTATAATTGTTTTGAGTGATGATTTCTCCATTTTGATTGATAAGTGAAAAATCAGCAATTGTATGATCTTTGGTGATGTGTTTTACAGAAACATCCACCAAACTTGGATTGACATCTGCAGGACTGTAAATTTTCAATTTTTTATCCACTTTCAACAAATGATAAAAGACAGGAATGGCAATTGTAGAAAAAATTGCCAAAAAAATAAGCGTTGGAATTGATTTTTTAAAAAATTTGAGCTCCATAAAAATGATTTCTGATGCAAATTTACGACTTATAAAAACCGTAAAAAACCACAAATTGCAAAACTGTCCTAAAATCTTTGTTAAAATAAAAATGTAACGAAATAAGTTCTTTTGAAACTCTCTATAAAAACGTACATTTGTGCGTTTTTTAAATTTGATTTAACGCTGCATGGAAATACTTATCAAAGCATCTCAATTTATTTTAAGTTTATCTTTATTAATTGTTTTACACGAATTGGGACATTTTATTCCCGCAAAATTGTTTAAAACCCGAGTAGAAAAATTCTATTTATTTTTTGATTATAAGTTTTCGCTTTTCAAGAAAAAAATAGGAGAAACTGTCTATGGAATTGGTTGGATTCCTCTAGGTGGTTATGTAAAAATCTCAGGAATGATTGATGAAAGCATGGATACTGAGCAGATGAAACAACCTGCACAACCTTGGGAATTTCGTTCAAAACCAGCTTGGCAACGTTTGATTATCATGTTGGGCGGGGTTTTTGTGAATTTTGTGTTGGGTATTTTTATTTATATCTGTTTGATGTGGGCTTATGGTGAAAATTATTTACCAAACGAAAATGTAAAAGACGGAGTTTGGGTTCAGGATTCATTAGCAATTAATTTAGGATTGCAAACTGGAGACAAAATCTTAGCTGTTGATGGAGAAAAGGTGAAAAAATTCCAAGATTTATCATTGGAATTTATCAACGGAAATAAATACACCATTGAAAGAAATGGAGAAGTAGTTGAGAAAGAAATTCCACAAAACTTTATTTCACAATTGGTTGATCGTGGAAAAGATGCAGGTCCTTTTTTATATCCAAGATATCCATTTGTAATTGCGGGAATTTCTGAGAATTCACCAAATAAAGACGCAGATTTACAAGCCAAAGATATTGTTACTGCCATCAACGGAACTCCATTAACTTATTTTGATGAAGCTCAAGGCGAATTGAATAAATATAAAAATCAAGCCATATCTATCACTGTAAAAAGAGGTTCTGAAACTAAAGAAATTGAATTAAAAGTAACCGAAGATGGGAAATTAGGAGTTGCTTTAGGGACGCTTTCATTTGGTGATTTAGAGAAACTTGGTTATTATAAATTGGAAACAATTGAATATTCATTTTTAGAGGCCATTCCTGCTGGATTTACAAAATCTTGGAAAACATTAACTGATTATGTAAAACAATTAAAAAAAATATTCAATCCCAGCACAGGAGCTTACAAAGGTTTGGGTGGTTTTATTTCTATTGGAAGTATCTTTCCTGATGAATGGAGTGCTCAATCTTTCTGGAATATTACTGCATTTTTATCCATCATGCTTGGTTTTATGAACTTATTGCCAATTCCAGCTTTGGATGGTGGTCACGTAGTTTTCACACTTTGGGAAATGATTACTGGAAAAAAACCTGGAGATAAATTCCTAGAATATGCTCAAATCACTGGATTTATTTTATTGATTGCCTTGTTACTATTTGCGAATGGAAACGACGTTATGAGATTGTTTAAATAGCAACATCCTACTTTATAAAATTAAAAAAGGCACTCGAATAGAGCGCCTTTTCTGTTAGATTTTAAAAGACCTATTGATTAATGCAAACCAAGTATAAAATGTGTTACACTTGTCGCAAGAATAACTTTTCGTACCTGGTAAAAATCTCAAAAGACCTTTTCTACGCAATCTGTGCCTAGACACACATTTGCATCTTGGACAGTTTTTCATAAAATTTTTTTGTTTAGATACGACGAATGTAAAACATCTAAAAGAAAGAAAAAAATAGTAACCAATTAATTAAAGATTATTTAATACCGATAGAAAGTAATTCACTTTTCAGTAATTTAAACTAGGTAAAAATCATTTATTATTAGTATTAAAATTCGTTTTACGCCGTTTTTGAAGATTATAACTAAAAAAATCAGTTATAGAAGTTATTTTTTCCATTTATGACGATAAATACGTTCGATAACTTTCTAAAAGCTATTTATTTTTTTGACAGCATACTCATTTTTCCAATCAATCCATTTTTGTCCTCTGATACGTCTCATTATATTGTCAATATTTCGCATGATAAAAATATTGTAAATCGCTTTTAAAAAATTTTTTGGTTTGTGCGCAATTGAACGCAAACTCATTGAAAAACCTGGAGTGATGTATTTCATATAATGCCAATAACCTTCAGGAATGTAGAGAACATTTCCATGCTCTAAATTTGTGATAAATCCTGTAGCTTTTTTCAATGCAGGCCATTTTTCAAAATCTGGGTTGGAAAAATCAATATTTTCACTTGTGATTAAAGAAAACGGGGTTTTATATAAAAAGTCATTTTGTTGTTGGTCAAATAAAATAACTTCCTTTTTTCCGTGAAAATGAAAGTGAAAAATATTTGCCAAATCAATGTCATAATGCATAAAAGTATAAGAATCTTTTCCTCCGAAAAACAACATTGGGAGACCTTTCATCAATCTCAAACCAAAATCAGGATAATAAAAATCGTATTGTAGAATTGGCACTTCTTTTAAAATATTCCAAAGAAAAATACGGAATTTTGTTGGTTCATTTTCAAGTAAATCAATATAATCAGCCATTTTCATTTTGGCATGAGGCTCATTAAAACCATCTTGATAATTTACAGGTCTGTCATCATATAAAGGTACGATTTTTTCACCTGCAACTTTTTTCATATATGACAAATTCCATTTGGTAAACGCAGGCCAATCTTCAATAAAACGCTCAATAACGACTGGTTTTTGAGGCTTAAAATACTGTTTTAAAAAATCTTTTTTTGTAATAGTTGCAACTCTTTCTACATGCAATAAATTCATATCAATAAGTAATCAAAATAACTTTACAAAGTTAAGAAATTGTTATGAAATTCATAAAATTACTAATTACAAAATTACATGTGAAATCTCAACCCAAAAAGAACATTACTTCTAGGCATTGGCACAAAACCTGATTCAATATAACCAGTTCCAAAAATATTATTTGCGGTAAAAGTAACATCAAACATTTTTAAATTTAAAATTACTGATGTGTCCCAAACATTATAACTTTGACCTGTAATTCGTTCTGCGTGTTTATAAATGATATTTTGCGTCATGTTTTTGAGGATTTTACTGGTAAATCTAGTTGTAAAATGATGCTTCAATGTGTTTAAAGAATATCTTGATAAGTCTTTGTTTTGGTCTAAAATATCATCTTTCAAAAACGAATAACCAATTGCAAATGTTTGATAAATTCCCAAAATTTTAAAATTATAATTTGCATCAAGCTCAAAACCTTGTGTATTTACTTTGGTAATATTATTAGCTGAAAAAACACTTTGAGAGGTGTTTGGTCTAATATAATCAATCAAATTTGTTGCATCTCTATTGAAAAATGCCATGCTTCCTGAAAAATTTTCACGATTGAATTTCACTCCAATTTCTTGAGAAAATGCCTCTTCTGGTTGCAAATTCTGATTTCCAATCGTAACAGGGTCTCTGTAATACAAATCTGTATATGTAGGAATTCTGTAGGTTGTTCCCAAATTTCCATAGATTTTTACAGCCTCTGAAACTTGATATCCCATATCAACTCCTGGAAATGCATGAAATTTAAAATCAGAAAAATACGTAATGGCAACTCCTGGTGTGATGTCTAATTTAGCATCCAACAGTTGAAAACGATGTTCTAAAAATACATTTGCCATCATTCTGTGATGTTCTCCCAAATTATTACTACTAATAGAAACTCTTGAAACATCAATTCCAAAACCTGTAATTCCGACATTGGAAGTGTAAGAAGCATTTGTTTCAACACCCACTTTATTGGTGATGTGTAAATTTCTATAAAATTCAGGATTGTTTCTTCGCAATAAAAAAATATCTTGACCACGTCTCCAATAAACTCTAGGTTTTATTTTGAATTTTTCGGTTTGAAATGTGGTTGAAACACCCATTAAACTGTTTTGAGTTTCTTCATATTCGTTAAAAGTTGGATTGGTTGTGTAGAAATTTTCAGCTCCGAATTTTTTATCAAAAAACGTTGCAATCATTTCAATAGGTTGCTTATTTTTATTGAAAACCCCTTTTAAAAAATAATTATAATTATTATAATCTGAATTATTTCGATAGCCATCAGAAGTCAAAGCGCCTGCATGAACTATCAAAGATGAATTTGAAAACTCTTTTCCAAGCGTTACAGAACCATTGAATTGCCCAAATGAACCTGTTTCAGCATTGATAGAAATTGGGGCATTCAACTTTTTTTTAGTTACAATATTGATGGCTCCTGAAAAGGCATTTTGCCCAAAAACCCTCGCTGCAGAACCTTTGATAATTTCAATTCGTTCAATCACTTCAATAGGTAAAGCTGCATTTAAAGTGTGATGACCTGTTTGTGCATCATCCATTTTAATACCGTCGATCAACAATAACGTTTGGTCAAAACCTCCTCCTCTAATATATAAATCTGCTTGTGCACCTCCAGTTCCTCTTCTTCTAATATCCACTCCAGCAACTTGTTGCAACAAATCTGCTACATTGGTTGCTGCCCTATTTTTAATAATTTCAGCATTGATAATAATCATCGTTCTAGAATCTTTTTTGAAAGGCAATTCAATTCTTGTAGACGTAATAATCACTTCTTTTAAAGTATCTCTCTTTGAGTTTTCGTCTTGTGCTTGAGATGAAATTATACTCAACAATAAAAATCCTGCAAAAAAACTTTTAACTTTCATAAATGATGATTTAATAAACGAGGCAAAAGTCGTAATTTTCCGGACGATAAAACTCGTCCCGTTTTAAAATGAATACTAGTCCGGATTTTGATTTTTTTTCACAATTGATTCTTTTAGATAAAAGCGTATCAAATCCTTTATATATTCAGGTTTCTCAGCAAATTATCAATGCCATTCAACGCAATTATTTTGCAAAAGGCACTATACTTCCTGGGACACGATTATTATCAAAACTTCTAAAAGTTCACAGAAATACTGCAGTTGCTATTTACAATGAATTGGCATCACAAGGTTGGGTTGAAATCGTACCAAATAAAGGCACTTTTGTGTTGGAAATAGCTCAGAAAAATACAAAAATAAAAGCAAGTTCTCAAAAAATAAATGAGGCAAATACCTATGCTAATTTTACAGGATTTCCGTTTCAAAAATCATTTCATTTATCGCCAACAGAACATTTTTCAAATGCTCAATATGTGATTAACGAGGGAAAACCAGACCTTCGCTTGCATCCTGTAAATGAGTTTAACAGATGGTTTAGCGCTGCAATGAAACGAAAAACGTTGCCAAAAAAATGGAATAAAAAAACAGGAGCTTCTTTTTCTGTATTTCAAACGCAACTTTGTAATTATCTAAATGCCACAAGAGGTTTTCGAATTTTACCAGAAAATATCTTGAATACACGAAGTACAGAAATGAGTTTATACATTGTTTCTCAATTACTTATCAAAAAAAATGAGTTGGTTTTGGTTGGAAATTTAAGTAATTATGCCTCCAATATGATTTTTCAAGAAGCTGGCGCTATTATCAAAACAATTCCCGTAGATGCAGAAGGTTTAGATATTGCATTTATCAAAAAAAACTTTGAAAATCAGCCAATTAGATGCGTTTATATATGTGCAAACAGAGATTATCCAACAACCGTAAAATTGAGTGCTGAACGTCGCTTGCAGTTGCTAGAACTTGCAAAAGAGTTTGGTTTTGCCATCATTGAAGATGATTACGATTATGATTTTCAGTTTGAAGGAAATGCTATATTGCCATTGGCAAGTGCAGATGCCAATGGAATGGTTATTTATTTAGGAAAATTAGGACAATCGTTATTTCCAAGTTTTCAAACAGGATTTGTGGTTGCTCCTGAAAATTTGATTTCTGAAGCAAAAAATTATTTACAATTGTTAGATAAACAAGGTGATTTGATACAGGAGCAAATGCTTTCAGAGTTGATTCATGAAGGTGAAATACATCGTTTAATGAAAAAAAACAGTGTTGTGTATAAAAAAAGACAAGAAGTTTTCTGTAAACATTTAGAAACCTATTTTAAAAACATCATTTCTTGGGAAAAACCTTTAGGTGGTTTGGCTATTTGGTTGCAATTTCCATCAAAAATTCCATTGTTACAACTTGCGGAAGAAGCTGAAAAACAAGATCTCTTTCTTCCAAAAACAATTTTGTATCAAGATAAAATTACTTGTGCAATTCGATTTGGATTTGGACATTTAAACGAAGAGGAAATTGAAATTGTTGTAAAAAAATTGAAAGATGCGTATGAGATGGTTTTAAAAAAATAATTTTTGATTGAACTTCCTTTTTTATTTCGTTTCGCTTTTTGGTATCTTTACAAAGTTATTTTTTATCAATGAATATTTCAAAAAATCTTGTTTTTTTTACTCCAAAACCTTCCACTTCAGAGGGCGCTTTTTTATTAGATACAGGAATTTCTGCTGGTTTTCCTATTCCCGCAGATGATTTTGAAGCCACCAAAGTTTCATTGGATGAAGAACTTATCAAAAATAAAAATGCTACTTTTTTTGCCAAAGTAAAAGGTCAATCTATGATTGGTGCTGGACTTAACAACGACGATTTGTTGGTCATTGACAGAAGTTTAGAACCTGAAAATAATAAAATTGCTGTGTGTTTTATTGACGGAGATTTTACGGTAAAAAGACTAAAAGTGAATGAAAATGGCATTTGGTTGCAACCCGAAAATCCAAATTATCCTATTATAAAAATAACTGAAGACAATGATTTTATGATTTGGGGGATTGTCACCAATGTGATTAAGAAAGTGTGATTTTAAATCTGTTTTCTAATTTTTAAAATTCATTATTCATAAAAAACGCTGAACTTTCGTTCAGCGTTTTCTGTTTTTTAATAAGAAATCATTAATTTTTCAAAGGCTTTTCACGATTCATTTCAATCATATCAACATCCATATTTTCAACGCCTAAAAGATGTTTGCTGAAATAATCTGCATTCATCCAAAAGAAATATTCTCTTTCTGTAAAGCCATGTCTACTTCCAGGAAATAACATAAAATCAAAACGTTTGTTGGCTTTTATAAACGCACTTACCATACGAATGGTGCCTGTTGGATGCACATTATTATCAACATCACCAGTTGCTAATAAAATTTTTCCTTTTAAATTTTGTGCTAATGTTTGATTTTTGTCAATCAAATATTTGTATTTGATAGTTCCCTTGTCATCAGCTTCTTCTTTGATTCCATGATGGGTTTCACTCCACCAACTATTATAAACTGTATTATCGTGATTTCCTGCAGATGAAATCGCTACTTTAAAGAAATCAGGATATACTAACATGGCTGCTGTTGACATAAATCCACCTCCAGAATGTCCGAAAATCCCTACTTTTTCAATGTCGATAAAATCGTGTTTATCAGCCAATTGTTCAGCTACATATTTTTTATCTGCCAACCCATAATCTCTCAAATTTCCGTAACCAAACGTGTGATACCATTTAGAACGATCAGGATGTCCTCCTCTATTTCCAAGCGTAATTACAATAAAACCAACTTGCGCTAATCTATCAGTTCTGTCCATTCCAACTGAAAACGATTTGTTTACAGCTTCTGTTTGTGGTCCTGGATATACATATTCAATGATTGGATATTTTTTGATAGAATCAAAATCATAAGGTTTGTACATTACTCCATAAATATCTGTAATTCCGTCATCAGCTTTCACTTTGAATGGTTCTGGAAATTGATATCCAGCAGCAAATAATTGCGATAAATCTGCTTCTTCTAATTTCATTACCAATTTTCCATTAGCATCTCTCAATTCAGATTTTGGAACGGTATTTACTTTGGAAAAATTACTAACAAAATACTGATTTGAATCTGCAATTTCAATGCTCGAATTGAAATCTCCAGGATTTAATGCTGTTAATCCTGAACCATTTAAGTTGATTTTATACAGATGCAAATAATAAGGATCTTCGTTTGTTGGAATTCCATTTGCTGAAAAATATAAGGTGCGCGATTTTTCATCAATTCCTTCAAAAGAATCTACGTGAAAAGGGGCGTTTGTAACTTGATTTTTTAAATTTCCATTAGAATCGTATAAATAAAAATGTCCCCAACCATCATTTTCAGCCCAAAATAAGATTTCTTGTTCGTTATTGAACAATACAATCGATTTTCCTCGACTTTCAATATACACATTTGAGTGTTCTTTGATGATTGTTTTCACTTCGCCAGTTGCAATATCAGCCACATGAACATCCAATCTTTTGCGATCTCTACTCACCGTATTGAAATAAATTTTTCCTTTTTTTGACAATAATAAAGTAGGATTGTGTTCATCACTTCTTGATGATTTTTTTCTTGGAAATCTATAAATATCTATGGATTGTTGCGTAGTAGAATCTAACTTAATTTCCATTTTGGATTTGCTAGCCATATCAAAAACAGCCATTTCATTTTTATAAAATTCTTGCTCTCCAGCCATGTGATATTTATAGGTTTCAAGCTCAGGTCTGCCCGTTTTTGTAGCATGAATTACCCATAAATCTTCAATATGTCTTGAATCTGTTCTTGTTGTCACGAATTTTTTTGAATCATGTGTCCAAAATCCTCCCAAATATTTTCGATCATCTTTTTCTTTGATTTTTTCTTTATCTGTTTTTCCATAAGAACCTCCACCGTAACCAAAATTCTCAACTCCATCTTTTGTCCATTGATTTTGAACAATGGTGGTATCTTTTTCATCTTTAACCGCTTTTAGAAAATTTGCTTTGTCCATCCAAAAGATGTTGTTGTGTTTAGAAAACAACACAATTGAACTATCAGGAGCAATATTTGCCCAATTTTTCCATTTTTCTTCTGGTGTTTTTTCGTTGTCTAAAACTTTCAAGCCATTTCCTCCTAAAGTATATTCAAAATGATATATTTTCTTTTCTTTTTTTGGAGTTCCTTTCTTCTTTTTATCCTCTTTTTTTGAATCATCTTTCTTAGTGTCTTCTTCTTTAGCATCTACTTCTTCATTGGAAGTTACTCTAAAACGAATGGCTTTTTCGTCCTTGGTAAAAGTGAAACTAAAACGAGGCAAATGCTTGGCTTCATAAGGATCTTTAGTGATTTCTGATAACCATTTTGCCATTTTTACATTGTTAAAAAGTGATGTTTTGGTTTTTTTGTCAGCATCAACCAAATAATATTTTGAGCCTTCAGAAGCGGTTTTGTATTGATACCAAAAACGATTTCCGTTTTGAAGCCAATTTGGATTTACAGTGGTTGAATGCACCATTTTTGCAATATTTTCAGGCGAAAATCTTGAGGCAAGTCTGTAATTTGGTTTGGGAGTTTCTTGCGCAATAACAAACGTTGTAAAAAGCAGGCAAAGAAAAGATAGAAAATAATTTTTCATGAAGGAGAAATGTATTTGAATTAGAATTAAAAAAGTTAAATTTCTTTAAAAGGATTTACATGACAAACTATTACCCCTTTTTTGTTAAAATTTTAACAATTTCTTTAATTTAAATTTCTCCTTTCAATAAAAAATCGTTTTAAAATTTGAGAACAGTCGTTTTCTAAAATTCCACCCAAAACAATTGTTTTAGGATGTAATGTAGTTTTTAAATGAAGAAATCCTCTTTCAGGTTCAGAAGCTCCGTACACAATTTTGCCAATCTGAGTCCAATAACTTGCTCCCGCACACATTTGGCAAGGCTCTAAAGTGACATATAAAATACAGTCTTTTAAATACTTACCTCCTAAAAAATCAGCTGCTGCAGTGAACGCCTGCATTTCTGCATGAGCAGTAACATCGTTCAAAGTTTCTGTTAAATTGTGCGCTTTTGCAATAATTTGATTGTTGAAAACGATGATGGCACCAACAGGAACTTCGCCTTTATCAAAAGCAATTTCAGCTTCTTGCAAGGCTTTTTTCATAAAATAAACATCATCAAATGGTTGAATCATTTTTTCTAAAATAAAAAGTAATATTACAAAAATTGAAATTGTATTTTTGCACTGTTTTGGAAAACTTATTAAAAAACATATCAAATCCTGTTGATGTAAGAAAATTACATGCTTCTCAATTGCCAATTTTGGCAGCGGAATTGCGTGAATTTATTATAGATATTGTTGCCACCAAAGAAGGCCATTTAGGCGCAAGTTTGGGTGTTGTTGAACTTACAATTGCCTTGCATTATTTGTTTGATACACCTAATGATTTATTAGTTTGGGATGTTGGCCATCAAGCTTATGGGCACAAAATCCTTACAGGAAGAAAAGATATTTTTTTTACCAATAGACAATTTGGTGGCATTTCAGGATTTCCATCAAGAAAAGAAAGTGAATTTGATGCTTTTGGCGTAGGACATTCTTCAACTTCTATTTCTGCAATTTTAGGAATGGCAATTGCATCTTCTTTAAAAGGAGCCTCAGAAAAACATCACATTGCAGTGATTGGTGATGCATCCATTGCAAGTGGAATGGCGTTTGAAGCATTGAATCATGCAGGAGTTTGTGATGCCAATATTTTGATAATTTTGAATGATAATGCTATTGGAATTGATCCTTCTGTGGGCGCTTTGAAAGAATATTTGACTAAAGTAAAAACAGATAAAAAACTCGCAGCTCAAAATAATATTATCAAAGCTTTGAATTTTGATTATTCTGGTCCAATTGATGGTCATGATTTGCCAAAATTATTGTCAGAAATTACCAGATTAAAAGCCGTAAAAGGCCCAAAATTTTTACATGTGATTACCACAAAAGGAAAAGGTTTACAAAGAGCTGAAGAAGACCAAGTAACGTATCATGCACCTGGAAAATTCGATAAAATTTCAGGCGAACGCATTCCAAAAGAAAAAAGTGTGTTTACAAAATACCAAGATGTTTTTGGAAAAACATTGGTTGAATTGGCTACCAAAAACGATAAAATAGTGGCAATTACGCCAGCAATGTTATCAGGAAGCTCCTTGAATTTGATGCTAAAAAATTTTCCAAAACGCACTTTTGATGTTGGAATTGCTGAGCAACATGCAGTGACTTTGGCTGCAGGAATGGCAACTCAAGGGTTGATTCCTTTTTGCGCCATTTACTCGACATTTTTACAACGTGCTTATGATCAAGTGATTCATGATGTGGCTTTGCAAAATTTGCCTGTTGTTTTTTGTTTGGACAGAGCAGGTTTGGTTGGTGAAGATGGTGCTACACATCATGGAGTTTTTGATATTGCCTATTTACGTTGCATTCCAAATCTTATTATTGCTGTTCCTAGCAATGAAATAGAATTGCGAAACCTATTATTTACCGCTCAAAAAGGCTTGAAAAATCCGATTGCCATTCGGTATCCTAGAGGATTTGGTGCAATTATGGATTGGGAAAAACCATTTTCAGAGATTGAGATTGGAAAAGGAATTTGTTTGCAAAAAGGCACAAAAATAGCTGTTCTATCAATAGGAACTATGAGTTCAATTATAGAGCAATCTTTCGAATTTATTAACAATAAAGACGAAATTTCTCATTATGATATGCGCTTTGTAAAACCTTTGGATGAAGCATTATTACATGATATTTTCAGAAATCACGAAAAAATAATCACCATTGAAGATGGCGTCATTTCTGGTGGATTTGGAAGTGCAGTGTTGGAATTTGCAGCAAAATATCATTACAAAAAAGAGGTCAAAATTTTAGGAATTCCTGATTCATTTATTGAGCATGGAAGTGTTTGTGAATTGCAAAATGCTTTGGGTTTGAATCCAAAAAGCGTCTCAAAATACTATAATTGATTGCATAAAAAAGCCGTCAAAAGACGGCTCAGTGTTTATCTTGGTGTTGTTTCAAAATAATTTTTTTGCTTGATTTTATACAATTCATATTGTTGTTTCCCTGACTTTTTAAATGAAATTACAATTTCATTTGATTGTATTTCAAAAGGAATCTTTTCATCTGTCCTTTCTCCATCTTTCGGCAAAATAATACTTGCTTGATAGTTAACGGAATCTTTGACTTTTAAAACAGCATATTTTTCTTTGAAATAAATGCCTAATAATTCTATATCTCTGAGCTCATCAGGATTGGCAAATTCTAGAGTAACCAATGCAAAACTATTTCCCTCTCGAATTGCAGCAGGCGTAACTTTGTAAAAAGCTTCAAAAGTGAACCTTGAAGTATTTTTAAGTAGAAATTTGTTGCTATTACAGCCTGTCATAATAAAAATTATTATAAGGAATAGATTTTTCATCAAGATTTAATTTTTGACAAATTTTCTAGAAATTAATTTTTTATTTTCTGAAAGTTGCACAAAATAAACGCCTCTTTTCAATCTTGAAACATCGATGGTTTTTTCTTTCAAAAATCCTTTCTCAACCTGACTTCCTTTTATATCAGAAATCACATATTTTGTTTCATTGCTTAAAGCTATTTGATTGCTTGCAAACTTCAATTCGAAAATAGTTGGGTTTGGATACATCACTATTTGAACTTTATTATTGGCAAAATCATCTGTAGAAAGTGTTGAACCAATTGTAGTTTCATACATGCCATTTCCATGCGTTCCTACCAATAATTTATGATCAGAATGTCTGTAAACCAATCCGCTAACAACCGCAAAACCTATGGTATTTGGTGCTTCTAAAATCCAATCTTGATTTACAGGATCAGTTGAACTATACAAACCTCTTGCTGTCCCCACAAAGTATCTCAATTGACCGTTGTTCTCAGTAATTGCAGCAGATCTTATAGAGTGGGCACTTAAATTGCGCTCCACTTCTATCCAAGTTGGAATTGGAGCTGTTGCGTTGATTGTTAAAAAAATACTTTTTACATTATAATTTGAATAAGTAACCATGATAATATCAGGATTTGTTGGATGAAGAACGATATCTGAGGTATATTGACCATCACCGTCTTCAATAACAGGTGGTGTTATTTTGATAGCACTGTTGATATTTTGAACATTTTTAGGATCTTTTAATTTATAGATACTTCCTGACGAACCCCCAATATAGAGGAAACTAGTGTTTGCATTATAAACTCCTTTTGAAGTTTCAAAAGCTGTAATCTCTTCACCAAATAGAAATAGACTCCCAAGATCAGTCCATGTGGTGGTTGAAACATTTAAAGCATCATTTGTTCTTAACACTTTACCCTTACTTGCGTAATAAATCGTGTTTGGATTTTCTACATCCATGTGAAAATACGTCACAAATCCACTTGGATAATTCTCATTTGTAGTGGTATTTTTTGGGGTTATATTTTTTGTCAAATTATCCCCATTTCCAGCAAACATTGACCCACTTTGTGTAGATGCATAAACTCTTAAAGTGCTTGGTCCAGTTCGTGTAACTGCAACAGAAGCCCCGTCTCCACCAAAATAATCTCTCATGGTTGTGAGGTCATTTATTTGAAATTCATTTGGATCACTATAGCTTGCACTCAAACCTCCGACCGTAGTTCCATTATCTTGCGCACCTCCAATAACAAAATCACTACCAGCTTCATGTAACATGTTCACGTGATAATATTGATACGTTTGATAATTATTATTAAGATTTACCCAAGCAACATTAGCGGCAGTTACGTTTAGCGTTTTATGAACTCCTCCATCAGTACCAGTATATAAAATATTACTATTATTCATATCAAATTTAATGGTGTGTATATCTGCATGATGATCTACACCTCCAAAATTATAGGAGCCGTATGATTGATTGTTAGGATATCCACCAATTCTTCTTTCAAACATTACATCTGTAGTAATATTATTAATTTTATAAATATTAGTTCCTCCAATAACTACAAAATTTTGATTGTCTGGTTTTACTGAAATTACCAAATCATAGCCGCCTTGGATAGAAAAAGGATCATTTCCAGCACTGTCTTTTGCAACTCCATCCTCATCAGGTAATTTGTTTGAATAGTTTATCCAAGTTGATGTTGCAGCATTGTATTGCCATAAATCTGCTTCAATTTGAGGGCTTGAAGGAGGATCATTCTCTTTCCCATTATTGTAAAGTGCATACACAATATTTTCATTAGAGGGCGCAATTGCCAACGTAATCCTTCCTTGTGCATTCCAACTAGCTGGAGTTGTATTTTTAGCAATTTGAGTCCAAGAACCAGTTCCTGTTAAAGATGTCCAAACTCCTCCATTTTCCAGTTCGCCTTGAATAGCTGCATACACTCTTCCTGTTGGTGTGATTTCTAGATCAGTCCATCCTACATTTCCACCTGGAATCGACAATTCGTCAAAAATATTTACGCCGTTAAATTTTAAAATAGCTCCTGTTGCCGCTATGAATAGTTCTCCTGTTGTTGGATGTACCTGCAAATCTATGACGTAGTCTAAGTAACTATCAAAAGTAGTGTAAGAGTTGTTGTTTACTGTTGCGGGTATCTGATTCCAAGTCATACCATTATCAGTCGATTTCCAAATTCCATGACCTCTGTAAGCGGAACCAAGTGAAGCACTGTTTCCTGCCCATTCTCCAGTTCCATAATACCAGATATTCTGAAAACCAGGTCTTGGATCTTGCGCAATTGCGGTCACATTGTGAATTTCATCATTTGGGGAAACTTTTACCCAAGATTGTCCACCATTTGTAGTTCTAAACACTCCACTACTAACACCACCAGCCAAAAAAGTATTTCCTGAGACATCAGCAATATCTTGAGCAAAGGCTCTTGTTCTTCCACCTAAATTAGTAGGACCTCTACTAATAAAAGTATTGGTATTTTTACTCTGATACATCAACGCATTCTCTTTTGCGATTAATGAGTTTTCAAATTCTAATATTTTTTGATCTCTAGGAATTTCTCCGGTTGCAGGATCTTTTTGCATATTTAAATCGTGAAGAAATCTCTCAAAAGTAGCTTGTCTTTTTTCTTCTAATGTTTTCTTTTTCTTAATAAAATTGAAACTTTCTTCTTGATTTGAATCATTTTTGTCTTTTTGACAAGATGATACAATTATTAAAAAGCACAGAAAGAGGTGTTGTAATATTTTTTTCATGGTGGTTTTTGAAGAATTAATTTTTTAAATTTTTGCTAAAAATAAGGAATATACTTTTCAATTAAATACTATTTCCTGTTAATTTTTTGTGTATACTAATAGCAAAACCATCAGACATTCCAGACACATAGCTGCAAATACTCATGATTCTTTGATATAAAGTGGCTGATTTCACTTGATATTCTTCAGGTAACAGCCTCAATATCAATGAATCAAAATTAGATGGAGTTCCATTATAATGATTGTTTACTGCATTGATAAAAACATCTAACATGTCTGCAATAATTCTGTAGCCAGCAACTTCTTTTTCCACAACTTCTTTACTTTGGTATATTTTTGAAACACTAATTTTGATAATGTCGTTAATTTGTGCTTCGTATTTACACCTGTCAAGTAATGAGCGTTCAAAATCTCCTGCCAATATTTTTTCTTCATTTGCCAGAAAAATAGCTACTGCTTCATTGATTAAAACGCCAATTGACAGGGCTCGCAAATAACTTACTCTATCTTTTTTATGCTGTAATGAATGGTATTTTTTGATGTCAATAGTGTCTTTTACCAATTTTATTTGATATTCCAACGCGAATTCTTCTTCAATCAAACCCAAATTGATGCCGTCTTCAAAATCAATAATGGTATAGCAAATGTCATCTGCAGCTTCTACCAAATACGCTAAAGGATGTCTGAAAAAAGAAACATTTTCTGTTGATTTTTTTGTCATTCCTAAATCAGTAACGACTTCTAAAAAGGCTTCCTTTTCTGATTGAAAAAATCCGTATTTTTTATCTACAATGTGATTTGTTGGTTTTTTGGGCAAACTTTCTTTGGGATATTTTAAGAATGCGCCCAAAGTTGCATAACTCAAACGCAAACCTCCAGAAATTCCTTCTCTAGATTCTGTCAAGATTTTAAAACCGTTGGCATTTCCTTCAAAATCTATCAAATCTTGGTATTCTTTTGCTGTTAATTGGTCTTTGTATTTTGCGCCATTTCCAGACTTAAAATATTCGCCAATCGCTTTTTCTCCTGAATGTCCAAAAGGCGGATTTCCAATGTCATGCATCACAGAAGCTGCTGCAACTATGGCTCCAAAATCGTTGAAAGTGTAGCCCAAATCAACCAAATTTAGATGACGTTCTAACAATACTTTTCCTACTCTTCTTCCTAAAGTTCTGCCAACTACAGACACTTCTAAACTATGCGTTAAACGCGTGTGTACAAAATCGGTTTCAGAAAGTGGAATTACCTGAGTTTTATCTTGCAAACTTCTAAATTCAGATGAAAATATAATTCTGTCAAAATCTACATCAAAGCCCAAACGTGTTTCGTCTTGGGCAATTCTTGCTCTTTTTTCAGTATCACCAAATCGTTTTAAAGAAAGGAGTTGTTCCCAGTTCATATTTTTGCTGAATTTAGTATTGTAGCTATTTTAAAATTTCGAAAATATAAAAAAGAGAAACAATACTGCTTCTCTTTTTTATTTCTTAAATATTGTTAATGGTTTTTAAACAAATTCAGAATGACAATTTTTCGTTCAGAAAAATTGTCATTTAAGATCCACACATTTCACAATCATCTGGTCCTGCATTTTTTGACGCTTCAACCATTGCTCTGAATTCTGCTGGAGACATTGGTTTTTCTACCAAAGCTTCCTCTTCTTTCTTTTCGATATTCAACGTGAATTGTTTTGCGTTCACGGCAGATTTTGTTCTCAAATAATACATCCCTGTTTTCAAACCAGATTTCCATCCATAGAAATGCATAGACGTTAATTTTCCATAATCTGGATCTTTCATAAACAAGTTTAACGACTGTGATTGATCAATAAAATAGCCTCTGTGACGTGCCATGTCAATGATGTCTTTCATGCTCATTTCCCAAACTGTTTTATACAATTCTCTGATATCTGCAGGAATTTTTTCAATATGTTGGATAGAACCATTTGCACGCATAATGTCTTCTTTCATGTCATTATCCCACAAATCTAAGGCTACCAAATCTTCTAATAAGTGTTTGTTCACCACAATAAATTCTCCTGACAATACTCTTCTTGTATAAATATTTGAAGTGTATGGTTCAAAAGCTTCATTGTTTCCAAGAATTTGCGAAGTTGAAGCTGTTGGCATTGGTGCTACTAACAACGAATTACGAACACCATGTTTCATCACTTGTTTGCGCAATTTTGCCCAATCCCAATTGCCACTCAATTCCTCGTCTTTAATTCCCCACATATTGTATTGGAATTCTCCTTCAGACATTGGTGAACCTTTAAATGAGGAATATGCACCTTTTGCTTTCGCAATTTCCATAGAAGATGTCACTGCTGCAAAATAAATGGTTTCAAAAATATCTTGGTTCAATTTTTTTGCTTCATCAGAAGTGAAAGGCAAACGCAATTGAATAAATGCATCTGCCAAACCTTGAATTCCTAGTCCAATCGGTCTGTGTCTAAAGTTTGAATTTTCAGCCTCTTTCACAGGATAATAGTTCATGTCTATTACTGTATCCAAATTTTTGGTTACTTTTTTAGTTACTTCAAACAGTTTTTTATGATTAAATATTTTCTTTCCATCTTCTGTTTCAGTCACAAACATTGGCAATGCAATTGAAGCCAAGTTACACACAGCAACTTCATCTTTTGCTGTGTATTCCATGATTTCTGTACACAAGTTTGATGAACGAATTGTTCCTAAATTCTTTTGATTTGTTTTGCGGTTTACAGCGTCTTTATATAACATATAAGGCGTTCCAGTCTCAATTTGAGATTCTAGAATTTTCTCCCACAATTCACGAGCTCTAATCGTTTTTCTGCCTTTTCCTGCAGTTTCATAACTGGTGTATAAACGCTCAAATTCTTCTCCATACGTATCATATAAATGCGGACATTCGTGAGGACACATCAACGTCCATTTGCCATCTTCTTGCACTCGTTCCATGAATAAATCTGAAATCCACATGGCATAAAACAAATCTCTTGCACGCATTTCTTCTTTTCCATGATTTTTCTTTAAATCTAAAAAATCAAAAATATCTGCATGCCAAGTTTCCATATAAATTGCAAAAGAACCTTTGCGTTTTCCTCCTCCTTGATCCACGTAACGTGCTGTGTCATTGAAAACTTTTAACATTGGCACAATTCCATTTGAGGTGCCATTGGTACCTGCAATATAACTTCCTGTAGCTCTGACATTGTGAATTGACAACCCAATTCCGCCTGCAGATTGAGAAATTTTAGCAGTTTGTTTTAAGGTATCGTAAATTCCTTCAATACTGTCGCTTTGCATTTGCAATAAAAAACAAGAAGACATTTGCGGTTTTGGAGTTCCTGCATTGAACAAGGTTGGAGTTGCATGTGTAAAATATTTTTTACTCATCAATTCATACGTCGCAATTGCTTCGTCAATATCATTTTTATGAATACCAATAGAAACTCTCATCAACATTTGTTGTGGACGTTCGACAATATGTCCATTTAATTTCAACAAATAAGAACGCTCTAACGTTTTAAAACCAAAATAATCGTAGTTAAAATCTCGGTTATAAATGATGGTTGAATCTAATTTTTGTGCATTTTCTTTGATAATTTCATAAACATCATCAGCAATCAAAGGTGATTTTGTTCCTGTGCGTGGATTTACATAATGGTATAAATCGTCCATAGTCTCTGAAAACGATTTTTTGGTATTTTTATGTAAATTAGAAACGGCTATTCTTGCAGCAAGTTTTGCATAATCAGGATGTGCAGTAGTCATAGTTGCAGAAATTTCTGCCGCTAAGTTGTCTAATTCAGAAGTAGTTACGCCATCATATAAACCCTCAATCACGCGCATTGCAACTTTTACTGGATCTACAATGATGTTCAATCCATAACACATTTTTTTAACTCTAGCTGTGATTTTGTCGAACATCACAGGTTCTTTTCTTCCGTCTCTTTTTACTACGAACATTTTTTTCCTGGTTTAAGTTTAGTTAGTCATTTATTTAGCTATCAAAGCATCCAATATTCTGGATGTTTTGATGTGATTTTTTTCTGAAAAACTTTCAGAATATAGTCACTTTATTGTTTGTTCGGAAACCGAATATTTAAAAATCAGAGTCGAAACTAATGCTTCCTGTTCCTCCTGATTTTACTCCTGCTTTTTGATATTCTGATACCCTTTTTTCAAAAAAATTGGTTTTTCCTTCTAGTGAAATCATTTCCATAAAATCGAATGGATTTGTAGAGTCATATACTCTATCACAACCAAATTCTATCAACAATCTATCAGTTACATATTCCAAATATTGGGTCATTAATTTGGCATTCATCCCAATCAAACTTACAGGCAAAGATTCTGTAATAAACTCACGTTCTATGGTTAAGGCATCAAGAATTATTTCTTTAATACGTTCTTGAGGTACTCTATTTACGATATGATTGTTGTGCAAATGCACTGCAAAATCACAATGCATGCCTTCATCCCTAGAAATTAATTCATTAGAAAACGTTAATCCTGGCAATAACCCTCTTTTCTTTAACCAGAAAATAGAGCAAAAAGCACCAGAAAAGAAAATTCCTTCAACTGCTGCAAATGCAATTAAACGTTCTGCAAAAGAATCAGATTCAATCCATTTTAACGCCCAATTTGCTTTCTTTTGAATCGCTGGAAAAACTTCAATCGCTCTAAACAATCTGTCTTTTTCAACTTCGTCTTTCACATAAGTATCAATCAACAAAGAATAGGTTTCAGAATGAATGTTTTCCATCATGATTTGAAATCCGTAAAAGAATTTTGCTTCAGAATATTGCACTTCGTTCACAAAGTTTTCTGCCAAGTTTTCGTTCACAATTCCGTCTGAAGCTGCAAAAAAAGCAAGAATATGCTTGATGAAATAACGTTCATCATCAGATAATTTGGTATTCCAATCAACGATATCAGCGTGTAAATCAATTTCTTCGGCAGTCCAAAAGCAAGCCTGTTGTTTTTTGTACCAATCCCATAAATCAGTATGTTGAATTGGGAATATTACAAATCGATTGTCATTAGGTTGTAAAATGGGTTCTATAAAGGACATGTATAGATATTTTTTGAATATTAAATATGATTATCAAATCGCTCAAAAACGAGAACTACAAAGATTGAAATTTTTATTACAAAATGAAAGCGATACTTATTCACAAATTGCTTGAAGTTTTTAACAAAATGAGAAAAAATAGATTTTTTATTAAAAATAATATTTTATCAATATGCTATTTTAGAGCAACTTAAAAAAAATATTTTTCGTAATCCTTTCATTATAGGGTGATTCAGAAAAAACACCTATTTTGAGAAAAAAATCTCTAAAGTTGGAATCCTTTTTTTTAAAAAAAATAAATATTTTACTATTATTTTTGGCGAACAGTAAAAACTAATGATTTTGTGCTTATCTTTGAATCATTATTAACATTTATTTATTTTAAAGTGAAAAACGGAACAGTAAAATTCTTCAATGAATCAAAAGGATTTGGATTTATTACAGAAGATGGATCAAAAACAGAACATTTCGTTCACGTATCTGGCTTAGTAGACGAAGTTAGAGAGGGCGATACAGTTGAATTTGAACTAAAAGAAGGTAGAAAAGGTTTAAACGCGGTTAACGTAAAAGTTATATAACTATTTAGAATTTTTTTACATTGCAACAAGTCGCTTAAAATTTTTTAAGCGACTTTTTTTTTGGCGTATTTTTGCGTAAAATTTTTTAATAATGAAAAATAGGTTTTCACTAATTGTAAACATTGCGATTATTTCATTGTATCTTATCTTTTTAGCAGGCGCATTTGTGAGAATGACAGGCTCAGGAATGGGTTGCCCTGATTGGCCTAAATGTTTTGGCTATTACATTCCGCCAACTTCTGAGGACGCAATCACTTGGAAACCCAATACTGTGTATCATAAAGGACTAATTATAATTAAAGATGAAGCCTTATTTGTTGCCGAAAAAGACATTAAAACCGCCAATGAATTTAACCCAAAAAACTGGAATGCTTATACTAAACACGATTATGCTGTGTTTAATAAATTCCATACATGGACAGAATACATCAACAGATTAGTTTCGGTTTTGGCTGGTTTTGTTTTTTTATTTTTGATATATGCTTCTACAAAATTTTGGAGAGAAAATAAGTCAATTACGTTGCTTTCATTTGGTGCATTTTTCTTAATGTTATTTGAAGCATGGCTAGGAAAAACAGTGGTTGACACCAATTTAACTCCAACAATTATTACCATTCACATGGTTGTTGGATTGATTATTATAGGACTTTTATTGCGATTGAAATTCATCATCTCCGAGAAAAGAAATTTTTACAAATTCGATTCTCTTTTCAACAAATTATTGATAATTTCTGTTATTTTTTCAGTGATTCAAGTTGCGATGGGAACACAAGTTCGCCAATTTATTGATGAACAAGTTAAGCTCTATGGATTTGAAAATAAAAACTATAGTTTGATGAATCCTAGTTTTAAATTTTATTTTCATAGATCGTTTACGATTGCAATTGTGTTGGTGAATTTTAGCATGTTCTACCTCAACCAAACAAGAAAATTAGGATACAAACTTATGAATTGGATAGTATTTCTAATTTTTTTAGAGTCCATCACAGGAATTTTAATGTACTATGCTGAAATTCCCATAGGAACACAAGCTGTTCATTTATTGTCGGGCGCCTTGTTATTTGGATTACAATTTTATTTGTGGCAGCAGAGCAGGAAAGTGGGTTGATAGTTTTTGGTTTTTTAGTAAAAATTAAACTTTTAAATTTAAAACTCTGAAACTTATAAACTTTTAAAACTTTTTATGGATGCGCATTTACCCAAACTTCACCATCTTCAAAGTGTTCTTTTTTCCAGATGGGGACTGTTTTTTTGAGTGAATCAATAGCGAATTCACATGCCAAAAATGCTGCTTTTCTGTGTTTGGCAGAAACTGCTATAATTACTGGGATTTCACCAATTTGCAACAATCCTTCTGCATGATGCATTGCAATTTTATGAATATCAAAATGTTGTAGAGCAGCATTTGCAATAAGCTCCATTTCTTTGATTGCCATGGGTTTATAAGTAGAAAAATCCAATTTAGAAACTGCTTTTCCTTCCGTATCATTGCGAACTGTTCCAATAAAAGTTACAATTCCACCACAAGTTGCATCTTCCACAAAATGAACACATTCCTGTAAATTGAGTTTTTCTGGTGTTATTTTGATGAATGTTAGTGACATAAAATGAATTCATTACTTTTCACAAAAATAGAGAAAGTTTTAGATTGTAGGATTGGTAGAAAGTTCGATTTTTAGACAATTGATGTTGTAACTTTGCGACTTTAATTTTTTTAAATCTTTAAACAAAAATAATGAAACTCATCTTTAGAATTATTGGAATATTAGAAGGAATTTCCTTTTTACTATTAATGTCTGTTGGATTGTACTTCAAATATGTATTGAATGACGCAAGTTATGTGAAATTATTGGGCATGCCTCATGGATTGCTATTTATGCTTTATCTGATTTTGGCATATCTCATCAAAAAAGAAATGAATTGGAGCAACAAAACACTCGCTATTGTTTTTTTAAGTGCAATAATTCCGTTTGGAACTTTTTATGTAGATATAAAATATCTTAGATAAAAAATGTTTACTTAATGAAGGATGGGATTTTACCCACCACTAACAGGTGGAATAATTGCCACAACATCTCCATTTTTCAGGGAAACCTCATCAGTTGCATAATTTTCATTAACAGCAATTGCGAAAGAATTGATGATTTTTAATTTGGGAAATTGCTTAATCAGCGCTTCTTTACAATCGTGTACAGTTGCTTTTTGTTCTAAGAGAAAAGAAATTTCAGTCGATTTGACCAAATCTGAACTGATTCCGAAAAAAAGTATTTTGATAGTCATCATTTATTGCAGTTTTTTCAGATTTAATTCAACAAATTTAATCGCAACAAAAATCCATCATTTTGAATGCCTGCATGATACGATTTTGCGTAATCAATTCTCAGCAAACGCCATTTTCCAAATCCAATATTGTCCAAACCAAGAGAAAATTCAGAATACGGTTTTTTATCAGCCATCATCATTGTTTTTGCACCAGCCACAAAATGAAAGTTCAACTTGTTTAATAACGGGAATTTTCCAAAGAAAAATCCTTTAAAATTATGTTCAAAATGAGCTTCTGCATACCTATCATTAGAGAAGAATTTATAATATTCCAAGAGATTAAAACTCATCAATTGGTTGTCTAAGGGAAATGTCAACTGATTTCCGTTTACTTGCAAATAATCCATAAAAGCAATGTCTTTTTGTTTTAAAAACGCACCAGCTCTTAGGTTGTATTTCATCAATCCATAATTTCCTGCTTTAACAATTTGCCGCACATTTGCCATCAAAACATCTGAATTTAATTCGTTATTACTCGCTCCAAAACGTTTAATATAGTTCACAGCAACTGTTGGAAACTTCTCATTTCCAATGTTGAATTTGCTATTTGGATACGATAAATATTTTTGTCCAAAAACGAACGTTGCGCCAACTTCTAGGGTTGCAATTGTGTGTTCAACAAATGCAGGATTGATAAAATCATCTGGACTTAGTGGATTATTGGAAGAGTAACCACCATTTTTGCCTGTTGCTGCAAATGAATAATTACTGTTGTTGAATAACGGTTTTCTGTTGGCATATTCTAAAGACGTTGACAGATAAATTCCGTTTTTGATTTCTTCAGTATATTTTACTTTCCCGAAAGATTTTTCGTAAATTTTAAAATAATTGAAACGATTTAACAGTGAACTAATGCTGTTGTTGAGCTTCAAAATGGGTTCTCGATCATTGAACTGTAGTGTTTCAATTCCGCCATCAATTCTGAGGGTAGGTCTTGAAAAATTATCCCACTTTTTGGCAAAAAACAATGTAGGTCTAATACGTTTTTCAGAAAAACCATAATTTACATTAATACCTGCATTCCACCATTTTCCTTTGTCGTTGATTTCTTCAAAATAGTTGAATCCAAGTCCAGTATAAAAACCTTGCACGGTGTTAAAACCTGTTTTGAACAAAGGTCCTTCATACGAAAAAGTGTGTTTTTTGAATGAATTTCGATGTGTATATCCTTTAAATGGCGAAAAGAAACCAAATTTGTTGCGTTTCTCATCCAAAGAATCTAAATATTTCTGGGATTTTCGGACAATGTTGATGCTGTCTTTCACTTTATAATCCTGCAATTCTTCGAAAGTAAGAGGCACTGGGCGCAAGTTGTTCCAAAAAATGGAGTCTTTTTCTGTGGCATCTTTTTCAAAAGACAAGACTTCGTTGCTAAAGCTAGCTTCTGTAAATTGTGGCGTAAAATCGTACTCAGAATATGCTGAAGAGAAACGCCCGTCAAATTTAAATCCAAAGAAATCTACCTTAAAATCAATGGTTTGACTGATGAGAATCCAAGCATCATTTTCGGGGGCATAATTGTAATTTTGTTTTAATGTCAACTTATCAACGGCAGGAATATTCACTTGAGCACCAGTAACTGTGACATCTGCACCATACAAAGCCCAATCGTCCTCAACAATATACAAAGCACCTTCAAAAACAGGATCGTTTTTCCGTTTAGGAAGCACATTGATTTTGTTGATGAGCTTGCCATTCTTGTCATAAAATGTTCCTACCAACTTAAAATTATAATACCCAAAAGCATTTGTTGAGATTGGAGAAACCAATTCGTTGCCAAATTCGATACTATTGTCATAAAAATTGATATTGGCATCCTCTGCCCTATTGAAACTGATACCATTATCACGTCCTGAAACTTTAGAGGCAATGATTTTTTCTTTAAAACGCTTAGGTTTTTTTTGGAATTTAATACTGGAAACTGTTTCGGAAAGATAAATGATGCCACTTCTGGTGGAATCCAATCCTCCGCCAAAATCGCCTAAAGTTTGCCCTAAAAATTTTTCAGGAGCATCTTTTATTTTATACAATCCACGAGAATAAAACTTTGCAGTATATTGCCCATACTTATCTGTGTTTTTGTCTTTATTATCAATCACATTTTTGATAATTTTATTAGCAGGATTGTCTTTGGTTGAGATAGAAATTTCATTTAGTTGGATATTTTCTTCTGTTAATTGCACATTCAACTCGTGCGGAAACGAATCAATAACAGCCGTTTTTTTCACAGTCTTATATCCTAGAAACTGGAAAACGATTGTATAAGTTCCCTTTTTGCTCAAATCAAGGATATAATTTCCGTTGTCATTAGAAGTCGTTCCGGTAACTGTATTGTCAAGATAAATACTCACAAACGAAAGTGGCTTATTTTGGGTATCAGTAACTGTACCTTTTACTTGACAAATCAACACAAATGAGCTTAAAAAGGTTGCAATAATGATAATTTTTTTCATAGAAAGTTTTCGTTACTTGACGCAAATTTAGTTTTTTTGTTACATACAGAGATTGTTTCTTCAATCCAAGAAATAGTTAAATTTTTTAATAGAACCTTAATACAATCTAATTTTTACAGTAAATGTGCAATGATTGTACGATTGATTTTGAACATAAAAAGGATAAAGTCTAAAAAAATTAGTAAAAATAAAAATGGTTATAGGTCAATTATAAACTTTCAAAAAAAATCCAAAAACTTACAATTGATAGTCAAATCATTATCAATAATAATTAACGTATTCTAATTATTTTCAATCAAAAATAAATCTTATATTTGCAACCTCAATGAAAAAAAGTTCATTGAACTGCATAAAAATCATTTAAATAATATTGGCATGTACTTAACAAAAGAAGTAAAAGAAAGTATCTTCGAAAAACACGGTAAATCTAAAAGTGATACTGGCTCAACAGAAGGACAAGTTGCGTTGTTTACGCACAGAATCAACCACTTAACTGAACACCTAAAAGCAAATCGTAAAGATTTTAATACAGAGCGTTCCTTGGTAATGTTGGTAGGAAAACGCAGAAGTTTATTAGATTATCTGAAGAAAAAAGATATCGAAAGATACCGTGCAATTATCAAAGAATTAAACATTAGAAAATAATGTACTAAAAAGAGGCACTGAAAATGTGCCTCTTTTTCATAAAAAATACTTACCCTTTGAGTTCAAATCTGTTTTTTTAGTACCTTAGAGGGCTTAAAATTAAAACAACATTCAAATAAAAAAATTCAAAAATAGTAACAGCATTTTTGAAATTCCATCGCAAACAACCACAACACAACAACAAACAAATTATTTAAAAAATTAGTAGTTAACATTTATGATTCCACAAGTATTTAGAGAGGTCATTGACCTTGGAGATGGAAGAACCATCTCATTAGAAACCGGTAAATTAGCGAAACAAGCGCACGGTTCAGTTGTTGTTCAAATGGGTAATGCCATGTTATTGTGTACTGTAGTATCCTCTTACAAAGAAAGCACTGTAGATTTTTTTCCTTTAACTGTTGATTATCGTGAGAAATTCGCCTCTGCAGGTCGTTTTCCTGGAGGATTTTTCAAAAGAGAAGCACGTCCTAGTGATGGTGAGGTATTGACAATGCGAATTGTTGATCGCGTTTTACGACCTCTTTTCCCATCAGATTATAGAACAGAAACGCAAGTAATGATTCAGTTAATGTCTCATGACGAAAATGTAATGCCTGACGCTTTAGCAGGATTAGCAGCTTCTGCAGCCATTCAATTGTCAGACATTCCTTTCGAGTGCCCAATTTCGGAAGTTCGTGTAGGAAGAATTAATGGCCAGCTAATCATCAATCCAAATCAAGAGCAATTAGAATTGTCAGATGTTGACATGGTTATTGGAGCATCAGAAGATTCTGTTATGATGGTTGAAGGTGAAATGAAAGAAATTTCAGAAGAAGAAATGGTTGAAGTGATTCGTTTTGCTCACGAAGCCATTAAAATCCAATGTAGAGCGCAAGTAAAATTGGCGGAAGCATTTGGAAAAAAAGAAACAAGAACTTACGAACCTGCCAAAAAAGACGAAACTATTGCAGAAAAAGTAAAAACACTTGCTTACGACAAAATCTATGCAATCGCAAAAGGCGCTCATAGTAAAAGAGATCGTAGTGAAGCATTTTCGGCAGTGAAAGATGAAGTAATGGCATCATTTACTGAGGAAGAATTAGCCGAAAATGGAGGCTTAATCAAAACTTATTTTTATAAAGTTGAAAAAGAAGCTGTCAGAGAATTGACATTGGCCGAAGGTTTGCGTTTGGATGGTAGAAAAACTACCGAAATTCGACCTATTTGGTGTGAAGTAGATTATTTACCGTCTGTTCACGGTTCATCTATTTTTTCTCGCGGAGAAACTCAAGCATTGGCAAGTGTTACATTAGGAACTTCAAGAGAAGCCAATCAAATAGACATGCCCTCTTTTCAAGGAGAAGAAAAATTCTATTTACATTATAATTTTCCACCATTCGCAACTGGAGAAGCAAATCCTTTAAGAGGGACTTCTCGAAGAGAAATTGGCCACGGAAACTTGGCACAACGTGCCTTAAAAAACATGATTCCTTCAGATTGTCCTTACACTATCAGAATTGTGTCTGAAGTGTTAGAATCAAATGGGTCTTCATCTATGGCAACAGTTTGTGCTGGCACGATGGCATTGATGGACGCAGGAATTCAAATGGTAAAACCAGTATCAGGAATTGCCATGGGATTGATTTCTGATGGAACTCGTTTTGCAGTATTGTCTGATATTTTGGGGGATGAAGATCATTTAGGTGATATGGACTTTAAAGTAACAGGCACTGAAGACGGAATTACTGCCTGCCAAATGGATATGAAAATCAAAGGAATGCCTTATGATGTGATTATCAAAGCTTTGAAACAAGCACGTGATGGACGTTTACACATTTTAGGGATTTTAACAGATACAATAGCAAAACCAAATCCTGAAGTAAAAGCGCATGCGCCAAAAATCATCACGAGAAATATTCCAAATAGTTTGATTGGTGCATTCATTGGTCCAGGTGGCAAACACATCCAAGAATTGCAAAAAGAAACTGGAACAACAATCGTAATCAACGAAGATCCAACTTCTGGAGAGGGAGTTATTGAGATTTTAGGTACAAGACCTGATGGTATTGATGCCGTTTTAAGACGTTTGGAATCAATGCAATTCAAACCAGTCGTTGGTAATGTCTATGAAGTGAAAGTGATTAAAATGCTCGATTTTGGTGCCGTAGTTGAATATACTGAAGCTCCAGGAAATGAAGTATTATTACACGTGAGCGAATTGGCGTGGGAACGTACTGAAAACGTGACTGATGTAGTAAACATGGGTGACGTTTTTGAAGTAAAATATTTTGGATTAGACCCTAAAACGCGCAAAGAGAAAGTGTCTCGTAAAGCAGTTTTACCAAAACCAGAAGGTTATGTAGCAAGACCGCCAAGAGATAATAGCGATCGTCCTCGTGATAATAATAGAGGTGACAATCGTGGACGTGACAATCGTGGACGTGATTCTCGTGATTCAAGAGATGATCGCAGACCAAGAGAACCAAGAAAAGAGTAGGTTTGCTAAAACTATAATTTTATTAAAAAAGCCGTCTGTAAAAAGATGGCTTTTTTTATTTAAAGTTTAAAAATTAAGATGCTGGTTATTGTTGCTACTGTTTTTCCTGAAAGGGTCTAAAAAACTTTTAAGTAAGTTTTTTATTTCTATATTTTTTCTGGAGATTTAATGGCTTTCAGGAAAAGGCCAGTTTTCTTTAATAATATATTTTAGCAATTTTCGAGGATATTGTCTGGAAAATTAATAAATCCAAAGTATTCTTTCAAATTAAAAAAGGGCTAAAAAACAACTTCCTTTAACCCTTCTTATAAACTATTGATATAATTACTTTCTTAACGGAATCGCAATATTGGGATAATCTGTAATCAAACCATCAACACCCATTTTCAATAAACGAATCATATCTTCTTTTTTATTGACTGTCCATGGAATTACTCTCATATTTTTTTGATGACAATATTCAACTTCTTTATCAGTCAGTAAAATAAAATAGGGACTGTATATTTTTGGAGTAAAACTAAGCATTTTTAAATTGGTTTCCATATCATTCTGAAAGGTTAAAAAAGCCAAATGATACTCAGGATAAGTCTTGTGAAGATATTCCAATACTCTTGGATCAAAACTTTGAATCACCACTCTTTCAATCGGGAGTTTTGATTTTTTGATGGTGGCTAGTACAAGGTCACAAAACTCATTTACGGCAGGTTGATATCCATTTTTTTTCTCTGTTGGAGTACTTTTGATTTCGATATTGTAAAGAATCTTTGAGTTTTTAAATTCCGCAAAATCAATCACTTCTGATAATAATGGTTTGTATGCTTTTACTTTTTCTTGCTCAGGAAAATTAGGATGACCAATCGCACCAACATCAAACTTTTTGATTGATTGATAGTCGTTTTTATAGAAATTAAACGCCAAACCACTCTCTTTTGAGATGGTATTTCCTTTGGCATCCAAAGTGATTTCGTGATTGAACCAAGGTTCGTGCGAAACCACCACCTTTTTATCTTTACTGATCACCACATCCAATTCAATGGTGTTTACGCCCAACTCAATTGCTTTTTTAAAAGCAGTCAAGGTGTTTTCAGGTTGCAAACCTCTTGCACCTCTGTGACCTTGCAATTCAAAATCGAATTGAGGTTGTTTTTTCAAAATAATTTCATCCATAAAATTCAATGTTTGTTGGTACACATTTTTCCAATCACGAGACCTTAAATCACAGGCAATGACATGATTGCTAGTTTCCGGAAAAGCTACTTTAACTTTTTTATCAGCAGTAGTTCCCAAAGCATCAAACATTTTTAGCATTGCAGGTACCGAAACTACTTGGTCTTGTTCTTGTTCGTTTTTATAATAGTAGCCCATAAAAACAGGTGCTTTCACTTTTGCAAATGTTTGGAGCGTCATTGTAGCAGTAAGCATTTTAATCAAAGCCACATAGCCATTAACATGATAAGAAGTTGACCAATACTTTGCTTCCTCTTCTCCTCTATTTTGTTTCATAATTTCGCTACCATTCATTTTGATAAATCCGGCTTTTCCTTCTGGTGAAAGAATGGCCGCAAATGCAGGATTTTTCAATCCTATAAAAGGAGAATACAATATCAATCCCACAATCGATTCATCTTCAGAAGCCAAATGCAAACTTAATGTGCCTCCTGTTGAAGTACTTACCAAAATAACTTGTTTGCCCAACATTTTTCCGATTTGCAAAGCTTCTTTTGCTGAGGCAATATAGTTTTCTGGTGTCAAATTTTTAAAACTGTCTTCTGTATTAATTCCGTGTTCTTCAAGTCGAGTCATGAAAACATTGGCATGGTATTTTTCAGATAGTTGGGTCATGATGGGTTCACCTTCTCTGTGACTTGCACCAAAACCATGCAAATAAACCAATACAATGTCTGTTTGTTTTTCTTTAAAACCTTTTGCCCAAATGATTTTAGCTTCGTTGTTTGGTTTTATATTTTCAACTCTACTTTCGGCGGTTTTTATGGCTTCTTCTAAGTTTGAAATTGTAGTTTGTTGGCTTAGAATTTGTCCTTGAATTGGTTGCAAAAGAGCAACTAAAAAGAGAATGATGGCGACTAATTTTTTCATCTGTGTGAGGTTTTATAATGATTGTGATATTAATTAATAATAATAGAAAAACTACATTAACTGAATTAATGTAGTTTTTTTTAAATGATTGTTATTATTTTTTAGAAATCTGCTTTTAACTGCATTCCGAAAAATCTTGGAGCACCTCCAATAAAAGTTGGAATTCCGAAAGCACCTCCAGTATTTCCTGCATCGATAATGTATTTTTTATCCATTACATTGTTCATAAAAAAGGTAACTTCATAATTCTTTTGAATGTCTAACCCCAATCTGAAATTGAATAAGCCATAAGAATCTTGAGAAATATTAGGCAAATTGCTTTCTTCAAAAAACACTTTTGATTTGTATGTATAGGTTGGTCTAAAGAAGAAATTCAAGTTTTCGTTCACTCTTTGATTGAAATTAAAACCTGCTGAAAAAGAATGTTTTGGGGTTAATCTGAAGGTATTTCCAGCTAATAATTGCGGATTTCCATTAGCATCAGTTTCATCAAAACTAGCATCAATATAACCATAGTTTGCAAAGAAACTACTGTTTTTAGTGAAAGCATATTGCGTTGCTAATTCCAAACCAAATGAACTTGCGTTTCCACTATCTTCTGGAATTGAAGTAAGATTTCCGTTTTCAAACTTTGTGATTGTAGTTTGAAAGTTCGAATAATCATACATGTAAGCATTCACATCAAACTGCAATCTGTTGTTCATGAATAAAGATTTCGCACCAACTTCATAAGACCAAACTGTTTCATCAGAAAGAATAGTTGTCGCAGTTGAGGTTACGTTGATTACATTTGGACGTCTTCCTTTAGAAGTTGTTGCAAATAAAGTGATGTTTTCGTTCATGTTATAATTTAATGCCAAACGTCCCACTGCTGATAAAAAGTTTTCGCTCGCATTGATTGTTCCATCGGTTGGAAGACTTAAAATATTAGAACCACTTCCAGGAGTTAAGAAAGCTAGGAAAGAAGTTTTTTCGATATTATCCGCTCTAAAACCAGCGTTAATGTTTTCCCAAGTTGCTCTTAATCCTAGTGTTACAGAAAATTTATCAGAAAAATCATACGAAGCATCTGCAAAAATATCTCCCGAATAGTTTTTACCGAAATTGCTAAAAGTTTCGCTGTTACTTGTTAATAAAGGCGCACCAGCCAAAGGACCCAATTGAGGGATATTAGGCAATGCAGGGAATAAAGTTGGCACACCATTGATAATCAATGCTTGTGGGCTTAACAATAAAACTGCCAAACTTCTTTCGTCAAAATACCAAGGCACCACTTGTGAACCATCCTCGAAAAAGAAATTCGCTCCAAAAAATCCTCTGAATTGATCTTTCGTATCAAAATTGAAACGAAATTCTTGACTAAATTGTTTTCCTTTTGCAATTTCTCTAAAATACAATGCAGGTGCTGCTGTTCCGTCAGCATCAAAAGCTTCATTTGAATCAAATTCACGATAGGCTGTTGTTGCAGTTATATCCCAAACATCATTAAAGCTGTGTTTTAAAATTCCTGTTATTCCATAAACTGTTCTATCAAGACCCAACTCTTCACCTCTTTCAAAGTCAGCAAAAGTATTTGGACTTAGATCACCTCCCAAGGGCGCAAATGAACCACTTTTAAATGAAGTTCCTGGAGGCGTATCTTGTTGCCAATTCGCAATCACATCCAAAGTTGTGTTATCAGAAATTAAATATTGTAAAGACGCTCTAAAAGCCACTGTTTCTTTTCCGTTTAAATCGCCTCCTGAACGATTTTCGATATACCCATCTCTGCGATTATAAATACCAGCAACTCTTAGAAATACTTTGTCTTTAGACAAAACCGTATTGGCATGACCTGTTGCTAAAAACTGATTGAAATTTCCATACCCAAGTTTCAATGACCCTGCATTTTCGTTTTTTGCTTTGTTTTGAATAATGTGCATAGCACCAATTTGTGCACCACGTCCGAATAATGTTCCTTGAGGACCTTTTAAAACTTCTACACGCTCTATATCAAATAATTCAACAACGGAACCTCTTGATTTACTGATTGAAACACCGTCTTGAAAAATAGAAACCCTAGGTTCAACTCTTGAGTCACCACTATCACTCGTAATTCCTCTTACTACGATTCCGGGGTTGTTGGCACTTTGAATTTGCACTTGAAAACCAGGTACAAATTCTGACAAGGCATCATATTCAAAAGTACCTTGATTATTGATAAAATCTGTTCCGTAAGAAGTAATGGCAATGGGTACTTCTTTGTTTTTTTGTTCTCTTTTTTGAGCAGAAACTACCACACCTTCTAAAAGATAAGAACTTTCTTCGAGAATAAAATTTTGGATAATTTCGCCTTTAGTAATCGTAATTTCTTTTGTGATGGTATTGTAACCCAAAAAAGAAACTTCGACTGTAAAAGATTTTTCCTCAGATAATTTTAATTCATAGTTACCATCAATATCTGAGGTTGTTCCTTTGTTTGAATTTTTTACAGAGATATTTGCGCCCATAATTGGCTCACCTTGTGTGGTTTTTACAGTTCCTTTTAGGATTGGTGTGTTTTGGCTATTAATTGTAATTACAATGAAAAAAGCTGCAATGGCTAATAAAAATTTAAACTTCATTTGTTTGTATTTGATGTTATTTTTAACTGCAAAATTATTTTGCTATTCACAAACAAATGTTACTTTAAAATTATTGTACAGTTACTTTACGCACACAAAAAAGACAAATACCCAATCAATATTTTACAAAATAATAATCCGTTTTCTTTTGAGAATGGTACATTAAAACACTATATGTCAATAATTGTAACTTTTATAATGTGGTTTAAAATCAATTATTTATAAACGTTTTCCATTCGAATGTAAATTTAATTTGATTCTAAATAAATATAATTCATGTATTGACTCTATTTTTCAAACAACTCTTTTCTATTTTCTTTCACAGATTGTTTGTATCTTTGATTATGCTTTAAAAATATTTTTTGTTATGAATGATTTGATGACTATTGCCCAAATTGTTGTGGCTGGTTCGGTAGCGTTTGTTTGGATTTTAAGAACACACAATGTAGTAAAAGAGTTTAATCAATTTGGATTGAGCATACTCGTGAGAAGTTTTGTGGGTTTTTCAAAAACAGTTTTAGCAACTTTGCTAATTGTAGGAATTTGGTTTCCTTCGTTAATTTTGTTTTCAGCTCTTTTAATGGGATTTTTTATGGTTGCCGCACAATATTTCCATTTTAAAGCAAACAATCCTGCGAAACAACGATTGCCATCACTCCTCTTATTATTATTGTGCGTTTTTATTGCACTTGTTGCCGCTAATATCATTTAAAATATGACATTTTACACAATTGGTGTCTTCGTTTCAAGTATTTCTTTTTTGATATATGTAACTTCCTATTTTACAAGACCACACATGAAAAGCGAATTCAAACGCTTTGATTTAGAAAAGTTAGGGTTGTTAACCATTATTTTGCAATTATTTGGTGCTGTTGGATTGCTCGTCGGTTTTTGGTTTTACAAACCTTTATTGATAATTTCTGCTGGAGGATTATCTTTGATGATGTTTCTTGGATTGATTGTCCGATTCAAATTAAAAGACAGTCTTTGGGTTTCATTACCTGCACTATTTTTTATGCTTCTGAACCTTTATATTTTTTGGATTGCCATTTCAAGGAATTCATAAAATAAAATCAACCATCAGTAAAAACACCTACCAACCCCTACTTCTCCTCATTAAAATATACCTTATAATACATCATTTTTTTCTCTTCATCATAGCCTCTTTCCAAGTATTCTGAAGCAGCATCAGGAGCATCAACATCGAGTTTGATGACAAAATGAGTGTCTAATTTGATTTCGGTTTTCAGTTTGTTTTTTTCTTTTTTTAAGACAACTTCTGAGATATTGAAATTGTTTCGAATCAACACATCATTCAATGTTTCAAAGTGTTTTTTATATTCTTCAAACAACTCCTTGTGTTTGTCATCTTCAAAAAGTTCGTCCTTAAATTGTTGATAATCCACAGATTCGTGTTCTTTAAAATAATCAACAGTGCTTGCCAAGAAATCTCCTTGCTTGTGTTTTCCAAATTCGGGTTTGATGACTTCTTCCGAAAACTCTTTGCACAGTTCTAAATAATTTTGTGTGTGCGAATTGAAATCATCTGCCAATTTTACACCTAAAAAATTCTTAATCCAATATTGTGCATCATAATTGTTGTTATCCACCGAAAAAACAATCGTTCCTTGGGTATCAGAAGTGTTTAAAATCAAACAGCCTTTGTCAATTTTTTTGGTCGAAATTCCTTTTTGAACAATCACATCATAACTGTTGGCATCATCTAAATAGGTTTGAAAAAAATCAACTTTGTTTTCAATTTTAAAAATCCCAATAGCTTCTGTCAACACATTATTGAATTCGATTCCTTCTACAAAAACAACAATCACATCACCTGTTTTTATTTGGGCAGAATTAGATTGTTCATACAGATGATTTACGATATTTTTTGAAAACTCTACAAACACGTTCTCATCAGCAAAAATAGCGGAACTGTAGTTATTTAACTCATTCAAACGCACATCTGCATGATGCGAAAATCGATAACTTTGCGTCACTGACCCAAAAGGTTTCAGCAAAAAACTTTTCATCAAATCATAACTTTCTTGGTCAAAACGAATCGTGTTTTCTGAAAAAACATTGTGTCCGCTATTGAATTTGTTCGCTACTTTATGAAGAATGCATTTGGTAATTTCTGCGCGCGTTTTTTGAATCATTTTTTGAGAATTTAAGGACGTAAAAGTACTAGAAGTTTTATGAATCTTAAGGAAAATAGCATATTTTTTGAATTCAAAAAAGGATTTACAATTCTAATTTTAATTGTTCAGGTAACAATTTAAAGGTTTTTCGATGATGAATGGTGGCACCAAATTCACGAATGGCATTTCTGTGTTCAATTGTTGGATATCCTTTGTTTTTGCTCCAAAAATACGCTGGAAATTCTTGATGAATTTTTTCCATATACTCATCTCTGTACGTTTTTGCCAAAATGGAAGCTGCTGCAATACTACGGTATTTTGAATCGCCTTTTACAATCGTTTGATGGGGAATTTCATGATATTTTCGAAATTTATTGCCATCAACAATGATAAATTCGGGAGTGATGTTGAGCGCATCAATGGCACGATGCATGGCTGTAATGGAGGCTTGCAACACATTGAGTTCGTCAACTTCATGTTGCATCACAAAAGAAACCCCAAAAGCCAACGCATTTTCTTCGATTATTGGACGCAATTCTTGTCGCTTTTTTTCCGACAATTGCTTGGAATCATTCAGAAAAGGATGTGAAAAATCAAGAGGCAATATCACTGCTGCAGCTACAACAGGACCCGCTAAGCAACCTCTGCCTGCTTCATCAGTGCCAACTTCTAAAGAAAAACCGCTAAAATTAATTGCTAACATTTTACAAATTAACAGATTTCGTCTAAATTAAAGATAATTATTTTCGTTTAATTATTTTACATTTGCCTTCTTGTACATTATGATGAACCCAAAAATAATTTTTCTTTTTTTATTTCTCATTTTCACGATACATGCAACCTATGCTCAACGAAAATTGGGTGGAAATGTAAATCGAGAAAACATCACTATTGGCGTGGATGGAAGAATTGATACGCTGTCAAACAATGGTTCAACAAAAGTAATTTTATCAGGGAAAACGAACTATACAGATTATAAAATTTTTTCTCACAAACGCGATACTGCTTTTATTGATACTACACTTTCTATCAAAAAAGAATATGCTTTTAATTACTTGCGAAAAGATAATTTTGAGTTATTGCCTTTTCATAATCAAGGACAAACGTTCAATAATCTAGGGTATAGTTTTAGCAACTTACATCGTTTTCCAGATCTTGGTTTTCGCGCAAAACAAGTGAGTTATTTGGAAATTGAAGACATCAAATATTATGAAGTTCCTACACCAACAACCGAAATTACTTACAAAACTGGTTTGCAACAAGGACAAGTGGTGGACGCCATTTTCACGCTAAATTTTTCAAAAAGATTGAATGTTTCCATGTCTTATAAAGGATTGCGTTCTTTAGGAGCATATAGAAGAGCATTGGTGAGTAATGGAAATTTTAGAGGCGCTTTTCATTATCGAACTCAAAAAAATCAATACGAAATAAGAGGTCATATTACTTCGCAAGACTTTTTTCATCATGAAAATGGAGGATTAACAGCCAGCGCAATGCAAAATTTCATTGAAGAAAACCCAAACTTTGAACAACGTTCACGTTTGGATGTGAATTTGAGCGATGCCGAAAGTCAGTTTGATGGTAGCAGAGTGTATTTGGATCATAGTTATAAACTGCTTTCGAGCAAAGACAGTGTGAACAATAAAGATTTCAGCAATCTTAAAATTGGCCATGTTTTCACGAGTGAAACTAAAAGTTATCAATTTATTCAAGGCACGAATACCACTGCCATCTTCGGAAATTCGAACGCTACATCTGCCACTAATAAAGATGCTATTAGCAAGATTTTTGACAATGAATTGAATCTAGAATTCAACTCAAAATATGTGTTAGGACAGTTCAAAGCGAAAATCAATTTGACAAAATACTCTTATGGATATGACACGATTCTGAATAGAAATAGCAACTTCATCAATGTAAAATTTGATGGAAATGCCCTTTCTTTTGGTGCAGATTGGAATGTGCGTCTGAAAAAATTCAAGCTAAATGCAGCAGCATCTTTAACGCCAGGTGCCAGTAGATTGTCAGGAAATTTCTTGAGAGGTGAAGCTATTTATCAAAAAGATAGTCTTTATACCATTACAGGAAGTTTGTTATTGAATTCGAAATCGCCCAATTTCAACACATTATTACACCAAAGTAATTATGATAATTACAATTGGGAAAATAATTTTAGCAATATAAATACCAGAGATTTAGGATTTGCGATTGATTCAAAATGGCTGAATGGCGCTTTGAATTTTACGAATATTGAAAACTACACGTATTTTGATGAGAACAACACACCTCAACAATTTGGTGGTCAAATTACCTATTTGAAAGTCAAAGCAAATCGCGAATTTAGATACTGGAAATTGGCTTTAGATAATACTGTGATGTATCAAAATGTGAGTAGTGGAAGTTCGGTTTTTAGAGTACCAGAATTGGTGACCAGAAACACGTTTTACTACGCAGATTATTGGTTTAAAGGAAAACCAATGTTGGTAAATATTGGGGCTACTTTCAAGTATTTTACCAAATACAAGATGAACGCTTACAATCCGTTATTGGCTGAATTCACTTTGCAAAATACAGAAGAAATTGGTTTTCCAACAGTGGATGTTTTTTTCAATGCACAAGTGCGAAGAACCCGAATTTATTTTAAGATAGACAATGTAACTTCAGGATTTTCATCGAAAAACTATTTTTCAGCACCCAATTATCCCTATCGTGACATGACCATTCGTTTTGGATTGGTTTGGAATTGGTTTATTTAGCCAAATTTAAGTATCAAATAATTTTGTGCATTACTTAAAATTAAAAAACATATTTAATATTATTCAATTCCAATGGATTTGATATTCATCATTACTATACCATTATTTTTATGGCTATTTAGTTTAGTATTATTGTCAACATGGAAGCACTTTTTTAAATTTTTGCTTTGGAACTTCCTATTTACAATAGCATATTTTAGTATCATAAACTTTGGCGGAAAATATATTTTTGGTCATGATGAATATGGTTTAAAAGTTTTTTTTAGTTTAATTATTTGCGTAATTGTACATGTTGTTATTGGATTTATTTTTGCACTATATAAAAATTATCAACTTAGAAAAGATGAAAACACAAATCAAAAATAACTGGCTTCTTTTTTTAATCGCAAGTCTAACTTTAGGATTAGCACCTTTCAATCCTCCACACATTGTTGGAAAAATCAAATGGATTATGGGTGGAAATGCTTTTTCGGGAGCAAATGCCATGCAAGGACAAGATTGGTTTGATGTATTGTTGCATGGTTCGCCTTGGGTTTTGCTGGTTATTTCTGTTGCCTTGAATGTTTTTAAAAAAAGATAAAGGAACTTTCTATAAATACCTGCGCACATCTTTCTTTTCTCATGCGCACCTTTTTAAATTTACATACGCTTGCGTTGCATAAATTATGTAGATAATTTGCATAAAATATCTAGTATTTTTTGTGTAATATACTACATAAAATTTGGAAAAGTACTAGTATTTTAAAAATGACTACTAGCAATCTGCAACCATTTGTTGCACTGAAACCCAAGCAGGGCTTAACTCTAAGTTTTGTAAAAATACTAAATAAATGGAATTAATTCAGTAGATATTGGAAAAAATAGTTACTTTGGGGGGAAATTGCGTAAATATAAAAATTATGAAAAAGTTACATAAAGTTGCGCATATAAACTAGTTATAAGCCATTTTAAAAAGACAGAATATGCAACCAAAGCTATTAACAATTAAGGACTATTTTGAACGTTTCAATTTCCAAGAATATGGAACAGGCTGCGGCATTGAAACAGAACCGGAATCAGGGGAAAACTACCTTTGGGCTCAGACATTTCTTCCGAAAGACTTTTTTAATCTCGACCACCCTAGTTTAATTTTCAACCCCTTTTTAAGACATCAAATAGAAGACATTCCTGACCAAGTCCAAGTAAAATTTGAACTTTTTGGCATTGGAAGTATAGGTAATGTTGAAGCGTTTGTTTTTAAGCCTTGGGTGGTAAATGTTGACAATCCAATGCTTTTTCAATTATTAGAAGATTTTCATCTTTTCGTTCCAAACACATTGTTTTACAATCTAATTGAAAGACTAATTTTCCTCGAACAGATAGACCCTAATGTATTTAAGCACATAAGAATATTGCAGGATATTCCATCCAATACATTTCAAAGATTTGGTTTAGACAGGTCTAATGTAACGAAAGTAATTAAGTCGGGAAAACTTGAAATATCGAGAATAGACGAAGTCGATAAGTCGGAAATTTCAAAATTCTATTCTGACAATTGGGAAGGTATAACACCTCAACTTGAAAACAAGTATTTTAGACCTTTACTCAATACTTGGTTTAGAATTACATCTGAAGAATTAAATAGCCAGTTATTTGGACTTAAACAATCAACAGTTAAGAAAACTGTGGGATTTTTACGTTTATACAATACTAATAGTTCATTTACAGGCGGCACATCCTTAGAGTATATAATTGAAAAAGCATATCGCAAAAAAGGCTACGCTACTCAAGCATCATTAGCTTTAATTGATTATCTGAAATATCATTCTTATGCAATTTCATTAGGAGCGGAAGTAAACGACAATAATGAGTTTTCTAAAAAGGTATTGAAGCGATTAGGATTTAGTGAAAGTAAAACGGGTGCTTTTAATAGTGATAACTTCGGACTATCACTTTTTGACAAGCTCAAACATATGGAAGAAAACTTTATCAAAGGAGATATTGAAGTATCAGTGATGACGAAATATGTTGATAAATACGATAGATATTTTTAACGATAGTCAAAAAAAACGACACAGCACATAGACAATGACAGGATATTTAGAAACAGTTCAGAAAAGCAAAAACTACAATAATTACAAATTGACGGCTGACAAGGTTATTCAAATCTTGTCTGACGTTAGAAATGAAAGAACCAAATCACGCAGACGCTGGATTTGGGAGTTAATGCAAAATGCAAAAGACGTTCCCAACATTTATGGTGGCGTAACAATTGAAATAACACTAAGAGACAACGAGTTTATTTTCAGCCACAATGGAAATCCTTTTCAAGTTGAGAATATCACTGGACTAATCCAGCAAGTAAGTTCAGGCAAACCCTCTGACAGCACAAACAAAAGAATTACTGGGAAATTTGGAACAGGCTTTATAAGCACACATTTACTTTCCGATACAGTAACTGTAAAAGGTATTGTAGAACAGAATGGACTTTTGCCGAAATCATTTCAATTTGAGCTAAACAGAAAAGCTGAAAAGTCGGAAGACTTGATAATTTTTATAGCAGAAGAACTTGACAAAATTGAAAAAATAGAAGATGAAAGCATTTTCCCAACAAAACATTCTTACCACTCCCAAAGAAAAGAAACCGACTTTGATACCGTTTTTATTTACCCTTTAGAAAATCCAGAATCAAAAGAAGCAGCAATTGTTGGTGTTGAAGACCTTGCTTCAACTTTGCCACAAACACTATTTTTTGTCGAAGAATTAAAAAAGGTAATTATTAAGAATGAGATTAATGGCAAACATATTACATATGAATTATTTGAAAACAAGAATGAAGGTGACTTTAATTTTCCTTTAATCAAAGAGACGATTAACGGGGTAACACAAGATTTGTGCTTCATACATTTTAAAGACGAGAAACTTGATTTAGCCGTTCCAATTGATAATCATACTGAAAGAAATATTAAGATAATTGAAAAATCAGCAAGGCTTTATAGAGACTTCCCACTTGTTGGGACTGAACACTTTTATTTTCCATTTATTCTGAATGGATTGAACTTTTTCCCAACTGAAAAAAGAGATAGTGTTTTATTAACTGACACCACAAGCAATAGTGTTCTTGTAAATCGAGACATATTCACACACGCCATAAGCAAAGCAAAACTATTTGTAGAATGGCTCAAATCGAATAATGCCAAAAATCTAAGTTTAATTGCTCAAAGCAGAATTCCAACAGTTCTAACAGAAACTGAAGTAATCAATTGGTTTAAAGACAATATTCAAAAATCTTACAGACACTATCTTATCGAACAGGAAATTGTAGAAACTTCATTAAATAAAATAAAACTTAAAGAAGCCAAAATCCCAAAATTTATTGGAACAAAGGAACAAAATGAAAAATTATGGGAAATTCTAAATACTTACTTTGGTGGAGATAGAATTTGTAGAAAAGAACATTTGAGTTCTTGGCAAGACAACATTGGTCTTGAATCAGAAATTGAAACTTGGGGTCAAAAGGTTTTTTATACAATAGAAGATTTGTTGAAGGAAATACAATCCAAAATCACTTTAGAAAATATTTCACTTAAAAGCAGTCAAGAAACGAATATACAATGGCTTAATAGCATATATAAGTTTCTTATTGAGAATGAACTTACAAAGTATTTCAAAGAGTATAAGATTATACCCACTATCAAAGGAACACTTAAATCATTTAATGATGATTTATATATTGAAAAAGACACAAAGATTCCAGACGAATTTATTTCAATTTTCAAATCACTAAAGAATGAAGATTGGAATGACATATTGATTCATAGAGATTTAATCACAATTGATAATTCTCACGCTTCAAAAACAGTGAAAGACATTTCAGACGAAATCAATAAAATCCTTAATTACGAAGAGAAAAATCAATATGGTCAAGTTCAAAGGACTTTCATTGATAAAGAAAATGCAGCAGAATATTTACTTGACATATTGCGTATTTCAGCTGCCAATTCAAATGATTCTCTTCAATCAAAATTATTTGATTCAGCAAAAACATTTTTCAAATCCGATAAGCAATCAATTGTTATAAGTGGAATTTCAGATTTCAATTTTTACTTTACGAAAAAACAACTTATAAAATTACTTCACAATAGAATTGAAGGAGCAAAAACCCTAACAGGGTTAAGTATAGAAAATCCTGATAAATGGCTTCTCGACCATTTGCTATTGCTTCAAGAAAGTTCAGAATTTAAAACGCTTCTGGAATATGGAAATATTATACCGAATCGTAAAAATGAGTTTTGTGCATCTGTTGGTGAAGTATTTAGTTATGGCACAGATGAGAACCCATTAGATGATGACCTTATCGTCATTCTTTTTGACCTTAACAATGCAGAAGATTGGAATAAGATTCTCGTTCACGATTATTTTAGAAAATTAAAACTTCCAGCCAAGACTATTGAAGAACTTGCAACAAAACTAAAGGACGAACTTGAAAAACTTAGAATTGAGAACGCATTTTCAACAAAAAGCGGTGCAATATTAAAATTGATTCATTGGTGTTCAGCTTATGAAAACCGATTTGTTTCGGCTAAACATTTTGACTGGTTTCTTTCCCAAAAGGATAAAATCTTCGTCAACATATCTCTTGAAGATTCAGAAGTTGGTGGTAATATCGTCAAACTCCTATCGAACAAAGAAAAACTTAATGATTTAGTTGCTTTGGCAGAGTCAGGCATAAGTTTAACTCAACTTTCCGAAATAGCTGAAATAGCTAAGTCAATAAGCATAGAAGAAATTAAAAATCTTGCTCAACAATTAAAGGACGAACAAGATGATTTTGAGTTTAAGAAAAAGATTGGCGAAGCAGTAGAAAGAGCATTTATTGAAGCGTTTAATTCTGTAAACCTCCCTTACAACATAACTTATCAAGGAGTTGGCTCACAGGATGTAGTTGTTACCAATCCGACAAATCAAAAATCTTTTTTCATCGAACTAAAATCACTTTCTCCGACTAATTGGGACAAAAGTTTAAAACTTGCAGTTTCCCAAGCAAGAAAAGCAGTGGAGCAGGTAAATGAAGGCAACTATGTAGTTTCAGTATTAGTAAGACCGACAAATTGGGAATTGGCAACAGCAGAATTTATTAAGACGAATTTGAATAGTCAATTTAACATTGGAGCTTTACTGACAAGTGTAGTTGAGAAAGATAAGACCTTTGAGCAATTATTAAGTTCATCGGGGGACATTGACCTTTCATTTGAAGACACAAGAAGAAAAGTAAAAATAGCTGAGCAAATTTGGAGACAAAACGGACAACCATTTAACTCACTCATTGACAGACTAAAACAACACCTCGAATGAAAAAAACGGCTTATAACAGCACCTACAAGAAATTGGCGGTTCAGTGGTTAAATGAAGCTTTGTGCTTCGTATCAAGTTCAGTGGTGGCAGACAGTTTAGTGCTTCGAAATCGCCAACTTCTTGTAGCTGCAAAACGTTATGGGCAAGTTTAACAGACACAAACCAAACGGTCAAATGACAAGAGAACCGCCACAAATACAAAACGACAGCTAACAACTGACGACCAATCGACTTTAAAATGTGGAGACCTGCGACCACTTTAAAAAACGGGGCGACACCGAAAAGCCAAACGAGTAGGACAACAAAAACAATTTTAAAATCAAAATAAAATGGGCAAATACATCGACAACAATTTAATCAAAGACGAACATGTTGAATTAGAAACAACGTATCATTGGATAATTTTCTGCAATTTAAGAGCAGTATTAACTTTATTCATTGCACCACTAATCGACAAATACACAGACGAGTTTGCAATCACAAACAAACGTGTAATCATCAAGACAGGTTTAATCAGTAGAAAGACTTTTGAAATGAACCACACAAAAATCGAAAGTGTAAATGTTGACCAAGGAATTTTAGGCAGAATACTTGGCTACGGGACAATTAGAATTGTAGGTTCGGGCGGGACAAAAGAAGTATTTCCGAAAATTAATAGTCCATTAGAGTTTAGAAAAAAGTTTCAAGAAATGTCAAATTAATTTAATGTCTCATACGGGGAATGGGAGAAAATCCCTCGCCTTTAGGCGAAGACTTGAGTTTGATAGTTTTGGAGGATGGAGAATTACCGAAAGACCTCTCACAGCCTTTATGACCTGAAATACCACATTGTGTGGATAACCAAATATAGGAAGAAGGTTCTTGTAGGCGAGGTCGCCCATCGTGTCCGAGAACTGATAAGGATGATATGCAAGCAACAGGATGTGGAAATCATTAAAGGACATGTTTCCTCCGACCACGTTCATCTGTTTGTTTCGGTGCCTCCCCATCTGTCGGTGAGCGATCTTGTGAAGAAGCTGAAGGGGAAGAGCAGTTGGAAGATCATGAGTGAGTTCAAGACCATATCGAAGCAGTACTGGGGCAGACATTTTTGGGGTCGGGGCTATTTTGCCGCCAGTTCGGGTAATGTGACGGATGAGGTGATAATGGAGTATATAAAGAATCAGGATGTAAATCGTCCGGACGGTGACTTCACCATCTCGGAGGACAAGTAGTCGTCATTTGACGACATTAACCCAAACCCACCGACCTGAGTCGGTGGTAGTTTAGTCATTTAGTCGGGGACAAACTCTTGTTTGTTCTCGACTTTACAACAAACGAAATTATGTTTAAAGAACAAGACCGTGTTCGGTTTATAGACACAGAAAAGGACAAACAATTTGGTGTTCTAATTATTTTCAACATCAAAGGCGACATTGCGACCCTTGGTAGCGGTGACTATGCAAACCTTGGTCAAAATATGTGCAACGCAAAACTGACAGAATTAAAACGTGCAGAATAGAAAACCAGCCCATAACAGCACCTACCCAAAAGTGGCGGTTCAGTGCTCCGCAGACACATTTGTGGTTAATCAAAATTTGTTCTCCGCATCAACATTTGTGGTTAAAATCGCCACCTTCGGGTAGCTGCCAACCGTTGTATGCAATGCCGAAAAAAATCGAACACAACGACATACATTGACATTGTAAACAAATTAATTTACATAAAAAAATAGGGATAAGCTGAAAACCGAATTAGAGTAGGCAAAAAAAAAATATAATTATGGCAATTTCAGATGTACAAATTAAAGGTAGTTATTACTATATCTATGACGAAAACGGAAAGAAAATTTCTTCTCTATCAACAACAAATGGAGAGTTGTTAGACTTTGGAACAGATTTCTTAATTCTTGAAAAAGGCAGTTATTATTATACATATAATGAGGATGCTAAAAAAATAAATTCACTTTCAACAACGAATGGCGATTTTAGAAATGCGTCAGGTAACTCTTTTAATCTTAAAAAAGGTAGCTACATATATACATATGACAAAAATTGTAAAAAAACTGGTTCAAGAACAGCATAAAATATGAATACAAGTATTATAGATATTCCAAGAGAAGCAAAAGAAAAAGATAATTTTGGAATTGCACCATTTGAAAATGGATTAAAAAGATTTATAGAAAATTCTTCAACACCAATTACAATAGCATTACAAGGAGAATGGGGAAGCGGAAAGACTTCATTAATGAATCTTCTGCAAGAAAATTTATGTGATAATGAAAATCAACAAAAACCCTTTAACTCTATTTGGTTAAATACGTGGGAATATGCACTAATGAAAGATGCTCAATCAACATTGGTGTCAATTATTTATCAATTAATAAAAGAGGTTACAAATCTTTCGCAAGCTGAAAGTACAAAATCTGAAAAACTTTTTAAAACTTTTGCTAAATTTAGTAATAAAGTCGCTTTAGCAACTTCAAAAGTAATTGCTGAAAAAGCATTTAGTGGTAGCGGAGAAATTATTGATGCCGCATTTAACTCTGACAGTAATAATTCTGTATCTGAAATTCGTAAACAATTAGAAGATATAATTGAATCCCACAAAACTAAAATTAATAATAAAGGTTTTATTTTCTTTATTGACGATTTAGATAGAATAGACCCACCAGTTGCAGTTGAGTTATTAGAGTTATTGAAAAATATTTTCACATTAAAGAACTGTATTTTTGTTTTGGCGATTGATTACGATGTAGTTGTAAAAGGTTTAGAACCTAAATTCGGTATATTATCAGATAAAAACGAACGGGAATTTAGGTCGTTTTTTGATAAAATAATTCAAGTTCCTTTTTCAATGCCTGTAGCAAGTTATAAAGTAAACGACTTTCTAAAAGAAAGCTTAAGGAATATTGAATATATAACTACAGCACAAGCTTCAAATGACGTTTTAATAACAAAGCTTTCAACTATTGCAAATCTATCCGTTGGTTCAAATCCAAGGTCAATAAAAAGACTTTTAAATTCACTTTCACTAATTAAGTGCATTAACGATGCAAAAGAGGATGATGATTTAAAACTTGAAACTGACACAGATTTATTGCTAAATTTTTTCCTTGTTAGCTTGCAAATTGCTTATCCTAAAATTTATAATATCCTTGTTGAAAATAATGACTTTACAGCTTGGAATGAGACCATTGCTTTAAACTACAATTTGAAACCTTTAGATGAAAATTCCCAAAACAAACTTAATCAAATGGAAGAATTTGATGAAGAATGGGAAAAAATATTATTCAGATTGTGTGAAACAGATTATTATTTAAAACAAAAAGCGTTAAGTCTATCGTCATTATTAAATATGATTAAAGAAATTGTTGAAAATTCTTTGAGTACTGACGATGAAGACAAAGAGGATTTAGAACATTATATAAATAGAATAATTTCATTATCTGCAATCACTAATTTGAAAGCAAATGACAATAATAGTATTAGTTTTCACAAGCCTACTCTATTAAAAAATGCACGAAATAAAATATTGGCTAGACTAAAAGAAGTAATGCCAAACTATGCCAATCAAATTAAACCAATAGGGAAACGTGTTCAAGTAAATGCACCAATTAGAATAGATGAAAAAACAAGTTTTAATTTAAGTTGTGGTTCAGTAGATGGTAAAATCAAATTAGATATTTGGACTAATTTGTGGTATTTCCCTCAAAATCATCCTACAATTAAAGAGACATTTAAAGATAAAGATTTGTTGAATGATTTAGAAATTTTAGAAAACGAATATAATGGTTTGGTAACAAAATTTATGTTAGGCTCGTCAATCTATAAATTTGCCAAATTATTAGACAAAGAACACACAAATAAAGATGGTTTTCAGTCTCATTTAGTGTTATCTGTAAGATTAGACAATACGAATTCTTTTTATGAAAATAGTGTAATAAATAAAATTTGTGAGGCGGTTCAAATAATGCACGACTATCGAACAAAAATATTAGTGCTGACGAACAAAATTAACAACAATGGATAGAAATTATTGGCTTTTTAGAGTTTCAGAAAAATGGGGAAAAAGAATAGATTTTTGTAAAGAAAATAATCTTGTTTATTGTGGCTGGAATATTGGTTTAAGTTCAAAAACAACCAAAGAGGTTTTAACAGAGAATCCTTGGGCATCAAGAATGGCAATTAAATTTTGCCATATTCAAGATGGCGATGTAATCATTATGCCCAATTATGGCGGAATAGCTATTGGAATTGCAAAGAACAAGCAATTAAGAGAAGATTTGGACTGGCAAGACACTTTGAATGTACATTGGCTTACAAAATGGTATCCAAGAAAAGATTTAAGTTCTAAATTTCAATCAAGATTGAAATTTAGAGGAACTTTTTTAAATTTAATTGACTTAAAGTCTGATATTGAAACACTAATAAATTCAGATTTTGTATCTCTCAAAGAAAGTTTCAATCAAAAAATTGAATTAGAAAGAGTAGAAAATATAAAAACGATAGCTGAACACTTAAATAAAAGAGCAGACATATATTTTCAAGATGTTGAATTTGAAAAATTTATTTTAGAACTTTTTAAAATCAATTACAATGGATTTGAGGGTTTTAAAAACGACCAAAGACAAGAAGCTATTGACGGTAAAGATTTGTGTTTAACATACGCAATTGACGAATTAGATTTGTTTTTAGAGTTAAACATACAAGTAAAACAACATACAAATAAAGCATCTTTTGGCGGAGTTTTTCAAATAAACAAAAGTGTGAATGATGATAAAAATACTTTAAGCCGTAATATATTAGTAACAAGCGGAACAGTTGATGATGATTTTAAGAAAAAAGCACTTGAAACAAATGTATATGTTTACGGCCCAGAAGATATTGCGAAAATGATTTTAGATAATTATTCAGATATAAGCGAAAAATATTTACAAAAGCTAAACATTATCAACAGATTAACGATAATTGAACAATAAAGCACTGCATACAACAATGTATAAAAATAATAGCGGGTTTTGTGCCAAATCAAAAGTAAGAAAATATAAAAAAGGTCTATGTTTAACCGAAAAGTTAGTGCATTTTAATCCGCTACTATTCTTATACTAGACCGTTGCCCACAAGCTAAAACCAGCCGCACAAACAGCACATTTGGTTTTTGCCGCCACGAAAGCCAACGCTGAAAAAACCAAAAGAGCTGTTTTTTGCCAACGCTCGAAAAAATGTATCTTGTGAAAGAAAAAAACAACCAAAAATAAATGACAATATTTCAAAAATCAGTCATACAAAAACACCTTAAAAATCTTGACCAAGAAAAGATAGAAAAGGCTTTCCAAACATTCCGACTGAATTACAATCCAGCGAAAATAGAGCAAATAAAAACGCTGAAAGAAGAAGAATATCAAGACGGATTTTTACGTGAAATATTTGTTGACGTTTTAGGTTACACACTTCGTCCTAATGAAAATTTTGATTTACAACGCGAATTTAAAAATCAAACAGATGGAAAAAAAGCAGACGGAGCAATTTTAAAAGATGAAAACGCCATTGCGGTAATTGAGTTAAAATCGACTAAAACAAAAGACTTAACAAAAGTTACACAACAAGCGTTTAACTATAAAAACAATCAACCAGAATGTAAATACATCATTACTTCCAATTTTCAAAAACTTCGGTTTTACATAGATTATTCTACTGAATTTGAAGAATTTGATTTGTTTTTTCTCGACAGAGAACGCTTTGAGTTGCTTTACTTAATACTTCACAAAGAAAGTATATTTTCAAATCTTCCCATACAACTAAAAAAAGAAACACAATTTCACGAAAAAGAAATTTCGGAAGAGCTTTACAACGACTATTCTCGTTTTAAAGACAAACTCTTTCACAATTTAATTACAAATCATCCAAACAATGATAAGTTGTTGCTTTTCAAAAAATCACAAAAACTTTTAGACCGTTTTCTATTCATTTTGTTTGCTGAAGATAGCGGATTATTGCCACCTAACTCGATTTCAAGAATTATTAAACGTTTTGACATCTTAAAAGAAGAAGATGCTTACAAACCGATTTACGAAATTTTCAAGCAGTATTTCGGATATATGAATATTGGGCGACCAGGCAAAAAGGAATCTGATAATATTCCTGCATATAATGGCGGATTATTTTATGAAGATTTACTGCTCAACAACTTAAATATTGATGATGATATTTTAATTGACGATTTAAAAAAACTAACAACTTACGATTTCAATACAGAAGTTGATGTAAACATTCTAGGTCATATTTTTGAGCATTCACTAAATGAAATTGAGGAAGTAACAGCAGAAATCGAGGGAACAATTTCCGACCAAAAAAGAACAAAGCGAAAAAAAGACGGTGTTTTTTACACGCCAAAATACATTACCACTTACATTGTTGCTAACACAATTGGTAAACTTTGCATTGACAAACGCAAAGAACTCAACATTGAAGAAATTGAATTTGATGCCTCGTATCAAAACAAAAACAGGAAACTTTCAGAAAAAGGAAAAAAACTTTACAGCACATTAACCGATTATAAAAACTGGCTAACCCATTTAAAAATTGTTGACCCAGCTTGTGGAAGTGGTGCGTTTCTAAATCAAGCATTAAATTACTTAATTGAAGAACACCAAAAAATAGATGACATTATTGCCGACCTAACTAACACGCCTTTGCGATTGTTTGATACCAATAAAAACATTTTAGAAAACAATCTTTTTGGTGTGGATATTAACGAAGAAAGTGTTGAAATTGCTCAATTATCACTTTGGCTTCGCACCGCAAAAAAAGACCGCAAACTTTCCAAGCTAAACAACAACATAAAATGTGGAAACTCTCTTTTAACAAGTGAATTTGATTGGAACAAAGAGTTTACTGAAATTATGAAAAATGGTGGTTTTGATGTGGTTATTGGAAATCCACCTTACATAAAAGAATACACAAACCGACAAGCTTTTGACGGTTTACACGATAATCCTTGTTATCAAGGTAAAATGGATTTATGGTATTTCTTTGGTGCTTTGGCATTGGACATCATTAAAAAAGATTATGGATTAATTGGCTATATCGCACCTAATAATTGGATTACCAATGATGGCGCATCAAAGTTCAGAAATATAGTACTTAACAAAGGTAAGATTACTGAATTTATAGATTTTGGAGATTTTAAAGTGTTTGATTCGGCAGGTATTCAAACAATGATTTACATAATGAAAAACTCTGATGATAATGAAAATTACAACTTCAACTTTTCCAAAGTAAATAACAGCAAAATAAAACACGAAGATGCACAATTGTTTTTGGAGAGAGTAAAAGATGAAAAGTTCGAGTATTTTAAAGCCAAAATTGACAAAGCAGAAAATATTGATAAACCCATCAATTTTGTTAATGCTGGATTAACAATAATTGTAGATAAAATAAGAGCAAAACAAAACTTCGATTTTGACAAAAAAGAAATTGCTCAAGGTATAGTTGCACCTCAAGATTTTCTAAACAAAAAAAATCAAGCAATTTTAGACGACAATTTTGAAGTTGGAGATGGGATTTTCAATATAACTCAAACAGAATATGAAAGTCTTAATCTTACCGCAGAAGAAAAAAAATTAGTCAAACCATTTTTTACAACTACGGAATTGCATAGATTTTATGGAACAAATAAAAATAGACTTTGGGTTATTTATACAGATTCCAGTTTTAATAATGCAGAAAAAATTGAACCATATCCAAACCTAAAAGAACATTTAGATAAATTTCAAGAAGTAATAACTTCTAGTAATAAACCTTATGGATTGCACAGGGCGAGAGAAGAAAAGTTTTTTAATGGCGAAAAAATAATATCATTAAGAAAGTGTGCAAGACCAACATTTACATTTACAGATTTTGATTGTTATGTTTCTCAAACCTATTTTTCAATACAAACTGAACGTTTAAGCCAGAGATATTTAACAGGTTTATTAAACAGTAATTTAATAGCATTTTGGTTAAAATATCAAGGAAAAATGCAAGGAGATTTATATCAAGTAGACAAAGAGCCATTAATGAATTTGCCAATTGTTAATCCAACAGAAGTAATTCAAGAAAAGGTTGCCGATTTAGTTTCAAGCATTATTTCAAACACTCAAAAAAGTTCGGATTATCAAGAATTATTGGCGAAAGCAAAAACGGAAAACAATTTTGACCGAGAAATACAACTGACAAAAGAATTGGAGCAATTAGCCACAGAATTAGAAAATGCCGAAAGTAACATCAATTCGACTATCTACGAGCTTTACGACATTAAACCGACTGAAATTGCAACGATTGAGAAAAACATAAACTAATGAAATTCAAATATCTAATACTTTCATTTTTATTGGTTTTAATTGCTTTAATCAGTGCTGACATTATTACTGGTATTTGGTTTTGGAATAAATACAATTTAGTTTTTAGTACCTCAAATTTCAATAATATTGTTACGCCTATTTTAACTCTAATCGCAATATTAATATATGGTTTAGCTCTATTTACATCAATAAAGCAAAATAGAATAATTTTTGACCAAAGTATTCTACCTTATTATTTAGATGAAATTAAAAAGCTCAAGAAAAAAGCAAAGAATAAAAACTTCGACACTTTAAATCTTTTTGAAGGCAAAAAGGTTCATCTTTTAAATTTTACAACGCATCTGCTTTCTGCGATTACTAGTTTAACTAAAAATATCGAATTTTCAAAAGATTATGAAGACTTTGAGAATGGAATAGAACACGATTTTAAATATTTTAAAAACAGAGAATATTTTAATTACCTTTTATTTATCTATGAATTTACAATTGGGTTTGACATAAAGTTTAATTTTATAGATATCAAACAATTGGTTGACCAAATAGACTCTTCAGAATTACTTGAAAACAATAAAAAAATTCTGAAAAAAAGAATAAAAAGAGAGTTAAATATCGAAGAATATTTAGCCTTTATAGAGTTTTTTGAGAAAAATAGCGGTAAAATGGCACCATTAATTCCAATGACATTTGAAAGAATTTTTAAAGACGATGGAAAAAAGGTAATGTTTAAATCAATAACAGAAACATCACTCAAAGAACCATATGATTGGTATAAAAATAATTTAAATTGAAATAAGTGTGGATTTGCCAACGCTAAAAGCCATACACATTTGCAATTCGCACCAGCCGACACACAAGCCAAAAATTGCAAAAGAGTATGTCTTTACCAACGCTGAAAACCAAGCAGAACGGAATAAAGCCAGTGGGTAACAATGTGTATAAGCAATAGCGGGTTTAGTGCAAAATTAAAAGTAAATGAATATTAATAAAGGTAAGTGTTTAACCGAAAAGTTAGTGGGTTTTAATCCGCTACTGCTCATACACTAGACCGTTAGGTAATTTGAGAAAATACGAAATGATAAAGAAAGAATTTTACCATGTCAATAAAATGTATTTACTTTGTAATAACATTTAAGGAATTATGGAAACATCAATAATCAAAATCGGAAATTCAAAAGGACTTCGTTTAAGCAAAACTATTTTGGAAAAATACAACATCAAAGACAAAGTAGAACTTATTCTTGAAAAAGGACACATTGTGCTAAAACCGATAGCATCACCAAGAGAGCATTGGGAAAAAGAGTTTAAAAAAATGAATGAAAATGGAGACGACACCTTGCTAATAAACGATGTTTTTGAGGACGAAAATTTAGAAGAATGGATTTAAAACAATACGCAATCGTTCTTGTAAATCTTGACCCTACTATTGGAAGCGAAATAAAAAAGACAAGACCTTGTGTAATCATTTCTCCAAATGAAATGAATACATATTTGAATACGATAGTGCTTGCCCCAATGACAACCAATTTAAAAAAATACCCTACCAGAGTTGCTGTCAATCACCACGGAAAAAAGGGAATGATTGCTATAGACCAAATTCAAACAGTTGATAAATCAAGAATAATCCGAGTTTTTGAAAAATTAACCGAAACTGAAATTGCAAAATGTAAAGAAGTAATCAAAGAGGCATTTAATGACTAAACTATAAGTGGAAGTTTCAAAAATAAAACTCAAAAAACGATTCATAAAACTCCTCTTTTATAGTAGTAAATCTCCGTAAATTTGCACAAAACAACTAGAACAAACCAATTCTATAAAATTCTTTAAAAAGGGCTTTGTAGCAGTGCAAATACAATAAAAAATGAGTATATCAAAAAAAATCCCTGAAGTTTCCTTTTTCAAATTTCTAAACCATGCACGTGGTATTTTGCACAATCCACTGCCTTTTCATGCAAAAAACTTTGATACTTTAGGAGATATTTTTCGTTTAAATATTGGTCTAGGAAAATCGGTATTGTTTTGCAGAGATGCAGGATTGTTGCAACATGCACTTCAAAAAAATCAAAAGAATTATACCAAATCGTACATTCAAACCAAAGATTTGGCAAAATATATTGGCAAAGGATTGTTAACTGCTGAAGGCGAACATTGGCAAAAACAACGAAAGTTGATTCAGCCAGCTTTTCATAAAAGTCAACTTACTTTGTTGGTTGATACCATTCAAAACACCATTTTAGCGGAACTAAAAAACATTAAAACGGGAAAACCAATGGATATTTTTCCTGTTTTTAATGATTTGGCTTTTCAAACAGTAATCAAATCAATTTTCAATATCAACATTTCTGACGAAGATGTTGATTCCTTGCAACACACCACAGAAGCTACTCAAAAAATGTTGGTGCAAGAACTAAGACAACCTTTTTTGGTTTGGTGGTTCAACCTTTCTGGAAAAACAAAAAAGCATTTAGACTTGACTGAAAATTCGAGAACTATTTTAAAAAGATTGGTGGAAGAACGAAAACAAAGCAACAGCATTCATCATGATTTATTGGACATGCTTTTGAGTGCAACGTATGAGGATGGCACAAGCATGGATGAAAATCAATTGGTAGATGAAATATTGATTTTGTTTGCTGCTGGGCATGAAACGACTTCAAACGCACTTACTTTTACCTGCGAATTGTTGGCACGAAATCAGGAAGCGCAAACAAAAATACTATCCGAAATCAAGCAACTAAAAAGCGAATCTTCAGATTGTATGCATTGGATAAAAAATGCTTATTATACAAAATTAGTCCTTGAAGAATCCATGCGTTTGTATCCTCCTGCCTATTTTATTGACCGTGTAAACATAGAAGAAGATACATTTAACGGAATGACTTTGCCAAAAGGTTCGAATTTGTTGTTTTCGATGTATGAAATTCATCGTCATTCCGGTTTTTGGAAACAGCCCAATGAATTTATTCCTGAACGTTTTTTAGATGAAAACATCAAATTTTCAAAACATTATTTCCCTTTTGGTGCTGGACCAAGAATGTGCATTGGCAATAACTTTGCCATGTATGAGATGATTTTAGCGATTATTGCTTTGGTAGAACAATTCGAAATTGTTGAAAAGAAAACTCCGATTGAAATCAAACCTTTGATAACGCTAAAACCTCACAACGCTATTTTGGAGTTTAGGAATAGGAATTGATAGCAATCAGAAAAACTCAATACAAAAACTAACGAATAATTCCTGAGCAAGCCACTCTTCCTCCAGCATTTCCTGTAGGTTGTGTTACAAAATCATCAGGATTTGCATGCACAATGATACTTTTGTTTAGGATGTTTTTGGTTTTGTCATCACAACCAATACACCATTCGTCTGTTTTTAAAGAAATAGTTCCTTTGCCATTTTGATCGGCTGTAAAATTACCAATATCACCTTTGTGATATTCAGCATCACCCCATTTTCCATGTTTTTTAAATTCAGGATTCCAATGACCTCCTGCTGATGTACCATCTGGTGAAGAACAATCTGACTTTTCGTGAATGTGAATGGCATGAACTCCTGGTGTTAAACCAGTCATAGTTGCTTGAAAAGTGACCTCACCATTTTTTTCAGAGAAAGTTGCAATACCAGAAACGGTACTATTGCTTTTCGCTTCTAAGTTTATTTTTAAAACGGTTGCTTTCGCATCTACTACTGATTTACAAGCAACTACGATAGCAAGTACTAAAAAGAATGTAATTAAAATTTTTTTCATGATTTTTATTTTTATGCCTCAAATATAAGGAAAAAAAGAGACGATTTTTTGTATAAAAGTTAAATATCAAAGTAGTTTGTGTAAAATCTCGTTCTTAAACAAAGTAATTGTTAATTGCTTTAAAATATTTTTTCATTGATATTTGATGGAATTAATTTGTAATTTAGATTTAACTAAAAAAAATTGAACCATTTGAAAAATACTCTTAAAATAACCTTGCATTTGAATTAAAAAATATGGGAAGTGAAAATAAATTGATAAAATTAAATTGGAAATAGAGAATAATTTCAGGAATATTCATTGGGGTTATATATCTGGGTGTTCTAATGGTTTTTAATAATTCAACAGCTGGTGAAGTCTTTAGCCTTAATAGCATGATTTTTCAAAGTGTATTTTTTGGTTTTTTTATGGCTATAGGTTTTCCATATGTGTCAGATAAATTTGCTTCTAGGATCGCTTATAAAATTGGAAAAAATCTAAAACCAACATTAACAGCGAACGAACAAGTTGAGATTGAGATACCTGCAAATTTATTTATGGGATTTAAAGTGTAGGAGGAAAATTGTTTTTAACAAATAAAAGCGTAATTTTCAATCCACATAAATTCAATGTTCAAAAAGGACAAATCAAAATTGATTATGAAAATATTTCTAATATTATTAAAAAAACTGGAAACTTATTGACAGCGGAATAAGAATAAAGACAAAAAACCGGCAAGAATTTGACTTTGTTGCTACCGAACGTGATTGGTTGTTTGAAAAAATAAACGAAAAAATTACTTTATAATATTAAACATTACATTCAGAAATTACCTTAAAACTGAAAATAAATAAACGGCTGAAAATCGGAAGAAAATGCTTGATAACAAATCATTCCAATCATTGCTCCCAAAATAATTTTTATCACAACTGGACTTCTAGCATATAGATTTTCAATGTAATTTTTGGAGGTTTGCGGCAACCAATGAGTGATATACCCAACCAACATCACCCAAAAAACTGCTTGATAATGCGTTACAATAGTCCATGCGCTTTGCAAATCCATTCGATTCCAAACCTGAAAATACCATTTCGAAATATGCTCCATACTTTCTCCTCTAAAATAAATTCGAGTAAATGTGATGAACAAAAAGGTAATTCCTATTTTCCAACAGCGCACATACCATTGATTTTCTTTTTCGTAGGGACTTATTTTTCGCCAATATTTATACACTAAAATCCCTGAACCATTCAATCCACCCCAAATCACAAACTTCCAGGAAGCACCATGCCAAAGTCCGCCAATCAACATGGTCAACATCAAATTGATGTTGGTATTGATGTGATTTTTAACAGATGAATTATAGAAACCGAATGCAAAAATGCCGATGGATGCTATCAAAATCAAACTCATCAAGAAGAAATTTGATCTGAAAGCAATCAATACAACCAGCAACATCAACCCTAAAATGATATAAGAAGCGGCACTTCCTGTTCGATTTCCACCCAAAGGAATGTATAAATAATCACGCAACCACGTAGAAAGTGACATGTGCCAACGTTTCCAAAAATCGCCCGCATTCGTTGCTTTATAAGGAGAATTGAAATTGACTGGCAACTGAAAACCCATCAGTAAAGCCAATCCAATGGCAATATCAGTATAGCCCGAAAAATCTCCATAAATCTGTAAAGAATAGCCAATCATTGCCATGATATTTGAAAAACCAGAATACATTTCTGGTGCGTCAAAAACGCGGTCTAAAAAGTGCATCGCAATAAAATCTGCAAAGAGCATTTTTTTAATTAACCCTTTTAAAATCAAAAAAGTACCCACATCAAAAGTAGCTTTGGTTAAGATTGTTGGTTTGGATATTTGTGGCACAAAACTTTCTGCTCTGACAATAGGTCCTGCAACCAATTGCGGAAAGAAACTGACATAAAATCCAAAATCGAGGATAGAATCTAGTGGTTTTAATTTTCTTCGGTAAATATCAACACTATAACTGATGGTTTGAAAGGTATAAAATGAAATTCCAACAGGCAAAATGATTTTATCTACCGAAAAATAGTTTTTATCCCCAAAACTATTGCCCCATTTTGCGAGCCAATTCACTACTTCGTATTTGGTATTGAACAACAAATTGAAAGAATCTGTAAAAAAATACGCATATTTAAAATAGCACAACACCAACAAATTGATACAAACACTAAGTGTGACTAAAAAATAGCGCCTTTTTTGATGTTCAGTTTTGTAAATTTTTTTTCCGATAATAAAATCAACAAGGGTGCTAAAGAGTAAAATTCCTACAAATAATCCACTCGTTTTGTAATAGAAAAACAGCGAAATAAAGAACAAATACGAATTTCTAAGTGAAATTTTCTCATATACAAATGCAAAAATAAAATACACCATTGCGAAGAAAATCCAGAAATTTACTTGCGTAAAAATCAAGGGATAGGATTCCGAAAGTGAAAATATTTCCTCTAGCCTATTCATGGATGTTTTTATAATGATCTAGCAATTGTTCTTTATCGCGATTTGTGGCTGTTGACCAAGCATCAATCAATGCATTTAGTAATAAATCTGCTTTGATTTGATATCCCAAATAACTAAAATGAACACGATCACGTGGCATTAATTTTCTTTGATACCATTTGTTTGATGAACCAAAACCTCCCATAATTTTATAAAAATCCCACACTGCCATTTGATATTTTTGTGCAATTTCATAGATAATTTTTTGCTGAGTGGCCGTATTTGGATTTGGAATTTTCCGTTTGTAATAACTGTCATTTGGCACCGTCAATAAAATAGCGCAATTAGGATTGACACGTTGAATCATTTGAATAAAAGATTCGTAATAATCTCTAAATTTATCACTATTAAATTGAGATTTTGGCATGTATGCATCATTTGTTCCAATAGAAATGATGAACAAATCTGGTTTGTATAATTGGAGTTGTTTTTCAAAATAAGCACTTCTGTTGTAAAATGCAAAACTTGCTCCATTGACGCCAATACTTGTATATTCAATTCCTGGATTGCTGTTCATCAATTCAGCGCCCATAAATAAAAACTCTGGATTCACAAGGGTTGAATCTTTCAATTGCAATGCAATAGCAATCGAATCAACTTCCGTTTTAAAACGATATTCTTTGTAAAAAGCATTGCTATTTATAGTATCAGAAACCACTAAAGTACTGTCTAAAAAAGTAATCTCATAATCGTATTTCCAAGTGTTGTAAAACAACCGAAATTTATCAAATTTATACAAATTTTTTGTCTGATTTTTATGATTAGCTTCGATGTAAATGGTATCTGTTTTTTCTCTAAAAGCGGCAGAAACTCCTGACAATCCCCAAGCAACACTGTCAGTTACTGAACAACGATATCCTTTCCATTTTTCTCTAGTTCCTGATATTTTATAGTTGCTAGGATTGTTGGTTCTTGCCAAATGAAATGGAAAAATAAAACCACGTTGTGCCATAGAAACATCATTCGTATTTTGAAGATATGTACGCAATTTGTTGGAATAAATATCCGCTTGAATGTGCGAACCACCAATATGAAAAATATGAATTTTGTCTTTTTTACCTTCAAAAACACTATCCAATCTTTTAAAAAACAAATTGAAATATGGCGATTCTGAAGCAAACTTTAGTTGATTTTCTTCTTGATGAATTACTCGTCCATGAATTGGTAAAATGCTATCTAAAATATAGCGTTGTGCGCAAAAATTTGTTGCCCAAAATAAGGCTATAATCAATAGTTTACTTTTCATCATTTCCGTATCAAATCCATGTATAAAGCCACAAAAAAGAGCTCTGAAACCACTTTGGTGCCACTTGGGGAAAAGTGGGTATAATCACTGGTTGCCAATTTTTGATCAACCCAATGTTTCATCGAATTTTTTCCTCCCATGGCATCAAACAGACTCCAATAAGCAATGCCGTTTTCAAGGCAAGTATCTTTTAAAACTTTGTTAAGATAAGGTAATAATTTATAGGTTACTAACTCGCCATTATCAGTTGTAGTCATATCAGAAGGCCCAATAAAAATAACGCTTGCATTGTTTGTTTTACTGCGAGTCCAATTCAAATGATTTTGCAAATTCGCCGCATAATTTCTGACAGATGAAGAATCTTTTAAATACGGAACTGTATTTCCGCCAAACTGAAAAATCAATACTTTGGGTTGCAATTGTTGATACATTTGGGCAAAATTCTCACTGTCCATAGCTGCAAAAACAGTTCCTGATGCACCACGCATTGCCACGTTATCCATAGAAATTCCTTTAGAACCATCTAAAGTTAACCCATAAAAATCTGGACTGATTTTGGATTCCAATTCAATTCTTAAATTGCTTGGTGCCACTGAAAGATTGATGGAATATGTATGATAATTTCCATCGACAATTAATGAATCACTTTTTATCAATTCGCCATCATTATACACCTGAATACTTATGGGTAAAAGGGCATTTCCATAATGCAACCCAATAGAAGTAACATTTCTTAAAAGTGCATACGAACGTTGAGAAACGCCAATATCAATGGTTGCTTTTGTAGTTTCGATATTTTCTAAATTGATGCTATCATTTTCAAAATCATACACTTTTGTAAACCTAGAAATAGACGTGTAAGCGCCATATTTTTTATGTGAAAATCGTTTGTGAGTTGGATCAAAAGCAGCATAGCGTTTCCAATTAGCTGATGGTGTAACATTAGCACTAATTTGTTGATATGCTTGCACAATTGGGATAAATCCAGGACCACTTCCACCATGATAACCTTGCAATCTATTTCTGATATACCCAGACATTCTATCTCCTTCAATTTGCGAATCACCATAATGAATAATACGACATTTAGGGCTTTGCAAATTGGCTTTCAATTTATTTAAAAAATCTTTACCATCTTTTGGATAGTAAATACGTTGTATTTTTGAAGTATCAATATGCAAAAAATCAGGTTTTATTTGAGCTTGAAATTCATCTTCGCCAACAGGCCTTCCCACATTTTCAACAATGCTGTCTAGAGCTTTGATTTGATTGAAATCCTGTTTTTTTTCAGCAAAAAAAGTTGCAGTTTTTGGATATTTGAAAAACCATTTATTTATGTATATCCCTTCCTCTACTTTCCCATTTTCTAAATATCGATATTTGCTTCGAAAAGTCAATGCATACATCACCAATAAAGTTGCGCAGATATAAAGGCATATTTTTAAAGGCGAGTATTTCATAAAAGATTTTAAAAATGCTGATTTTAGAGCCGCAAAAGTAACTATAAATCAAATACATTTGAAAATTTCATTTTAAAATGGAAATTTTAGTGCATATAACTAATTTAAAATCGCGTTTATTTCACCACCAACTGACGAATTTTAATATTAAAAGCAGCAAAGAACAATGTAACAAAAGGACTCAACCAATTGAAAATCGCATAAATACCAAACTCAAAAACCGAAACTCCCAAAACGCCTGAATGATAAGCACCACAAGTATTCCAAGGAATTAAAACCGAGGTTACAGTTCCTGAATCTTCCAAAGTCCTACTCAAGTTTTCGGGTGCTAATCCTTTGTCTTTAAATGCTTTTGCATACATTTTTCCTGGAACAACAATCGCTAAATATTGATCAGATGCTGTAAAATTCAACCCAATACAAGTGAAAACGGTACTTGCAAATAATCCAAAAACAGAATCAAACAAACCGAGCATAAAACTACTGATTCTTGCCAATGCACCAATGGCATCCATAATGCCTCCAAAAACCATCGCACATAAAATCAACCAAATTGTTCCCATCATTTTTGACATGCCTCCTGCTGTGAACAAATCTGCCAAGGCTTTATTTTCAGTGGCTACTGAAGTTTCAACAGTAATGGCTTTTAAAATTCCTTTATAAGCAGTCGTAAAATTTAATTTTTGAACTCCTGTAATTTGTGCTACAACTTCTGGCTGAAAAATCAAGGCAAAAATTGCTGCTAATATTGTTCCTGCTAACAATGCCACCAAAGGAGGTGTTTTCTTTACAATCAATCCAATCACAATAACTGGTACAACAAATAACCAAGGAGAAATATGAAACGCTTTGTCAATATCTAAAAGCAAAGAATTGGTATCCGCTTTTCCAGAAATGTCTTGTGTGAATCCTAAAATTACAAAAAATAATAACGAAATTATAAATGTAGGAACGGTTGTAATTGTCATGTATTTGATATGTGTAAACAAATCTGTCCCTGCCATGGCTGGCGCCAAATTTGTGGTATCAGACATTGGCGACATTTTATCTCCAAAATATGCGCCCGATAATACTGCACCTGCTGTCATTCCCATTGAAATTCCGAGTGCATCACCAATGCCAATTAACGCAATTCCAACAGTTGCAGAAGTAGTCCATGAACTTCCTGTTGCAATTGAAATTACGGAACAAATAATCAAACAAGCAGCTAAAAAAATAGTTGGATTCAATACTTGTAATCCATAATAAATCATGGCTGGAATAACGCCGCTAATCAACCAAGTACCTGCTAAAGCACCAACCATCAACAAAATAAGAATAGCTCCTGAAGTTGATTTGATGTTTTCAGCAACTTCTTCCATCATCATGTCAAAAGTAACGTTGTTTTTAAAACCAACAATTGCTGCCACTGCTCCACCCAATAATAAGATAAATTGGTTGCTACCACTCAAAGCATCATCTCCAAAAACAAACACATTAAAAGCCAACATAACTACCAATGCCAACACAGGAAACAAGGCTTCCCAGATTGATAATTCTTTATTATCAATGATTTTTTGCTCTTGAAAGTGAATCTCTGAAATGTTTTTTTCTTTGTGCATCGTTTGAATTTTAGAATTGTAATGTTACGATATTACAAAAAAGTATGCAAATCAAAATGTAACTTTTAAAAATGATGAAAAAATAAGATTTATACCTACAAGGTTTTGAAAACCTCGTAGGAAATTTTGGAAGCCTTGCAGTCCCGAAATTTCAGGATTTCTTAGAATTATTTATTTCATAAAACACCCACTTTAATCATACAGTTTTTCATGCTGTTGTATGTGCGCTCAATGTCATTGTCTAATCCAATTGAAAAACGAATCAACCCTTCAGAAAGTCCCATTGCTATTTGTTCTTCTTTCGGAATTTCTGATGAAGTGGAACTTCCAGGTGCAGAAAATAAGGTTTTGTAAAATCCTAAACTTACAGCCAAATAACCAATTTTTTTAAGTTGCATTAATTCCATCAATTTATTGGCTTTTTCTAATGAACCAACATCAATTGTTAACAATCCTCCAAAACCATAATCAGCATTCATCATCGATTTAAAAATTTCGTGTGATGGATGAGAAACCAATCCTGGATAAACCGTTTTTAATCCATCAGCTTCAAATTTTTCTGCTAAAAATTGTGCGTTTTTGCTATGTTGTGTCATTCTGATATGCAACGTTCTCAGATTTTTAAGGACGGATGCTGCTCGCAAACTATCCATAGTTGAACCCAATAACATACTTGCACCATCATTCACATTTCGTAAATTGTTGATGAATTCTTGAGTGCCACAAACCACGCCACCTAAAGTATCAGAAGAACCATTGATGAATTTCGTTAAACTATGAATCACCACATCGGCACCTAAAATCGCTGGTGAAATTGACAAAGGTGAAAAGGTATTGTCAACTACTAATTGCAAGTTGTGTTTTTTTGCCAAAGCAGCCAAAGCAGTTAAATCTGCCACTTCCAACAAAGGATTGCTCACAGATTCACAATACAAAACCTTGGTATTTTTGGTGATTGCAGCTTCAACAACATCTAATTTAGTAATATCTACAAAGGTTGTTTCGATATGTAATTTTGGTGTAAAATTTTTCAGAAAAGCATATGTTCCACCATAAATAGTTCTACTCGAAACAATGTGGTCACCAGCTTTGCACAATTGCAATAAGACTTGTGTTATTGCGCCCATTCCTGATGCTGCAACATTGGCGGTTTCTGTTCCTTCAAGAGCTGCCAAAGCCTCACCCAAATATAAATTTGACGGCGATGAATGACGAGAATATAAATAACAACCATCTGCATTGCCTTCAAAAGTATCAAACATGGTTTTTGCCGATAAAAAAGTATAGGTTGAAGAATCTGAAATGGAAGGATTTACGCCTCCAAATTCACCAAAATATTGTAAATCTTGAATGTTTTCTGCTGGATTGAATTTCATAATAAAGGATTTATTTTACACAAACTAACACTATTTGAGAAACATTATCAATTTTTTATACATATTATAGATTATTTATCTATATTTATTTTATAAAACAGATTTATAATCTAATTTAAAAACAAACAACCTCCATTTTCAGAAAATTAATACACCATGATTTTAGACGAAATTGATAAAAAACTACTGAATTTATTGCAACAAAACGCCAAACAAACCACCAAACAATTATCATTACAATTGCATTTGTCAGTAACTGCTGTTTATGAACGGATTAAAAAATTAGAAAAAGAGCAAATTCTTGAAAAATATGTTGCCATCATCAATAAAAATAAGATTGAAAAAAACTTTTTGGTTTTTTGTCATATCAAATTGATGCAACACACCAAAGAATATGTGACTACTTTTGAAAAAGAAATCTTAAAATTACCAGAAGTTTCAGAATGTTTTCATGTGAGTGGAGATTATGATTACATCTTAAAAATTTATGTGAAAGACATGGCATCTTTTCGCGATTTTATGATTACAAAACTGACTGCCATCAAATATATTGGCAGTACACACAGTAGTTTTGCCATTAAAGAATTGAAAAATACGACTGCAATTAATTTGTAAAAGAAAACCCAAAACAAGCTGTTTTGGGTTTTTAATTTATTGTTTTACCAATACTACTTTCTCAGTTTCTTTAAGCACTAACTTGCTATAAAAATCTTTCAAAAATTGATAATTATCTGGTAAAATTAATGGACTATTAAACTCTAAAATAGCAACAGTGCTAATTTTGTTGGCATTTTGTGTTACTTGATATTTGAAAACGCCAATATCATCAGGAAGCGCAATTGCCAATGGCTCAGGAAGTTTTTCTATTGAATATCCTGCAGGAATTTCGATGGTTACTCTGTGAACATCTTTCCAAGCAGTCACAAAATCAACTGGATATTTTCGTTCTTCCGATTTAAAAGGATTGTTGCGAACTGTTAAAAATAATAAGGGTTCAACATACAATTTTCCGTTGATTTCTTCTACCAAATCTTCACTTGAAAACTTTACAGTTCTTATAAGCGATTTGTCAGTTTCTTCTTTATTACCAATTTTAAAATCTTCAATTTCAATTTTAAGACTCTCTTCTAATTTCGTTTTTAAGTCTTCTTCTTTCAGATGATTTTCACTTCTTCGTTTAACTAAGGCATTCAAATTTTCATATTTTGTTCTCAGCAATCCTTCAATTGATAAATCGTCTGTCATTTTCACCATCAAAATATTTTCTTCCATAGCATGTTTTGAGGCTGTTAAAGGAATCCAAGAGGAAGTTCCATCTTTTTGCACAATTCTTCCTTGCCAATTTAGGGCTCTTTCTGGTAAAAGATTTGGAGAACTAAATGGTTCAGTTGCGTCTAATAAAACGTAAGAATTATCAGGAAATTGAACAATTCCAATCACATAATCAAATCCATCTAATGTTGGAAAAAGTGGAATTCCATTACCTTTTGAACTTACTAAAACTGGGTTTGCATTCAATCCAGCTTCGCGCAACATTGCTATCAAAATTAGATTGATGTCTGCAACGTTTCCAACATTTTCTTTGTATGTTTTTCGAACACCATTATCTGAATATTTACTATATAAACCATTCCATTTCATTTTATTTTTTACAAAATTAAAAATGGCTCCCACTTTTTCTGGGTCTGTCTTTGCGGTTTCAAGAATTTTGTTCAAATCATCAGTATAGTAGCTTAATTTTTCTAATTCTGAGCCAAAAGAAGTTGATTCAAAAATTTTTTTACTCACTTGCTCCCAAGTACTTGTGTATGATTTAAATTCACCACCTACTGCCATAAAATTGGTAGAAGCTAGTTCAAAAGTAATGCCTCCTCTATAATTATCCATATTAGCAACAAAAGGTTCGTTGTCTTTAAGCGCAGGTATATTTTCGTCCGAGAACTCTTTAATATTGGTTCTAAAATCAATTTTAGTGTTAACAAAGGAAGTATTAATTACATACCAACCAGTTCTTGTTTTAGAATTAATGGTTAAAAAACTTTTTCCATTGGTTTCTTTCGGATTTACAAAATAGTAACCTTTCATTTTCATATTAAACACATAATACTCAGGTATGGTAATTTTATATTCTAACTTTTTTACAGGAATATCAAATTGAAATTGCACATCGCTTATGCTTAAGTAAGGAGATCGTATTTGGTATTCTAAATCAATAACACTACCTACTTTTATATTGGGCATGGTAAATTTTTGAAGGCTCCAAAATTTATTTTTTTCCTCATTAAAAATATCATTCTTACCTAATTTATCTTTGGTTACTTTACCATCAATCAAATTAAAAGTATAAGCATTAATGCCGCTTACAGTTTGTTTATCACCACTTTCTGGGTTATAATAAGAAATGGTTTTGTTGGCTTTTTTAAAACCTTCCGAAGTGTATATTTTTATACGTTCTTGTATTTCTGTAATAATTTCGAAACCGTTTTGATCATTATAATCAAAATAAGTTCTTCTATATCTGTATAAATAGGCAGCATCTGCTGTAGAATCTATTGGATGAAATTGCTCTTCCAATTCTTGTTTTGAGACTTTTCCGAATTTATAATCTTGTGAAAAAACAATTGTTTGTACTAAAACAAACATCAAAAGAAAGATTTTTTTGATCATAGTTATTTTTTTATAATGGCGATTCTGATATTATCTAATTTTGCGACATTTTTTCTAAAACTGTAATATTCTTCATATTCTTCTTTTGGAAATACCCCTTCTTTTATAATAAGTTCTCTAAAATAAGTGAATGAAGTGTCATCATTTTTTATGAAGGATATTTTATAATGACCAAATTTTGTAGTGATTTCAGTTTTTGCTGGCAAGATTTCAATAGTATAATTCGAAGGAATTTTAAATAAAAATTCATCTTTATCCATAAAACCTCTTTCGATTTTCAGCGGCAATTTTCTATCTCTATATTTTTTTGGGACAAAACTATTTTTATTAAAAACATTCACACCAAGAAGATATTCTGTTTCGTTTACTGTGGCATAATTTTGAATTGAAACCTCAATATTTTCAATAAATTCAACATTTTGCTTGTCATTTTTTAGCGAAGTATTTTTAATTTCAACGTTATTAAGATATTCCCAAACAGATGATTTGTAGTGTTTTATAAGTTCTGGCTGTGTAAAACTTTCAATATAAAATTTATCATCATATTGAATTCCTTTAGAAATAATTTGAAGAGTTGCTTCTACATTTCCCTTTTCAGACAATTGAATTGTTGCTTTGGAAGTTTGCAAATTTTGTTCGTTTTTATAAGACGCTGTGTGTTTGATGATTCCTCCATCTGGAGTAATTACCAAAACGTCTCTATCATCCGTAAAATCTCCCAAAAAACCAAAAGGCATTATTTGACTTGTGCATTCTAGCCAAATATCTTTGCCATTATTTGGAATATTTAAAATGACATGATTTCCTTGAAGTGATGAAAAATCTTTGTCGATATCGTTTTTTTCTCCAGAATAAACTATTGTATAATAAGAAGTTACATCTGCAACATTTAACAAAGCTTTTGTATAATTGGTCAAACCTTTGCAATCTCCATAACCAACATCATCAACCAAATTTGCTGCAATTGGCTCCCAACCACCAATACCAACTTGAACACTGATATATCTGGTTTTATCTTGCATAAATTTATACACTAATTTTGCTCTTTCAATAGGATTTTCAACTCCTGAAACCAAACTTTTTATTTTGGCAACAGTTGCTGGGCTCAATTCATCTCTTCCTTTTAGCAATTGTTCATTCATCCATAAACCAAAATCTGTCCAATTTTCATTTTTTCCAATCACACCTTTCAACGAAAAATCAATAAGTGAAACTATTGCTTTTGGTAAAATTTCTCTATAATGAATCGCTTCATTTTCATAATTTAAAGCAGGTTGATTTTTTATTGAAAAGGAAATTTTGTTTGGTAATTCTTCTGCTATTACCTTAAAATCAGTAAAATTTATTTTCTTGTTTTTCCAAGGGATTAATTTAGGATTGTGAATGGTGTAACTGCTATTTTCAACTGAAATAAAATAGCCGTCAATTGGAAACCACCAAGGAATAAAACCTGTTGTTGACGTTTTATATTCAGACTCAAAAACTAGGGTATATGGATACGTTGTTGGTGTATATTCAAGGTATTTAGCCCTTGAATCTGAATATAAAGTTCCACCATCAACTGCACTTATGTCTGAAAATTTTGTCTTGCTATATTTGTTAATTTCATTTCCTAACGCGTCATAAATAATCGCAGAAAGTTTGGTTATTTTGGTATCATTATCATAGTGTTCAAAAATATTCGCGTCTGCATCACCTAATTTATTAAGAATCGTAACCACTCTTTTTTGTGAAACTAACATTTCATCAATGGCAAGAATTGTAATGTCAATTTGTTCATTTCTAAGAACTGCATTGGCGTTTTCTTTCATTTCTTTAGGAATAGAAAGCACTGATAATGATAAATCTTGAGCGTTAGATAAAAATGAAATAATCGATAAAAAGAAAATAAGGGATGGTTTCTTCAAAGCATTTTTTTAAAAAACCAAACATATAAAAATAAAAAACCCAAAACAAGCTGTTTTGGGTTTTTTTAAAAAATATTTTTTACTTTTTATACTTTATTTATTCAAATGTGATCCATCACAATATCCTTCAGCATTTGATGTATTTCCACATCCGCATTTTGGTCTATCTGCTTTCATTTTTTTATATTTTTAAAATTATTGATTATGCTTTCGTTTTTACAACAAATGACATTTCCATCATATCATCAATAAATTTGTCTTTCAAGTTGTCAAAAAATGATTTTGAACCATATCTTACATTGAAATCTGTTCTATTGATATTGAAAACTTCGCTTTTAAAAACAGTTACTCCATTTTCAGTTGCTATCATTGCAGGAATTGTGATACTTTTTGTCACGTCTTTAATTTGTAAATTTCCTGTTACAGCCAATTTTGTACCCTCTTTTTTTACTTTAGTAATGGTAAATGTAGCTGTCGGATATTTTTCAACATCAAAAAAATCAGCACTTTTTAGATGCCCTTCAATTTTTTCTGCGCCATCAGTTCCGGCCATGTCTAAGTTTTTGATTGAAGTTAAATCTACAACGAACACACCTCCTTTTAAAGCACCATTTTTCAATTCTAAATTTCCGCTTTTCAAAGTTACAGTTCCACTGTGAGTTCCTAATGGTTTTGAACCTTTCCAGTTTAATACTGATGCAGTTACATCAACATTGTCTGCTACAAAATTTAAATTTGTTTTTACTTCCTCGTTTAAAACTACGCTTTCTTTTTCTGCACTTTTAAATGCTGTAAAGACAGCTGCTAATATCACTACTATAACAATTGATTTTTTCATTTTTATTTGATTTTAGAATTGATTTATTTTCTTTAGCAAATGTATAAATTTATTTTCCATGGAAATTATATTTTCCCCTTTTTTAACAAATAATTAATAACATACGCAGCTGCATGCAACCCAAAAGCGGCTGGCATAAAACTAATTGTTCCATAAAATGAACGTTTGTATTTTGAATTTTCAATCAATTTCAAGCTATCAATGTGTTGCATTTCTTCAGAAAAAACCACTTTAATTCCCTTGTGAATTTTTTCTTTTTTAAGCCGTTTTCGAATCACTCTAGCCATTGTGCAATTATTGGTTTGGTTGATTTCGGCAACTCTCACTTTAGACACATCTATTTTACCTCCTGCACCCATTGAACTGATAATTTTCACTTTTTTTCGTTTTGCAGCAATCAACAAATTGAGTTTTGGAGTGATGCTATCAATGCAATCCATCACAAAATCGAATTCATTTGTCACGATTTCAAAAGCCCTTTCAGGAGTCAAAAATTCTTCAATTAAAATAATTTCAATTTCAGGATTGATGTCTTTCAATCTATCAGCTAAAACCTTCGCTTTTGATTTTCCAATAGTAGAATGTAAAGCCGTCAATTGCCTATTCACATTGGTAATATCAAAAACATCGCCATCAACCAACGTGAGTTTTTGAACTCCTGCTCTTGCAATAAATTCGGCTGCAAATGAGCCAACACCTCCCAAACCAACAATTAAAATGTGTGCATTTTTTAAGGTTTCAATTCCTTCTTTTTGAATCAATAATTCTGTACGTTCTAACCAACTCATGATTTAAAAATATGTGTAAAATTTGTTTGTATTTGTTGTTTTACGATTGCTAAGGAACCCTGTTTAATGTCTGAAATTCTCTGATAAATCTCCTGAATTGAAACATCAGCATTGTCTGTTTCTATAAAAATTGTATCCATCGAAATTGCTGAAATTGCTTCTTTTACTTTTACACTTTTCAAAACAGCTTCTCCAAATGACAAATAAAAACCATTTTTTATCAAATCGAAAGCTAACTGTTTGTCTTTTTGAAATCCGTGAACAATCCAAGTTTGTGAGGGTTTTTGTGATTTTTTCAATTCAATTATTTCTTGAAAAGCACGCACACAATGAATGATTACTGGTTTTTGATATTTTTCTGAAAGATGAATTTGTTGTATAAAAACCTGCTTTTGAAAATCGAAATCACAATCTATTGCTTTGTCCAAACCACATTCGCCAATCGCAAAACAATTGTGATGTTGCAACTTTTCTTCCAACAAAACCAACTCAATTTCCAAAGTTTCTTTTTTCAAAAACCAAGGATGAATGCCCACAGAAAAAGGTGTTGAAAAATAAATATCTGTTGGAAATGTATTCTGAATTTCAAAAACCTCTTTTGAGTTTGAAAGATGATGTGTATGAATATTGATGAACAAGTTGGTTGTTGGTTGTTAGTTGATGGTTGTTGGTTGTTGGTTTTAAATTCCTAATTCGTAATTCTTAATTCCTAATTAAACCTACTCTTTATTCTTTGAATCAATAACAATCGTTACAGGTCCATCATTTAAGATTTCTACTTTCATATCGGTCCCAAATTTGCCAGTTTGCACTTTTTTCCCCAATTCTTTTTCTAAACAAAAAACAAAATTTTCATACAAAGGAAAGGCAATTTCTGGCTTTGCAGCTTTGATATAACTGGGTCTGTTTCCTTTTTTGGTAGCTGCATGCAAGGTAAATTGACTCACCACAATTGTATCACCATTTACATCAATCAGTGATTTGTTCATCACTTGATTTTCATCGTTAAAAATGCGCAAATTAACAGTTTTCTTTACTAAAAAATCAATATCTTCTTGAGAATCTTCATCAACAATTCCCAATAAAACCAGCAATCCATTTTCGATGGAAGCTACTTTTATTTGGTTAATGGTAACACTTGCTTTTGCAACTCTTTGAATAACAACTTTCATATTTTTAATCTTCGTCTTCTTCTTCCCAAGAATCTGTTCTATAATGCTCTGATTCGTCTTCGCCTTCTAAAATTTGCAAATAACTTTTATAACGAGACCAAGAGATTTTTTCATCCTCTAAAGCTTGTTTTACGGCGCAATTGGGCTCTTTCAAATGCAAACAATTATTGAATTTGCAGAACTGTTTCAACTTAAAAAACTCAGGAAAATAATCATTCAATTCATATTTATCAATATCCACAATGCCAAAACCTTTGATGCCTGGCGTATCAATAATGCGTGCATCAAAACTTAAATCGAACATTTCTGCAAATGTTGTGGTGTGCTGACCTTGTTTACTTTGATCAGAAATTTGTTTGGTTCTCAAATGCAACGTTGGCTCAATCGCATTCACTAAAGTTGATTTTCCAACTCCAGAATGACCAACAAACATTGCTGTTTTGCCAATCATGATTTTCTTGATTTTATCAATATTGGTGTTTTGAGTTGCTGAAACCTCCACACATTGATAGCCAATGGCTTCATAAATATCTTTCAGATACAAAATTTCGGCTCTTTGTTCAATTTCATACACATCAATCTTATTGAAAAGCAATACAGTATCAATTCTGTAAGCCCTTGTGGTCACTAAAAAACGGTCAATAAAAGTGGTGAACGTTGGCGGATTATCAATGGTAATCAATAAAAAAACAACATCAATATTTGCGGCAATAATTTGAGTTTGTTTGGATAGATTCACAGATTTTCGCGCAATAAAGTTGCGACGATCGTGAATGATTTTGATAATTCCGATTTCTTCATCACCAATTTTCTCCAAAAAAAACGAAACTTTGTCGCCAACCGCAATTGGATTGGTGCTTTTAATTCCTTTAATTCTGAATTTTCCTTGAATTTTGCACTTGTGAAAAATACCATTTTCAGATTTCACTAAATACGAACTTCCAGTTGATTTATAAACGATTCCAATCATAAAACAAAGATGCAGAATTAAAATTGATTATGAAATTATTGCCTTGAATTCAGAGATTTTTTATTCCTGCAAAGGTTTTACTGACCTTGCAATTTGTGTTTTAAACTCCTACAAGATTTCAAAAACCTTGAAGGTTTTAAAATTTGATTGATTATCGTGAGTTGTAAATTAACCTGTTTATTAATCGATATAAAATATTTTTATAAATTCCAAAATAAATAATAATCTCAAACCGGCTTCTATCTTAAAACCATATCAGATACGTTTTTTGCATATCTCATGCCGTCTTTTACTATTTTTTTGGGGGTACTTACTGATGTTTTAGGGGTATTTACTGATGGTTTGAGGATATTTATTGAAGTGTTGGTTTTTTTTACTGATGTATTGAGGTTGTTTACATATATGCAAGGGTTGTTTACAGGTATTTTGGGGTTTCGAACCATTATTTTGGGATTACTTACTGATATTTTAAGGTTTTGAACCCCAATTTTGAGGTTTGTTAATTATCATTTTGGTTTCTGTACCCCTATTTTCCATTTTTGAACCCCGTTAAACTATTCTTGAAACCCAATGTTTTACTCTTAGACCAACATTTTTTTGCAAAAACACGCCACAATCCCATAGTTTTGGGTTTAGACCTGACAGGTTTAGAAAACCTGTCAGGTTTAAATTCCAATAAAATTATCCGTTGATAATTTTTTCTTGATGATTGATAGATTCTTGGTGAATTGCCTTGAACATTTTTAAGATAAATTCTTCACTCAAACCTCTGCTTTCACCTTCTAAAATCATATTTCCTAAAATCTCATTCCAACGTTTTGATTGCAAAATGGCTACGTTTTTATCTTTTTTAAGTTGCCCAATTTGGTCAGCAACTTTCATACGTTTGCCAAGCAATTCAATCAATTGACCATCGACAACATTGATTTGAGCACGCAAATTATCCAAAGAACTTTGATAAGCGGCCTCAGTATTTGTTTCCTTTTTGATTTTTAAATCTTCCATAATTTTAATCAATTTTGTAGGTGTTACTTGCTGTGCAGCATCACTCCAAGCATTGTCTGGATCAAAATGGGTTTCAATCATCAACCCATCATAATTCAAATCTAAGGCAGTTTGAGAAACGTCAAAAATCATTTCTCGGTTTCCAGTGATGTGAGACGGATCGCAAATTAAAGGCAAATCAGGAAATTTATTTTGGAATTCAATTGCCAATTGCCATTCAGGAATATTGCGATATTTTGATTTTTCATAGGTAGAAAATCCTCTGTGAATTGCACCTAAATTTTTGATTCCTGCTTTGTATAAACGTTCAATTCCCCCAAGCCATAAAGATAAATCAGGATTTACAGGGTTTTTTACCAACACAATTTTGTCAGTTCCTTGCAAAGCATCAGCAATTTCTTGCATGATAAATGGCGAAACTGTTGAACGAGCTCCAATCCAAAGTAAGTCAACATCATATTCCATTGCCAATTTAACGTGTGCAGCATTGGCAACTTCAGTACAGGTTTTCATGCCAGTTTCTTGTTTCACTTTTTTTAACCAACGCAAACCAATTTCTCCAACTCCTTCAAACATTCCGGGTCTGGTTCTTGGTTTCCAAATGCCTGCTCTATAATAATTTACATCAGAATCTTTCAATTCGTGTGCAATTTTCAACACTTGTTCTTCAGTTTCCGCACTACAAGGCCCTGCTATTACTAGTGGATGTGTCAAATTCATAGCATCCAACCATGTTCTTAATTCTTTTGTGTTTTTCATTTTTCTGGTGTTTTTGGCGTTTATTTTATGCCGTTTAAAATTTGTTTTATATAATTGGTATTTTCCATTTCGTTGTAAATTTCGTCGAATTTTTTTTCTTCCATCAACTCTTTAAAATGTTGCAAATTGTTGATGTATTTTTCTAAAGTTTCGATGATGTTGTCTTTATTCTGCTCAAAAATTGGCGTCCACATAGCTGGCGAACTTTTTGCCAAACGCACTGTTGAAGCAAAACCTGAACCTGCCATATCAAAAATATCACGTTCATTTCTTTCTTTTTCCAAAACTGTTTTTCCTAACATAAATGAGCTAATATGTGATAGATGAGAAACATACGCAATATGTTTGTCATGCGCAACAGGATCCATATACCTGATTCTCATGCCAATTGCAGTGAATAATTGCAATGCTTTTTCTTGCAATTTGAAGGTTGTTTTTTCTACCTCGCAAATGATATTGGTTTTACCAACATACAAATCAGGAATGGCTGCTGAAGGTCCTGAGTTTTCGGTTCCTGCAATTGGATGACAAGCCAAGAAATTCCTTCTTTTTGGATGATTTTCAATCACTTTGCAAATGGCTTCTTTGGTTGAGCCTGCATCAATCACCAACGAACTATCAGAAATTTTGTCTAAAATTGTGGGTAACATTTTCACAGTAGCATCTACAGGAATGGAAATAATCACCACATCTGCGTTTTCCAAATCATCTAAAGTGGCTTTTTTATCAATCAAATTTAGAGACAACGCTTCCTCTAAAGTAGCTTCTTTTCTACTAATTCCATGAATTATACTTTCTGGAAAATGTTTTTTGATATCAATCGCAAAACTTCCTCCTATCAAACCAATTCCTATTAGATATATGTTTTTCATATTCTTGCAATCGCTTCTTTGACAATTTCAGAGGTTACACACAATGAAAAACGGATGTATCCTTCACCTTGACTGCCAAAAACAGTTCCTGGTGTGATGAAAATATCTTTGTCATATAAAATAGCATCTGTCACTTCTTCTGATTTTTTTCCTTCCGGAATTTTCGCCCATACAAACAATCCTGTGGAATCTTTTTCATAGGTGCAACCTAATTTATCTGCCAATTGCCAGGTTAAATTTCGGCGTTCTTCATAAATTTTATTTTGTTCTTTGAACCAATCATTGCTCATTTCTAATGCTTTGATAGCACCTTTTTGAATTCCGTAAAACATTCCAGAATCCATATTGCTTTTCACTTTCAAAACTTCGTTGAGATAACTTGCTTTTCCTATCACCATTCCAACTCTCCAGCCAGCCATATTAAAGGTTTTGCTGAGTGAATTTAACTCTAAAGCCACTTCTTTTGCCCCAACAACACTTAGAATACTCATAGGATTATCGTTCAAAACGAAACTATAAGGATTGTCATTGATGATGAGTATTTGGTGTTTCTTAGCGAAAGCAATTAGCTTTTGAAAAGTTTCTAAAGTAGCGTTGCTGCCTGTTGGCATGTGAGGATAATTCACCCACATGATTTTTACGTTTGACAAATCCAATTTCTCTAATTCTTCAAAATTGGGTTGCCAATCATTGTCTTCACTCAAATTGTAAAAAACAGGTTTTGCAGCCAATAAATTTGTCACTGATGTATAGGTTGGATAGCCAGGATTTGGAATCAAAACACCATCACCTTCATTTAAAAAAGCCATAGAAATGTGCATAATTCCCTCTTTGCTTCCCATCAAAGGCAAAATTTCAACCTCTGGATTAGCATCAACTTGGTACTTTTCTTTGTAGAAATTAGACACCGCTTTTCTCAATTCTGGCAACCCTTGATAGGATTGATATTTATGAGCTCCAGCATCAAACAAACTATTTTGCATCGCTTCTAAAACCGCTTTTGGCGGATCTAAATCAGGGCTTCCAATACCCATATTGATGATGGGTTTTCCTGCCAATTGCAACGCTCTTACTTCTCGTAATTTATGGGAGAAATAATATTCTTGAACTGTATCTAATCTTTTTGCGGGTTGAATCATGGTGTTTTTTTTAATCCTGAATTGAATTTTGGATTGTTTGAGGTCTTCCGTTCTTATAAACTCCTAATACTTTAAAATTTTCAGCCATAATTGCAATCAGCGAAATGGCTTTTTGATATTCTTTGTATGCTTCAAAAGTAACATCCACAAAAAATGAATATTTCCAAGGTGTTTCAATAACTGGCAAGGATTGGATTTTGGTTAAGTTCATTTTACAATCGCTCATCGCATTTAAAATCGCTGCCAAACTGCCTCTTTTATGATTCAATTGAAATTTGATGGATGCCTTATTACAGGTTTCGTCAATTGCTGGGGCATCTGTTTGCACAATTACAAAACGTGTTGCATTGTCTTTAATGGTTTGAATATCATCAGCCAAAATAGCCAATCCAAAAATACTTGCGGCGATTTTGGGAGCAATAGCCGCAATGCCTTTCAGATTATTTTTTGCAATTCTCTTGGCAACTTCTGCAGTATCCACATCTTCCACCATTTTGATATGAGGAAATTTTTTGAAGAATTCCTTGCACTGCAACAATGCCATTGGATGCGACCAAACTTCTTGAATATCCTCCATTTGTTGTCCTTTCAAAGCCATCAAATGATGGTGAATATTCAAATATTTTTCGCCAATTATGTTCAAATTGTTTTTGTCTATCAACGCATAATTTGGGATAATTGACCCTGCAATGGTGTTTTCTAAAGCCATAATTCCAATAGCTGCTGATTGATCAATCAAACTATCTACCAAAAAATCAAAAGACATGCACTCTTTTAATTGAATACCATCTCCATAAAAATCTATTGCAACTTTATGATGATTGGAACCTTCTGCTCCTTGTATGGCTATTATTGTATTCATTTTATTTTTTAAAAAAAAAAGCCTCGAAAATTTCGAGACTTTATATTTTATGTATTTTTAGTTAGCAACATGATACAAAGTCTCTACTTTTATTGTAAAAATAAAAGTAAAAATAGAAACGAGACCAAGTTGTTTTAAACATTTTAATTATTTTAAATTTGCGGAACAAATCTAAAGATTAAATCGGACTGAACAAATAATATTCAAAAACTTTTTTATTTTTAAGAAATTGTCTAATTAATTGGTTTTATTTTATCAATCAAACAAAATATTTAAAAAATTAGATTTATTAATGAATTATTTTCAATCAATCGAGTTGGTTTTTAGATTTTCTACAGTAAATCTCTTAACTTTTTAGCTGCGATTTCGGCAGTAATATCTCTTTGTGGCGAACCAAACATCTCATAACCAACCATAAATTTCTTCACTGTGGCACTTCGTAACAATGGTGGATAAAAACTCATGTGCCAATGCCAATGTGCATTTTCTTCGCCATTTGTGGGTGCTTGATGAATGCCACTTGAATACGGAAATGAGGTATTGAATAATTTATCATAGGTACTTGTAATGACTGAAATGGCTTCCGCAAAATTGGTAGCCCCAGATTCTGATAATTGGGCGATGTTTTTTTGTGCTTTTTTAGGCGCAATCATTGCCTCAAAAGGCCACACTGCCCAAAAAGGAATCAATACCACAAAGTCATCATTCTCAAAAATGATGCGTTCTTTGGCTTCCAATTCTTGCTTCAAATAGGTTTCTAACAAGCTTTTTTGATGCGAAGCAAAATAGTTGCGTTGTTGTACATTTTTCTTTTCTACTTCATTTGGCAAGGTAGATTGACTCCAAATTTGTCCATGTGGATGTGGATTGCTACAGCCCATTACTGCGCCTTTGTTTTCAAAAATTTGTACGTAGTTAATGTTTTCATTTGAACCCAAAATCGTGTACTCATTTTGCCAAGCAACCACCACTTTTTGAATTTCATCCACAGACATTTCTGCCAAACTTTTAGAATGATCAGGACTAAAACAAATTACTTTACATATTCCCGTTTCGCTTTGTGCTTTGAATAAACCATCATTTACTGTAAACGAAGGCGAATCATTTTGAAGTGCTGCAAAATCGTTTGTAAAAACAAAAACATCTTTATAATCTGGATTTTTTTCACCGTTAACTCTTGTATTTGTTGCACACAAATAGCAAGATTCGTCATAAGAAGGTCTTTTTTCTTTCGAAATTTCTTCATTTTGACCTTGCCAAGGTCTTTTGGCTCTGTGAGGAGATACTAAAACCCATTCTCCTGTTAAAATGTTAAGACGTTTATGTGAGTAGTCTTGTAAATTGGTATTTTCCATGATTAATTCGTTGAATATTATTGTACGATATGTGTTCCATCAGAGAGTTCTACAAAATAAACAGAACATTCTTTATTGAATTTATTTTTGTAAGATATTGCTACTGAATCTGCAAAAGCTTTTGCTTCGGATTTTGCAATTAAATTGATGGTACAACCTCCAAAACCACCACCCATCATTCTTGCACCCAACACTTTTTTATTCTTTTTTGCTTGCGCCACCAAGAAATCCAATTCTTCGCAACTTACTTTGTATTGGTGTTGCAAGCCATTATGTGAAGCATAAATCAAGGCTCCTAAGGTTTCCAAATCATTGTTTTCAATCGCTTTTGCTGCTTTTTGTGTGCGGTCAATTTCCTGAATTACATACAAGGCTTTTTGGTAATTTTCTGGAGTAATTTTGTCCATTACTTTTTCCAAATCTTCTTCAGAAGCGTCTCTTAATGTAGCTACTTTTAGCAATGCTGCAACACTTTCGCACGCTGAACGTCTGTCATTATAGGCACTATCGGACAAGCTGTGTTTTACATTGGTGTTGATCAACATCAACTGGTGGTCTTTAAAATCAATTTCATAGGGTTTTGATTCTATGGTCCTACAATCCAACAAAAGTGCATTGTTTTTGATGCCAAACATGCTGGCATATTGATCCATAATGCCACAGTTTACCCCTACATAATTGTGCTCTGCTTTTTGCGAAATCAGAATCATTTCTGTTTTGGTCAAGCTCAAATCAAACAATTCATTCAAACCAAATACCACACTATTTTCAAGTGCTGCAGAAGATGACATTCCAGAACCTGCAGGAATATCTCCTTTCAGGACAATATTGAAATCGCCAATCACTTTATTTCTATTTTGGATTTCTGCAACCACACCAAATACATAGTTTTCCCAACTTCCTTCTTTGGAGGGTTTTAGTTTGTCCAATTCAAATTCAATAGCGCTGTCTAAATCCAACGCAATGGCTGTTGAATGCCCAGCATCACTTTTTTGAATGGCAGCAGCAATCCCTTTGTCCACAGCTGCTGGAAAAACAAATCCGCCATTATAATCAGTATGTTCGCCAATAATATTGATTCTGCCTGGCGAAAAAATGAGTAACGGGTCTTTTTTGAACGTAGATTTGAAGCTTGATTTCACTTCGTTGATTAATTTCGTGCTCATAATGTGTAGCTATTTAGTTGATAGTAAGATTCCAAGAGATGGTATAGGTTTTTGAAGGGGCTAGCACTTGCAAACCTATGCCATTATTAAAACTATTTGAAATGCCAGTCATAGGCTCAATCGCAATTAGTGTTCTATGTGGTGGCGTGTACATTTGCAGGTAATTTTGAGATGCATCTGAAGTGATTTTTAGCTGATATTCGTTGGTTTCAAATTCGATAACAGCATCATTCATTACAAAACAATCGTCTAATTGTTTGTTTTCAATGGCAAAATCTCCTTCGTTTGTAAACAGAATTAATTCTTTTGTAATCAATTTTTCATCAAAAGCCACTTGTTGATGACTGTTGAATTTCACCACGCTTTCCGACAAATGTTCCGTATAAAAATACGGATGCCAACCAAGTGTAAATGGAAAAGGTGTTGTATCCAAATTGGTTGCTTTGATAGCAATTTCCAAATTATTTTCTGAAAGTTTATAGGTTACTTCCAAAGCATACTGAAATGGAAATCCTTTTGGTGGATTATGTTCAGTGTAAAGCAAGGTTACAGCCGCATTGGAATCTGTTACTTTTTGATGTACAACCACAAATGTTTTGTTATACACCAATCCATGCAACGCATTGATGCCCGCCTGATTGCAATCTAATTGATACATTTTGCCATCAAATTCATACACACCGTTTTCGATTCTGCTTACAAAAGGAAACAAAAGAGAGGCTGCATACGAATCAGCATAAGAGAAATTCGGCAATTCTTTGATGATGGTTTTGTTAGATACGATCAATGTAGCAATGCGTGCTCCTTCTTGTAATGAAATCACTGCTTTCGTAGTTTTTGAAGCATTTTCTAAAATTAAAAACGAACTGTAATGAGAGGTTTCTTGTTTGATTGTGTACACGTTATAATGATTTTCTTAAAATTAATTTGCTTGGATTTTCTATGTGTTCGTGGGTGTTTTCCAAAATCATTGCTGCCAATTTTGCACCCATATACCTAAAATCGGTTGAAATAGTGGTGATGCCATCTGCCACAACTTCTTTTAAAAGGGTGTCATTGTAGGAAATGATGCCCACATCGTGCGCTATTTGCAAAAATTGTTCTTTAATTTTTTTGATGATTCGAATCAAGTTTTTATCATCCAACACCACATATACTTCGCCTTTTCTTGGAATACAATCTTTTAGGGATTCAATAACGATGTATGAAATTTCTTTTTCTTGACAAAACGTAGTAAACCCATCTAAAATTCCAATTGGTTGCTGATCAGGAGAATAGATCAAGACCAATTTCTTGTATTTTTTAAGATGCCCTAAACCCGCCAACAAACCTTCATACACATTTTTTTCAAAATTTTGATAAATGGCAGGATAACTCAGCAACGCTTCATTGGTTTGATCCAAAATATAGACTTTGTCCGCAGGCAAACTGCTGATGGCTTTTTGAGTATTTGGCAAATTCGCAGGCATAATCACATAGTAATTGTAATTGCCTACATTATTGGCAATCAACTTATGAAATACCTCCGAATTGAAATGATGAAAATAGATTTCTACTTGAATGTCCTTGCCTAAATTTTCGAGAAATGCGTTGTATAAATCCTCTTTGAAGGAATTCAATTCATCAAAAAGCACGAATATTTTTTGCTGAATGGCAATGTTTTCAGACGCTACATAATAGCCTTTGCCAACTACTGAATTGATAATTCCACGATTTTTCAATTCATTGAAAGCCGTTAACACAGTGTCTCTTGACACTTTAAATTGGTCTTTGATGACATTCAATGAAGGCAATTGATCGTCCTTTTTTAGGGTGCCTCCAGAAATCGCTTCTTCAATGGAAAAAACAATCTGTTTATATTTTGGAACTTTAGATTCACTAATTAAAGACATGAGATTCATGTCACAAATATATAAAAAATATTATACTGGTAGGTACTGGTATGTATTTTTATACAATTGTAAGTGTCTAATAAGATTACCTGTATTTTTCTTGGGAAAATTTAAAATCTTTTACAGGAATTTCGATGGTATTTACTGGATAATCTTCATACAAATCATCAAAAGTTTTATTTGTTGAATACTTGTCTTTCAATACTTTATAGACCATAATCAATACAAAAAGCTGACCAATTATTGTTACATAGAAAACCCAATTAAAAGGAAAATTCATAGTAGCCATAATAGTTACCGTAATAAGTAAAACTGTGGTGATTGCTACATAATAAAAAGGAGAAATTTTCATAATTTGTTTGTTTAATTTTTTACAAATTTCGTAAAACAAAAATACTGTTTAACAGTAAAAAAGATTTTTAACCTTTTTTTATAAAAATAAGATGAACACCCTTGGAGGCTTATTTTCTTATGATTGGAATTTGAACAAAACTTACACTATCAATGAACATAACATCTTATCTTACTAAAATTTATTTTTTTTGAATAAACTTCCAAAAAAAGCACTTTTTAAGGAAGTCCTTAAAATAAATGGTTTACAAAGATTTTAGTATTTTAATTACTGTTTATCAATAAATTAAAAAATTAAAATTTTTAAAGATAAACATAGAAAATGTCAAAATTGTTAAAAGAATTGAGCAAATTGTGAATAAGTATCACTTGTTTATCAAAATATTAAGTTGGAATTTTACAACAAGCAAATTAGTAATTCAAACGTTCATTGTGTATCCGTAGAAAAGACCAATAATCCATTAGAAAAGATCGATGTTAAAAACTTCGTAAAAAGATGATTGCCTTTTTTAATTCGATTACTAAAAAAAAGTTTAAGATTAGCTCAGACATAAAAAAAAGCCTTAAAATTAGAACTTTAAGACTTTTTTAAAAAAACTACCAGATCAATACTTTCCTATCTTTCTTCTCCATAATAAGACTTTGTAGCTTTATACAAAAAACGAAAGTCTATGGATTTATCCAATAATCGATAGTAATTCTGCTCGGGTATCAATTCTTGTAAAAGAACTTGATAAAGCATTTTTGGGATGAGTCTTTTTTTCCTTGCAACTCTAAGTTTACAAAATCTGTAGATTTTTATGCAACTATTTTTGTATGTTTGACTGTGTGGTGCAACATGCACAGCATATTTATGAAATGGCGGGTTTAGTGGCTAAAAATGAGCATTTGTGCTCTTAATAACCTTTGAGGTAGGCAGACAGTGAATTACTCCGAAATTCTGCACTACGCTTATACTTGACCGTTGTGGTTTATAAGGCTCATCAAAGAGTAGTATTACGAAAATAAAAATGGCAACTTTTAAAACAAAATTGAAGTTAATTTTAAATTTAAACAATTATTAAAAACAGAAAAAACAAAATTACTACCCTTTTAAAAATTGGAATTCTACTTTTTGGAATTTCTTTATTGCTATGGAATTGCGAAAAAGAAATTGATATACTCACAGAAACCCAAGAGCAGAAATTTATTGTTTCTCACAAAAATTTTGAATTTATTGCTAACAAACAACTGTCTCGTCCTGAAATAAGTTTACATAAAACTACGTGTAAACATCAAAAAATCACTCAAAACACCCAATGAAAATCTCCAACATTCAAAAGCAGTTGATACAACTATTGCATCCAAAAAAAGCAGCATTGACTTATACCATCAAAGGAGCTCTTTTTGGGGTGGCTGTGGGTGATGCTTTGGGCGTGCCTGTAGAGTTTATGAATCGAGAACAACTTGCCAAAAATTCAGTAACGAATATGAGAGCGGATGGCACGTATTTTCAACCTGCTGGCACTTGGTCTGATGATAGTTCATTGACGTTTTGCTTGGCAGAAGCATTGACCAAAGACTTTGATATACAACTCATTGGACAACATTTTGTGAGTTGGTATACCGAAAACTATTGGACTGCTAGAGGCGAAGTTTTTGACATCGGTTTTGCAACAAGGCAAGCTATTGAGCGCATTGCAAAAGGCGAAAGAGCTGAATTGGCAGGTGGTTTTGACATCAATTCCAATGGTAATGGTTCGTTGATGCGCATTTTGCCACTCCTCTTCTATCTTTATCAAAAACCCATTTCAGAACGATTTGAAATTTGCAAAAAAGTTTCGTCCATCACACATGGACATATTCGCTCAGTAATTGCCTGTTTTTATTATTTAGAGTTTGCAAGACAACTATTGATGAAACAGCATCCGTTTGAGATTTATAGGAATCTACAATCGGAAGTAACCAATCATTTGGAAACTTTGTCCATCAATAAAAGTGAAATTGCCCTCTTTGACCGTTTGCTAAAAGGAAACATCTACAAATTAGAGGCTTCTGAAATTTTGAGCAGTGGCTATGTAATTCATACACTTGAAGCCAGTATTTGGTGCTTGCTCACCACTGAAAATTATAAAGATGCTGTTTTGAGAGCCGTGAATTTGGGCGAAGACACAGATACAACAGCGGCTGTAACTGGGGGGCTTTGTGGAATATGGTATGGTTTTGATGGCATCCCCAAAAAATGGATTGCAGAATTGGCAGGTGAAAAAGCGATTGATAATTTGGCAAAACGACTTGCTAATAAATTGGGCTAAAATGATAAAACCAACTACTCAAGAAAATTAATATAAGCCATCTCTAAAAAAGAAAAAACCTCAAAAGTTTTTCCACTTTTAAGGTTTTTGCGGTCTGGACGGGACTCGAACCCGCGACCCCATGCGTGACAGGCATGTATTCTAACCAACTGAACTACCAAACCGTTGCTATGAATTTCTTGTTAGCGGATGCAAATATAGTCTTGTTTTTCTTACTGACAAAGAAATTTATAAAAAATTTCTTCGGCTTATTAAATAGCTTGTTAATACCGAAAAAAATCCTTTTTGAATATCAACTGGGACATAATCTATTTTATATTGTAAACATTTATTTTTCAATTCTTTAAAGTAATTATCTACTAAAGTTTTGTATTTTTCTTGTATATTTTCTGCATAAATATCAATCTCTTCACCCGTTTCAACATCTATCAATTTTTTGGGTGAATTGTCAAAATCAAAGTTCAATTCTAGTTTCCCATCAAAAGTATGAAACAAAATAACCTCATGTTTATTGAATTTTAAATGACGTAAAGCCTCAAATAACTTTTCATTTTCTTGCTTTGACTGAAACATATCTGTAAATAAAAAAATAAGCGAACGTCTATGAATTTTTTCGGCAATTTCGTGTAAATATTTATAGGTATCTGTGGTTGTTTTTGAAGTTGATTCTAACAATTGCTCTAATTGATGCAACACCATTTTTCGATGACGTTCACTCCCTTTTTCGGGGGCATAATATTCATACGAATCTGAATAAATACTCAATCCAACTGCATCTCTTTGTCTTTTTAAAATTTCCATCAAACAGGCTGCTGCCACTGCTGAAAAGCCAATTTTATTCAGAGAATCTAATTTTTGTGTTTTAACAATCGGAAAGTGCATGGATGCTGAATTATCAATAATAATATGACAGCGTAAATTGGTTTCTTCTTCGTATTTTTTTGTATATAACTTCTCTGTTTTAGCAAATAATTTCCAATCAATATGACGTGTACTTTCACCTTTGTTGTATAATTTATGCTCAGAAAACTCTACTGAAAATCCGTGAAACGGACTTTTATGCATTCCTGTAATAAAACCCTCTACTACTTGTTTTGCTAACAAATCGAGGTTTTTGATTTCTGTATATTGAATTTCTGAAAGATGCATTTTTTTATGAAGTTTTTTGTAAACATGGATTATAAATTGAGGTTTAAAATCGATTTAAAAATAAAAAAAGGTTTGACTTTAGCCAAACCTTATACAATATATAAATTGTTAATTACTACTATAAAGCAGCATCAATTTTGCTTATGTACACATTTTTTGGAGCAACACCTACTTGTTTATCAACAACTTCGCCGTTTTTGAAAATCAAGACAGTTGGAATATTTCTTACACCGTATTTTGCTGCAAACTCTTGATTTGCATCCACATCTACTTTTCCAACGATTGCTTTTCCTTCGTATTCTGCGTGAATTTCGTCAACGATAGGCCCAACCATTCTGCATGGTCCACACCAAGCAGCCCAAAAATCCACCAATACTGGTTTGTCTGATTTTAAAACAACTTCTTCAAAAGTTGCATCTGTTATTTCTAATGCCATTTTATATAATTTAGTTTATTAATCAATTAATTAAACACAAAAGTACACAATTTATTTACTTTGAAGATTTCAAAAAATTGCTTTTTACTATTTGTCTATCAATTGAAGTTATTCTTACAATTAAAATACTTTCGCCGCAATTTCACGAATATTATCGCTTTTTCCCATAGAATAGTAGTGTAAAACAGGCACTCCAGCTGCTAGTAATTCTTTGGATTGTTGAATTGCCCATTCAATTCCAACTTCTTTTACCTGCGAATTTGTAGTACATTTTTCTACTTCAGTGATTAAACTTTCTGGCAAATCAATTCTGAAAACTTGAGGTAACAACTGCAAATGTCGTTTTACAGCCAATGGTTTTATTCCCGGAATTATAGGAATATGAATCCCCATATTTTTTGCTGCATCTACAAATTCGAAGTATTTACTATTGTCGAAAAACATTTGAGTTACGATATAATCTGAGCCAGCATCAACTTTTTCTTTCAAACGTTTTAAATCAGTTTGCAATGAAGGCGCTTCTAAATGTTTTTCAGGATAACCAGCAACACCCACACAAAAATCAGTTTTATCAGTACTTTCTTGAACATCATTCAAATATTTTCCAGCATTTAAATCACGGATTTGTGCCACCAGATCTCTCGCATATTCATGACCACCTTCTATAGGTTCAAAATATTTTTGATGACTCATGGCATCACCTCTCAACGCCATGACATTGTCAATTCCAAGATAATGACAATCTACCAAAAGGTATTCTGTTTCTTCTCTGGTAAAACCTCCACACAATACATGAGGTACTGGATCTACGTTGTATTTATGCTTGATTGCCGCACAAATTCCCACTGTTCCTGGACGCATTCTAGTGATTTTTCGCTCTAACAATCCATTCTCTTTACTGATGTAAATGTACTCTTCTCTTGACGTTGTCACATCAATAAAAGGTGGATTGAACTCCATTAATGGATCAATATTATTGTATAATTCTTGAATGCTATTGCCTTTTTTTGGCGGAATAATTTCAAAGGAAAACAAGGTTTTCCCATTTGAATTTTTGATGTGATCTGTTATTTTCATAAGCCTATGCCCCCTAACCCCCAAGTGGGGGAATTCTTACTCGGGCGAAATAAGAATTTAGTTATTTATATTTTCAATTTTCTTTCCAATCATCTTTCCACAAGAGTGTTCCTTCCCTTTGGGAAGGTTAGGATGGGCTTTCATTTGCCAATGCAGGATACAACCACTTTATTGCTTTTTCTTTTGAAATGCCTTTTCTTTTTGCATAATCAGATACTTGATCGTCTGTAATTTTTCCCAATCCAAAATACTTAGCTTCCGAATTTCCAAAATAATATCCAGAAACGGAAGCTGCAGGCCACATTGCCAAACTTTCTGTCAACGTTACACCAATTTGATTTCCCACATCCAACAATTGCCAAATGGTTTCTTTTTCCAAATGATCTGGACACGCAGGATATCCAGGTGCTGGACGAATTCCTTTGTATTTTTCTTGAATTAAATCGCTGTTTGTCAATTGTTCATCAGCATCATATCCCCAATGTTTTGTTCGGATTTGATGATGTAAATATTCCGCAAATGCTTCTGCAAAACGATCTGCAATCGCTTGAACCATAATTCCGTTATAATCATCTTCTTGGGCTCTATAACTTTCTGCCAATTCTTGAGCCCCAAAAATGCTCACACAAAAAGTACCAATATAATCGGTTTTTTCTGTGTCTTTTGGAGCAATAAAATCAGCCAAAGCAATGTTTGGAATGCCTTCTCTTTTTGATAATTGCTGACGTAATGTTCTAAAAATAGCGATTTCTTTTCCTTTTTTCATGACTGAAATATCATCATCATTAATGGAATTTGCTTCAAACAATCCGAAAATAGCTTTGGGTTTTAATTGCTGTTTTGCCACAATTTGTTGGAGCATTTTTTGTGCATCTTCGTACAATTCCGTGGCTTGATTTCCTACAATTTCGTCTTTTAAAATATCAGGAAACTTGCCATGCAAATCCCAACTTCTAAAAAACGGACTCCAGTCAATGTAAGGCATTAAATCCTTCAAACTCAATTGCTCAAAAACTTGAATTCCGAGTTCTTTGGGTTTTACAATTCGAGACGTTTTCCAATCAATTGTATATTTTCTTTTTCGAGCTTCTTCAATAGAGATGTAATTTTTTTCTTTGCCACGTTTTAAAAACTGTGTTCTAAATACATCATATTCTTTTTTGATATTGGCAACATATTCTTGTGACGTTTTCTTGTTCAACAAATCTCCCACAACAGTCACAGCTCTTGATGCATCATTCACATGAACTACTGCATTTTTATATTGAGTATCAATTTTTACAGCTGTGTGCGCTTTTGAAGTAGTTGCACCACCAATTAACAATGGCACTTCAAAATTTTGACGTTCCATTTCTTTGGCTAAATAGACCATTTCATCTAAAGAAGGTGTGATCAATCCACTCAATCCAATGGCATCTACTTTTTCTCTTTTGGCAGTTTCAATGATTTTTTCTGGAGGAACCATCACGCCTAAATCAACAATTTCGTAGTTATTACAAGCCAACACCACACTCACAATATTTTTTCCAATATCGTGCACATCCCCTTTCACAGTTGCCATCAAAATTTTTCCAACAGGTTCTTGTTTGTCTGTTTTTTCAGCTTCAATAAACGGATTTAAATAGCCTACTGCTTTTTTCATGACTCTTGCAGATTTTACTACTTGAGGTAAAAACATTTTTCCAGCGCCAAATAAATCTCCAACCACATTCATTCCAATCATTAAATTCCCTTCAATAACATCAATGGGTTTTGCAGCTTCTTGTCTTGCTTGTTCAACGTCTTCAATGATAAAAGCATCAATTCCTTTGACCAAGGCATGCGTAATTTTGTCTTGCAATGCACCTTCTCTCCAAGACAAATCAGCAGTTTTTTCGACAGATTTTCCTTTGACAGTTTCAGCAAAATCAAGCAAACGTTCTGTAGCATCTTCACGTTTATTGAGGATAACATCTTCAACTCGTTCCAATAAATCTTTCGGAATTTCGTCATATACTTCCAACATTGCTGGATTGACAATTCCAATGTTCATGCCAGCTTGAATGGCGTGATATAAAAACACAGAATGCATGGCTTCGCGCACAGAATCATTGCCACGAAACGAAAATGACACATTGCTAACACCTCCACTTACTGAAACATTGGGCAGATTTTCTCTCACCCATTTTGTGGCTTTGATAAAATCGAGCGCATTCAATTTATGCTCATCCATTCCTGTTGCTACAGGAAAAATATTCAAATCGAAAATGATGTCTTCAGAAGGAAAATGAACTTTATTGACTAAAATATCATAAGAACGTTTGGCAATTTCAATACGTCTTTCATAATTATCAGCCTGACCAACTTCGTCAAAAGCCATCACAATGACTGCAGCTCCATAACGTTTGATTTGAGTGGCTGCCCAAATAAACTTTTCTTCACCTTCTTTTAATGAAATGGAATTCACCACACATTTTCCTTGAACTACTTGCAATCCAGCTTCGATAATTTCCCATTTTGAGCTGTCAATCATAATGGGAACTTTGCAAATATCTGGTTCAGCAGCAATGAGATTTAGAAAACGAATCATGGATTCTTTGCCATCAATCAAACCATCATCCATATTGATGTCGATAATTTGTGCACCACCATCCACTTGATGTCTTGCAATTTCAAGTGCTTCATCAAATTTTTCATCTTTAATCAATCGTAAAAACTGACGAGAACCAGCCACGTTTGTACGCTCACCAACATTGATAAAATTGCTGTTTTCGTTAAGGATTAGTGGTTCTAGTCCTGAGAGATTTAGAAAGCGTGTTTGTTTTATTTTCATATTTTATTAAATGCCTAAAAGGTTTTAAAACCTTGCAGGATGAACTCTAGGTTTATATTTCGCTGCTATATTCGCAATAATTCTGATATGTTCAGGAGTTGTACCACAACATCCACCAATGATATTGATGAGATTTTTCTTTAAATACTCCTCAATTTGTTCGCCCATTTCTTCAGGAGTTTCGTCATATTCTCCAAATGCATTTGGCAAACCAGCATTGGGATGTGCAGAAATAGCAAAATCCGTTTTATTGGCAATGGCTTCTAAATGTGGTTGCAATAAATTGGCTCCTAACGCGCAATTAAATCCAACAGATAATAGCGGAATATGAGAAACCGAAATCAAAAAAGCCTCTGCTGTTTGTCCAGAAAGTGTTCTTCCAGAAGCATCAGTAATAGTGCCACTCAACATGATTGGGACCTCAATTTTTCGGTCGTCTTTTACTTCTTCAATCGCAAATAATGCTGCTTTTGCATTGAGAGTATCAAAAACGGTTTCAACTAATAATAAATCAACTCCACCATCCAACAATGCTTCTACTTGTTGCTTATAGGCAATTCGCAAATCGTTGAAAGTAACAGCTCTAAAACCAGGGTCATTCACATCAGGAGACATGCTTGCGGTTTTGTTGGTTGGGCCAATAGAACCCGCAACAAATCTTGGTTTGTGAGGTTCTTTTGCGGTAAATTCATCAGCAATTTCACGTGCTAATTTTGCAGATTGAAAATTCAATTCATACACCAAATCTTCCATGTGATAATCTGCCATGGCAATCGTGGTTCCAGAAAAAGTATTGGTTTCAACAATATCAGCACCCGCCTCAAAATATTGGGCATGAACTGCTTTGATAGCATGAGGTTGCGTAATGGAAAGCAAATCATTATTGCCTTGCAACGAAGTTGGATAATTTTTGAAACGTTCGCCTCTAAAATCACTTTCAGTAAATTTATATTGTTGAAGCATGGTACCCATTGCTCCATCTAAAACTAAAATTCGCTCTTGTAAAGCGTTGTAAATGTTCGACATTTTTGATGTTTTTTTATCAATTTGTCATCAGGAAAGTGTGAGATTTCGCTGTTATCTGTCAAGTAAATACCAATTTAAAATTAGTAATTTCTTGTAGAATGTAGCACCTTTTCTTTTTAAAAAAGGAGGTTGCTAAGGTTTCAACGGGTCTAATCCCTCTGCCTTTCGTGATAACTTTTAATAAGTATTAGAACTTACTGCAAAGAAACGTAATATTTTTTTATTTGTAGAATTTATTGGTTTTTAAAAATCAGACTTTATCAAATAAAGTTGAGGATAAATAACGATCACCCCTATCACAAATAATGGCGACAACCACGCCACTGTCTAGTTTTTCAGCAACTTTAAGGGCACAAAAAACATTTCCTCCACTGCTCATTCCTGCAAAAATTCCCTCTTCTACTGCCAATCTTTGAGTCATCGCTTTGGCTTCAGCTTCTGTAACTTCATACACTTCGTCAACCTTGTTTCGGTTAAAAATAGCAGGAATATACTCTTCTCCCCATTTTCTGATTCCAGGAATTTTAGAATCACTATCTGGCTGAACACCAACAATGGTGATGTTTTTATTTTTTTCTTTAAGATAATCAGAAACGCCCATAATGGTTCCTGTAGTTCCCATAGAGGACACAAAATGCGTAACTTCACCATCAGTATCTCTCCAAATTTCAGGACCTGTTGTTTTGTAATGTGCTTTCGAATTGTCAGGATTGTCGAATTGATTTAGTCTGTAATATCCTTTTTTGTATTTTAATTTTAATGCATAATCACGTGAACCCTCAATACCCAATTCTGCTGGAGTTAAAATTACTTTTGCACCATAGGCACGCATGGTTTGCACTCTTTCAATCGTTGAATTTTCAGGCATCACCAACACCATATTTACACCCAAAACTTTCGCCATCAATGCCAATGCAATGCCCGTATTTCCGCTAGTTGCTTCGACTAAAGTATCGCCTTTTTTGATATTTTTTTTATTGATAGCTTCATTAATCATGTTATATGCTGCCCTATCTTTCACACTTCCGCCAGGATTATTTCCTTCTAATTTTAATAACAAAGTAACTCCGTCTTTTTTAAAAATATTTTGAACCTCCACTAAGGGAGTGTTTCCTATAAAATCAATGATGCTTTTTGTCTTCATAATCTTTCTTTTTTAAATATTTTATTTTCGTATTGAACAGTCACAATAGAATTTTCTGGAATAGATTCTCTGATACAAACATTGGCACCAATTACTGAATTTTCTCCAATCACCACATTGCCACCTAAAATAGTGGCGTTTGCATAAATGATGACATTATTTTCAATGGTTGGATGTCTTTTGGTAGAAGCCAAACTTTTTTTTACTTGCAATCCACCCAAAGTAACTCCTTGAAAAATCTGCACATTATTTTTGATGATGGTAGTTTCGCCAATGACAATTCCTGTTGCATGATCAATAAAAAAAGATTCTCCAATTTCTGCGCCTGCGTGAATATCTGTTCCTGTATATCTGTGCGCAAATTCGCTCATCATTCTTGGTAAAACAGGGACGTTTAATTGCAATAATTGATGACTTAAACGATAAACTGCAATGGCATAAAAACCAGGATAAGCCAAATAAATTTCTTCCAAACTTTTTGCTGCTGGATCATTGTTCAACGCAGCAAGCGCATCTAAATCTAATTTTTTTCGGATAATCATAAATGAATTTTTAAATTCATTCCATAAAATTTCACTTTCAGAAATTGCTAGTCTTTCTAAAATTTTTAGAAATTTTTGTTTCGTATTTTCGCCATGAATCAATTGATAATGCTCGTCAAAAACACCATTGATGAGTTCTTTTGTAAAATTTTCTACAGCATCCCTTAAACACATGCTGTAATCTTTTGCGGTATTCATTATGGTAGTTTCTCTCATCTTTTTTTAAGCTTCAGGTGCTAATTCGACTTCCAATCCATCCAATTCTGGGGTCATTTGAATTTGACAACCCAGTCTGCTATTATCTTTTACATAAAATGCTTCTGCCAACATTGCCTCTTCCTCATCAGATTTTGGTGGTAAATCGTGATCAGAAATCACATAACATTGACAAGAGGCACACATTGCCATTCCTCCACAAATCCCAATGGTTCCCTCCTCTGCCAATTCATAAGAACGAGTGACTTCCATTAAATTCATAGCCATGTCTGTGGGAGCAATAACTTCGTGAGTTACCCCATTTCTATCTGTAATTTTTAATTGAATGTCTTGCATTATTTTGTTTCTGATAAGTTGCAAAGTTAGGGAAACCTGACAAAAATTTTGCTAATCAATCGATTTTATTACGGCTTTTGGGGCTTCTTTTCTGGTGCCATCAAATCCGTCAACACCACCAACAGTAGTATATTTCATCACATATTTTTTGTTAGGAAAAATGCGTTGATAGGCACTTTGACACATCAAAGTGGCTTCGTGAAAACCACATAAAATCAACTTTAATTTTCCTGGATACGTGTTCACATCGCCAATCGCATAAATCCCTGGAATATTGGTTTGATAATCCAAGGCATTGTTTACTTTGATGGCATTTTTCTCGATTTCTAAACCCCAATTTGCAATCGGACCTAGTTTTGGCGACAATCCAAATAGTGGAATAAAATGATCTGCATCTAACATAAATTTTCCTTCTGATTCTTTCTCAATAACAACTCCTGTGAGTTTTTCTTTTCCAATAATACCAACAACTTCAGCAGGAGTTATCAAATTTATCTTGCCTAAATTTTTCAATTCTTGCACTTTTTCAACGGAATCCAAAGCGCCTCTGAACTCATTTCTTCTGTGAATCAAAGTAACTTCTGAGGCAATATTTGTCAGGAAAATAGCCCAATCCAAGGCAGAATCTCCACCTCCAGAAATCACCACTTTTTTATTGCGATACAATTCTGGATCTCTGATAATATATTCTACACCATTATCTTCAAAATCAGCAATGTTATCAATCAATGGTTTTCTTGGTTCAAAACTGCCTAATCCACCAGCAATCGCAACTATTTTTGCATGATGTTTGGTGCCTTTATTGGTGGTTACAATAAAGGTTTCATCTGCTTGTTTTTCGATGGTTTCTGCACGTTGGCCCAAGGTAAATCCTGGTTCAAATTGCTTGATTTGTTCCATCAATTTATCCGTCAAATCGCCTGCTAAAATTTCAGGATACGCAGGAATATCATAAATCGGTTTTTTAGGATAAATCTCTGAACATTGGCCTCCAGGTTGTGGCAACGCATCAATCAAATGACAGCGTAATTTGAGCAATCCTGCTTCAAAAACTGTGAATAATCCTGTGGGGCCTGCGCCTATAATTAGAATATCTGTAGTAATCATTTTTTATTTTTCTATTAAACTCTTTGTAAACTCATTCAATTTATCCACTTTTTCTTCAAAATTTCCTTTCAAGGTTTTTCTGTAGTCGTTGATATTTTTTACGAAATCATCAATGTTATCAGGAATTACTTCCTCAAAAAATTGACGCAATCTTTTGGCGGTTGTGGGCGATTTTCCATTGGTAGAAATGGCAATTTTCACGTTTCCTTTGGTGACAATTCCGCCCATATAAAAATCGCAAAAAGGTGGATTGTCAGCCACATTTACCAAAATATTTTTTGCTTTACAATCCTGATACACTTGAATATTTACATCCAAATTATCAGTAGTTGCAATCACCAATTGTTTGTTTTCTAAATAGGATTTCTTATAGGAATCCTGAATCATTTTTAGTTGAAATTTTTCGACCAATTCTTTGGTTTCTTCCCGAAAAAAAGGTGAAACCAACGTCACATTTGCATTTGGACTTGATTTCAATAAAAACGAGCATTTTTCAAGAGCCACAAAACCACCACCAACAATTAAAACTTCGAGTTGGTTTACTTTTAAAAAAATGGGATATAGTTCGTTTTGTTCCATATTTTTATACATTTACTTCAAAAGCAACTTGTTGTTGAATGTTTAAAATCGATTGACGATGTTTCACAACTTCACCAAAAACAATGATAGCTGGATTGCTTAAATTTTGATTTTCAACAACATCTACAATTGTATCTACAATTCCAATCCCAATTTTTTCATCAGCAGTTGTTCCGTTTTGAATGATAGCAACTGGCAATTGATGTTTTCCTTGTGCTTGAAATAATTGGACGATTTGAGGCAACTTGCTCATGCCCATTAACACCACAATAGTAGCATTTGATTTTGCAGCCAATTCAATATCAGAGGACAATTCATGGGTTTTTGTAGTTCCTGTAATCACCCAAAAACTTTCAGAAAATCCACGTTTTGTGAGTGGAATGTGTTGAGTTGCAGGCACCGCTAATGCTGAGGAAATTCCGGGGACAAAAGCCGTTTCTAAACCAAATTTTGCTGCATATTCTAACTCTTCTGCACCACGTCCAAAAATGAAAGGATCTCCTCCTTTTAAACGAACAACATGTCCAAATTTTTGAGCACGAGCTACAATCAATTCGTTAATTTGTTCTTGTTGATACGCATAGCAACCTTTTCTTTTTCCAACAAAAATGAGTTCCGCTTTTGGATTTACATAGTCTAAAATTTCTTCATTTACCAAAGCATCATACAAAACTACATCAGCCGTTTTTAAAACTTTAATAGCTTTTACAGTAATCAAATCTACATCTCCAGGACCCGCTCCAACCACCGTTAAAAGCCCCCTAACCCCCAAAGGGGGAAAAGTATTTTCGTTATAATTGTGAATAGTATTCATTTTTTTCATGTTATTTTTCCTTAAAAAAATAAAATACTTATTGATTTTCTTTTAAAAAGGAAGTTTCTAATTTTCTATATTCTCTTAATTTTTGTAAAAAATAATTGGCATCTTGAATGTATTTTTCAGAAAAAATCGCTGTTGGTTTTTGTTCTTGAATTTGATAAATCAACTTCGAAAAAGTAGTCTCTAAACTGATTTTATCTGACGAAATAAACACCTCATCAAACTGTTGAATGATGTTTGCATGAGAATTTGTACTGATATCTTCTGACAACAACATCGCTTTTGCAGAATTCACCAAAGAACTGTAAGCATGATAAATAGCATTCGAATACACCTCGTTTTGATGCGATTCTTTTGCTTTTTCAATTTTTTCTTCGCTTTCTAAAAACAAGGTTGCAATCAAGTCAATGACTACACCTGCACATTCTCCAATGCCAATTTCTTGAACGTAGGTTTCACTGTTTCCCCAATCAATAAAATCGTCTTGAGTAAGGTTTGTAGCATCTTGTAAATCACTCAGAAAATCATAAAAATACTTTTTCCCTTTTGCTGCATAATAATCAGTAAAATTGATTCCTATCCCATTTTTTTCAAAATCATTTAGAATTCTACGCAAAGCCTCAGGACCTCTTTTACTTGGAATTTTTACTACTTTATCTGCAAAAACCCCTTTTCCATTTCCTAAATTTCCTCCACCCAACAATACTTGCAATGCTGGAGCCACCAATTTTTCTGGCGTTCTTACTGACATTCCTTGAAAACCAATATGCGCCATGTTGTGTTGCCCACAAGCATTCATACAACCGCTGATTTTAATGACCAAATCTTCATTTGCTAAAAGCTGTGGATATTCTGTTTTTATGACATCTTCGAGTTTTTTAGCAATTCCTGTACTGCTTGCAATTCCCAAATTACACGTATCTGTTCCTGGACAAGCTGTGATGTCAACAGCCTTGTTGTAGCCAGGTTCTGCAAAGTTTAATTTTGTCAATTCTGAATAGAAAAATTCTAACAATTCCTCTTTTACAAAAGGAATAATTAGATTTTGACGCAATGAAAATCGGATTTCTGATGCAGCATATTTTTCAACCAAATCAGCCAATTTTCTTGCAGTATCTGTGTAAAAATTTCCTAATAAAACTTTCACTCCAATTGCCACAAAACCTTTTTGTTTCTGAGGAATTACGTTTGTTTTTTTCCAAATTTCAAACTGTTTTTTATCTGAAATTGTTACTTCAGGAATTTGTAAAATCTGAACTGGTTTTGCTATTTCATAATTTTCAACATCGATTTCAACGGATTTGAATTCAATGGCATTTTGTTCAGCAGCCACTAAATCTTTAAAATCTTCCAAACCAATATCATTGATCAAGAATTTTAATCGTGCTTTTACTCTACTTTTTCGTTCTCCATATCTATCAAAAATTCGTAAAACACCTTCCATCATTGGAATCATTTTATCTGAAGGAACAAACTCATACAACACATCTGCATGACGTGGTTGCGAACCTAAACCACCTGCAATCAACACTTTAAATCCACGGACTTCATTTTCGATTTTGGCAATAAAACCCAAATCGTGCATGTAAGAAAGTCCAGAATCTTCATTAGAAGCTGAAAAAGAAACTTTGAATTTTCTTCCCATTTCTTGACAAAACGGATTTCTTAAAAAGAATCGAAAAACAGCTTCAGCATAAGGCGAAACATCAAAAGGTTCATTGATATCAATGCCTGCAGTTTCTGAGGCAGTCACATTTCGAACCGTGTTTCCACAGGCTTCTCGCAACGTAACATCGTCTTTTTCTAATTCAGCCCACAATTCAGGCGTTCTGTTCAAATCGACATAATGAATTTGAATATCTTGACGTGTGGTAATGTGCAATTTTCCAGTAGAATATTCGTCAGAAACTGCTGCAATTCTTCGCAATTGATTGCTTTTTACTTTTCCATAAGGCAATTTTATGCGAATCATTTGAACACCTTGTTGACGCTGACCATACACACCTCTTGCCAATCGCAAACTTCTAAATTTCTCTTCGTCAATTTGTAGATTGTTGTATTGCGCAATTTTATCTGCCAATTCAATGATGTCTTTTTCAACAACTGGATTTTCAATTTCTGTTCTAAAACTTCTCATAAGCCCCACCCAACCTCCCCAGAGGGGAGGAGTCTTTTACGGATTTATTTTAGTGTTAATTTTTATTTATACTATTTTTATCAAACTTGCACTTTTTCTTCACAAGCTATTATCCCTGTGGGGTTGGGGCTTTTATAAATCCAACACCTACAGTATTATTCGTTTTTGGATTTATTAAGATAAAAGCGCCATTGTATTTATGTTTTTTATACGTATCAAAAAAAAGCGGTTTGCTTACTTTTAGTTGAATATCACCAATTTGGTTTAACGTCAATTTTGAAGGATTTTCATTTTCTCCTGAAAAATCGGTTTTCAGTATATTTTTTAAACGCACCACTTTCGCTTGCACGTCATTTACACCATGTTTTAAGTAGTATTTTTGTGAAACTTCAAGCGGCTCTTTGTTGTCCATCCAACAAATAGTTGCTTCCAAATCTTTTGCAATTGTGGGCGCTTCATCAATCTTCACAATCATATCACCTCTGCTTACATTTACATCATCTGTTAATGTGATAGAAACTGAACTTCCTGATGTGGCGCTTTCAAACTCTTCATCAAAAAAATAGATATTTTTGATGGTCGATTTTGTCAAAGAAGGCAACACCAAAACCTCATCACCTACTGAAAAATCACCTCCATAAATTTTGCCTGCATACGCTCTAAAATCATGATATTCAGCAGTTTTTGGTCTGATAACTGTTTGAACTGGAAAACGTGCTCTTGCAAAATCGCTGGTTAATTTGGTATCTATTTTTTCCAAATGTTGCAATAAAGTTTCACCTTTATACCAAGGCATTTGAGTTGATTTTTGAACAACATTGTCACCATGTAAAGCTGCAATTGGAATAAAAGTAATTTGCTCTTTTTGAAAATCGCTTTTGCTCGCCAAATACTCAATTTCATTTTTGATAATTTGAAATTTTTCTTCCGAAAAATTGACCAAATCCATTTTATTGACAGCCACAATTACATTTTTTATTCTCAATAAATTATTGATAAAAAAATGACGATAGGTTTGTTCAACAACGCCATTTCTAGCATCCACCAAAATGATGGAAGCTTGTGCATTTGATGCACCTGTAACCATATTTCGAGTGTATTCAACATGACCTGGAGAATCAGCAATGATGAAACTTTTGGTAGGTGTTGAAAAATAAATATGCGCTACATCAATCGTAATTCCTTGTTCACGCTCAGCAATTAAACCATCAGTTGCCAACGAGAAATCAAGATAATCAAAACCACGTTGTTTGCTTTTGTCTTCAATGGCTTTAATTTTATCAGTCGTTAGCGATTTTGTATCGTATAAAAGACGACCAATTAAGGTGCTTTTTCCATCATCTACACTTCCTGCTGTTGCTATTTTTAGGAGCCCCATCCCAACCTTCCCCAAAAGGAAAGGAGTTGAATTCGTTTGTGTTTTAGTATCAATCATAAAATTTAATTTTCTTGTTAAGAAAATATAACTGTGCTTTTTGTTTTACAATTTTTCCCCCTTTGGGAGAAGAGGGGCTTTTAAAAATACCCCTGTTGTTTGCGTTTTTCCATGGCTGCTTCTGAACGTGAATCGTCAATTCTTGCCCCTCTTTCTGAGATGGAAGCGTCTCTAATTTCTGCCACTACTTTTTCGATTGTTGCTGCATTTGAAATTACAGCTGCAGTACAACTCATATCTCCTACAGTTCTAAAACGAACAATTCTCTCTGTAACTTCTTCATATTCATCTCTATATACAAATTCATCGTTTGCAGACCAAATGAATCCATCTCTTAAAAATGTTTTTCGTTTGTGTGCAAAATAGATGGAAGGAATTTCCAATTGTTCTTTTTCAATATACGACCAAACGTCTAGTTCTGTCCAATTTGAAATGGGAAAAACACGCACATTTTGTCCTAATTCTATTCGTCCATTGAGCATATCAAACAATTCAGGACGTTGATTTTTTTCATCCCATTGCCCAAAATCATCTCTTACCGAAAAAATTCGTTCTTTGGCTCTCGCTTTTTCTTCATCTCTTCTTGCACCTCCAATACAAGCGTCAAAATCATACTCTTCAATGGCATCTAACAATGTTTCTGTTTGCAAGATATTTCTACTTGCATATCTTCCTTTTTCTTCTTTCACTTTTCCAGTATCAATGTTGTCTTGCACATTTCTGACAATCAACTCCAAACCCAATTCTTGAACCAATTTGTCTCTAAATTCAATGGTTTCAGGAAAATTATGTCCTGTATCAATGTGCAATAATGGAAAAGGAATTTTCGCTGGATAAAAAGCTTTTTGCGCCAAACGAACTAACGTAATACTGTCTTTTCCGCCCGAAAAAAGCAACACTGGACGTTCAAACTGTGCTACAACTTCTCTAAAAATATAAATTGCTTCGCTTTCTAAAGCATTTACAGGAACTGTTTTTTTACTCATAATAGATTGTTTATTAGGAATGTAATCCACATTCTCTGTTGCTTTCCACTTTTGTTGGATCAAAATAGACGAACTCATTTGGCAACTGATTTTCGATTAAATAAGCATCTAATTCTTCATCAGACCAATGATAAAAAGGACTGATTTTAAGGATCCCATCTTTGCTTTTTGACACAATTCCAATGCTGTCTCTGAAAGCGGTTTGACCTTTTCGTAAGTTTGTAAACCAAACATCTGGTTGATGTTCTTTCATCGCTCTTGAAAATGGTTCTAATTTTACTTGTTCTGTAAAAAGTGTATGTTTTGGATCGTCAATACTTGGCACTCCCAACACCACATTTCTATGTGCAACTGTTTGTTTTGGAGTGTATAAATGAATATTCAAATTCAATGTTGAAATCAGCAATTCTGCGTGTTTGTAAGTTTGAACGGTGTTATAACCTGTGTCACACCAAATTACTTTAATGTCCTTTTTTACAGAAGTAACTGCGTGCAAAATCGCCACTTCATAAGGTCTGAAATTTGTGGTAATTATTGGATTTTTGGCAAATTCAGTGACCCAAGAAATAATTTCTTCAGGACTTTTATCTCGCAATTCTTTGTTGAATTTTTCTAAATCTAAGTTCATTATTTTCCCCATTTTACGGTATTCCAAACTCTTTCATGAAAAAAATACAATACAATTTTTGTCATAAAATCTACAGATGCTATTGACGCCGCCAATGATAATTTTTGAGTGACAAAAAATGAAACTATCAAGGTGTCAAGTGTTCCTACAAGTCTCCAAGTGAAAGCTTTGACGATGCTTCTCATAGGTCTTTCAGATTTTTTATCCTCTTCAAAACTTCCCCTGGATGCAGATTTATTGAATATCATTTGGTCTAAAATCATAAATACTATTTTTATCCTATCTAATTAGTAGATTTTGCAAACTTACATCATTTGAAAGACATATTAAACTTAAAACTGAAATATTTTATATATTCCCTATCGATTTTATAGAATATAAAATAATACGCAAAAAAATTATCAATTTGATAGCACAAACCATAGTAGTTTAGAAAAACTGTAAAACTTTTGGGAATATATTTTAGAATGTTTTACCTAAGGTAAACTGAATAGGAATGGCAACTCCATCATTTCTGGTAAATATATTTCCGTTGGAATAATGCATAATGCGCAATTCAGCATTGAATTTTCTGTTTTTCCCGAAGAAGACACCAAAACCCATCGTGTCTTGATAGGTAATTTTAGGGCCTGTTTTTGTAAGATCAATATCACTTTTTGAGATAAAAGTAGGACCAATAATTGAATAATTTGTATAAAAATCATAACCAACTCTTCTCAATAAATAGAATCGCAACACAGGAAAAATTGAAAATGCAAAGACATTTTCAGTGTTTATTGGTGACTGAAAATAAGTAATACTCGTGCCCCAATCTAATGAAAAAATTCTTTCAGATCTATAAATAAGCCTTTGATAAGTCACTGAAATAGCATGATTTGCCTTCACTTCGCCAACCCAAAAAATAGGAATTCCAAAACTTTCAAAATTACCAACTTTCAAATTCATACCGAAAAAACGATTCAACCCAAAACCAATGGCGCTTGTCCCATAACTAACTTGCAAAATATTGTTTGGAAAAAAGTATTTATTTGTTGAATATTCACGCGCTGTTTTGTCGTCAACTTGTTTCAAATGATATTCAAATCCCACACTTGCTTGCGAAATGGAAGGCTGATTGTGTTTGGTTGATTTTGGTAAAAAAGTGCCATTTGCAGACAATCGCCATTTATCAGAAAGCCAATATTGAACTCCAAATCCGTATAATAAACTGGCAAAATGTGCATTTTCATAAATCACTTTATCATCAATAGAAAATCCAAATCTGGTGACATTTGCAATTCCTGTTTCTAGGTAAAAAGAAGTTTTTTCACTAAGTTGAAAATCTTTTTTTAAAGATAAAGACCAAGCATTAATCCAAACACTTTGTTGATAACCAATATTGTTTACATTATCATATTTAAACCAAGCTGCCGGTCTGATCGTTCCAAATTGTGCAGAAAAATCCTCTGTAATTTTGTGACCTAACAACAATCTTCCAGAAAACCAATTTCGACTAAAGGTCTCTGTTTCAAAACCATCAATCAAATTATCGTTTGAAAATGGATAGAAAATTCCACCTAAATTGATGCTATAATACGATTTTGATAAAAAATTGGTAAACTTCGTTTTTAGTGGTTTTTCTGTTTGAGAAAAATTTTGGAGAGAGAAACAAATTAGTAAAATGAATAGTGCTTTTTTCATTAATCAAAATTCATTATTTTTCAACTTTTCCAAAGATGTATTTCTGAAAATTTCAAGAGTGCTGTCTCTCACTTGAATCATTAAATTGTGAACTGCACAAGCATTTTCATCAGGACAATCATCGCATTTTTCATAAAAATTCAAACTTACACAAGGCACCATTGCAATGGGACCTTCCAAAACACGCATGACATCTGTCATCAAAATTTCAGAAGGATGTTTTAACAGATAATACCCTCCACCTTTTCCTTTTTTAGAACCTAAAAAACCCGTTTTTCTGAGAGTTAACAGAATACTTTCTAAAAATTTCAAAGAGATATTTTCGCACTTTGAAATCGTGGCAATTTGAACAGGACTTTTGTCATGTTGTTTTGCCAAATAAGTCAGCGCTTTGATTCCGTATTTTGTTTTTTTAGACAGCATGAAACAAAACTACACAAAAAAAGTAATTATTTGGCATTCAAAGCTTGCGCAATGTCCGAAATAATATCTGCCACATTTTCCAAACCAACAGAAACACGCACCAAACCATCTGTAATTCCGACTTCTAATCGGTCTTTTTCTGCTAATTTGCTGTGAGTTGTGGAAGAAGGATGTGTTACAATTGTTCTTGTATCGCCCAAATTTGCTGACAAAGAACACATTTTGATATTGTTCAAAAAAGTTCTTCCAGCTTCAATGCCTCCTTTGATTTCGAAAGCAACAATATTGCCTCCCAAACTCATTTGTTTTTTCGCAATTTCATGTTGTGGATGAGATTTTAAAAATGGATATTTTACCATTTTTACATTCGGATGTTTTTCTAAAAACTCTGCAACTTTCAAAGCATTTTCTGCATGTTTTTCAACTCTGATTGCTAACGTTTCCAAACTTTTTGACAAAACCCACGCATTGAAAGGCGACATTGCAGGCCCTGTATTTCTGGCAAAAATATAGATTTCATGCATCAATTCTTTATTGCCAACTGTAATTCCACCCAAAACTCGTCCTTGACCATCCATCAATTTTGTAGCGGAATGAATTACTAAATCTGCACCAAATGTAATTGGTTGTTGCACATAAGGAGTTGCAAAACAATTGTCTACAATATAAATCAGATTGTGCTTTTTGGCAATTTTTCCAATTCTTTCCAAATCTAAAATATCTACAGCAGGATTTGTAGGCGTTTCAATGTATAGAATTTTGGTGTTTTCCTGAATCAAACTTTCTAGCAAATCCACTTCATCCACCTTAAAATATGTGGTTTTAATATTCCATTTTGGGAGAAATTTGGTAAACATTGCGTGTGTAGAACCAAAAACAGAACTACAAGAAACAATGTGATCGCCTGCTTTTAGCAACGCTGCAAACGACGTAAAAATCGCAGCCATTCCTGTTGCAAAAGCATACCCTGCTTCTGCACCTTCCATGGCAACTACTTTATTGACAAATTCTGTGGTATTTGGATTTGTGAAACGACTGTATAGATTTCGTTCTTTTTCTTCTGCAAACGAAGCACGCATGTCTTCAGCATCATCAAAAACAAAACTCGATGATAAATATAATGGCGTTGAATGCTCTGAGAACTGACTTCTTTCAGTTTGAGTTCTAATGGCTTGTGTTTCGAAATGTTTGCTCATGTTTTGGTTGTTAGTTGTTAGTTGGTGGTTGATCGTTTTTCGTTTTTCGATGTTCGTTATTCGTTGGTTGTTTTGACTAAAAACCATCAAATACAAACCATCAACTATTTTAATTATTATGTTTTGCCAATCTTAAAATATCTCCAAAAACTCCTCTTGCAGTGACTTTTGCGCCTGCTCCAGCACCTTGAATGACAATGGGTTGCGTTCCATACGATTCTGTATAAATTTCAAAAATAGCATCAGAACCTTTTAAAGAACCTAAAGGAGAATTTTGTTCAACTGAAACTAATTTCACTTCCAAAATTCCTTTTTCTTGAGATAAATCTCCACTCAAATCTCCAATATAACGCAATACATGATTGGGTTTTTGGGTATTTTTTAATGTTTGATATTCGTTATTTAATAATTCTAAATTGCTTAAAAAATCAGAAACAGTTCCATTTCTCAAATTTTCAGGAATCAGGTTTTGAACGTTCACTTCATGCAATTCATTTTCTAAATCCAATTCTCTCGCTAAAATTAATAATTTTCTGGCAACATCAACACCACCCAAATCATCTCTTGGGTCTGGCTCCGTAAAACCTTTGGAAATAGCGTCTTGCAATACTGTTGAAAATGGAATTTCTTCCGCAGAAAATGTGTTGAATAAATAACTCAATGTTCCTGAAAATACCCCTCGAATTCTAGTGATGTTTTCTCCTGATTCGTGCAACAAACGAATCGTATCAATCAATGGCAATCCTGCACCAACATTTGTTTCGTATAAATATTGTTTTTTATGTTCTTTTAATTTTGAACGCAATTTTTTGTAAAAATCAAAAGACAAGGTATTCGCAATTTTATTGCACGAAACCAAGTCAAAACCTGCTTCAATTAATGGGATATATTGCGTTACAAAATTAGCGCTTGCTGTATTATCAACTGCAATTAAATTCTCTAAATGATGTGTTTTTGCAAAATTGATAACATCGATTATCGTGGCATTTTCATCACCATCTATTGCTAATTCTTGTTCCCAATTTGCAGAAACACCAGATGTATTCATCAGCATTTTTTTGGAATTTGCGACTGCAAACACATTCAATTGAATTTTTCTTCTTTCTAAAATTTGCGATGCGTTTTCCAACATCTGATTGATTAAAGTGCTACCAACCAACCCTTTTCCGAAAATGGCAATGTTTACTTTTTTAGAAACTCCGAAAACTTGACCGTGAATAACATTGACGGCTTTGTGCAACTGTTCTTTTTTTACAATAATATTCACATTTTTTCCAGTAATCGAATTATTAAATAACAATGGAATGATTTGATTTTTGATCAAAGCATTGTAAGGATGGTGAAATTCGCTCAAATCTTGACCAATAATCGAAATCACAGCCACATTTTTGATGACCGAAATTTGATTGACATCTTGCGAGTAAAAATCACTTTCAAACTCATTTTGTAAGGCTTTTGCAGCTTCTTCAGCTTTGTTTTCTTCAATTACAAAACCAATTCCTCTTTCTGAAGAACCCTGAGAAATGATGCTCACACTGATATTTTTAGCGCTCAATGTTTTAAAAATTCGCGCATCTACCCCCACTTTTCCCAACAAACCTCTTCCTTCAAAATTCAACAAACAAACATTATTGATGGTTGAAATGGATTTGATGCCTTTTGAAGAAGTTTCGGAAGTGATTAATGTTCCTTTATCCTCTTTATTGAACGTATTCAAAATCCGAAGATCGATGTTTTTTTCTAATAACGGAATGATGGTTTTGGCGTGTAAAATGGTGGCACCAAAATTTGCCAATTCATTAGCTTCTGAAAAAGACAATTGCTCTATTTTCTTTGCATCTGCCACAAAATCAGGATTCGCAGTGAAAATTCCGTTAACATGTGTGTAATTTTGCAACTCACAAGCATCCATATAATTAGCTAACAAAGCTGCTGTATAATTACTGCCATTTCTACCTAAAGTAGTGGTTTCATTTTTTTGATTGCTCCCAATAAAACCAGTAAACAAATTGAGCGTTTGGTTATTCTCTTTGAAAAATTTGACCACATTTTCTTTGGAAATTGATTTGATGGGTTGTGCATTTCCAAAGTTTTCATCAGTAATAATCAAGTTTCTAGCATCTGCAATTTTTACTGGAATTCCCTCTTTTTCGAGCAAACTTGCCAATAATTTTACAGACAGCAATTCCCCTTGCGCCAATACTTCATCTTTGATTTTCTCACTATAATCGCCCAACAAAGCAACACCTTCAAAAATAGTTTTGAGTTTGCTAAACTCTTCTGAAAAATCAACTTGTGTATTTGGTTCCAATTGATAGTTTTTCAACTTTTCAAAATCAAACAAGTACTCTTTTTTTGATGCAGCTTTCTCTAAAATTTCTTCCAATTCATTAGTGGTATTTCCTCTTGCAGAAACCACTATCGTAAATTTTTCTTGATTTTTAACTTTATCAAGAATGATTTCCATGGCATGTTGCAGTCCAGTTCCGTTTGCCAACGATTTCCCTCCAAATTTTACAACTTTCATTTTTTTAGCCCTGTAATTTGCATTAAAAATAGGTTCAATAATCTGTTGCAATTGGTCATATTCCATCAAAAAAGCATCATGACCATGCACAGAATGAATTTCATTATAGGTCACGTTTGCTTTAGTCAATGCCAATTTTCTTTGCGTTTCTCTGTTTTCATCTGCCGTAAAAAACAAGTCAGAATCCACTCCAATAATATGAATATTGGCTTCGATTTTGTCTAAAAATTCAATCGGAATTTTTCCATTGTTGGTTACATCAATTGATTTCAGCAACTGATTCATCAATTTGTAAGAAGACAATTGATAGCGTTCTTGCAGTTTTTTTCCATGATGCAACAACCAACTTTCTACGTTAAAAACTGATAATTCTTCATTTTTTGAACGATGGAAACGTTTTTTAAAAGATTTAGGAGTTCTGTAACAAAGCATGGCATGCATACGAGCATCATGCACAGGATTGTTGGAATTGACCAAAAACTGCTCTTGAATTTGACAATTGGCAATCAACCAATCAGTAGATTTCCAATCTGTAGCTACAGGAATAAAATGTTGGGTCAATTGATTGTTCAAAACCATCATTTCCCAGGCAATTCCTCCACCTAATGAACCACCAATCAATGCAAAAAGTTGGGTAATTTTAAGTTCTTTCAAGCCAAATAAAAAAATTCTTGCAATGTCTCTGGCAATAAAACTTTTATACTCATCAATCACAAATCCGTCAAAACCATTGCCTGGAATGTTGAATGACAAGACTGTATATTTTTGAGTGTCAATGGTTTTTTTTTCGCCAATAATTTCAGACCACCAACCATTTTCACCAGCCACATTGCTATTTCCTGTCAATGCATGATTGACCAAAACCACAGGAGCATTTCCCAAAGTCTGTCCAAATAGTTGATAACTCAATTGAATATTTTGAAATTGTGCACCAATTTCTGTGATGAAACTAGGAATTATAATATGTTGTAAATGCTCTTTCAATTATTTATTTTTTATTATTCAAAAAATACCTACAAGGTCTATATCCCGAAATTTCGGGACTTGCAGGATGCAGTTAGTGAATTTTCGCAAATGCTGCTTTTAGATCGGCTTTTAAATCTTCAATATCTTCTATTCCTACAGAAAGTCTGATTAAATCAGTAGTTACTCCTGCACTTAATTGTTGTGCTTCATCCAATTGTTGATGTGTGGTACTTGATGGATGAATAATCAATGATTTTGTATCGCCAATATTTGCCAATAACGAAAACAATTTGGTTTCGTTTGAAATGGTTTTAGCTGCTTCAAATCCGCCTTTTGCGCCAAAAGTAACAATGCCACTTTGCCCATTTGGTAAATATTTATCTGCCAATAACTTATATTTACTGCTTTCCAAACCGGGATAATTTACCCAAGCAACCTCATCTTGTTGTTCCAACCATTTTGCAATTTCCAACGCATTTTTTGAATGTTGTTTGATACGAACGGACAAAGTTTCCAACCCTTGAATAATATTGAACGCATTTGTAGGACTCAATGCGCCACCAAAATCACGCAATCCTTCTAAAATCAATTTAAACGTAAAAGACGCTGCGCCCAATGTTTCATAATATTTTAATCCATGATATCCAGCAGAAGGCTCGGTAAATTCAGGGAATTTTCCATTAGACCAATCAAATGTTCCTGCATCAATAATGGCTCCTCCTAAAGAATTTCCTTGACCACCAATATATTTTGTCAAGGAATGAATCACAATATCAGCCCCATATTTTATCGGGTTTAATAATGCAGGAGATGCCACAGTGTTATCAACCATAAAGGGCACTTTCGCTGCTTTTGCTTCTTTGGAAATTGCTTCCAAATCCAAGACATCTAACTTCGGATTTCCTAAAGATTCTGCGAAGAATACTCGGGTATTTTCCTGAACAGCTTTTCCAAAGTTTTCAGGGTTTTCAGCATCTATAAATGTGGTTGTAATACCCAATCTTGGCAAGGTTACGCTCAATAAATTGTAAGTCCCACCATATAAACTACTTGATGCTACAATGTGATCGCCCGCTTTTAATAAAGTTAGTAATCCTGTTGAAATGGCTGCAGTACCAGAAGCAAAAACCACTGCTGCTATGCCGCCTTCAATTGTTGCCAAACGGTCTTGCAAAATTTGATTGGTAGGATTGTTCAATCTAGTGTAAATAAATCCTAATTCTTTCAATGAAAACAGGTTTGCAGCATGATCTGCATTGTTAAAAACATAGGAGGTTGTTTGATAAATAGGCACTGCTCTTGTCCCTCCATTTTTTGTTACATCATGTCCTGCGTGCAACGCGTTTGTTGCGAATTTTTGTGTACTCATTTTTCTGTTTTTTTGAGTTAATAAATAAATCAATACCACCAATTTGGTTGATGTGCTTACTAGAAAAATGTTATTAAGAATTTTAGAAATCCCTTAGACTAAGAATTTTCTTTTTTGTTATCTATCCATTTTTTAGTTGGGTAGAATTTAGCACCTTTTCCGAAAACGGGAGGTTGCTAAGGCTTCAAAGGGTCTAGTCCCTCCACCTTTCTTGATAACATTTCAATAAAATATTGAACTTTTTGAGTACAAATATTGCAACAGAAAAATGAATTATCCAAACAAAATTTACTTTTTCTACGAAATCAATGTATTTAATATGAAAACCGAACGCTTTTATTTCGATTGATAATTTTTTCAAAAAAAGGTTTTCAATTTCAAAATTAACTTTAAATTTGTATTCGAAACAAAGAGGAAAAATTTGAACTGATTGCAACCTCACTAAAAAATGCTAAAGCAGTATATTTCTACTACTTTCAGCGACTTTGCAATCTATTTTTGTTTCTACTAAAAACTTTAAAAATTTATTTTATGTCATATTTATTTACCTCAGAAAGTGTTTCTGAAGGACACCCAGATAAAGTTGCAGACCAAATTAGTGATGCGCTAATTGATAATTTCTTAGCATTTGATAGCACAAGTAAGGTAGCTTGCGAAACTTTAGTAACCACAGGTCAAGTTATTTTGGCTGGAGAAGTAAAATCTAAAACGTATTTGGATGTGCAACAAATTGCTAGAGAGGTCATCAATAAAATTGGTTACACCAAAAGTGAGTATAAGTTTGAAGGCAATTCTTGTGGAGTTTTATCGGCAATTCACGAACAATCTCCAGATATCAATCAAGGAGTTGAAAGAAAAAATCCCGAAGATCAAGGTGCTGGAGATCAAGGAATGATGTTTGGGTATGCCACTGACGAAACCGATAATTACATGCCATTGGCATTGGAATTATCTCATAGATTATTGAAAGAATTGGCTGAAATCCGCAGAGAAAATTCCGAAATCACCTATTTAAGACCCGACGCAAAAAGTCAAGTTACCATTGAATATTCAGATGATAATGTGCCTCAAAGAATTGATACCATTGTGATTTCTACGCAACATGATGATTTTATAAAACCTGCCACTGAAAGCAAAGAAGACAAAACGATTGCCGATGAAAAGATGTTGAAAATCATTTTTAATGATATGATCCGCGTTTTAATTCCGAGAGTAGTTGCCAAATTACCAAAAAAAATTCAGCAATTATTTACAGACCAAATCGAATATCACATCAATCCAACAGGCGTTTTTGTGATTGGTGGTCCACATGGAGATACAGGTTTGACTGGACGTAAAATTATTGTGGACACTTACGGAGGAAAAGGGGCTCACGGTGGAGGTGCTTTTTCAGGAAAAGACCCAAGCAAGGTAGATCGTTCAGGAGCGTATGCAACCAGACATATTGCGAAAAATATCGTGGCTGCAGGCTTGTGTAAAGAAGTTTTGGTACAAGTTTCCTATGCTATTGGCGTGGCAAAACCTACAAGTATTTATGTGAACACACTTGGCACTTCAAAAATAAAAATGTCTGATGGTGAAATCGGGGAAATTATCGAGAAACTATTTGACATGCGCCCGTATGCTATTGAACAACGTTTGCAACTAAGAAAACCTATTTATTCCGAAACTGCGGCTTATGGTCATATGGGGAGAACATCTGAAAAAAAGATTGTAACGTTTTCAAATCCGATGGGAGAGACTGTTTCACAAGAAGTAGAGACTTTTACATGGGAGAAATTGGATTATGTTGATAAGATCAAGGAAGTGTTTTCGCTTTAAAATTATTATAAGTTATTTCACAGAGTTTCACAAAGTAGTCACAAAGGTTCGCAGAAAGTTTGGTTTTTCTTTGAGTTTTTTGTGACTACTTTCTATTTTTTAGAATACCGTTTTTTTTGATTGGCAATTGAAAATGCTCTTTCAGTCCTCTTTAACATTATTTTAAGACTGCATCTTTATCGGTTTGTGTACTTTCGGCAACAATTCAAATCACACACAAATTATGACAAAAAAGATAGTATTGCAACTGTTCACAGTTGCATTTGTTTTTTCTTTTTCTGCGGAAGCTTTAGCTCAAACCAAAAAAAAGAAAAAAGATGACAAAGAAGCAGTAGTCACTCCTGCTACAAAACCTGAAGCAAAAAAAACAGGGCCTCAACCTTATGGTAAGGTAGTCACGAAAGACATGAAGACAGACAAAGGTTTGTTCAATGTGCATTCAAAAGATGAAACGTATCTATTCGAAATTCATGATACACTTTTTGAAAGAGAGATGTTGATGGTTACTCGTATTGCAAAAACCGCAAGCGAAATTGGTTTTGGTGGAGGAAAAACAAATACGCAAGTGTTGCGTTGGCAACGAAAAGGGCAACAAGTATTACTGAGAGTGGTATCTCATGATGTGGTCGCTGATACCATTTTACCAGTTCATGAAGCTGTAGTAAACTCTAATTTTGAACCTGTTTTATTTGCTTTTCCAATCAAAGCATTCAATAAAGATACCACTGCAGTAGTAATTGATGCTACACCTTTGTTAAAAGAAGATGTAAAACCGTTAGGATTGCCAGAATCTTATAGAAATCAATATAAAATTTCAAGATTAGACAATGCCCGTTCTTATACTGAGCGCGTGAGTAGTTATCCACTAAATGTGGAATTGAGACACGTAAAAACATACGTTGCCTCTGCGCCACCCTCAAACAAAAGTGTGGGTTCAATTTCGTTAGAGATGAGCAATTCAATGATTTTATTACCAAAAGTACCTATGAAACGCCGTTATTTTGACGAACGTGTTGGGTGGTTTGCTCGCGGACAAGTAGATTATGGTTTACAAGACCAAAGAAGTAAAACCGTAAATTATCTTGACAGATGGCGTTTGGAAGTGAAAGACGAAGACATCGAAAAATTCAACAGAGGTGAATTGGTTTTTCCAAAAAAACAAATCGTTTATTACATTGACAGAGCAACTCCAAAAGAATGGGTGCCTTATATAAAACAAGGCATTGAAGATTGGCAAGTAGCTTTTGAAGCAGCAGGTTTCAAAGAAGCGATTATCGCAAAAGATCCTCCAACCAAAGAAGAAGACCCTGATTGGTCGCCCGAAGATGTTCGTTATTCAGTAGTCAGATATTTGGCTTCTCCCATTCCGAATGCCAATGGACCTCACGTAAGTGACCCACGTTCAGGAGAGATTTTAGAATCGGACATCAATTGGTATCATAATGTGATGACCTTGCTACACAACTGGTTTTTTATCCAAACAGGTGCCATCAATAATGATGCACGTGGAAACGCATTCAAGACTGAGATTATGGGACGTTTGATTCGTTTTGTGTCATCACACGAAGTTGGGCACACGCTTGGGTTGCCTCACAACATGGGAAGTTCAGTGGCTTATCCTGTAGATTCATTGCGTTCGGCTTCGTTCACCAAGAAATTTGGAACTGCACCATCCATTATGGATTATGCACGTTTTAATTATATTGCTCAACCTGAAGACAAAGGAGTTGCTTTGATGCCAAACATTGGTATTTATGATAAATATGCTATTTCTTGGGGTTACAGACCTATTTTAGACAAAAATGCCAAAGGCGAAAAAGAAATTTTAGATTCATGGATTCTGAAACATGCTGGAGACCCAATGTATCGTTTTGGACACCAACAAGCAACAGGTGTTGTGGACCCAAGTTCGCAAACTGAAGATTTGGGGGATGATGCTCTGAAAGCATCCATGTATGGAATTAAAAATTTGAAACGTATTTTACCAAAATTAGAGGAATGGACTTCTGAAAAAGGAGAAAATTATGACGAACTGCAAACCATGTATGGTGAATTGTTAGGTCAGTTTAACAAGTATATGGGACATGTAACTGCCAATATTGGTGGTGTTTATGAATACTATAAAACATCAGATCAAGATGGCGCTGTTTATACCCACGTTGACAAAGCAAAACAACAAGAAGCCATGAAATTCTTGACAGACAATTTGTTTAAAACACCTACTTGGATGTTGGACAAAAACATTTTCAGTAAGATTGAGTTTTCTGGCTCTGTAGAAAGAGTAAGAGGCTTGCAAGCTCGCACATTGAATAGTATTTTAGATGCTGGAAGAATGGCACGAATGATTGAAAACGAAACGTTGAATGGTACTACAAAAGCATACACGCTAGTAAGTTTGATGAGTGATGTGAGAACAGGTATTTGGAGTGAGCTATACAATGGTGCAGCAATTGATACCTATAGAAGAAACTTGCAAAGAGCCTATTTGGATCGCATGAACTATTTGTTGAACGAAGTAAAAGATCAACGAGAAATCAACAATGGGTATGCAAAGCAAAGTGGTATTACTGTGAATCAATCCGATGTAAAAGCAGTGGTGAGAGGCGAGTTGAAACGCATTCAACGAGATGCGAAAACTGCTGCTGCAGTGGGCAATACGTTGACCAAATATCATTTACAAGATGTGGTAGATCGTATTGGAATGATTTTAGATCCGAAATAAAGAGTTGCTTTTGGCTATTGGCTTTTAGCGCAGTTAGCTTTTAGCTATTGGCATTGAAAAACCCTGAACGATTTGATTTCGTTCAGGGTTTTTTGTTTATGGGTCATCGAGCATCGAAAATCGGTTGCCGATTTAACTTCTTACAAACTTGCCCAAAGACTCCAATAATTGCGGTTCGTCTTCAAGGGCGATTCTTGCGATGGCAAAAAAGAAACCCATCCATTTTTCGAGGTCTTTGAAGGTTTTTTCTTTTACTTTTGGTTGAATTTTGAGTAATACGAACCTTTTTATGTTCATCCTGACCGCAATAAACGCCCATCATGTTGATAACCAACGCCAAATTATTGATAACTACCACCTCCCGAGCATTTTACACCACCTGAAAGTCATTTTTCACTGCCCTCCAAGCATTTTCCACCCCCGACAACGCAATTTCCACTGCCTCCTATTGGTTTTACACCACCGATATTTTAAGTTACACCACCTCCCAAGCAACTTTAAACGCCTTCTGTGGGTTTTGAGCCATTTAAATTTAAAGGCTTGCCTGGTTTCGATTCTTGAAGTTTATAATGTGGATACCAAAGGACAAAAATATCACTAGAAAGCCAAGAAAATTGTTTTTTCTTATCAAACTAATATTGATTTATTATTCAATTCAAAAAATCATATTGTTCCAATTGTTTCACATAGAAGTATCGTTGAAAACTTTGAAAAAAAAATGACGTTAGTTTCACAAAAAGTGATAACGAGTTCACCTAGAGGCGATGTTACAAGACTTGGTAAAATTGAAAGAACAAGTATTGAAAAAAAATATGAATGGGAAGAAGAAAAATAAATTTGAATGTTTTAAATTAAAATCTTTAAAATCTAACATATTTAATAATGAACTTAGAAAAAATGAAAATTATTTTTAAAAAAGTGTGTTTTTCCTTGCGTGAATCGTTTTTTTTTATGTTAGCTTTGTTGTTATGAAAGGTTACAAACTTCCTAACAATATTTTACGTAAAATCCTCCTAAAAAGATTCTTATATAAAAATTGCGCAGCTTCTTTTTAGTTTATTGACGGTTAACAAGGCGAACTTCTTGTAGGTATTTTTGAGCGTAAAAATCACGTTCTGTAAACTAATTTTAATAATTTTAAAAAAATAATAAATATGAAAAAAATAGTATTAACATCTATACTGAGCTTTTGTTTTTTTCTGTCTTTTGGAAATGAAATAGATATTAAAAAACAGGAAAATGAATTTTTTAATTGTTGGGTAAAAATTACCTATTTAACTGTGAATCCTGAAACATTCGAAACAACCTCATTTGAATGGTATCACTGGGCAGGTTATGCAGGGTCTCAAGAAAGTTGTAACAAACTAGCTAAAGAATTTGCTGATTCAATTAACGCTTACGAGAACTAAAAATTTAAATTTTATTTTAGGATATTTCTTCTTGAAATATCCTAAAATTTTAAAACTAATAATTTATGAGAAAACTATATATTTTGTTTTTTTTATTGCTTTCAAGCACCATAAAATCACAAGATAAAAAGGTTTATGTGGAATATGAAATCACAAATTTATCTACAGGTAAGCCCATTTATGTAAAAGCAAAGTTATTTGTGGATAAAACGAAATCAGTTTATACAATAGATCCTAAAGACACAAAATACAACAAAGAAGAAAAAGCTACATACAATGAAAATGACAATAGTATAACTAAGATTATTTACAAATCGAGTGGTAATATGTTTCTTTTAATTACTGATTTTTTAAAGGATTCTATCGAATTTAACTCAAATTCTAGAGAAACAAAATTCATAGTTCAAGAAAAAAAACATCCATTTAAATGGATTATACATAAAGACACAAAAAAAATTGGAGATTTCAATTGCAAAAAAGCAACAACTTATTTTAGAGGACGAAATTATATTGCTTGGTATAGTCCTGAAATACCTTTAAATAGTGGTCCTTGGAAATTTTCGGGCTTGCCTGGGCTGATTATTGAAGTACAAGATATAGAAAATTTATTTTCGTGGAAGACACAAACTATAATCTACCCATTTAAAGAAAATACCCCGAAAGAAATTCCAAACAAAGAAAGTTACACCAAAATAAAATTGAAGGAATATATAGGTGTTCAAGGAAAAAACTCTACAAATTTTGCCAGCCTTATTCAAACTAAAATGCCAAAAGGATCTGAATTTAGAGACATGAAAATTAAAAGGGAAGGAATTGAACTTATCTATGAATGGGAAGAAGAAAAATAAATTTGAATGTTTTAAATTAAAATCTTTAAAATCTAACATATTTAATAATGAACTTAGAAAAAATGAAAATTATTTTTAAAAAAGTGTGTTTTTCCTTGCGTGAATCGTTTTTTTTTATGTTAGCTTTGTTGTTATGAAAGGTTACAAACTTCCTAACAATATTTTACGTAAAATCCTCCTAAAAAGATTCTTATATAAAAATTGCGCAGCTTCTTTTTAGTTTATTGACGGTTAACAAGGCGAACTTCTTGTAGGTATTTTTGAGCGTAAAAATCACGTTCTGTAAACTAATTTTAATAATTTTAAAAAAAGAAATAAACATGAAAAAAATTGTATTAATCTTTACCCTAAGTTTAGGGTTTATGAGTTTTACTAAAAGTGAAACATCTCAAAATGTTGATAATTCTAAAAAATTACAATTTGATGATGTATGCACAAGAACTTGTTATTATGCAGTAAATAGAGAAACTGGTTCTAGAAGACTATTGGGCTGTACAGATTGGGATTGTGGATCTTTACCTGAAATAACTTTAACTGTTTCTGGCGGAAATTAAATAAGTTGAGATTGTCTTAATTTTCAAAAGACAACCTCTTCATTTTTTAAATTATGAAAAACATTGTACTACTTTTTTTTATGTGTTCATTATCTTGTTTATGTCAAGATAATTGTGGAAATGTACTTTATAAAGTAACTGGAACTTACGATATTATATATTACACTATGAGGTTTTCAAATAAATATTCTTATTATGAAGAAACAAAAATTCAAAAAGAAAGTGAAAAGATTGAGGTTTTGAAAGAAAATGGTAATGTAATAAAAAATGTAACAATCCAAAAACAAAGCTTAAAACCTATGTTTTTTTTTAATGATAGAAAAGAATTATATTTTTTAACTGAATATGTTAGCGGAAAAACAGATATTGTAAAAGAAACTAATATCAAATGGGACTGGAAGATTTTACCAGATGAAAAAAAAATTGGAAATTTTACTGTGCAAAAAGCAACAGCAAAATTCAGGGGTAGTTCATTTACTGGATGGTTTACAAATACAATTCCTCTTCCTTATGGCCCTTGGAAAGCAAAAGGACTTCCTGGAATCATCTTAGAAATTTATGACGATAATAATTTACTTCATATTACAGCCATAAAAGTAAGCTTGACAGGAGAAAATTGTAAAAATCCAATTGATAAGATGATTTTCAAAAATTCAATAGATATTTATACTTTCTTGAAAAAAGAAAAACAAGAAGACGTGGATTTTATAAAAAAACTAAATGCTAAGTTACCAAAAGGCGCTAAAAAATTCAATGTAAATGAAGATTGTGATGACTGCCCTAAGCAATTAAAACTTGAAAATTTTGAGGAAAAGTTTTGAATTAAAAATGCGAATTATGATTGAAAAAAATCATAAAAATAGTTGATGAAGATAATCAAGCTAATCTTTTTATTAGTTGTTTGTCATACAGTTCATTCACAAACAATTATTAATGGCACTGTTAAGAGTGCTATGAATTCAATAGTATCTGCTAGTATCGTTTTAAATGATAGTATTTCCAAAACTATTATAGGTTACACCTATTCAAATGATGATGGAACATACACCCTAACAACTTCCAAAAAAGGAAAATTTTCCATTAGTTTTTCATCATTAGGGTATAAAACCAAAACGATTTCTTTTGAAATTAACAATCAAAAAGATCTAAAAATAGATGCTGTTTTAGAAGAACAAGCCTTTGAAATCAATGAAATTATCATTCAATCAGAAAAAGATATCAAAGTAAAAAAAGACACCATCACTTTTAAAACCAAATTTTTTACCAATGGCACAGAACAAACCGTTGAAGATTTATTAAAAAAAATTCCAGGTTTGAATATCGATGCTAATGGCACCATCAAAGTAGGCAATCAAGAAATAGAAAAATTGATGGTTGATGGTGATGATTTGTTCGAAAGAGGCTATAAAATTCTCTCTAAAAACATGCCTGCATATCCTATTGAAGAAGTAGAAGTGTTAAAACGATATTCCAACAATCGATTGCTAAAAGATATTGAAGAAAGCAATAAAGTGGCACTAAATCTAAAATTAAACGAAAAAGCAAAACGTATCTGGTTTGGCAACACCACAATAGGCAAAGGAAATGACTCCTTTTATGAACTCAAAGGAAACTTGATGAACTTTGGCAAGAAAAATAAATACTATTTTTTGACCAATGTAAACAGCATTGGCTATGATGCCACAGGCGATATTCAAAATTTGATTTCACCCTTCAGAGCTAACGAACCTGGAAGTCTTGGCGATGATCAACAAGTGGCAAGTTTGCTGAGCCTTTCCAATACAAGTGGTCTAAATTTTAAAAGAAGTAGAACCAATTTTAACAACGCTGAAATGGTTTCTTTAAACGCTATTTTTAATCCAACTGAAAAATTAAAAATAAAAACCCTCGGATTTTTCAATTGGGATGAAACTAATTTTTTCAGAAACAGCAGTGAGGTTTTTAATGTTGGAAACACCAATTTTACCAATACCGAAAATTTTGCACTGAGAAATACCAAAAAAATTGGTTTTGGAAAACTAGATGTAACTTACACTATTTCAAAAACTGAAACCATTGAAACCATCACAAAATATAATGATGCAGACTATTTTGCGAATTCAAATTTGCTTTTTAATGGCAATTCAACCATCGAAAATTTGAAAAGCAACAACCTCCTTTTTGATCAAAAAATAAACTACACGAATAAATTTGCAGATTCAAAAGTATTTTTAATAACAGGACGTTTTATCAGTGAAGAAACGCCGCAAAATTATGCCATCAATCAGTTTTTTTATGCAGATTTATTTTCAAATGCAGCCAATGCAAACAATGTAGCGCAACAAAACACCAACAAAATGATTTTTGGCGGCGTAAATGCGCATTTATTAGACAGAAAAAACAATGGAAATTTGCTAGAAGTGCAGTTAGGAAATGAATTTCGAAAAGATATTTTGAATTCCAACTTTAGTTTATTTGAAGATGAGGATCTGATTGAAAATCCTATTGATTATCAAAACAACACTTCCTATTATGTAAGTAACAGTTACCTTAAAACTAAATATCGCTATAAAATCAATGATATTTCACTAAGTGGCACGCTCAATTTTCATCAACTGTACAATCGTTTAGAAATGGAAAACAGCACAAAAGATGGCTCTCCCTTTTTCATCAATCCAAGTGTTGGCTTAGACTGGAAATTGAATGAGAAAAACAAAATCATTTCCTCATATTCACACAACATTAAAAACGCTGGAATTTTGGATGTGTATGAAAATTTTGTGTTGACAGGCTTTAGATCTTTTAATAAAGGTACAGGAGATTTTAATCAATTGAATGCTTCCAATTTTTTGGTCAATTATCAGTTTGGCAATTGGAGTGATCGCTTTTTTGCCAATACATTTTTGATTTATAACAAAAATCACGATTTCTTTTCGTCAAATTCCATCATCACTCAAAACTATGTACAATCAGAAAAAATATTGATCAAAGACAGTGCCTTTTTGAGTATTCAAAGCAATTTTGATTATTATTTTAATGTGATTTCCTCGAACTTAAAAATAGATGTGGGATATTCTAAAAGCAATTTTAAAAATAGCATCAACAATTCTGATTTGAGAGAAATTACCTCCAATTCTAAGCAATATGGATTTGAATTGCGTTCAGGTTTTCAGGGAATTTTCAATTATCATATAGGCACAAAATGGCATACAAATACCATCAAAACTACTATTGAAAATTCATTTACAAACAATACTTCTTTTTTAGATATTTCCTTAATTTTCAATGATGTATTTGATGTGCAACTTCAAACAGAACGTTATTATTTTGGCAATTTAGAAAACAACAATACCTATTATTTTTTAGATTTGGATGCTCGCTATAAAGTGCTAAAAGACAAAGTAACGCTCAATCTTTCTGGAAAAAATTTGTTCAATACACAAACTTTTCGAAATTTTGCTATCAGTGATTTTGGCTCTTCTACAACCGAATATCGATTATTACCAAGGATGATTTTAGTTGGTTTGGAAGTTCGTTTTTAGCTTTTAAACGGCAAAACCTCACTCCTCCCTTTTTTAAAAATCTTGTTACTAGCATGTTTTCCTTTGCGCAATTCTTTTTGAGTTTCATATGGCAAATGAATCATTTCTTGGCATGGTGTTGAGCAGCAATTTTCCATTTTTTCGGAACATTCATCACATTGTATAAACAACAAATGGCAGGCTTCATTGGCGCAATTGGTATGCGTATCTGAAGGTTTTCCACATTGATGGCAATGAGCAATGACATCGTCTGTAATTTTTTCAGCACGTCTGTCATCAAAAACAAAGTTTTTACCTATGAATTTGTTTTCAATTGCCAAGGTATTTACTTGACGCTTATATTCAATAATGCCACCTTCCAATTGAAAAACATTCTTAAATCCTTTGTGTTTGTAATAAGCTGAGGCTTTTTCGCAACGTATGCCTCCTGTGCAATACATCAATAAATTTTTATCTTCTTTGTGGTTTTTTAAATCTTCTTCAATGATGTCTAAAGAATCGCGAAAGGTATCAACATCAGGCGTAATGGCACCTTCAAAATGTCCAATTTCACTTTCGTAATGATTGCGCATGTCCACACAAATCGTATTTGGGTCTTGCAATAATTCGTTAAATTCTGCCGCATTTACGTGTACACCAATGTTGGTGACATCAAAAGTATCATCATTCAAACCATCAGCCACAATTTTATTTCTCACTTTTACTTTGAGCTTTAAAAATGACTTATTGTCTTGCTCAATGGCAACATTCAAACGGATATCTTTCAAAAAAGAAATGCTATCCAATTGCTTTTTCAAAGCGTGCATATTTTCTGACGAAACAGACAATTGTGCATTAATGCCTTCATAAGACACATAAATTCTGCCCAAAACATCCAAGGCATTCCACTCTAAAAACAATTTATCTCTAAGAATTTGTGGGTTTTTTATCTGATGATATTGATAAAAAGAAATGGTAATTCGGTCTTTGCCAGCGGCATCAATTAAGGCAGCGCGTTCTTGTGCGCTTAACTTGTTGTACAGTTGCATGCTATACGTTTTTAAGTTTTACGTTTCAACTGAATGATGTTCAGTTTCTAATTTTATGGAATGCAAAGTTAGCTTTTTTTTGTAAAAGTTGAATTTTAAACACCAAAAATTTTATTGCACCAATTTTAAACTTTCGGTGATTTATCAAACATTTTACCATTTAAATGATTCATTTTTTTGGATATTTGCATTAAAATTTATTAAAAGAATTCAAATGAAAATAGCGGTAGTTGGCGCAACTGGAATGGTTGGCACAGTCATGTTAAAAGTTTTAGAAGAACGTAATTTACCAATCACAGAATTGATTCCTGTGGCATCAGAAAAATCAGTAGGAAAAACATTGACTTTCAAAGGGAAAGAATATAGCGTTGTTACGCTTGAAGAAGCTGTTGCTATGAAACCTGAAATCGCACTTTTTTCTGCTGGTGGAGAAACCTCATTATTGTGGGCGCCAAAATTTGCTGAAGTGGGTACAAAAGTCATTGACAATTCATCTGCTTGGAGAATGGATGTTGATAAAAAATTGGTCGTGCCAGAAATCAATGGTGATGTGTTGACCAAAGACGATTATATCATTGCAAATCCGAATTGTTCTACCATTCAATTGGTAATGGTTTTAGCGCCTTTACATCTAAAATATACCATGAAACGTGTGGTAATTTCCACGTATCAATCTGTTTCTGGTACTGGTGTAAAAGCCGTACAACAATTGGCAAATGAAGAAGCTGGAATTGAAGGAGAAATGGCATATCCTTATAAAATAGGAAGAAATGCGTTGCCACATTGTGATGTTTTTTTAGAAAATGGCTACACCAAAGAGGAAATGAAATTGGTAAAAGAGCCTAAAAAGATTTTGCGTGACGATTCTTTTTCAGTAACTGCAACTGCTGTTCGAATTCCCACTTCTGGAGGACATTCAGAAGCGGTAAATGTGCAATTTGAAAATGATTTTGATTTGACTGAAGTGCGTCGTATTTTGAACGAAACTCCAGGTGTAATTGTGCAAGATGACTTGGCAAACCATATTTATCCGATGCCAATCACTGCCCATGATAAAGACGAAGTTTTTGTAGGTAGAATTCGCAGAGATGAATCTCAAGAAAAAACCTTAAATTTGTGGATTGTTGCTGATAACTTGCGCAAAGGAGCTGCAACCAACACCATTCAAATAGCTGAATATTTAATTGCAAATCATTTAGTATAAAATAGTTAAGATTTCTTATGGCAACATTTTATAAAACAACCATCAAAGATATAAAACACGAAACCGCAAATGCGGTTTCTGTGTTGTTTGAGATTCCTGAAGCGTTAAAAAAAACCTTCCAATTTATTGCAGGCCAATACGTTACTTTGCAATCTGAAATCCATGGTGCAACCATCAGAAGAGCGTATTCTATTTGCTCAACGCCACATAGTGGAGAAATCAGAGTCGCAATCAAAACCGTTGAAAATGGCGTTTTTTCATCCTATGCAACCAAAGAATTAAAAGCAAGTGATGTTATTGAAATCGCAGCACCTGAAGGTCGTTTCTTATTAAAACCTCAACCTAAAAAAAACTATATTGGTTTTGCAGCTGGTAGCGGAATCACACCCATAATGTCAATGCTGAAAACTGTTTTGGAGACCGAACCAAGTGCAACTTTTACTTTAATTTACGGTAACAAAACAGTTGCTGACACTATTTTTTTTAATGAATTATTAGCTTTAAATGTGAAATATAAAAATTTTCATTTAGAACTTATTTGTAGCAGAGAACGTCAAGAAATTGCATTATTTGGCAGAATTGATAGATCATTTACCAACTTTTTTATCAAAAATAAATACAAAGACATCACTTTTGATACAGCCTTTTTATGCGGTCCGGAAGAGATGATTCATACCGTTTCTAATACGTTAGTTGAAAATGGTTTTTCATCGGAAAATATTTATTTTGAATTATTTACAGCATCTATTGATGAAGAAGCAACTACTAAACTCAAAGAGGGAACCACGGAAATTACGATACTTTTGGATGATGAAGAAACTACTTTTACAATGTCTCAAACAGATACAATCTTGGCTGCTGCATTGCGAAATCATATTGATGCTCCTTATTCATGTCAAGGCGGTGTTTGCAGTTCGTGTTTGGGAAAAATAACTGAAGGAAAAGCGATAATGACTAAAAATTCTATTTTGACGGATAGCGAAGTTGCTGATGGTCTTATCCTTACTTGTCAAGCACATCCAACTACTTCAAAAATAACAATTAATTTTGATGATGTATAAAAATCCGTATTTTTGTAAACTATGGATTTTTATAACGTCAAAAACGCACTACTAATAGGATTTTTCATGGCTTTCATGATAGGTCCAGTTTTTTTTATGCTGATTAAAACCAGTATTCTAAAAGGCGCAAGAGCAGCCATTGCTTTTGATTTAGGCGTAATCTTAGGTGATATTACTTTTATTCTTTTGGCATATTATGGCAGTAGATCACTTTTGGAAAAAATTAAAGACGACTCAAGATTGTTTTTTATTGGTGGTTTGGTGTTAATTATTTATGGATTGATTACTTATTTTGACAAGGAAAACAAAAAACAAGCACTCGAAACCAGCAAATTGGTAGCTGTTTCAATCAAAAACAATTACCTAAAACTATTTGTAAAAGGCTTTTTCTTAAACTTTATCAATATTGGGGTACTCACTTTTTGGTTGGGCGCAGTTTTGGTAATTGGCCCTTCGCTTGACATGAACAGAATTGCTATTTTTTCTTACTTCGGATTTATTATTTTGGGCTATTTCTTCACAGATTTAGTAAAAATATTTTTAGCCAAGAAGCTCAAAGACAAAATGACGCCTGCATTGGTGTTTCGCATCAAAAGAATCATGGGAATTATTTTGATTGTTTGTGGTGTTTTTTTGATGCTGAAAGGGTTTATACCCAATGAACAATTCAATCATTTTATAAATTGATGTGAATTTGATTTGAGAACCTAACAAATAATAAGGCTCTTTTTTTTAAATTTTTTGGACTAATTTTTTTCACAATTAAAAAAATAAGTTTCAAGTTTATTATAATAAATCAAAATTATATTATTTTTTTAATAAAGGCTTTTATTGAAAAAAAAGAAGAAAAACTTATTCTAAGAACTTTTAAGTTTCTAAGTTTGGCGTTGATAACAAACAGTTTTATGCGCTTTCAACTGAAAGAATTCATTGCAAAAATAAGAAAGCCTTTCCAACAGGGTTTGCAAACAAAGGAGGTTATAAATGCAGTTATTGTAAGTTTGCTTTTTACAGTCATTCCGATCATTGGACTGACTACTATCACTTTGACTTTTATCTCTTTAAAAAAAAGACTCAATTTTCCAATCATGATAGTAATCAGTTATTTAGCGGCTCCGTTACAATTTATTTTGTTTTTGCCTTTTATTTATTTGGGAGAGCAAATTTTCAATGTAGAACACAGTTTATTAAATCTGAAATCAATTAAAATGGGCTTTTCAACATCTTTTTGGGCAACAATGAAAAGCATTTCCTTAGAGATTTTTTATGGTTTAACTGCATGGTTTTTGATTGCAATTCCCATAAGTATTTTGGCAATTTTCATCAATGAAAAAATATCAAAAGTGATTCAAAATCAAAAGAAATAGCGTCAAAGATTTTGCGCTAAACAATTATTGATTTTACTCAGGAATTTGCTGACTCAAACAATGTAAAGTACCAAAACCCCAAATCAAATCGATGGCGCTAATGCCAATAATTTCTCTGTCTGGAAAACAGTCTGCAATAATGTTTAGCGCATTTCTGTCATTGGCATCATTAAAAGTTGGAACTAAAACAATTTTATTGATTATCAGAAAGTTAGCATAACTCGCAGGAATTATCAAACCATCAAATTCAACTTTTTTAGGCATTGGCAAAGTAACAATAGTGGGTTTTTTTCCGTCTTCTAAAACAGCTTTTTGAAGTCTCTCTAAATTGTCTTGCAAAGCTGCATAATTAGGACTTTTTGTGTCTGTTTCAACAACAGTGATAATCGTTTTTTCGTTGACAAATCTGCACAAATCATCAATATGACCATGTGTATCATCACCAATAATGCCATCACCTAACCAAATTACATTCGTAATTCCTAAAAATTCTTTAAAAATAGCTTCGTAATCTTCTTTTGTAAAATTTGGATTTCGAATTTGAATTGTAGGATGCAACAAACATTCTTCAGAAGTCAACAAAGTTCCTTTTCCATTCACATCAATGGCACCACCTTCAAGTATTACAGGTTTTCCTTTATACTTTGCTTGAGTTAGTGGAATATTCAAATGATTTGCCACTTTTGATGGCACAAATTTATCTAATTGATAATTTTTATATTTTGCCCAACCATTAAAATTAAAGTTGATTGCCTCTCTTTTTGACCCATTTTGAACAATAATTGGACCTGAATCACGCATCCAACTTCTGTTGGTTTTATGGATGATAAAAGAAATTTTGTCCATTGAAACATGTGCCATCATCAACATTTCAGACACTTTTTCTTGCAATTTTTTATCAGCAACTATCAAAAATACTTTTTCAAATTCCGAAATCTTTTTGATAAATTCAATAAAAGCCCATTGAATGGCACCATATTTTCCTGGCCAATCATTGCCATTGTGAGGAAAACAAAGCAATATGCCTTCTTGATTTTCCCATTCTGCTGGAAATCTTCTCATCAATCTATGGCTCTTTTTGTGATGTCACCAAAAGCATCTATTCTTCTATCTCTAAAGAAAGGCCAATTTTGGCGCACATTTTCTTGTAAATCCAAATCCACTTCAGCCATCAAAATTTCTTCTTTGTCAGGAGATGCTTGCGCAAGAATTTCTCCTTGAGGTCCTGCAATAAATGAAGCACCCCAAAATTCGATTCCATCAGTTTCAGGCAAATATTTTTCCAACCCAATTCGGTTTGCAGCAGCTACATAAACGCCATTTGCCACAGCATGACCTTTCATCACATTCATCCAAGCACCATATTGATTTTCACCATATTGTGCTTTTTCTTTAGGATGCCAACCAATTGCAGTTGGATAAAACAATACTTCTGCGCCTTTCAAGGCTGTAAGTCTTGCAGCTTCAGGATACCATTGATCCCAGCAAATTAATACGCCAATTTTTCCTTTATTCGTTTGATTTGACTTGAAACCCAAATCTCCAGGAGTGAAATAAAATTTTTCATAAAAATGAGGATCATCAGGAATGTGCATTTTGCGATACAAACCAGCTTCTGAGCCATCAGTATCAATAATATAAGCGCTATTATGATAAATTCCTGCCATTCTTTTTTCGAAAAAAGGCACAATAATTACGACTCCTAATTCTTTTGATAATTCACTAAACGCATGAAATGAAGTGCTATACAAAGGTTCAGCATAGGCAAAATTATCTGTATTTTCACTTTGACAAAAATAGTGACTGCTATACAATTCAGGCAAAGAAATCACTTCTGCGCCTTTTGCTGCTGCATCTTTTACCCATTGCAAACACTTTTTGAGGTTATTCTCTGGAGTGTTGTTGAGGTTCAACTGAATAACCGCTATTTTGTAGGTGTTGTTCTTCATGTGTTGGAATTAGAGTTGCAAAAATAAGGATTTCTATGAAATGCGATTGAGGTTTAAAGTTTAAAATTCAATTTGATTTTTTTTTGAAATGTTTTTCTCGGCTTTGAACCGTTTTAGGAATTTTCTTCAAAAATGGGTAATTCAAAATTTGGAATGTTGCCTCAAAAATCGATGAATGTTTGAAAAATCATTTTCTTGATAATCAGAAAGATAACTTTCAGTTACTACGTAAATATACGTAGTCTTCTACGTAAAATTACGTAGTGCGAAAATTACGTATATTTACGTATTGCATACATTAAAAAAAGCTGTTTAGATTTACATTTATTGAAATTCACAAAGATTTCAAAGATAAAATAAATCAAAAAATTGTTTTTTAAAGGGCTAAACATCCAAAATCGGGAAATGTGAAAGTTGAAACCGAAATTAAAGAAAATTAAACCGAGTCACGAAAATCGAAAGAGTAGAAATTGTTATTAATTAAGGAAGAGTATTAAAATTTGAAAAGATTTTTTCAAAAAAAATTGAAATTATGATTATTTTAAAAATATTAAGAAACCCAAAACTTGCTGTTTTTGCTGGTATTTTTATGATGCTTTTTTCTTGTTCTCAATATGAAATTGGTAATAGAACTTTTGATTATGCTATATATAATGCTTTTAAAAAAGGAGAAGTTGAAATTTTCAGACTTGACTTCAAAAAAAAATCACTAGAGTTAAGTAGTGAACAGCTTTTAAAAGATGTAAACGATTATTATGGAACTGACTTAAAAATACCAATCGAATTAATAGATTTACTATCAAATAAAAACAAAAGCAAAAGTCAGGAAACAATAATTGAAGCAGCATTGAAAGAAGGTTGGCTAAAACAATCTGATATTGATTTGGCAGATAAACTTTTTGAAGATATAGGTAATAAAGGTTTTGATATAGCAATTGATGACTGCAAAAATGAAATTCTTTCAATGAATTATACTGAAGAAGAATTTTCAAAAAAGAATATTTTTGTAAATACAATGGAGATTTTAAATGACGACCAGCCTTTTTTATTTGAAAATAGTACTTTTAAAAATAAAGATACTTGGAGCTGTTTATGGGCTATTATTGTGTTTATACTTGCTTTTGTTAGTGTATTAGCTTGCGTTACTTGGATTCTTTGTGGCTTTGCTCTGTATGGTCTTGCATTGGCTACAAATGATTTAGTTGATGAATGTAATTAGTTTAACATATTTAACATAAAAAGATGATAAAATTATCTAAAGTAGTAGTCTTTTTTTTAATGATATTTATGACAATTTCACTAGTCTTTTCGTTAAGAAATGTAAATTGGGATAACATAGATAAAAATATTTTTGAAGAATTTTCACAACCTTCCATGTACTTATCTCTCGCAATTTTTTACACATTATATTATATTAGAATAATTAAGAATGAAAAAAATTAAAAATAACATTTTATAATCATTCAGAAAAAGTAGCAGAAAAGTACAAAATTCAAAATTTGTACTTTTTTGCTATATTTATTGATAAATTGAAAGTAAAATTACTTTTATTATTCTACTTTTCATGAACTAGATTGTTAAAAATATTATTTAAAAATGAAATAGAATACTGATTTTTCATTACAAGCTTATTTTTTTAAAATATAAATGAAATTTTTCAAAATCCAAACAAGAAGAAACTTAAAATTGTAAACAAAATTAATATTACAGGACCTATAATTCCTATAAACAAACCTCCAGGTAAAAACTCCTTTTGACCCACAATTCCCAAACTAAAAGCTACTGCATTTGGAGGTGTTGACACAGGAAGTAATAATGCGCAAGATGCTGTTAATCCAATAATTACAGGAAGAAAAGCCACATTTGCACCAGGAATTAAACTCACTAACGAAATACCTACAGGAACCAAAATTGTAGTAGCTGCAGTATTACTCATAAAATTTGACAATAAGACAGATACATATCCAAAAAGAACAATTAAGATGTAATAGTTCAAATCAAAATTTTGAATACTTTGCACAAAATATTCAGCAATTCCTTGTTCTTTGATTGCCAATCCAAGAGATAAACCACCTGCTACTAACATTAATGTATCCCAAGGCAATCTTCTAACATCCTCAGAATCAACAATTCCAAGCATGGTTAACAATACAATTGGCACACCAGAAACTACAGCTACAGGAATTCCTGTCCATTGAGAAGTAAGCCACAATGTTAAAGTTGCTATTAAAACTAATAAAACAATATTTTTTTTGATTTTATCTTCACTAGTTGGTTTTTCGATCTCGGCACTTAAAAAATCTAGTGAAATGTGTTGTGTTTTTAGTTGATATCGGCGTTCTAATAATTTGAAAAATAAAAAAACCAGTAAAAAAGCCGCAGGAACTCCAATAATCATCCATTCAATAAATGAAATTTGAACGCCAACTCCTTCAAGCGCACCTACAGCAATTGCGTTGGGTGCAGAGCCAATAATAGTGCCCATTCCACCCAAAGAAGCTGCAGCTGGAACACCAACAATCAATGATTTTATCAATGAAGAATCTTTCCCTAAAGTAATAATTAAAGGAGCTATAGAAGCTAAAATCATAGAAGTTGTTGCGGTATTGCTCATCAACATGGATAATACTGCAGTAACCAACATAATTCCTAGCAAAATATTTTTAGAATCGTTTCCTAATTTTGGCAAAATAAATTTTAGCAAAGATTCATCTAGCTTGGTTTTTCGCATGCTTTCTGCAAGAAAAAATCCTCCTAAAAAAAGCCAAATTACACCATCAGACCATGTTTGTACATATTGAGTAACATCAATATCTGGATTTCTTCCCATAGAAAAAACTAAAAATCCGATAATCAAAATACCTACTGCAAAAGGCGGAATTGCCTCTGTAATCCACAATCCAATTGCCACGAAAAGTAAAAACATGGTGTAATCTTGCGTAGATGTAAAACCTTCATCTCTTAAAACATACACCAGAAAAAAGGAAATTAATAAAGTCGTTAAAAAGAAAATAATTTTCGTTTGTCTTTCAATTTTTTTTGTGAATTTTGAAAGTGAAAAGGTTCTAGAATCTGACATGATTAATAATTATTTTGAATATTATTTTTTTGACTTTCTAAAGTCGAAATTATGAAAAACCATTAACATAGCAGTATTCGCCATGATTTTATTTCCTCTAACTGGCGGATTTTTAATCATGTTGATATAGCCTACTTGTATTTTTAAATCTTTAATTTGATACCCAATACCTACTGTAAATCGATTTTGATTCAATCGAAAACCATTCGAGATGATTTCTCCAGCATCAAACAAAATTTCATTAAATGTATATGCATACCAAGAAGAATTTTTTTCTGTGTTTTTTGAAATTGGATAGGAAGCCATCAAAAAATATCGAAAACGCCAATTAAATTCGTAATCGTCTAATAAAACATCGTTTTCAACGCGTTGTTTAAAACGAGCATCATAACGTAAACGATTGGTAATTTGGAATTTATTCAAAGAAAAACTTGCTGTTGTTTGTCCCCAAGGACGAAATTCATTTTTGGTAGGAGTAAGGTCGTTTCTACTATACAACCACAAACGAGCGAAACCTAAAGTAGTAGTTCCAGTAACTTTTTCATTGTACTTAAAGTGATAAGTAGCTCCCGTTCTGAGAATTAGAAAACTTTCAGGAACAAAATGCGCATCATTCCAAATAGAAAATCGATCACTAATTCTTGCATTTGTGAGATAGCCAACCCAAACTTGATTTTCATAAATAAAATCCTCTTGAGAAAATGATTTTAAACTATAAAATCCGATGGATAAAATGAGTAGTATTTTTGTAATTCGATTCATTTTTTATGATTTGATTACGGTTACAAAAATAATGAGCATTGTTACAATGAAATACTGACAAATGTCATAAAAACCTTTTAAAATATTGAAAAATACGCAAACGTTGTCATTAATAAAAAAAATATTCAAAGAAAAAATATGATTTTTTTATTCAGGAATGTCTCTTAAAAGTTCTTCGAGTTCTTTATTTGTCAATGAGTTTTTGTCTGTCTTATAATAAATTGAAAGCAAATAAACAATGCTTTCAGAAACTACAATATTTGTAATAATTCTGCACCACCAGATTTTCCTTTCTTTTTTGATTTAATTTGAAGTCGAATTTTAAAACAATTTTTTCCAATTGATGTACCCTGCTGAGGATTTAATTCAAGACTTTGAATAAATTCTTGGAAATCATTTTTTAAGGAAGGGTATTTTTTTAATAATTTTTTTAAGGCTGATTTGAATTTTGGAACAGCTATAATGCTATAAATCATCTATTAATTCTTTAGCAGAAATTCCTTTCATTTTTCCTTGACGTATTAATTTTAGTTCACCAACAGCTTCTCTCAAATCGCTTATCAAGGCTGCTTTTTCTTCAGTTATTGGTGTCATTTTTATGAATTGTAAACTATTAAGTAATTCTAAAACAAATGGAACTTTACTTTCCTTGATATCTATTAAAACTTTCATAAGTATTGGTGGAATTGTTAATAAACTGATTTATAATATAAAATCTGAAATAAATTTTGAAACAAATATAGTCAAACTACTTTATAAATTTAAGATTTTCATTCTTACCTATGAATTGATATTTCCAAAATATTTTTTACGCAACCAAAATGAAACACGTACTAATAAAATCAATGCAGGAACTTCAACCAAAGGACCTATAACTCCTGCAAAAGCTTGTCCTGAATTGAGTCCGAAAACTGCAATAGCCACTGCTATTGCCAATTCAAAATTGTTTCCAGCTGCTGTGAAAGCAACTGCAGCAGTTTTATCGTACGAACTTCCCATGGCTTTTGTGACAAAAAATCCGATAAAAAACATCAATCCAAAATAAATCAACAACGGAATTGCAATAATCACAACATCTAAAGGAATTTTAACAATTAATTCTCCTTTCAAGGAAAACATCACTACAATTGTGAACAACAACGCAATCAAAGTTATGGGTGAAATTGTTGGAATAAACTTTTTTGAATACCATTCTTCTCCTTTGGCTTTTACCAAAAAAAAGCGACTCAAAATTCCCATTAAAAAAGGAATTCCTAAATATATTGCCACACTTTCTGCAATTGTTGCGATTGAAATATCTACAATTGCGCCTTCAAAACCAAAATAAGGAGGTAAAATTGTGATGAAAATCCAAGCATAAAAACTGTATGCAAACACCTGAAAAATGCTATTCAAAGCGACTAAACCTGCTCCATATTCGCTGCTTCCTTCTGCTAAATCATTCCAAACCAACACCATTGCAATGCATCTTGCCAAACCAATTAAAATCAAACCAACCATATATTCTGGATAGTCTCGCAAAAAAGTGATTGCTAAGAAAAACATCAAAACTGGACCAACAATCCAATTGAGAATCAGTGAAATAGACAGTATTTTTGTGTTTTTGAAAACTTTGGGTAACAAGGCATAATTTACTTTTGCCAATGGTGGATACATCATTAAAATCAAACCAATTGCAATTGGAATATTCGTAGTTCCACTGCTAAATGAATTGATGAAATCAGGAAAAGTTGGGATAAAATACCCCAAACTCACGCCAATTAACATGGCAACAAAAATCCATAAAGTAAGATTTCTGTCAAGGAAAGATAGTTTTTTCATGTTGGTTGTTAGTTGTTGGTTGTTTGAATTTGGTAATTCCTAATTAATTATTTCACATTCGAAAAAACAAACAACATTTCTGTAGCAATTTGCACACTTCTTTCATGGTATTTTTCAGCTTGTTGAGGAGTGTTGTCAAATGCTTTTGGATCTAAAAAAGTAATCGGAATTCGTTTTTCTGCACCAACTACGAATGGACAAGCTTCGTTAGCTGAATCACACGTCATGATTGCAGCAAACTGACTTTTTGGATTGAAATCGTCGTCTAATTTTTTTGAAAACCCAATAATTGGATGTTCATTTTCAGCATATTTTATGGCATACACAGGGTTTTTTCCTTCAGAAAGTGTTTGAATCTGAAATCCCGAATTTTCCAAGGTTTTTACTGCCATTGGAAACATGGCTGTTGCTTCTGTTCCTCCTGAATAACAAATAACGTTTTTAATTCCAAGAGAATACGCAATGGTTTGCGCCCAAACTTGTGACAAATGACTTCTTCGAGAATTGTGTGTGCAAATAAAATTGATAGCCACAGTTTCTTGATGTGAAACTTTTGATTGCACAAAATCAATCAATGTTTGAAGCGTTTTTTTACGTTCTTCAGAAATGGTTGAAATATCCAACGAATTTATAAATGCTGCTATTTCAGGAAATAAAGTTGATTTTTTCATATGATATTTTATTTTTTTGATTGTTTAACAACAGCCGCTTTTTGGAGTGCAGCAAGATTGAGCGCTCATTTCTGATATACGAACTTTTGGTTTTTCGTAAGGAATTCCGCAAGCATCTTTGGCCAAGCAATCTGTTTGCTTGGTGGTTAATAAAAATTGATTTCCGTCAAAATCCAACCCAAATTTTTGAATGGTTGTTCCTTGATATTCGACTTCAATTTCGTTGTCATCAATTGCCAAGGTTTTTTCTGAAAGCTCAATAATTTTCAATAATTTTTCTGGATGCAATCTGTGATCATAGTCGTTTGCATTCCATAATTGAAAGTTTACAACAGTTTCTTTTCTGACAGTTCCACCACAATCAATAAAACGTTTGGTGATTTCGCCCACTTCAGTGACGTGAAAATGACTAGGAACCAAAGAATTGTTTGGCAACTGAAAACTGATGGTTTTAACCTCTTTTAAAATAGCTTTTACTTGTGAGATTTTCATATTTATTTGTTTATTGCGATAATGCGATTAATAATAGTAAATTTTTTTAACAACAATCTTGTTTTGAAATATCTTGATTTAAAAAATCAAGCATAATTGATTTCATTTTTATCCAATTTTCTTTGTGAATACAATAGCAAACACTCGTTCCTTCAATAGTTCCTTGAATCAAACCGAGGTTTTTTAGTTCTTTCAAATGCTGAGAAATGGTGGGTTGTGCCAAGCCAATTTCGTTGACCAAATCTCCACAAACGCAAGCGTCAATGGCAAACAAACGTTGCAAAATAGCCACTCTTGCAGGATGTCCCAATACTTTTGCAAATAAGGCAATTTTGTTTTGCTCGTCTGAAAAGATTTCAGTTTTGGTTATTCCCATGATATTGATTTATTGATTGCAATATTACGATTAATAAATCGCTTTTCAAAAAAGAATTTGAAATAAAATCACTTTTTCATTCGATAACTCTCAATAACGACTGTAAATAATATCAAAAAACCACCAATAAAAGTGTTCAAAGTCGGGATTTCATTCAAAAAGAAAATTGCCATGATAATTCCAAAAATCGGTTGTAAACTGCTGATGATACTTGTAGTGGATGCTGAGAAAAACTTGAGTGAATGCAACATCATACTGTGACCAACTGCAGTTGTTAAAAAAGCCAATAAAAGTAGGTAAGGCCATTGGGTTTTCAATCCTGATACATCCATAAAAAATAAGGTTGGAAGTAGCAAAATACTAACAATAATTACTTGATAAAACATCAATACAGTTCCATCATAATTGGCTGCATGTTTTTTTAAAATTAAGATTCTAAAAGCGTAACAAAATGCTGAAAAAACACCGAATAAAATGCCTTTAACCTGGGTACTTTCTATATCAAATTTTGGTGTTAAAATGTATAATCCAACCAAAATTAATATTCCAAAAAACACATGAATGCCTTGAAATTTCACTTTCAAAATCAGGGGTTCTAAAAGGGCAATAATCACAGGAAACGTATATAAAGACAACATTCCTAAACCTACATTTGATAGTTTCAAGGCATAAAAATACGTGACCCAATGCAATGCCATAAAAACCCCGCCAATAAAAAAAGGTAAGTATTCTTTTTGTTGTTGAACTCGCAAATCTGTTTTTTTAAATCGAAGAAAAACATACAAAAAAATAGCAGCTAAAAAGGAGCGAAACCAAATGATAATTTCTGTTGGCAAAGCAATGTATCTTCCCAAAACACCAGAAGTACTCACTAAAAATACGGCAACTAATAACCAAAATAGATTTTTTAGATTATTGTTTTGCATAATTTATATAATAATATGATGTTTTTAAAATTTAGGTTCAAATTTATTTAAAAACCATTAGGTTGTTATTAATATTTTTATTATAATTGTGAAAATTTTTATAAATTAATTTAAAAAAATAGTTATGAAGAATTTAAAAAAAATAGTATTTATCATTTTTTGTTTAATTTTTGTTAGTTGTAGTGTCGAAAATAATAATTTGGATACTTTGAATGGAAATCAAGTTCAATTGCCTAATGTAATAAAGATTTTAGAAAGTAAACAATACAATAGTAAAGGTAATTTTGATTTTTATTTTACAGCAGAAAGTGATTTTGTTGGAGGTTCAGGTGGATGTTATACCGTTAATGTTAGAGTATACATACACGATATTTCTAATGGGATGAAAACTTTAATAGTAAATGAAAATGTAAAAGTAGGAGATTGTCCAAAAGAAAAAAGTAATACAAAATCGTTAAATAGTGAATGTGAAAGTTTTTCACTAAAAAATGGCGATAGTTTTTTCAGTAATGGCACACAATCACCATACTGCATGAGTCAATTAATAAAATATGATATAATTTATAATAATTATATTGAATCGATGAGTAAATTTAGAGATAAAAACTAAAAATAGTTTAATATAAAATAGATAATCTAATTTTAGAAGGTGTGAATTAAAATTTAATTCACACCTTTTTAAATTTATTTATTGTTTCTAGCGCTTTTTTAACACTGTCGATTTTGATAAATGTAATCAACAAACGCAAGCCGTTATTGGTTTCTTTTTCTTTCATCACACAATCTTTAGCATGTTGTTGTACAAATTTTAAAAAATCTGAAAATACAGGAGTTTGATAAAAATTACTTTGTTGATCAGCTACAAAATAACCAACCATTCTTTTTTGTTTTAAGATGATTTTTTCCAAACCTAGTTTTTTTGCCAACCATTTAATGCGCACAGAATCCAATAAATCATCCACTTCTGAAGGAAGTTCTCCAAATCTGTCAATCAATTGTTTTTCAAAATCTTGCAGTTCAATTTCGGTTTTTAATTCGCCTAATTTGTTATATAGACTCAGCCTTTCTGTCACAGAATTTACATATTCATCAGGAAATAAAATTTCGAAATCTGTATCAATTTGAACGTCTTTTACAAATTCTTTTGGCGTATTTTCATCTTCAGGATACAAGTCTTTAAACTCGTTTTCTTTCAATTCTTCAATGGCTTCTTGCAATATTTTTTGATAGGTATCAAAGCCAATATCATTGATAAATCCGCTTTGTTCTCCACCCAATAAATCGCCTGCACCACGAATTTCCAAATCTTTCATGGCAATGTTAATGCCACTTCCCAAATCAGAAAAAACCTCTAAAGCTGTGATTCTTTTTCGGGCATCATCTGTCATCATGTGATAAGGAGGAGTTATAAAATAGCAAAACGCTTTTTTGTTTGATCTTCCAACTCTACCTCGCATTTGATGCAAATCAGACAAGCCAAAATTGTTGGCATTATTGATGAAAATCGTATTTGCATTGGGCACATCCAAACCACTTTCAATAATCGTTGTTGCAACCAACACATCAAATTCGCCACTCATAAATGACAACATCAGATTTTCTAGTTTTTTGCCTTCCATTTGTCCATGACCAATGCCAATTTTTGCTGATGGCAGCAATCGTTGCAATAATCCAGCAACTTCCTGAATATTTTCGATTCGATTATGAATAAAAAATACTTGACCACCTCTTGAAATTTCATAAGAAATGGCATCTCTAATCGTTTCTTCGGAAAAACGAATTACGTGACTTTCTATGGGATGTCTATTTGGTGGTGGCGTTTTGATGACAGATAAATCTCTGGCAGCCATCAAACTAAATTGCAACGTTCTTGGAATTGGAGTGGCAGTAAGTGTTAAAGTATCTACATTTTCTTTGAGCGTTTTCAGTTTGTCTTTGACAGCTACACCAAATTTTTGCTCTTCATCAATAATCAACAATCCCAAATCTTTGAATTTCAATTTTTGATTGGTCAATTGATGCGTTCCAATAATAATGTCAACTGCTCCCGAATTTACGCCTTCAATGGCCTCATTTTTTTCTTTGGAAGTTCTAAATCTGTTGAGGTAATCAATTTTTATTGGAAAATCTTTCAATCGTTCAGAAAAAGTTTGAAAATGTTGAAAAGCCAAAATAGTTGTAGGAACCAAAATTGCGACTTGTTTTCCGTTATCAACTGCTTTAAAAGCGGCTCTTACAGCCACTTCAGTTTTTCCAAAACCTACGTCACCACAAACCAATCTGTCCATTGGTTGTTCTTTTTCCATGTCATTTTTCACTTCTTGTGTTGCCGAAAATTGATCAGGAGTATCTTCATATAAAAAACTACTTTCCAATTCGAGTTGCATGTGTGTATCTGGTCCAAAAGCATATCCTTTTTGCAGTTTTCTTTTGGCATATAACTGAATCAAATTGAACGCAATATGTTTTACACGAGCTTTGGTTTTCTGAGTAATTTTTTTCCAAGCGCCTGAACCTAATTTATAAATTTTTGGTGGTTTTCCGTCTTTTCCGTTGAATTTTGAAATTTTATGAAGGGAGTGAATACTCACATATAAAATATCTCTGTCTCCATAAACCAACTTAATAGCTTCTTGTTTTTTCCCATTGACATCAATTTTTTGCAATCCGCCAAATTTCCCAATTCCATGGTCCATGTGCGTTACATAATCACCAATTTCTAGTTTGTTCAACTCTTGCAGGGTGATGGCTTGCTTTTTGGCATAACCATTTTTCAATCTGAATTTGTGATAACGTTCAAAAATTTGATGGTCTGTGTAGCAAACTATTTTTTGATTGATGTCAATAAAACCCTGATATAAAGGAAAAACGATGGTTTCATAATGCACTTTTTCGGTAGCATCTTCAAAAATATCATGAAAACGTTTTGCTTGTTGTTCGTTGGCGCAAAAAATGTAATTCGTAAATCCAGCTTTGTGATGTTCCTCTAAATCAGCAATTAACAAGTGAAATTGCTTATTAAATGAAGGTTGAGGTTTGGTGTTAAAATTAATTTTAATGTCACTCTGAATTTGTTTCAAAGTTTCATTCGTATTTGATCCAAAATTCACCAAAGTAAAATCAGATAATTGTTGTTTGATGAAATTCCCATCACAAAATAATTCTGAAGGTTTTGCATGTTTTATTTCTTTAGATAATTTCAAAAAAGCCTCTGCTGCTTTTGCATAAAAATTATCCAAACTTCTAGATAGAAGTTGCACATTTCCAACGAAAATTTGTGTTTTTGGAGAAATATAGGTCAAAAAACTTTCCCTATTTTCTTGTAACGTTTTGTTTTCAACATTGGGCATAATCGCCACTTTTTTCAATTTTTCTGTTGAAAGTTGCGTTTCCACATCAAAACTTCTGATACTATCAATTTCGTTTCCGAAAAATTCAATTCTATATGGTTCATCATTCGAAAATGAAAACACATCAATAATACCACCTCTTACCGAAAAGTCTCCAGGTTCAGTAACAAAATCAACGCGTTTAAACTTATATTCAAACAACACTTCATTCACAAAATCGAGTGATAAAGATTCGCCAACTGCTATTTTTAATGTGTTTTTTTCCAACTCTTTTTTTGTAACTACTTTTTCAAACAAAGCAGTTGGATATGTGACAATAATGGCAGGTTTTTTTTGAGAATTGATTCTGTTTAACACCTCAGAACGCAACAAAACATTGGCATTGTCAGTTTCTTCGATAGCATAAGGTCTTTTGTATGATCCTGGAAAAAATAACACATTTTTGTCACCTAAAAGTTGTTCTAAATCATTCAAATAATAAGCAGCTTCTTCTTTATCATCAAAGATTAATAGAAAAGGATGGTGCGATTTCTTAAATGCTTCAGCAATCACAAATGACAATGAAGACCCAGCCAAATTCGATATTTGAAAATGGTTTTTCTCTTGTTGAAGGGCTGTAACTACCTGCGAAATTGAGGTAGATTTTTGATATTGATGAACAATATGCTGTAAGCTCAACTTAAATAATTTTTCGCAAATATAGCCAACTTAATTCATAAAATTGTTTAGTCTGTATTTACTTTTAATTTAAAAATTCAATACATTTGTATAAGATTCAATTTTATTTTTAAAATAAATCCCCCATAATAGGATCTGGTTGAAAAGAATACTTTTTCTATTTGGTTTTTATATTTGCACAATTATCTCGGAATTTATTGATGAACCCTAATAATAATTTTCTATATTTTCTAGTTATCCTTTGCGAATTGTATTTAATTTAAAAATGTGATCTAAATCAATTTAAAGTTTAATTTTGACAAAAAAAATTTTGTTATGACAAAATACAGATTATTTTATTTACTTCCTTTTCTTTTAGTTTCATTCAGTAATCTTGTTGCACAAGATAGTTTTAGAAGTTGGTCAATTGGGTTAAATTCGTCTTCAATACTTTATTCAAAAAAAGATGGGTCAGCTGTTGGTGGAAGGTATATTGCAATTATCCCAGGAGTCAGTCTAAGCAAATATATTGGCAATAAAATGACGGTTTCTTTTGGGCTTTCAAAATCAATTAGAGATTCCCAAAAGTATGTGACAGGTGACGCAAATTTAAATTATGAGCTTTTAAATCCAGATTATAAACTAAGAATTTATGTTTTGGGAGGTATGAGCATCGTGAACCTTTTGGAAACGGGAATAACTTTAAATTTAGGTGGTGGTGGTACCCTTTGGATTACAGATAGATTTGGTTTAAACGGCCAATTGATGTACAAATTAAATGCTTCAGGTGGAGATTTTCAAAGATCTCACATTTTTGGAACTGCTGGGATTGTTTATAGTTTACATCTGGGAGGTTCAAATTCAAGAATTTGGGAAAGAAATCACTAAGATTTATAAAATTTTGTTTATAATTGCTTTCAAATGGGTGCTTTTTATAAATCCCTGAATTTGCAATTCAATTTTCAATTCTTTATTTAGAATGACGGTTGTTGGATATATTATTTGCTTATTTTTTAGAGCTAAAACAGTTGCTAATTCTTGGATTTTAACAGAATTTTTTTAATAAGATTTTCCAAAAAAGTAATTTCTTTTTCACTTTCCGCAAGCCAATATTATCTGAAGAAATTCCTAATTTCGTATTTTTAAAATACACATTTGCAAATGGCATTTTCTCTTCAGAGGATTCTGAAATAAAACCACTAATTAATTGACAAAAACCACTTTTTGAAATCAATAAAACAAGTATTAAAAAAAGCTTTTTTAAAATTAATATTTTTACAAATATAAATAAATATTTAGATTAGTCTAAAAAATGATTTTTATCAATCAAAATATATATATTTGTATTTTAAAAAAACATGTTTAGTCAATCAGAAGAAAATTATTTAAAAGCAATTTTTCATCTTACAACTGCCGAAAAAAATGGGATTTCAACCAATGCAATTGCAGAAAAGTTAGCCACAAAACCTTCTTCAGTTACAGACATGATTCGCAAACTTTCGGATAAAAAAGTGGTGAGTTACAAAAAATATTATGGAGTAGCATTAACCAATTCTGGAAGAAAAATCGCCGCATATATTGTTCGAAAACATCGTTTGTGGGAAGTTTTTTTAGTTGACAAACTTGATTTTTCATGGGATGAAGTGCATGATGTTGCTGAACAATTAGAACATATTCAATCGCCAAAATTGATTCAACAATTGGATCAGTTTTTAGGATATCCAACTCAAGACCCTCATGGAGATCCTATTCCAGATAAAGATGGAAATTTGAAAACTATTGAAAAATGTTTATTATCAACTTTAGCAAAAAATGATTCAGGAATTTTTGTTGGCGTTGATGATTCTTCTTCTGATTTTTTACAATTTTTGGATAGAAGAAGAATTACACTCGGAAAACAAATCAAAGTTATAGAAAAAGAAGATTTTGATGAATCAATGTTGATAGAAATTAACTCCCAAAAAATGACCATTTCAAAAAAAATAGCGAATAATTTATACATACAAAAATCATGAATATGTTTGATGAAATAGTGGCATTTGCCAGAGAAAATCCGATTTGGGCAGCATTTTATGCTACTATTTTTACTTGGGGTTTAACAGCTGCAGGTGCCGCTTTGGTTTTCTTTTTTAAAAAATTAAATAGAGCCGTTTTAGATGGAATGTTAGGATTTACTGGCGGAGTAATGGTTGCTGCAAGTTTTTGGAGCTTGCTAGCACCAGCCATTGAAAACAGTCCGGGAGAGGGTTTTGTGAGAGTTTTTCCATCCGCTTTTGGTTTTTTATTGGGCGCTCTAATCCTTTTTGGGATGGACAAATTACTACCTCATTTACACATCAATTTTAAAGAAAGTGAGGCAGAAGGTGTAAAAACAAATTGGCATAAGACAATTTTGCTAGTAATGGCAATAACTCTCCACAATATTCCTGAAGGTTTGGCTGTTGGTGTACTATTTGGAGCAGCTTCCGTTTTAGTTGGTACCGAACAAACAGAAATGATAATTGCTGCAATTTCACTGGCCATTGGTATTGGAATTCAAAATTTTCCTGAAGGATTTGCTGTTGCAATGCCACTCAGAAGACAAGGAATGAGCAGAGGAAAAAGTTTTTGGTACGGTCAATTATCTGCTATTGTTGAGCCAGTTGCCGGAGTTTTAGGGGCTTTAGCAGTGTCATTTTTCACGCCTATTTTACCTTATGCATTGGCTTTTGCTGCAGGAGCAATGATTTTTGTGGTGGTTGAAGAAGTGATTCCTGAAACGCAAAGAGACAAATATACAGATGTCGCCACACTTGGTTTTATTGGTGGATTTATTGTGATGATGTCTTTGGATGTTGGTTTAGGGTAAAAAAGTTCAATGTTTAGAATTTAAAATTTCGAGCTAAATTCATTGATACATTTTTACATCGTTAAATTGTTGTATTAAATATCTTTTCAGTAAATTCGTACAACTACTTTAACCAAAATTTTGCAAGAATCTTCAACCTTTCAAGTGTATAATGCTTCAGCTGGAAGTGGAAAAACCTTTAAGCTTGTCAAAGAATATCTGAAAATTTTATTGAATTCTTCAGATATTTTTGCCTTCCAAAAAGTGTTGGCAATCACATTTACCAACAAAGCCGCTGGCGAAATGAAAGAACGTGTTTTGTCGAGTTTAAAGGCTTTTTCCGAAGGAAAAGACAATGAGTTATTAAAAATTATTTTGAAAGAAATTGCAGTTGATAAAACCATTATTCAAATACGAAGCAAGAAAATTTTAGAAACAATTTTACAAAATTATTCCGCTTTTTCAATCACAACTATTGATAGTTTTACCCATAAAATCATCAAAAATTTTGCGTATGATTTGGGATTAACTCTCAATTTTGAAGTGGAAATGGACACAGATTCATTACTTCATGAAGCTGTTGATGTATTGATTTCAAAAATTGGAACAGATAAAAAACTGACCGAAATTTTGATTGATTATTCTCTTGATAAAACAGATGAAGATTCTTCATGGGACATCACAAAAGAGCTAAATGAATTTTCATCAATTCTCTTGAAAGAGGAAGATGCTAAACATTTTAAAAATCTTGAAAGCAAAACGTTAGATGATTTTTATGAATTAAAAAACAAGTTGACTGTTAAAAATAAGCACATTGAAAAACAATTCAATAAATTGGCTGATGAGGTACTTTTATTGATTCAAAATAATAATTTGACTGATGATGATTTTAGCTATTCAGATTATCCAAATCATTTTAAGAAACTAAAAAATTCAAATTTTGACACGCTCAATTTTGAAGGACGTTTGCATAAAAATATCGAAAGTCAAAAAAATCTTTATGGAGGAAAAGCATCATCAACAGCAAAAAATACTTTGGATGAATTGAAAGAAATATTTTCTGAATATTATTTTCTTTCTAAAGAATTGGCTAATCGATTTTTGGCTGATTATAAAGTTCATAAACTTGCACTAAAAAGTATCATTCCTTTAGCAGTTCTGAACAACATCAATCAAGAGTTGGAAACCATCAAAATTGAAAATAATATTCGTTTAAATGCGGAGTTCAATCAGCTAATTTCTGACAAAATCAAAGACCAACCAGCGCCGTTTATTTACGAACGAATTGGTCAGCGTTTTCAAAATTATTTTATTGATGAAATGCAAGACACATCAATTTTACAATGGCAAAATTTGATTCCTTTAATAGAAAATGCATTGTCGCAAGAACAGGGAAGTTTATTGTTGGTTGGTGATGGAAAACAAGCAATTTATAGATGGAGAGGAGGAAAAGCATCACAATTTATCAATTTAGGAAGTGAACATTTTCAGCCATTTCAAGTGAAAAAATCACTTCACAGTTTAGAAACGAACTATCGAAGTTATGACGAAATCGTTCATTTTAATAATTCTTTTTTCACATTTTTAGGAGATTTTTTGGCAAATGAGTCTTATAAGAACTTGTTTCTAGAAGGAAATAGTCAACAAGAAAATAAGAAAAAAGGCGGATTTGTAAGTATTTCTTTTATGGAAAAAGAGCAAGTTGAGGATGAATTTGAAAATGAAAATCAAACTGAATCTAAAAAATCTAACTATCCAAAATATGTTTTTAAGAAAATTAATGAATTAAAAGAGCAATTTTCTTTGAATGAAATTTGTGTATTGACACGCACAAAAAAAGACGGAATTGAGATTGCGAATTTTTTACAAGAAAAAAACATTCCTATTATTTCATCAGAAACGTTATTGATAAAAAACAATGAAAAAGTGGCATTTATTGTTAATCTTTTGAAAATGATTCAAAATCCCGAAGATGAAGAAACGCGTTTTGAATTTTTATATTTTTTACACCAACATTTATCAATAAAAATAAGTAAACACGAATTTTTTGACAGCTTTATAAAATCATCTAATAATCATATATTCAGACGTTTAAAAGAATTCAATATTACTTTTGACGAAATTACATTCCAGCAATTTTCTTTCTATGAAAAAATAGAGGAAATCATTCGTAGTTTTCATCTTACAAACTCTTCAGATGCCTATATTCAATACTTTTTGGATGTTATTTTAGAGCAACAAAACAAAGGAAATGATAGTGCTGGTTTTTTAGAATTTTGGGAAATCAAAAAAGAATCTTTGAGTATTGTTGCCCCAGAAAGTTCAAATGCAGTGCAAATAATGACCATCCACAAATCAAAAGGATTGGAATTCCTTGTGGTGCTTTTTCCTTGTGATGTAGATATTTATAAACAAATAAAACCTAAAGTTTGGCTCGATAATTTGCCAGAAATGTATCAGCCTTTTTCAGAATTATTAGTGGATTATAAAAATGACTTTCAATTTATAAATAGCACATCATTAGCTATTTACAATCATCAAAGAGAAGAATTAGAGTTGGATAATTTTAATCTTTTATATGTAGCTTTGACAAGAGCAGTTGAGCAATTACACATTATTACAGGAAATAAATTACCAAAACACGAAAAAGAAAAGCCAACAGTTTTTTCTAGTTTTTTTGTTGATTTTTTGAAACGACAAAATCATTGGAAAGAAGGTGTTTTAGATTATAGTTTTGGACAAAAACTTAGAGCTAGCCATCAAAAAAAAGAAATGGTAACTTCAGTAATTCATCAAAAATTTATTTCAATTCCTTGGAAAGAACAAAACTTAGTATTGCTGGCAAGTGCTTCAAAATTGTGGGATACAGCTCAAGGAAAAGCCATTGAATTTGGAAATTTAATTCATGAAATGTTGTCAAAGATTATTAGTTTTAAAGAGGTAGAAAAAGTTTTGAATTCTTATTTAAAAGAAGGTTATGTATCTGAAATTGAAAAAGAAACCATCAGAAAAACAATCGATTCAATAGTATTTCATCCAAGTTTGCATCAATATTTTTCTGAAGATGTCATTGTTTTTAATGAAAGAGAAATAGTTAATTCTGAAAAACAAATCATCATTCCTGACAGATTGGTTTTTAAAAATAATTATGAGGTTGTAATTATTGACTATAAGACAGGAAATCAAATTCCTGAACATCAACAACAACTCTCAAAATATGAAAATGTTTTAAAAACTATGAATCTAAGAGTTCAAGAAAAATTACTTATTTATATAGGTCAAAAAATTGAAGTTGTGAAAGTTGATGAAAGAGTTTGAAACTTTGTAACTTTGTATCATTAAAAGCAATAAATTATGTTTGGAAAAATAAAAGAAACACTTCAAGACGAAATCCAACAATTAAAAGACAATGGATTGTTTAAATCCGAACGCATCATAACCTCTCCGCAAGATGCTGTTATCAAAATTTCAACAGGTGAAGAGGTAATTAATTTTTGTGCCAATAATTATTTAGGATTGTCAAATCATCCAGATGTGATTCAAGCTGCAAAAAATGCTTTAGATTCTCACGGATTTGGCATGTCGTCAGTACGTTTTATTTGCGGAACTCAGGATATTCATAAGCAATTAGAAAAAAAAATTGCCGATTTTTATAAGACAGAAGATACCATTTTATACGCAGCAGCTTTTGACGCAAATGGTGGAGTTTTCGAACCATTATTCACACAAGATGATGCCATTATTTCAGATAGTTTAAATCATGCTTCAATCATTGACGGAGTTCGATTGTGCAAAGCAGTACGTTATCGTTATGAAAATAACAATATGAATTCATTAGAAGAACAGTTAATTGAAGCAAATAAGAAGAATCATCGTTTTAAAATTATTGTCACAGATGGTGTTTTTTCAATGGATGGAATTGTTGCAAAATTGGATGAAATTTGTGATTTGGCTGATAATTATGATGCTTTGGTGATGGTTGATGAATGTCATGCAGCAGGAATTATCGGAAAAACAGGTAGAGGAACTGTGGAACTGAAAAATGTAATGGGCAGAGTTGACATTGTTACGGGCACTTTAGGAAAAGCGTTGGGTGGTGCAATGGGGGGATACACCACAGGAAAAAAAGAGATTATTGAAATTTTAAGACAAAAATCAAGACCTTATTTATTTTCAAACTCGCTAGCACCAGCCATTGTAGGCGCTTCACTAAAAGTGTTTGATTTGATTTCTGATGATACAACATTTAGAGACAAGCTAGCCTGGAACACGAACTATTTTAGAACTGAAATGGAAAGAGCAGGTTTTGATCTGGTTGGAGCAGATGCAGCAATTGTTCCCGTAATGTTATATGATGCAAAATTATCACAAACAATGGCAAATAAATTATTGAAAGAAGGAATTTATGTAATAGGATTCTTTTTTCCAGTTGTTCCTAAAGAAAAAGCACGAATTCGAGTACAATTGTCCGCGGCACATGACAAAATTCATCTAGATAAAGCAATAAACGCCTTTAAAAAAATAGGTAAAACACTGAATGTTATATAGATTTTAAAAAAAAACTTGCAATTTCTTTAAGATTTCGTAGATTTGTCTTTGTGGATAAGTTTTAACAACTTACTTTTGCAAGTAATAAAAACGAACTTTAATTTAAAAAATTTGATAATGAAACGATTAAAATTAGCCGTACTAGCTTTGTTTACTTTAGTAACAATTAGCAGCGCAAATGCACAAGATGAAAACAATCCATGGGCGATTGGTTTTGGTGTAAATATAGTAGATTTTTACGATGGAACCAATTTTACTGACCAAATGAAAGATTTATTAGGTAGCTCAGACTGGAATTTTTTACCATCTATTTCAAGAATTACAGCTGAAAAATATTTAGAAAAAGGTTTCTCTTTGCAATTTGCAGGATCATTAAATAAAATAACTCATGTTAAATTTGAAAATGATTCAGACTTTCTTTACTACAATTTAGGATTGAATGTGAAGTATGATTTAAACAATCTTATAGGAGAAACATCATGGTTTGATCCTTTTGTTTATTTAGGTGGTACTTATGTCTCTGCTGATTCTAACAATGAAGGAATGCTGAATGTAGGTTTGGGTTTCAACTCTTGGTTTAACGAAAATATAGGATTGAGTTTCCAAACAGGAACTCTAAAAGGTTTTTCTGATAACGTACAAGATCATTATCAATCTTCTTTAGGTATTGTTATTAAATTTGGAGGAAAAGATACTGACGGGGATGGTATTTATGATAAAAATGATGCTTGCCCAGAGGTTGCTGGTTTAAAAGAATTTAATGGTTGTCCAGATTCTGATGGAGATGGTATTAAAGATTCTGATGATGCTTGTCCAAATGTTGCTGGTTTAGCTTCAATGAACGGTTGTCCAGATACAGATGGAGATGGTATTGCTGATAAAGACGATATGTGTCCTAACGAAAAAGGTACTAAAGCTAATAACGGATGTCCAGATACTGATGGAGATGGAGTTGTTGATAAAAATGACAAATGCCCTTCTGTAGCAGGTCCTGCTGCAAATGGTGGTTGCCCATGGCCAGATACAGATGGAGATGGCGTTCTTGACAAAGATGATAAATGTCCTAAAGAAGTTGGTCCTGCATCAAATAATGGTTGTCCAGATGAAGTTATCTCTAAAGATGCTGAAGATTCAGTTGGAGAATTTGCAAAACAAATTTTATTTAACTCAGGTAGATCTGAATTCAAACCAGGTGTAACAGAAAAATTAGATGGTATTGTTGAGGTAATGAACAAATATTCAAAAGCCAATTTTGTAATTGAAGGTCACACTGATAGTGATGGTTCTGCCGCACTAAACTCAAAACTTTCAAAACAAAGAGCTATGGCTGTTAGAGATTATTTAGTAAGAAAAGGTATTGCAACTACACGTTTAGATGCTCAAGGTTTTGGCGAAGGTCAACCAATCGCTTCAAATAAAACTGCAGAAGGAAAAGCTCAAAACAGAAGGGTAATTGTAAAAGTTACAAACAAATAGTATTTAGTATTATATTTTTTATAACCTCATCAAGTTACATTGGTGAGGTTTTTTTGTAGAACTAAATTTAAAAATATTCTTTAAAATTAAACACAAAACAATTACCTTTGCAAACTAAAATTAAATAAGATACAATCTTTATACTAAACATTAACTTAATTAGATATAACATGTCTGCAACAATTGGTAAAGTTTCTCAAATTATTGGTCCAGTAATTGACGTTCAATTTGATACAGCACAAAATGAACTTCCTAAAATTTATGATTCATTAGAAATAAAAAAAGCGGATGGCTCTATTTTGGTTCTTGAAGTTCAACAACACATTGGAGAAGATATTGTAAGAACTATTTCAATGGATGCTACTGATGGTTTGAGCAGAGGTGTTGAAGTGATAGCCACTGGAAGCCCAATTCAAATGCCAATTGGAAACGATATTTATGGTCGTTTATTTAACGTTACTGGAGATGCAATTGACGGTCTTGGTAACTTAAAGAAAGAGGGTGAAAATGGATTGCCTATTCATAGATCTGCACCAAGATTTGAGGATTTATCTGTTTCTACAGAAGTTTTATTCACAGGTATTAAGGTTATAGATTTAATTGAGCCTTATGCAAAAGGAGGAAAAATTGGTTTATTTGGTGGAGCTGGTGTTGGAAAAACAGTATTAATTCAAGAATTGATTAACAATATTGCAAAAGGTCATGGAGGTTTGTCGGTTTTTGCAGGTGTTGGAGAAAGAACTCGTGAAGGAAATGATTTATTGCGTGAAATGCTTGAATCTGGTATTATAAAATATGGAGACGCTTTCATGCATTCTATGGAAGAAGGAGGATGGGATTTATCAAAAGTTGATAAAGCTGGAATGAGAGAATCAAAAGCAACTTTCGTTTTTGGTCAAATGAACGAACCTCCAGGAGCGCGTGCTAGAGTTGCATTATCAGGATTGACAATTGCTGAATATTTTAGAGATGGAGCAGGAGAATCTCAAGGAAAAGACGTTCTTTTCTTTGTTGATAATATTTTTAGATTTACACAAGCTGGTTCTGAAGTTTCTGCTTTACTAGGTCGTATGCCATCAGCAGTAGGTTATCAACCAACTTTGGCAACTGAAATGGGTGCAATGCAAGAGCGTATTACATCAACAAAAAAAGGGTCAATTACCTCTGTTCAAGCGGTATATGTTCCTGCAGATGATTTAACAGATCCTGCTCCAGCAACAACTTTTGCGCACTTAGACGCTACAACCGTATTGTCTCGTAAAATTGCTGAATTAGGTATTTATCCTGCAGTAGATCCTTTGGATTCTACTTCAAGAATTTTATCAGCTGATATTTTAGGTGATGATCATTATAATTGCGCACAAAGAGTAAAAGAAATTTTACAACGATATAAAGAATTACAAGATATCATCGCTATTTTAGGGATGGAAGAATTGTCTGAAGATGATAAATTGGTGGTAAGTAGAGCAAGACGTGTGCAACGTTTCTTATCTCAACCTTTTCATGTAGCTGAGCAGTTTACAGGTATTCCTGGAGTTTTGGTTGATATAAAAGATACCATCAAAGGTTTTAATATGATTATGGATGGAGAATTGGACAAATATCCTGAAGCAGCTTTTAACTTGAGAGGTTCTATACAAGATGCTATTGATGCTGGAGAAAAAATGTTAGCTGAAGCTTTAAACTAGTTTTAAATGTTGATTTTTAAGTAACTAAAAACCAACACTAAAAACTAAAAACTATAAATATATGTTTTTAGAAATTGTAACACCGGAAGCTATTTTATTTTCATCAGAAGTTGATGCAGTATATGTACCTGGAATGGAGGGTGAGTTTCAAATGTTGAATCATCACGCTTCAATAGTATCAGTATTAAAAGCGGGGGAAATTAAAATAAGAGTAAAAAATTATAACATAAAAGAAAAATTTCAAGATAAGTTTGTCAAAACAACTGATGGTAAATTAAGTTTGACAATTAATTCTGGAACTTTAGAATTAAGTGATAACAAGGCAATTATTTTAGCCGATTAAAAATTAGCAGTTTTATTAAAAAAAATATAAATCTCATAGTAATCATTACTTTGAGATTTTTTTTAATACTAATAAAAAACACCTTTATAGTTAAAGGTGTTTTTTTAGCAATTTTCCCAAGCGTAATCCTCATAAATAACAAATACAAAATTGCAACATCAAAATGAAATAATTTCAAGTGAAAACCCCCAAATTTACACCGGAAAAACACCCTAAAAAAAATAGTGATTATCCTTATTTTTTTTATTTTAATTATTATTATATTTAAAGTTTATCAATCATCCTTTAAATATTTTAAAATGAGATACAATTTTTTTTCAATATTGATGCTTTTACTTCTTTTTATTTCTTGTAATCAAAGTTCAAAAAATCAACAGAATAAAGATTCTAATATTAGCTGTTATCCAAATGATAGCAGACCCTCTCAGGCAATTTCGTATGAAGAAATGGCTGCAATGATGGATTCTTACAATACAGGTGCTAAAATAGAATTGGATAACTATATGAAAAAAATTTCTAAGGGAAAAGATTCTGTTTCAACCATCTATAATTGGTATAAAATAGAGGATTTAAAACAATATATTGCTTATATTGAACGTATTTCAAAAGAAAAAAAAATTCCAGTTACTGGTTTTAGAATCTATCCAACCTCATATCCCTTAGATTATTCAATTGAAAAATTAAGAGGAAGGCTAACACTTATTTTTACGCCAACTACAACATTTAATGGAAAAAATGATGTTGCTTTTGAACCTTTGTATTCTGAAATTGGAAAACCAGTAATGGTATCTAAATTTTTAGATAAAATAAAGAAGAAAAAATCTAATCTATTAAAATCTACTGAAACTAGTACAGATTTCGAAAGTTCCTCTGCAAATAGAATTTTAACAAATCCACCAAATTAAAGATGTCAGATGATGGTTTACTAATTAAAGATATTGGAATTTATTTTCAATATATTTCCCTCATAATGTCATGTTTATATTTTAAAAAATATGAAAAAAGCACTTTTTATAAATATTTTATAATTTATTTTTTAAACATAGTAGTCATCAACACTATAATTACAATATGGTTTAAATTTGATAATCATTGGTTATATGACATCTACACGTTTTTTGAATTTAATATTTTTGCTTTAATTTATTACCATTTGATTAAAGAAAAAAAGAAATTAAGAATTCTAATGATATTCGTCTTTATTTTTAATGTGATTTATTTTAGTAGTTTTTATTTTTCATTTATAAATAGTATAGTCATACCTCTTGTTGGTGTTTTCAATAGCACATTTATTATTTTATATTTTTCTGAACTTTTAAATTCTGATAAAATATTAAATTATACAAAACTTTTCCCTTTCTGGATGTCCGTAGGTTTTCTGTTATTTTATCTAACTTCTGTACCTTTTTTTACGCTACTTTCACTAAATATGTTTGACAATAGGTTGATGTTTCCCATTATTTATTACCTTACGATTGTTTTTCATTTGGTTATAAATTATGGTTTGATAACATGCAACAAAATCAACAAATAATCCTCTTAATAACGACTTTATTAGTGCTTTTTATTGTGATTGCATTAATCATTTTATTCAGTGTTTTTCAAAAGAAAAAAAATTTATTGGTAGAAGAACGAAAAAAAAATAAAGAAAAATTTGAAAAAGAAATTATAGAAACACAAATTGAAATCAGAGAAGAAACTCTCAGAAATATCAGTTGGGAATTGCATGACAACATCGGACAATTGCTGACTTTGGCTAAAATTCAATTGCAAAATACTACCAAAGAAAATATTCAAGAAGTAACTGATACTATTACAAGAAGTCTCAATGAAGTTCGTGCTTTGTCGAAATTAATCAATCCTGAAGCTATTAAAAACATCAATTTATTGGATGCCGTTAAATTAGAAATTGACCGATTTAATAGGTTACATTTTATAAAATCTAATCTTCAAGTCATTGGAAACCAAACTAAAATTGATGAAAAAGATTGTATTATTATATTCAGAATTCTTCAAGAATTTTTTTCAAATACCATCAAACATTCAAAAGCAACAACATTGAAAGTAGTACTAACTTATACTACCGAATTTCTACAAATATCTGCTAGTGATAACGGAATTGGTTTTTCATCCGAAGAAAAAAAAGAAGGAATTGGATTGATAAATATTAAAAATAGGGCAAAATTAATTGGAGCTGAAATTCAATTTAAATCAGAAAAAAGCCAAGGAACCTCATTAAAAATACAATATAAATTATGAAAAAATATTCGGTAGTTGTTGTTGATGATCACACATTATTATCGCAAGCAATACAAACTATGGTAGATACTTTCGAAGATTTTAAAGTTTTATATACCTGTAAAAACGGTCAAGATTTGATGGATAAAATCTCAAAATCTGACAAATCTCTCCCTGATGTAATTCTGATGGATGTAAAAATGCCCGTCATGAATGGTATTGAAGCAACAACATTAATTACCAAACACTTTCCCACAGTGCATGTTATTGCACTTTCTGTAGAAGATGATGATGCCATAATTCTCAAAATGTTAAAAGCAGGCGCAATTGGCTATTTGTTAAAAGATACTGAGAAAATTGTGCTTGAAAAAGCCCTTATTGAAATCGTTGAAAACGGTTTTTATCACACAAAAAATGTCACAAATTTATTGATGCAATCTATCAACGGATTTGTTGAAGAAGAAATTATTCTAAAACCTCATGAAACTAAATTCTTAAGATTGGCTTGTTCAGAATTGACTTACAGAGAAATTGCAAAAGAAATGTCTTTAAGTCCAAAAACTATTGACGGTTACAGAGATGCCCTATTTACCAAATTTAATGTCAAAAACAGGGTTGGTTTGGTGATATATGCCATAAAAAATAAAATTTACACTCTCTAAAATTTATGTAAATTTGCAACATGGAAGAAACAAATAGACAAAGAAAAATTGCAGGAGTTTTGCAAAAAGACTTGGTGGATGTGTTGCAAAAAGCAGCACAAGATGGAATGAAAGGCGTCATAATCTCTGTTTCGAAAGTAAGTGTAACTTCTGACTTGGGTGTTGCAAAAGTGTATTTAAGTATTTTTCCTTCAGAAAAAAGAGACGAAATTGTCAAAGGAGTGCAGTCAAACACGATTTTAATTCGTCATGAAATGGCACAAAGAACTCGAAATCAGTTGCGTAGAATGCCAGAATTAGTATTTTTTGGTGATGACACATTAGATTATTTAGAAGAAATTGACAAATCATTAAATGGCGAAGACGAAAATCCTATCAAAAATCCAGAAATTTTACCAAGACGTCAAAAAAGATAAAACCTATTTTGTGTTTTTCAACCTACATAGCCAAAAGATATTTATTTACTAAGACCAGTAATAACGCCATCAATATTATTACAATAATTGCTTCATTTGGGGTGATTGTAGGTTCATTGGCATTGTTTATCATTCTTTCAGGATTCTCGGGATTACGCACTTTTAGCTATGGATTATTAGACAGCGCAAGTCCTGATATTAAAATTGTTGCTTCAAAAGGGAAATCTTTTTTGATTTCAGATACAATTTCACAAATTTTAAATCAAAATTCTGATATAAAATCATTTGCCAAAGTCATTGAAGAACGTGTTTTTTTAGAATATGAGAATAAAAATGAAATTGCTTTCATCAAAGGAGTTTCAGCAAACTATCCTGAGATTACGAGAATTGATTCAACGTTAAGTACAGGAATTTGGATTGATACCAATTATGTAAACACGGCAGTGATTGGACGTACAATTGCTTTGAAACTTTCTTTGGGCGTTCGAAATTTTGCAGAACCATTGCGAATTTTGGTTCCAAAACCAGGAATAGGATTCATAAATCCTCAAAATGCTTTTTACAAAATAGAAGTACAAATTGTTGGTTTATATACTGGAACTGAAGAGTTTGAAAGTAAATTTGTTTTTGTTGATATTGATCAAGCAATTGATTTACTGAGGTTTAAAGAAAATCAAATTACTGCTTTTGAAATCAAATTGAAAGAATATTCAACGGCAAATAATGTTACAAATCAACTTCAAAAAGCTTTGGGAGCAGGTTTCAAAGTGCAAACTAAAGCACAATTGAATGAAGTTTTTTATAAAGTAATCAATACCGAAAATGTTGTTTCCTATTTGATATTTACACTCATTATTATTATTGCTTTATTTAATGTGATTGGCTCTATCATTATGATGATTATTGATAAGAAGGACAACCTCAAAACCTTATTTAGTTTGGGTGCTACTGTTGCCGAAATTAAAAAGATATTTGTGATTCAAGGTTTTTTATTGACCCTTTTTGGGATGACTTTCGGACTTATTTTGGGTGTTATTTTGGTATTTCTTCAAAAAGAATTTGGATTGTTTATGATTACCGAAAGTATGGCTTATCCTGTTGAATTTCAATTTTCAAATTTGGTAGTTGTCATTTTTACCATTACTTTTTTGGGATTTATTGCTGCAAAAATTGCGAGTAGTAGAATTACTAAGGAGTTTATTGAAAGGTAATTTAACTTTTTTAAAAGTTATTATCAAATCCAGGGCGTTTAAATTCATCAATCAATGGGAATTGCTTAAAGATATTTTTTTTGAGTTGCACTAATTGAATGAAGATATTTAAAATGAAGTCTTCTTTTATAGCATCAGCAATTTCTAATATACAATGCCACGCTTTTATTGAGTTTTCAATTCCAATTAAAGCTATTTTTGCAGCTGCATGATGCATGTTTTGAATTTCATCCTCAAAATCAGAATCGTGAGGAAAATACCGAAAAGCACTTGTTAATTTTACAGAAATTTGAAATTGATACCAATTGATAATATTCAATGATTCATTAATCGTTTTAAGGCTTTTTTCATTTTTCTCGACTTCAATTTCCATTTCAATTTGACGAATGTAATTTGATTTTTCATGTTCAAAGTAGTTGTTTTCTTTCAAAAATTGATGTACTTTTTTAGAATAACTTATTGATGACTCAACAATAGGTTGTTTTTTTAGTTCGTTAAAGGATTTCTTTCTGGAAATTTCAGCATTTTTGTAAGCAACAACTTCATTAAAATCTATTCCTTTTTCAGAAACAATTTCATAAATAAAAGCAATTGTTTTTTGAAAGCATTTAGAGATAATTTCATTAAAATCATCCGAATTTTTAACCTCTTTCACTTCCTCTTGCTCATCAGCAAATAATTTACAACGATATGATAATTCGCATTTTTCGCACCATCTATCGCAAAAATTATAAATTCCTGAAATGAAATTTTCGCTTTCCATAATTATAAATATTTATGAAAAGCTTGTTTACGGTAGTTCACTGATTACCATATTTCCGAATTTTTCTTCCACTAAATCAAAAGTTGCAAAAACATCCTTTGGATCATCAGCAGTGACCATTTGAGTTCTAAATTCCTTAAAATTCGGAATTCCTTTGAAATAGTTGGTGTAATGTCTGCGAGTTTCAACAATTCCAAGACGCTCACCTTTCCAATCCATTGACCAAATTAAATGATTTCTTGCAGCCTCAACCCTATCATGAGTTGTTGGTTTTGCTAAATGTTCGCCAGTAGCAAAATAATGCTTAATTTCATTAAAAATCCATGGATAACCAATGGCTGCTCTGCCAATCATCATTCCATCCAAACCGAAATTATTCTTATATTCTAGTGCTTTTTCAGGAGAATCAATATCGCCATTTCCAAAAATGGGCATGGTAATTCTTGGATTGTTTTTTACTCGAGCAATGTGCGACCAATCAGAATGCCCTTTATACATTTGAGCTCTCGTTCTTGCATGAACTGTTAATGCTTGAACTCCAATGTCTTGTAAACGTTCAGCAACTTCATCAATATTGATAGAATTTTCGTCCCAACCCAAACGTGTTTTTACGGTTACTGGAAGATTTGTTCCTTTAATAACAGCTTTTGTTAAACGAACCATTAAATCAACATCTTTTAAAACTCCTGCACCTGCACCTTTACAAACTACTTTTTTTACAGGACAACCAAAGTTAATATCCACCAAATCAGGCTGAACAGCATCTACAATTCGTGATGACATTTCCATTGCTTCTTCATCTCCTCCAAATATCTGAATTCCTACAGGACGTTCATAATCAAAAATATCTAACTTCATTTTACTTTTTACAGCATCACGAATTAAGCCTTCTGAAGATATAAATTCTGAATACATCAAATCAGCTCCATGCAATTTGCACAAGCGACGAAAAGGTGGATCAGAAACATCTTCCATGGGCGCTAATAATAATGGAAAATCAGGAAGTTCTATCTTGTCTATTTTTATCATTTTGCAAATTTAGGGGAATATTTTGAATCCTAAAAAATAAAAAAATCGCCTAAAAATAAATTTTAGACGATTTCCTAGTTTAAATTTTAAAATTTTTATTGTTTTAAAATTCGTCTAGTAACAACCATGTTATTGGAAATTATTTTTAGAATATATATTCCTGTAGGATAATTAGAAAAATCAATTATTGTTTCATTTTTGGTAATTACTTTTTTACCTAAAGTAGTATATACTTCAATTTTATCAATAAGTTTTGTTGAATTTATAGTTAATATATTACTAACTGGGTTAGGGAAAATGGTTAAATCTTTCTCATTAAAAGTATCAACATTTAAGACACTTTCTCTACATTGAGTTTCATTTTCTACAAATTTATTTTTACTGTCTTTTACCCAATTTAATAGGTAATCTGCATTTGAGTCATCAACAAGAATGCAGCTTAAATTTGGGGTATTTGTTGAATTAAAGTTATTTAAATCTTCATTTTTACCATTTTTGATACTCATAGTTGTTAAATTGATATTGTTGCTTACATCTAAAGTTTTTAAGTTTGTAAGATTATCTAAGTTTAACGTTTCAAAACTATTGTTGCTAATAATAAGATTTTCAATAGTTAATTCATTTGTTTCTACAACTCTTTTAGCGCCAGTTGTTTTACTGATTAAGGTAATTTTTTTACCAGTTAATTGGCTTAAATCATTAATATTATTATTAGATAAGTTTAATGTTGTTAAATTTATAAAGGCTTCAAGTCCTTTAATATCATCTAAATTTTTACCACTCAAATCTAATTCTCCAGTAAATTCTTTTGCTTCAGCAAGTGTAATTTCCCCATCATTATCTTTATCCAAGCCAATTACAATTGTGATTAAACTTTTTAATTCTTCATCTACTTCAATTGTCCAAACATCATCACAATCAAGACTAAATCCTACATTTGAATCAACTTTATTTGTCCAACTATTTATGGCATAATTTTCATCCCAAACTTTTATACATGTTAGTTTGTTATTGATTGCTTCAAAGTTTTCTAATAAAGTATTTTGAGAAATATCTAATCTGTCAAGTAAATTGTTGGAAATATTTAGATTTAGTAATTGCGTATTTTGTTTAAGATCTATAGTTGTTAATTGATTTCCTTTTAAATAAAGGTCTTTTAAACTTATAAAATTTTCAATTCCAGTTGCATCAGAAATATATTTTGAATCTAAGTTTAAAGATTGAATATTTGAAATATTAGAAGTTAAAACATAATCATCAATCTGATTGTCATATCCCATACTTATTAATGCTGATTCAAAATTATCATCAGGAATATTGGTATAACAGTTGTCGCCAAAACTTGCAGTTGCATCAATATTTTGAGACCAGTTTTGATTGGCATAGTTTACATCCCAAGTATTTATACAAGTCAAATTGTTATTAATTCTTGCATTAAAGGTTGTAAGCCTAAAATTATTTTTTATATCCAACACTGATAAATTATTACTTTCAAGATCAAGTGCTTCTAATTTTAAGTTTTTAGTAAGGTTGATAGACATAAGATTATTTCTTCCTAAATCTAATACTTTCAAATTGTTATTATTTTCTAAATTTATGGTTGATATATGATTATTATCCAATTGTAAAATTTCTAAATCTTTATTGAATGCAAAATCAACATAATTTAATTGTGTGCTAAAAGCTGCAAAACTTTTTAGTTTTAGATTTTTTGTAACATCGATAAAACTAATTGATGAACTAGAAATAACTAATGTATTTAATTCTGTGTTTTTTGAAACATCTATATAGTAGATGTTATTTTCACTTATTACGAGTTTCTCAAGTTTTGTATTATTGGTTAAATCTAAATTTGTCAAATTATTTTTTGCGCAGTTCAATTCTTTCAAATTAGTAAATCCTTCAATTCCTGTTAAATCTGAAATTTGTTTTTCAAAAATATTTAATGTTGATACGCTAGCAGCAATATTTGAAGAGATAAAATTATCCAATAGTAAGTCATATCCTAAATCAATCAGAGCTTGTTCAAAATTATCATCTGGTACATATGTCCATAAATTACAATCCAGGTCAAAAATAACATTATCATCTACATTTTGACTCCAGTTTTGGGTTGCGAAATTAACATCATTTACACTTATACAATGAAGGTTGCTGTTTCCACTTGCGGAAAAGAATAGTAAGTTTGTTAATAATCTAATATCAAGAGATGTTAAATTATTATTACTTACTCCTAAAGTGTTTAGCATCAAATTATTGCTCACATCAATTGATGATAAATTATTACTTGGAATCAAAAGTTTTGTCAAATTGATATTTTTAGAAACATCAATAGTTGATAATAAATTTCCTTGTAGATATAATTCTTGCAAAAGTGTATTTTTAGAAATATCAATAGTAGTTAATTTACTATTTGCCAAACTGCTACCATTTGTGAAATTTAAATATGTAAGCTGAATATTGTTAGATAAATCAATTTCTGTTAACTTATTGTAAATGAGGTCAAGTTTTTTAAGGTTGATGTTTTGAGTAACATCTAAAGATTTAAAATCATTTGTTCCTGCATACAATTCTTCTAAAGCAGCATTTTTAGAAATGTCTATGGTTCCAAGAATTAAATCATTTTCAATATTTAAAATTTTAAGATTTGTAAGTGTGGTAATATTTAAATCATCTAGTCCATTATTATTACTTGCATTTAAATTTTCTAATGCAGTAAAAGCTTCAATTCCTGTTAAATCAGTAATTTGTTTATTGCTTACATCAAGTGACGTAACGTTTAAAATATTTTGTTTGTTTACATAATCGTCCAACACAGTATCATAACCCAAATCAATTAATGCTTGCTCAAAATTATTATCAGGAACATACACTAAATCATCACAATTAGTTGAAAAAATGGTGTTTTCGTCTGAATTAGTTTTCCAATTTTGATTTGCAAAATCTACATCAAAAACACTAACACAATGAAGATTATTACCTTTTGATGAAAAAAACAATAATGATTCTAACATGCTAATATTTAACGAAGAAAGATTGTTATTGCTTACTCCTAAAGTGTTTAGCATCAAATTATTGCTCACATCAATTGATGATAAATTATTATTTGGAATTAAAAGTTTTGTCAAATTGATATTTTTAGAAACATCAATAGTTGATAATAAATTTCCTTGTAGATATAATTCTTGCAAAAGTGTATTTTTAGAAATATCAATAGTAGTTAATTTACTATTTGCCAAACTGCTACCATTTGTGAAATTTAAATATGTAAGCTGAATATTGTTAGATAAATCAATTTCTGTTAACTTATTGTAAATGAGGTCAAGTTTTTTAAGGTTGATGTTTTGAGTAACATCTAAAGATTTAAAATCATTTGTTCCTGCATACAATTCTTCTAAAGCAGCATTTTTTGAAATATCTATGGTTCCACGAATTAAATCATTTTCAATATTTAGAATTTTAAGGTTTGTAAGTGTGGTAATATTTAAATCATCTAAACCATTATTATTACTTGCATTCAAATTTTCAAGTGCTGTAAAAGCTTCAATTCCTGTTAAATCATCAATTTGTTTTCCACTTACATCAAGTAAAGTAACGTTGATAATATCTTGTTTATTTATGTAATCATCTAACACATCATCATAACCTAAATCAATCAAAGTTTGTTCAAAATTGTCATCTGGAACATATACTAAATCATCACAATTATTTAAAAATAGAGTACTTGCATCTGCAAAAGTTCTCCAATTTTGGTTGGCAAATTCTACATTAAAGACACTTATACAATAAAGATTGTTCCCTTTTGATGAAAAACTAATTAATGATTCTAACATATTTACATTTAATGAAGTGAGGTTGTTATCACTTAATCTTAAAGTATTTAGCATTAAATTATTACTAACATCAATAGATGTTAGATTATTTTCGGAAATATAGAGTTCTGTTAAATTGATGTTTTGAGATAAATCAATTGTTGAAATTAAATTATTATCTAAATTTAAATACTGTAATAAGGTATTATTTGAAACATCAATCGATCTCAAGTTACTAAAAGTAATTTCTGATGACCCTCCATTACCTGAAATATTTCTACTTCTATGAGCTAAATTCAGATAATTTAGCTTTAAATTATATGATAAATCAATTGTTGAAAACTGATTAAAACTTAAATCTAGGGTTATAAGCTCAATATTTTTACTTAAATCTAACGTCTCTAATTTGTTATATCCTGCATTAATACTTTCTAGTTTAGAGTTTGCTGAAAAATCAATGGTGCCTCCAATATTATTTGCTCTAAGATTTATTGTTACAAGATTTGTAAGATTTGAAATGTTTAAATAATTTAATTTATTATTGCTTATATCTAAGTCAATTAAACCTAAAAAAGCTTCAATTCCTGTTAAATCAGTAATTTGTTTTCCATTTAAACTTAGAGAAGTAACATTTATAACATTTTCTGCTTTAAAATAGTTATCCAAAACATCATCATATCCACTGTTAATCAATGCTTGCTCAAAATTGGCATCTGGAATGTAAACATTTTCATATGTTTTTACGTCAGTTGATGTAAAAATGGAGGAGTTAGATTGTTTTTTACTTTGTGAATTTGCAACCTCCTTTGGGTTGTATTTTTTTAAATAATTGAAGTTTCTTGCTTGTGTGATTTGTAAAAACACAAGTAATAACATAATTGAATAAATTGTTTTTGTTTTCATAATTTTAATTTTTTGATATGGTTGTTACTAATTTTTTGGTTTACTTACCAAATCAAATGTAGAATCTTACGTATGTTTTAAATAAAATCTTTAGTAAAACACCTTGTTTTTTTAGTGAAGTGTTTTTTTATAATACTTTAGAAGTATTTAATTGTCAGTATATTAAATAAAAAAGTCGCTAAATTTTAGCGACTTTAAGAAATTTTCTATTTTAATTTTATGAATTATTTTCTATGATTTTTAATAATTCAGGTCTTTTGGCTTTACTAAGAGAAATGGAAATTGAATTTAGATGGATTGTGGTTTGTCCAATATCTGTAATTTTTTTGGTATTCACATAATAGGATCTATGAGGAGAAAAAAAGTGATTGCTTTGCAGTTGACTTTTTACTTTTTTTAAAGTATGAGGTACAAGAATTTTTTTGTTTTCAGAATGTACATAGCAGTAATTGTCAAAAGCTTCTAAAAAAAGAATATCATTTTCAGGAATTTTATAGATATAACCATCAGATTTGATCGTAAAAATTTTTTCTTTTTCATTTAAGTATTTTTGCCAAACAACGCTAATGCTGCTCCATAATCCTTTAGAAGTAAATGGTTTAACTAAATATCCTAATGGATTTGTTTTATGAACTTCATTTAATGTTAAAGGGTCAGTTTGTGCTGTTAAATAAAAATAAGGGATTTTAATTTTATCCAATTCTTTTGCCAAATCAATTCCGTCAAATTTTCCCTTTAATTGAATATCAATCAAACAAACATCTGGTTTTGTTGAATTAATTAAAGTCATTGCATTTTCAAAATTTTTAGCAATTCCAACAACTACTATATTATTTTTTTCTAAAGTAACTTTTATGGTTGCAGAAATAATAGTATCATCTTCAATAATTAAAAATTTGTTTGAAGACATACTTATGCTTTAAATTTTATATTAATGCTAAAATCATCATTTTTTTGTTCAACAATAGCATTTAACCTTTCAATTAAAATATTTATGAGTTTACTGCCATAATTTTCTTGATGATGTTTACTTTTCTTTACATTCCCATTATCAAACATATTAAAAATAGTAAATTCATTTTCTTTTAAAATTTCAATAGTTATCATTTTATTATTGGAAGACTCATCCCAAGCATGTTTTATTGAATTTGTTGCCAATTCATTAATCAATAGCCCTAAAGAAGTAGCAATATCTATGTCAAAAATTAGTGAATCAATATTTTGTATAATATGAATATTTTCAGAAGGATATGAATTTAAAATTTCTTTAATTAAATCTTGAATATATATTTTAATCTCTATTCCTAATAAATCATCTTTTGAATATAATTGTTGATGAAGAACAATCATTGAATTTACTCTTTGTACAGCATTTTCTAAAGCTGTAACTGCGGTTTTTGCTTTGGTGCCTTCGGACTGTAATTGTAATAAACTGCTAACCATTTGAAAACTATTTTTTACTCTATGGTGCGTTTCTTTTAATAGCATATTCCGTTGTTTTAAAAGTTGTTCTAATGCTATTTTGTTTAATTGTAATTGTGTTCTTTTTTTGTTGTTTTTTAAAAGTAAAATAATCATTATGATAAGAATAACCAATACTGATAATGAAATATAAATCCATTGTTTTCGCCTTTCTTTTTCAAGTTTAAGTTGTTCTTCTTTTTTGCTTGTTTGATATTTAGAGTCTAATTCTAATAAATCATCATCATGTCTTTTATTTGATAAGCTGTCTTTTATTTGTAAAATACTGTCAAGAAAAATGGCTATTTTTTCGTGGTTTTTTAAAAGTTTGTATGCATTTGCAGCACTTTCATAATATCCTATTTTAGATCTTAATGAAACCACTTTACTAAAACTTTTGTGTAATGGATTCAAATATAATTGAACTTCATTACTATCATTAAGTTTAATAGCATTATCCATAATATCTGCATAATGTTGAGCATACTTTTTTGAACCTTTCAAAGAATCATTTGCAATTGCTTTTAAATAAAAACTATGTGCTTCAGTGTATTTTTTTTGACGTGTATAGTTTTTGCCCAAACCAAGTAGTGCAACTTCTTTTTCAAATTGATTTAAGTCAGGTGTTTTTAAAAACAACAGGAAGTTTTTAGTAGCGTTTTCATAATCACCCAATTTACTTTGGGTAATTGCTAAATTTACAATGGCTACAGTATAGGTTCTAGAATCTTTTTTTGAATTTTTGGTAGCATCTTTAAAATAAGATAAAGCTTTTAAGTCGTCACCAGTTTTGTTAAATAAAATACCTAAGGCAATATATAAATCAGGTAAATAATTTGGATGATTTTTTTCTGCTATTTCAACAGCTTTTAAGTAATCAATTGCAGCAGTGTTATAATTGTTTAATACTGCTTCAGTAAACATTCCTCTATATTCGTAACCTTGTATTTCTCCAAAACTATAATTGTTTTTTTGAGAAAATGAGATCATTTCATTGGCATAAAAAAGTGCGCTATCACTTTCTTTATTTAAATGTTCCCAAGATTTATCTGCATATAATCTAATAACAGAATCGATTTCTTCTTGTTGCGAAAAACAAAAAAAACAACTAAATGATAAAAATATGATTACAAGATACTTAGCCAAAATTCAAGAGTTTCAGCTAATGTAATTAATTATTTAAAAGGATACTAAAAAATTGAAAATAATTATTAAAAACCTATCTCTTTAATTACCTCTTTTTCACCTCTTTTTACAATTACAGATGTTTTATCACCTTCTTTAAAAATTGATAAAGCGCGCATATAACTCATCATATTTGTAATGGTACTATCACCCAATTGAATGATGATATCTCCTTTTTGCAATCCCGCTTTTTGAGCGGTTTTTCCTTCTGAAATGCCATCAATTCTCATACCTTTTCCATCATATAAATAATCAGGAATTACGCCCAAACCAACTTTAAAACGAGGTGTAGATTCACTTTCGTTCACTGTTTTTCTAAATGCCAATTTTCCATTATCATCCAAATCAGTAATGATGTTAAAAATATATTCCGAAATCAATTTCATTCCGTCATAATTTAGTTTTTCGGAATCATCACTTGGCTTGTGATAATCTTCATGCTGACCTGTAAAAAAGTGCAACACTGGAATATCTGCCAAATAAAAACTCGTATGATCACTAGGTCCAACTCCAGATTCTTGCTGAATTAATTTGAAATTAGCATTGTGCGATTTCAACACTTGTTTAAAAATTGGTGAAGTTCCTGTTCCATAAACTGCTAATGTACTGTCATTTTTCATACGACCAACCATGTCCATATTGATCATATAAGAAACTTTTTTGATGTCTATTGTTGGATTTTTCACAAAATAATTTGAGCCCAATAAACCCATTTCTTCACCAGAGAAAGCCAAGAAAAGATAATTATTTCCAGTATTTTTTGCTTTTAATTTTGCTGCCAAATTCAATAAAACTGCTACTCCAGAAGCATTGTCATCTGCGCCATTATGAATGGCTTTAATAGTATCTCTGTATAATAAACCTTCTCCACCAAAACCCAAATGATCAAAATGTGCTCCAATAATAATGGTATTTTCAGCGTTGTTATCAAAAAAACCAATTACATTATTTCCGGTAATAGTGCCATCACCATTTACATCAAATTTCACTTCATCATGAGGATTTGTTTTTGGTTTGAAACTAAAAGTTTGCAAAAAACCTTGAGTTCCTTTTGGCTGCAATCCCAATTCTTTAAAACGATTTTCAATATATTTTGCAGCTTCTTTTTCGCCTTTAGTCCCTGTTTGTCTTCCTTCTAATGCATCAGAAGCTAAAAAAGTAACGTCTTCTTTGATGCGTTCTTCTTGGTTTATTTGTGGTTTGCAAGCAAAAATAAAACCCAAAAAGATAAGAAATAGGATGTTTTTCATAATGTTATCTATTATTTTTGCAAAGTTAAATAATTTAAAAACAAAATGAGAATTCTTTCAGTCCTTCTATTCGCTTGTATACTATTTTCTTGCAAAAACGAAAAAAAACAAGTCGTAAAAGATGTAAAAGAAAAAAATCCATTGATTTATAAAGATGAAAAACATTTCAAAAATCTAACGCAAATCACCTTTGGTGGTGACAATGCAGAGGCATATTGGAGTTTTGATGACAAACAAATTGTTTTTCAATCCAATAATAAAAATTGGAATGTAAACTGTGATCAAATGTTTTTGATGAATGTTGGGGAAACGTTCAAAGATAAAATACCACCCATGATTTCAACAGGTTTTGGACGCACCACTTGTGCTTATTTTCTGCCAGATAGTAAGCATTTTGTGTATGGCTCAACGCATTTGGCGGGCAAAGAATGTCCTATAGTTCCTTTAAGAGAAAACGGCAAATATGTTTGGCCAATTTATGATACTTTTGACATTTTTGTAGCTGATTTACAGGGAAATATCATCAAACAATTAACCAATGAAATTGGGTATGATGCCGAAGCAACTGTATCTCCAAAAGGTGATAAAATTGTTTTTACATCAACCAGAAGTGGTGATTTAGAATTATATACCATGAATATTGATGGTACAGATGTAAAACAAATTACCAATGAATTGGGGTATGATGGAGGTGCCTTTTTTTCTCCGGATGGAACAAAATTGATTTTCAGAGCGTCAAGACCAAAAACGGAAGCCGAAATCAAAGCATACAAAGAATTGTTTGCCAAAGGTTTGGTAGAACCAACTGACATGGAATTGTTTATTTGTAATGCTGATGGTTCAGAATTACGTCAATTAACGGATTTAGGAAATGCCAACTGGAGCCCGTTTTTTCATCCTTCAGGAAAAAAAATATTGTTTTCTTCTAATTTTGAAGCGGAAAGAGGTTTTCCTTTCAATTTATATCTGATTGATTTGGATGGAAAAAACCTAGAAAGAGTAACTCATGGTGAAACTTTTGATGCTTTTCCTGTGTTTTCAAATGATGGAAAAAAATTGATTTTTTCATCCAACAGATTTAATGGCGGAGGAAGAGATACGAATTTGTTTATTGCAGAATGGCAAGACTAATTTTATTCAAAGTTTAAAATTCAAAATTTTGGCTTGGACAAAGGAAAAAATTTTAAAAAATATTGAAAGCTTAATGCGAGATAAATTTACCCATCCAAAAGAAGCTTTTGATTTTTACGACGAAGACAAAGATGGTTTTTTAACAAAGAATGATTTCAAAAATTTATTGAAACAAGCCAATGTTAGCATTTTGATTCGTGGTTTGGTTGCCGAATTTATGCTACAAAGTTTTGATAAAAATGGTGATGGTTTGGTTGATTGGGATGAATTTCAAGGGGCGATTGCTGAGACTGAACTATAAGTTTTGACACTATCGCAAAAAGTGAGTAAACTTAAATTGAGTTGATGGGTTATTTTCAATTAAACTGTTATACAAAGTTTGCCTACTATGCGTTTCTAAGTTTTTTGAAAAGATGCATATACTTCAATTTATTAAATTTACAATCATGAATCAAAGAATCAAATACTGTCATATCTGTAACATAAATGGCGAAACAATGTATCGGGTTCAGTATAAAAACCCAAAAGAATGGGTGTTTGTATGCAAAAACTGTTTACTGAACCTTAAAAAAGACAATCCTTTGTATGTTTATGGTGGCACTTGGAAGCGATAATTTATAAGAGAATTGTAACGCTTATTTTTCATAGAACTCTTTGATCGCTGAAAAATTACCTTCTATCTATTCGTTAGGTTTTCTATCATATCTTTCAGAGAATCAGAAATTAATACTCCAAGTTCTTTATAGCCTTTGTTTGGATAGTGAACATCTGGATATTTTAATAAAGTTGGGTGTTTAATCTAAGAGAAAAAAGATGAATGTTAACTTATGAAACGCGATAGAAAAATTTACGAACCCGCATTGAAGATAAAAGCGGCAAAATTAAGTAAGGAACGGACAAACATTACAGAATTATCAAAATATCTTGGAATCAAAGTTGGCATGCTCTATAGGTATCGCAAAGAATACAATCAATTTGGGAAAGGTAATTTTCTTGGAAAAGGGGTTTTAAAAAAAACTTCATAGCAAAAAACAATCAGTGAGCTTTAAACAAAACTCAAAGATGCTCAACTAGAACGTGACCTTTTAAAAAAAGCAATAGACATTTTTTTCAAGAGCGGTCGATAAAATTTGGTTTTATAAAATACCTTGAAAAAATATATACGATTGAAAAAATGGGTGAAATGCTTGAGGTAACAAAGCAATAATAATAGCTAGAAATTCAAAATTATTTCAAAAAAAAAGCATAAAATGGCGAAAAGAAAAATAATTACTATTTATTTCGCATCCAAACAGTGTTTTTAGCGGAAAGTTTTTTTTAAAACGTTGAAAACAGAATTAATTTATGAAAAAAACTATCATAATTTAAATGGTTTTGTTATTGAAAAAAGGGTCGCAGCTTAAACCTCCCCGTAACTTCTGGGGAACTAGTGAATATCTTATATCCTAAAAAAATCCTATATAACAAAAAAGACAAGTCTAAAAAACTTGTCTTTTAAAATCTTGTAGCGGGAACCGGACTCGAACCAGTGACCTTCGGGTTATGAGCCCGACGAGCTACCTACTGCTCTATCCCGCGATTTGGATTGCAAAGATACAACAGATGACAACTAAACTCCAAACTTTATTTGAAATATTTTGAATAAACCGTAAAGTTCGTCCAAATAAAAGAATTATTGAAATTTATGAAACCATGAATTTATATAAAATCAAAAACTGAAATCAATAGAAAAATGGGGTGATTAATGAGTATTTAATACGTCTGAACGAATTACTCTCGCATCAATTTAGATTGACTTCTGAAAAATAGTTGAGAAATTGGTATAATCAACAATCCTACAACAACAAAAATTAAAAAGGCATTTTTCAATCCAAAAGCATGCGCTAGATACCCAATTAAGGGTGGTCCTATAAACATACCAAGAATTCCATAGGTCGAAATGATAGAAATCGCCATTCCAGGAGAATATTTATTGGAAGTTCCTGCCAAGGCAAAGGTCATCGGAAATAATGCTGCTGTTCCAAATCCTACAAAACAAAATCCAAGCAACGCTGACCAAAAATAGGGAAACAATACCGCAACCAATATTCCTAAAATGATAACCAATGAACTAAATATATAGGTTTTTTTCATGCCAATTCTCTGTACTAATTTATCAGAAAAAAATCTTGAAAATGCCATGCAAGCCATGAAAGATAAATATCCATAAGTAAAAATCGGTTCGTTGATCACTTCTTTAAAATACACACCACTCCAATCAAACATGCCTCCTTCGCAAATTGCAGCTAAAAAAATAATGACACCCAAATAAACAATAAATGGATCTGGTTTTCCAAAAATGAGTTTGTTTCCTGTAGAAGATTTGTCGTTTTTTATCGTATATAAATAAGCTATAATTATGAGCACTGTCGTAAAAATTGAAACGCTCATTAAATGAGTTCCAATACCAATATTCATTTTCACCATCAATGTTGAAATTGCAACACCTACCAAACCTCCTGTGCTCCAAAGTCCGTGAAACGAACCAACAATCCGCTTCTCAAAATTTCGTTGCACAATAATAGATTGTGTATTAATAGCAATGTTTAAGATTCGCATAAAAAAGGAAAAAAAACTAATTGCCACAATCAATCCAAGAGTTGTTTGCACAAATCCAATCCAAATTAAAGTAACATTAAATAGTAAAAAACCAACCAACATCGGCTTTCTACTATCAAATTTTGACACCAACCAACCCGAAATTGGCAACCCAATCAACGAACTTATTGGCATTGCTAACAAAATAGTGCCTAATTCGGCTTCATTTAAATCAAAAAAAGTTTTCAATGTCGGAATTCTAGAAGCCCAAGTTGCAAAAGTCAATCCCGATAAAAAAAAGAATGTTCCTAAAGCAATTCGTTGTTTGACTTTTTCTTCCATATTGTGAGCATAAATAAATGCGTGCAAATTTAAGAAAATCCTAAAAAGCATCCTTCAATTATTCATCAAATAATCAACGACTTTAGAAATAAAACTGTTTATATTTGCCATTATGTTACACAAATCTGGTTTTGTAAATATCATCGGAAATCCGAATGTAGGAAAATCTACCTTGATGAATGCTTTGGTGGGCGAAAAACTTTCTATAATTACACCAAAAGCGCAAACTACAAGACACCGTATTTTAGGCATCGTCAATCACGAAGAATATCAAATTGTTTTTTCTGACACACCAGGAATCATAAAACCTGCGTATGAATTGCAGGCTTCTATGATGGATTTCGTAAAATCTGCTTTGGATGACGCAGACATTTTGATTTATATGGTGGAAGTGGGTGAAACTGCTCAAAAAAATGAGGATTTTTTCAAAAAAATCATCAATAGTAAAATTCCTGTAATTTTATTATTAAACAAAATCGATAAATCTACCCAAGAAGAAGTTGAAAAAAAAATCGCTTATTGGCGAGAAAAAATACCCAATTCATTTGTGTACATTATCTCTGCTTTGGAACGATTTAATGTAGATGTCGTTTTTTATAAAATCCTAGAATTACTGCCTGAAGGACCTCCTTTTTATCCAAAAGATCAATTAACAGACAAGCCTGAACGCTTTTTTGTGAATGAAAAAATTCGTGAAAAAATCTTGATTCACTACAAAAAAGAAATTCCGTATTCTGTAGAAGTAGAAACCGAAAGTTTTATCGAAGAAGAAACCATTGTTCGAATTCGATCCGTAATTATGGTTGAAAGAGAAACCCAAAAAGGGATTATTATCGGTCATAAAGGAACAGCGATCAAAAGAGTTGGCGCTGAAGCTCGAAAAGATTTGGAACGTTTTTTCCAAAAAAAAGTGTTTATAGAATTGTACGTGAAAGTCAATAAAGATTGGCGAAGTGACAAAGGTCAACTAAAAAGATTCGGCTACAACCAAAGTTAATTCGTGATTACCGAAATCATCAAATCATGCAAAATCTTGATTTGTGGTTTTCCAATATCTTTTCCTATTTTTCCTAAAAAGTAAAGTAGTATCCAAAATAATGGTAAAAAAATAACCATCATTAATGGAAAAAAGTACGCTTCTTTTAAGGATATTTTGGTATACAACATTGTCGAAAACACCAAAAATAACCCACCAACCACAAAATGTATGAACATAAAAAACGTCCAAACTTGTGGTTTAGGTCCAAATAAACCCCTGATTTCAGTAACATTTTCATCCTTTTCAACAAATTCTAAATGCAATTGAGGAGACCAAAAATGTTCGTCTTTTTTTGGAACGCTGATAAAAATGTGGTGATCCACAATCACAGCTCTACAATTGGTGTTTTTGGTTTTGAAAGTTTCAGAAAAACGGTTGATAACACTTTTAGGAGATGCATTGAAATCAATCGTAAAACGAGGTCTTAAAAAAAGTTCAGCATTTCTTTTTTCGATGAGAAGTGTGGTGTTTTTGTCCATAAAATCAACTCGTTTGACACAGATTAAATTTACAATAAATAATCGTATCTTAAATTGTACCTTTGCAAAAAATTATCCGTAATAAAATGAATAGTATTGTTGCCATTGTAGGAAGACCAAATGTAGGAAAATCAACACTTTTTAACAGGTTGGTTCAAAGAAGAGATGCAATTGTCGATTCAATAAGTGGCGTGACAAGAGACCGTCATTACGGAAAATCGGATTGGAATGGAAAGCAATTTTCGGTGATTGACACTGGAGGTTATGTGATTGGATCTGATGATATTTTTGAAGAAGAAATTAGAAAACAAGTTGCTTTGGCAATTGACGAAGCTGATATCATTATTTTTGTAGTCGATGTTGAAGAAGGCATTACGCCTATGGATGCTGAGGTTGCAAAATTATTGCATAAAGTAAAAAAACCTATTTTTACGGTAGTCAATAAAGTGGATAATTCCATGCGTGAAACTGATGCATTAGAATTCTACAACTTAGGTTTGGGCGATTATCACACCATTTCTTCTATGAATGGAAGTGGAACTGGTGATTTATTGGATGCTATAATCACTAAAATGCCTGAACCTGAAGCCATAAATCCTGATGAAGAAGAATTGCCAAGATTTGCCGTTGTTGGAAGACCTAATGCTGGAAAATCATCCTTTATCAATGCGTTGATTGGCGAAGAAAGAAACATTGTTACAGACATTGCTGGTACAACTAGAGATGCTATTGATACCAAATACAATCGTTTTGGATTTGATTTTAACTTAGTAGATACTGCTGGAATCAGAAAAAAATCGAAAGTAAAAGACGATTTAGAATTTTATTCTGTGATGCGTGCTGTGAGAACTATTGAATATGCAGACGTTATTATTCTGATTGTTGATGCCACTCGTGGTTTTGAAGGACAAGATCAAAATATTTTTTGGTTGGCAGAAAAAAACAGAAAAGGAGTGGTGATTCTCATCAACAAATGGGATTTGATGGAAAAAGAAACCAATACCTTGCGTGATTTTGAAGCAAAAATTAGAGAGCAAATTGCACCTTTCACGGATGTGCCAATTATCTTTATTTCAACATTGACCAAACAACGTATTTTCAAAGCTATTGAAACTGCTGTGGAAGTTTTTCAGAATCGAAAAAACAAAATTCCTACTTCGAAATTCAATGAAGCGATGTTAGAATTGGTAAAAACTTTTCCACCACCAGCTATCAAAGGAAAATATGTGAAAATCAAATATTGCATGCAATTGCCAACGCCAACACCACAGTTTGTGTTTTTCTGTAACTTGCCTCAATATGTAAAAGAACCTTACAAACGTTTTGTGGAAAATAAAATGCGTGAGATTTACAACTTTTCTGGAGTGCCAATTACGATTTACTTTAGACAGAAATAAGGTTGATTTAATTTTTATTTGCGAACTCAATACCTTTTTTTTTATTGTGTAAATCAATTATAAATTTACACAATTCATTGTTCTGTATAAATGAAAAAACCACTTCAGATTTTGAAACGTTTTCATTTTTTTAGGACTAATTTGCGTTATAATGATCCGAAAAAAAACAATAAGATTAATTTGTTGCAGGTGGCTAAACAGATGAATTAGAAATATCACGATATATTTTCCATTTTCCGTCTTCCATTTTCCAAACTACGATAAATTTTCCTTTGTCTAAGATTTGATTTGCTTCTCCTTGCAATTCGTAGGTACCAATTTCAACAACAGCATCTGGTCATCCCATTACCTCTTCAGTTGCTAAAACAATGTTTTTTGTGCCCATTGCTTGTTCACCTTTAAAGAACATTCCAAGAGCTTATGAACCGCAGAATTTTGGAGCGCCTATTGGGATGATGCAACCGACTTTTGTGTATTTACTCGTAAACAAATTAACGTCACCTTTGGCAAAACCGTATCCAAAGGTTTTGTTACTTTCTGTAATGGCAGCTTTTGCTTTGGTTAAATCATAAGGTGTTGATACCTCTTTTTTGCAGGCTAAAAATAGTAACACTGAAAATGGAATATTTATCATTTTTTTCATACTAGATTCATTTTAGTTGGCTAGATTAATTGGTTTATTGATTCGTAATTTTTATTTAGAAATAAAGTGAAATTTTAATTTAATCCTAAATTTCATCGAAAAATCGTTGTTAAAGCAAAATTTACAACTTTTTTGGAATGTCAATACGATTTATTTCAGACAGAAATAAATGTTTACTTGATTGAATATTCGAATTTTAACTCGATAATATTATGATTTTACATAATAAATAAATTGAATGTTTTATAAGTAATTCGGCAAAACAATTATTTGAATCAAATTTTGATTTAAAATTAAGCATCTTTTAAATCAATAAAAAAACAATAAGCTGTTTTGCTAAAGCACAAATAACTTTTTAAAAAATTTGGTATAGTTATATCTTTAAATATCTTTGTTTAAATCATTTTAATTTAAATTATGAAAAAATTATATCCCTATTTTGCAATTCTCTTTCTAATTTTTTCGTCATGTGGTAGTCAATCAGAAGATGTAATTAATGATGTTCCAAATGCAGTTAATGACGCTGCATCTACCAATAAAAACTTTCCCGTAAATATCAAAGTTTTAGCCAACGATACCTTTGGGAATGATGGCCCTAATTCAAAACCAATCTCAACTCCCTCTTCAACCTCTGCCAATGGCGGTTCAGTCGTTATAAATGAAGAAGGAACTATAAACAACCCAATTGACGACACTATAGATTATACACCTAAGGCAAACTTTGAAGGCACAGATACTTTTGAATATACCATTAAAGATAAAAACGGAGACTCCTCAACAGCCATTGTAACCGTTACTGTTTTACCAACAACAGGAGCACCTGAAGGAACTACTTTTGATGATGATAAATTTAAATATACAATCATTAATGTAGCCAATAAGGAAGTATCTGTTCAAAAAATGAATACTGCTGGACCAACTGGAATATTAAACTTACCTCAAACAATCGACAAATTTGATGTTACATACAAAGTAACAAGAATACCTGATGAAGGTTTTGCTTATTGTTATAACATCACAAGTGTTGTTATACCAAGTGGACTAAAAAGCATTGGAAAACTTGCTTTTTACGACGACTACGCTATCACAAGTATGAACATCGCTGATTCTGTTACAAATATTGACAACGATGCTTTTGGTAAATGTACAAGTCTAAAAGACTTTAAAATTCCTTCTGGAATTTCCCATTTATCTAACGGTGTTTTTGCAAGTTGTAAAAGTATAGCCTCCATAAATATACCAAATACTATAACTAGTATCGGGAACGCTGTTTTTTATGATTGTAGTAGTTTGAACAATGTTACAATCCCAGACAGTGTACTCAATGAAAATATGGGGTCAGCAGTCTTCGGTTTGTGTGTAAGTTTGACAAACGTAACTTTTCCATCTTCATTTACAAAAATACCAAACGAAACTTTTTATGCTTGCAATAATTTGCAGAGCTATACAATACCAAGTAATATAACCACAATTGGTGCATCCGCTTTTTATGAGTGCTCTGTTTTAAAAGAAATTATTATTCCACCAACTGTAACTAGTATTGGAGCATCTGCCTTTGGTATGTGCGTTAATCTTACCAAAGCTGTTATTCCAAATAATTTTACAAGTTTGCCTGAAAACATGTTTTATGAATGTTCAAAGCTAACCAATATCAACATACCAAGTAATGTTACAACCATAGGAAATGCTATTTTTTATGGATGTGCTAGCCTAGAAAATATAGTTTTGCCGAACAGTTTAACAAGTATAGGAAGCAGTGCTTTTGGAAACTGTGCTAGCTTAAAGAATTTTGCGCTACCAAGTAATTTAACGACAATACCAGAAACTGTTTTTTATAACTGTAGTAGTTTAACTCAAATTAATATTCCAAGTGGGGTTACAACCATTGGAAAAGGAGCTTTTGCGGGTTGTAATAGTATTTCCGAAATTACAATTCCAAGTGGCGTAACTATTATCCCAGATATTGCTTTTTATAATTGCAATAGTTTAACTAAAGTGGTTCTTCCAAATGAAATAAAAGAAATAGGAAAAACTGCTTTTGGTAATTGTTACAGTTATACAAGTTTTGAGTTTCCAAATTCACTTACAAAAATTTCAGAGGAAACATTTTTTCAATGCACAAGTCTTACAGAAGTAAAAATTCCAAATAGCATAACAAGTATTGGAAATAACGCTTTTTACAATTGCAACGGATTGAAAAATGTAACTGTAAACTTGGCTACGCCTTTAACAATAGATGCTACTGTTTTTGAGTATGTAAATTTGAGTGGTGCATCTTTAAAAGTACCTTCTAATTCAGTGTCAACCTATAAAGCTGCCGCAATTTGGAAAAATTTTGGAACAATAAACGCTTTGTAAATTTAAAATATTTTTTGGTTGAAAAAAAGCTAGTTTCGTTGTGAAAGTGGACACAATGTTTTATATAATAATGTAAAAATATTACACAATAAAATAAATATGATGAACGTAAAGAAAAAAAAGGTGAATATTAAATTTTTTGAGTTTTTAAAGTATGTAGAAAACTCGAAAAAATTTACTAGTATATGATTTTGATGATATTAGAAAAAGCATTAAAAATCTCTAAAAACATTTTTATCTGCTTTTTTATTTTACTGAACATGTCTGTTTTTTCTCAAAATCGACCCCTTAAATCAACTTCAATAAAAGATTCTATTCAAATTAAAACAGAACAAGATTTATTAAAGAATACAAAAGAATATATAAACAAGAAAGAATATAAGAAGGCAGTATTTTTATTAAAAAAATACTACGATAATTTTTCTCAAAGCTTAAGCGTAAATTGGATTTATGCGCATGCGTTGTCTCTGAACAATGAAAATAAACAAGCTGAGCAGAAATTTTTAAAAGCAATTTCCATTTCTCCTTTGGATAAAAATCTTCAAATGGATTATGCTAGGTTTCTTTATCAAACAGGAAATATAAAAAACCTAGAATCCATTATTGCTAATTTCATGGATGACAATTCTAAAAATGTTGAATTTTTATTGATTCAAGCCAATTTAAGTTTCTGGAAAGGAGATATTAAAAATGCACAGAATAAAATTGACAGAATTCTTGAACTATATCCTAATACAGAGATTACAAAAGATTTATCTGACCAAATAAAAGAGTTGTCTGCTTTGTATATCAAAACAAATTTCGAATATCAAACAGATAGTCAGCCATTGAATTTTTTTGCCTACCATGTGGTTTTAGCAAAATATGAATCAGTATTATTAAATCCTCAATTAGAAATATCTGATTATAGTTTTTCCCCTCAAACAGAGGGAGCTTTGATAGTAAAATTGAGTAACCAATTTCGTTTTGATAGATTAAAACTAACAGCAAATCTAACAGGAGGCCTTTACAAAAATTCCTCTGGTGAAGATGATTGGTTGGCTGGAATAAGTTTCGTTAAAAAATTATCTAAAAAATTATCATTAAATTTAGGATATTCTAAGAATAATTTACTGAGCACCATAGCTAGTACCACTTTTAATCTAACTCAACAAGACCTTTTTGGGAGCATAGATTATCATAATAAATGGATACATTTTCAAGGTGGATACAATCATAAATTTTTTAAAGACGACAATACAATAAAATCAATTTACTCATGGATTTTATCTCAGCCCATAAAAATTCAAAATTTCAAATTTCAATTTGGATATAGCTATAATTATACTGACTCGAAAGATGTTTTATTTATTTTCGACAATCAGGGTTTGGGTGTTTATGATCCTTATTTTACTCCTAAGGAACAAAAAATTCACTCTGGTTTATTTATCATAAATTATAATCCATCAAAAAGAATATTGCTTGAAGCCAAAGTGAATTATGGTTTTAATGCAACTTTGAGAAATCCATATCCAATTCAAGTGACTGCTACTGAATTTGAAATTGGCGGATTTTATGATGAAACTTTCACCCCAGTAGAACTTACAGGTGTTATTAACTATAGTTTTTCAAAACGTTTTAACGCAAAAGTTACTTATATAGACCAAGAAACATTTTTCTACAGAAGAAAAAATATTAACCTAGGATTAAATTTTATATTTTAATGAATTCAAAATTACGAGAAGATTTATGGGAGTTTAAAGAAGCTAAAAAAGTAACCAGCTTAGACAAAGCCATCTTTTTAGGATTAACAATTGCTGGATTAATCAGTATTTTCAATTTACTAGAATGGTGGTTTAGAAAAGAACACATCGAAAACTTTTTTTTTTTCATTATTTTAAGCCTACTTTTTGTTTACGGGAATATTAGAATTGCTTTAATATGGATTAATTATTTACGTATTCAAAAACCTAAAGAGGTACCTATCCCTAAAAAAGGCTTAAGCGTTGCTGTTTTTACGACATCGTCTCCAGGAGAGCCATTATCAATGTTTGAAAATACTTTTAAAGCACTAAATAACTTAAACTACCCACACACAACATATTTGCTTGATGATACTAGAGATATCGCTTTCAAAGAATTAGCTGAAGAACATGGTGTTGTGTGGTTAGATTTACCAAATATACCAGGAGCAAAAGCAGGTAAAATCAACGAAGCACTTAAAATCACTAATGAAGACTTTATCTTAGTATTAGATCCTGATCATATTGTTTTTCCAAATTTTTTAGAGCAAACACTTGGATTTTTTGAAGATGAAAAAGTGGGCTTTGTTCAAGTAAGCCAAGGTTATTATAATATGTTCCGATCTTTTACAGCACAAGGAGCAGCTGAACAAACCTATGTTTTTTATGGGCCTACGCAAATGGGATTGTTTGGTTATGGTGGTGCAGTAGCAATTGGCGCTAATTGCACGTTTAGAAGAAAAGCATTGGAAAGTATTGGAGGTCATGCCAAAGGTTTGTCGGAAGATTTAAATACTTCAATAAGAATTCACTCAAAAGGATGGAAGTCTGTATACAATCCTGTAATTGTAAGTCGTGGTTTGGTTCCAGAGGATTTTACGTCGTTTTGTAAACAACAATTAAAATGGGCAAGAGGAGTATTTGAAATGCTATTTGATGAAATGCCAAAAGCTTCAAAAGGGTTGACTTTTTGGCAAAAAGTATCCTATTTATCCATAGGAACTTATTATTTAGTTGGACCAATGACTGCTTTTTTTATTTTCGTACCATTGTTATTTTTTACCACAAAAATAAGTCCTGCAAGTATGGATTTTAGCGAATTCATCATACTTGGAGCGCCTATTGTATTGATTGCAATGTTAATTTATGCACATGCCCAAAATTTTCTATGTGATAAAAAAACAGAAAGAGGTATTCACTGGAGAGGTATGGTATTAAAATATTCTTGTTGGCCAGTATTTACCTATGCTTTTTATTTGTCAATAATTAACAAAAAAGTACCATACATTCCAACCGCAAAAGTAGCCGTAAAAGGTTTTATGAGTCCTTTTGTAAAACCATTAATAGTATACTGTATTTTGTTTATGCTTATGATTTTTGGAATTTATATTGAAAGAAGGTATTATGTTTCTGAGAGTGAATTAATTCTTACTGCCGAAAAGACCTGGGGAATGTTAGGATTTGCAATGATTGCATTTGTACAATTTATAGGAGGTATTGTAGCAGCCTATAAATCTTTATATCTCAAAGCAGAAAATGCTTGGAGTAGAATAGTAATATCTGAGGATAAAAAATTTAAAGTAAAATAGAATATTAAAAAATCGGTTTTAAGTCAAAATCATTTTTAATAATTTATTAAAGTCGTTATAAATCAAACACAATTATGTCAACATTTAAAAAAACATCAAAAAGATTTTTTAATGTACTTCTTGCATTAGTATTAGGTTTTTTTGTAATTTATGGATTATCAACTTTAAGTAAAAGCTCTAAAGGTCCATTAGGTGGATTGCTAGAAAATTTGGGGAATATGGTTAAAGACATTGAGCATGACAATATTTTAGGGAAAAGAGAAAAAAATAGAGGAAAAAAATTAGAATGGTTTAATGACCAAAGAAATAATAAATACTCCCTTTTAAAATCAAAAAATATTCTTTTTGGAGCATCAGATGATAATAATGGATTGTCATATGAAAATCTTATTAATTTAGAGGATTCTCTTGCAATTACGTTTCCAATTATTCAAATTTACACTGCTTGGGGAGAAGGTCAATTATATGAATTTCCTAGAAATAAAATTGATGCAATTGTAAGAATTGGTTCTATTCCAATGATCACTTGGGAACCTTGGTTGGAAAAGTTCACAAAAGAAAATTTCCCTAAAATTAAAGATTTAGAACAAAGAAATAATCATGGTTTGTCTTCTGTTGCAAAAGGCGATTATGATGCTTACTTAAAAGAATGGGCAACTGAAGCCGCTAAAGTAGGATACCCAATTTATTTGAGAGTAGGACACGAAATGAATGACCCTTATAGATATCCTTGGGGACCTCAAAATAATGATCCATCAGAATTTATTGCCGCCTTTAAGCATATTAAAGATGTATTTGAATCTGTTGGGGCAACAAATATTATGTGGGTTTGGAGTCCACATTTATCTTATGGAAAATTTCAAGAATATTACCCAGGAAACGAATATGTAGATATCATTGCGACGGGTGCTTTGAATTATGGTACGAGTGCAAGTTGGAGCGACTGGTGGACTTTTGAAGAAATATTTGGTAATTATTATAATGATCTTGCCTCTTTTTATAAACCAATTATGATTGCTGAATTTGGTTGCTTAAAACCTGGAGGAAGCAGAGCAAAATGGTTTGGAGATGCACTAAAAAACTTTAATACAAAATATCCTTACGTAAATGCTATTTTATTTTTTGATTATTCAAGTGATGGAACAATTACCTATAAAAATGTAAGTTGGAATATAAAAGATGATCCCGAAGTTACTACTGAAATTAAAAATCAATTAAAAAAGTGGCCTGCCTATCTTAAGCAACCCGATATGAAATAGGGTTTTTAAAATATTTGGTATTCAAAAGCTCGTTTTAGCTTGTAAAATATTACTTTGTTTACACCTCTTTTTGAAATGATTCAAAAAAGGGTGTAAGCATGCAAAACACAAAGCGACTGATTGCTTACAATTTTTGTAACTTTGTTTAATAAAATTTGTTTATGAATACGTTTGCATCCGGAAAACTTTCTGAATCTTCATTGCCGTTACAACTTCAAATTTCATTCGAAAAGTTGTATTAGGTGTATGAAAAATATGCGAATGATTCCTACGAAAAGCATCCTTTACACACTTTTGCCAAACAACTAAAAGCAGAAGTCATCAAGCATCCTGAGCTTATTGAAGGTTTTTCGGACGTGACATTGGTAAATAAACTCAAAGAATCTATCAATATATTATTAGATCCTTTGTTTCCTGAAGCATTGCAATTGAACGAAATCAAAGCGGCAAGCATTCCTTTTTCATTTACCACTTTCAAGTTTTCTGATCGTTTTCAAAACATTGTTCTTAATGCTTGAAAAAATTTCGAATTAACGGTTCGAAATTTTGAAAATGATGGCATGTATATCATGGCATATACCTTTATTTTAGTAGCGGTGTATGGATTTAAAATCGATATGAAAAGGCCGTTTTATTTTGATATTCCTGATGAAAATTCAGGAACTATGAAATATTATAGAGCAGCTTTTAATGCTGATTTTTCTGAAATTATTCCCACAGAAATGGCTCCAAAACTCACAGAAGAAGATTTTAAAATTCTTCAAAAAATTATGATTCTATCGATACTTGGAAAGAAAAACTCCCCCCAAACAGTTATATTTTTAAAGGTTTTGGACTCATCAATTTGTTTGATGTAACTGCTGAAGAAAGTATTTCGTCAATCAAAGCCAATTTACCTTCTGGAGGAAATGACTTGATTCCAAAACTTCAAAATAACTTGAGAGACTTTTTTGGAAACAAAGATTTATTGTTGGGATATTCGTTTTACAACAAGACAAAAACAAATCATTGTGAATCTGTTTCCAAAAAATCAAATAGCATTATTTTAAGTGATTCTGAAAATATACAATGTGACACCAACTTTTTTTGTGCCAATGTGATGCATAAATTTTTAATGCGCAAGAGCCTGTTGTGATTTAGGATGTTGAAGAATATGGTCAAAAAATGAATTACAATTTCTTCTACAAAAACTTACAGAAAGCTGGTATTCAAAGCATTATTTTTAACTCCTATCAAAGCTGCAACTGAAGGTGATATTGCATTGTTAGAAATTGCTTCGCCAAGAGCTTATAAATTAAATTCAGTAAATATCAATAAACATAAAGACATTATTCCTGTTTTTGATGCTGCTGTAAAGCGAACTTCTGAAGAACGTCAAAATATTTTAGAAGCTACCATTCAAGAGAATTATACTGCCATTCATCCTGCAGTAAAATGGCGTTTTTATGTAGCTGCAGAAAAATATCAAACCGCTGTTCAATTAGATGAGAACGCAAAATTGGATGAAATCATCTTTAAAGAGGTATATCCATTATATGGGCAAAGTGACATCAATGGTTCTTCAGAGGCTAGAAATTTTGCGATTCAGAAAGATTTAAGTACGCAACTCTCTTTAGCAATTACGGTTTTGAAAGAAGCTTGTAAAGTAGAAAAATTACCCATTTATGAGGAGTTGATGTTTAGAGTCACTGCGTATTTGAAAGAGGTAAAAATGGGATTAAAAGCGGGAGATGAAATCAATATTTTAACCTTTTTAAAGCGGGAAATTTATCCAGTTTTTAATCATATTCAATTGATTAACAATCAGCTGTTTGCAAAAGTTGCTGATTATAAATCACACTTAAATCCGGATTTGGGCGTGGTTTATCAAAAGAGAAAAAACTATGAAGATAGCGTAAATACGCTCAATAATAGATTGGAAAAATCTCTAGATTCAAAACAAAAAGGAGCTCAAAAAATGTATCCTCATTATTTTGAAAGATACAAAACAGATGGCGTTGAATTCAATATGTATATTGGAAAATCAATCAATAAAGACACACATTTTGATGAGATTTATTTGTACAATTTGCGTCTTTGGCAATTGCAAACGATGGTCGAAATGGAAAATATCGCTTTTTAAAAGCGAAAAAATATGGCTTATGATTTACGTGTTGCATCCTTAATTTTGGTTCACAGCAATCCATTATCGATAAAATTTAGAATGGACGAAAAACAGTTTGATGTAGATGGCGCTTACAATATTCGTTATGAAATCATTAAAAAGCGTATTGACAAAGCGCATATCAAAGGAACTTCAAAGCGACTCACAACTCCTGGAAAAATTGCCATTGTTTATTCGCAGAATAAAGATGCGTTGGAATATATCAAATACATTCATTTTTGGCAGTCCAAAAATCAAATTGGAAAAATTGAATTCCTTGAATAAGAGGATTTACAAGGAGTTTCTTGATTAAAAGCTTTGCGAATTGAAGTTATTTATCAAAAAGATTTCAGTGAAAAAAAGACGATTACTTTTGATGATTTGATGAAGGAAATTGCGGTTTAATGAATTTTTAATTCAATTTACAGCACAAAAGCTAAGCCAAAAGCAATGATACTTACAATAATTCCAATCATAAAAACGGTATACGTTGTTCGTAATAAACCATATTTTCTGTTCAAAACCAATCCTAAAAAGTATAAATCTTTAGTAAGCGAACCATACAAATAATCTCTGTCCTGCATCATTTCTGAAATTCCTCATTCAAAATCTTCTAATTTCATTTGATGAAAATTTCCAAAAAACAACAAATTCACCTTTTTGTTTGCAACATCCTCTTTTGTAAATTTTCCTTGAGTCACACATTGGGTATTATTGCCATGATTGATAAAATCATACTCGCAACTGTAAGGAGCATAAAAATGACTGCTGGTATAATTAAAAAGCTATTATTAGGATTGTCTAATTTCGGTATCAATGTCGAAAATGATATTGAAATGATAATCGCATTGACGGATAACAAAATATTGGCTTTGGTATCTGCAATATCACTCAACGTAATATGATTTCGCAATGCTACTATAAACATGGTTTCTATGCCTAGTTCAGGAACATCTCCTTTGGTTCTTTTGATTTTAATTGCTTCATTTTTTCTGTCAAACTTCAAAGAATTTTCTTTTAACTCTTTTTGATTTTTCAACAAACGAGAAAAGTTTTTAGATTTTGTCTGAGTCCAATTTTTTAAGGCGAAAGTTGTATAATATTGATGTTTTTCTGAAAAGAATTCAATATTTTGGGTTACCCATTCTAAATCTGATAATTTTTGCCCCGTTAATTCCCATTCCTTTCGCAACAACTTAGCAAAATCATCGTAATTTTTTGATGCTAAATGAACACAATCAGCATCCATAATTATTTTTCCAAGCTCATTATTGGGTTGATGTCCCATTTTTGTGGCTAAAATAATTGATTGAATTTGCTGAATTCTTTCCTCAGAAAATTTCTTTTCTCTCAAAAATTCAGCAGCAATTTTTACACTTTCTTCTTCATGATTTTTTGCCCTTTTGATAAATCCTGTATCATGAAACCATGCTGCAATGGATGCATTTTCAGCCTCATTTTCAGTCAATTCCGAATTTTAAATTAGTTGTTTCACAACCTCAACAATGCGTTGTGTGTGCGCTAAATTATGATAAACATACACAGCATCTAATTGAAACCCTAAAAGGGTTGTTACATAATTTTCAACTTCAGAAAGGATCGAGTTCATAATCACAAAGTTTTTATAAAAACAAATATACGCAAATAAAACAGCTATTGTAAGTGATGCTTTTGTCGTAAATTTACATGAATTTTTACGACTAATTTTTCATCAAAAAAAATCAAAAAAAGTATGTTAACTTGGAAAGATATTATTCATTTCGCTTCAACAGGAAATCCAACACCTGATAAAATCATCAAAAAAACGGACACTGAATGGAAAGAAATTTTAACTCCAGAACAATTCAGAATTACCAGACAGAAAGGTACTGAAAGACCTTTTTTTGGTGAATTATGTTCAATATATGAGGCTGGAAAATACCATTGTATTTGTTGCAATTCGCCTCTTTTTGATTCTACAATAAAGTTCAATTCGAGTTCTGGTTGGCCAAGTTTTACGCAACCCATTGCTGAAAACGCTATTAAATATATCAAAGATGTTTCGTTTGGAATGGTGCGTGTTGAAGTGCTTTGCAATGTGTGTGATGCACATTTAGGACACGTTTTTCCTGATGGCCCTGCTCCTACTGGATTGCGTTATTGCATCAATTCTGTGTCTATGCAACTTGAAAAATCTGAAAAATAATGAGTAAAAATATACAAGTAACCACTGTTGGTGGAGGGTGTTTTTGGTGTATAGAAGCTGTTTTTCAACAAGTACAAGGCGTTGAAAAAGTAGTATCTGGTTATGCAGGTGGAAATGCTCCTGGAAAACCAACATACAGAGAAATCTGCTCAGGATTAACGGGTCATGCAGAAGTAATTCAAGTTACTTTTGATGCAAATAGGATTAGCTTTGAAGAGATTTTAGTGATTTTTATGACTACTCACAATCCTACAACTTTAAATAGACAAGGAGCTGATATAGGAACGCAGTACAGGTCTGTGATTTTTTATCACGACGAAATACAACAAGAAATTGCACAACAAGTGATTGAAAAAGTACAATCGTATTATGCTGACAAAATTGTCACTGAACTTATTCCATTGCCTATTTTTTATGAGGCTGAAGATTATCATCAAAACTATTATCAAAACAACAAATCGCAAGGATATTGCGAATATGTCATCACCCCTAAATTGGCAACTTTACGAAAATTATACGCTGACAAACTGAAATGATTTTAAACATCACTGAAACTTTTACCAAAGAATTACCTGCGGATTCATTGCTTGAAAATTCAAGACGTCAAGTTTTTGAAGCTGCTTTTTCGTATGTAAATCCAAAAAAAACCTCATCACCAAAAGTGATTCACGTTTCAAAGGAAATGTTTTTAGAACTAGGAATTTCTAAAGAAGCTGCAAAAACCAATTTTTTTAGAGATATTTTTACAGGAAATGCTGTGTATCCGAATACAACACCTTTCGCCATGTGTTATGGAGGTCATCAATTTGGTTCTTGGGCAGGACAATTGGGTGATGGAAGAGCCATCAATTTGTTCGAAATTGAACATCAAAACAAAAAGTGGAATGTGCAACTAAAAGGTGCAGGCGAAACTCCCTATTCAAGAAATGCTGATGGATTGGCTGTTTTACGTTCGTCAATCAGAGAATATTTGTGCAGTGAAGCCATGTTTCATTTGGGAATTCCTACAACTCGTGCACTTTCTTTGAGTCTTTCAGGAGATACTGTTTTGCGTGATGTGATGTATGATGGGAATCCTGCTTATGAAAAAGGAGCTATTGTTTCAAGAGTTGCGGAATCCTTTTTACGCTTTGGAAATTATGAAATTTTTGCCTCTAGAAATGATGTAAAAAATCTAAAGATCTTAGTTGATTTTACCATCAAACATCATTTTTCCCATTTGGGAAATCCATCAAAAGAAACTTATATTCAGTTTTTTAAAGAAGTTGCAGATCGCACTTTAACCCTAATTATTCACTGGCAAAGAGTGGGTTTTGTTCATGGAGTCATGAATACAGATAACCTATCTATTTTGGGTTTAACCATAGATTATGGACCTTATGGCTGGCTTGAAGGGTTTGATTTTGGCTGGACACCTAACACTACAGATCGTCAACACAAACGCTATCGTTATGGAAATCAACCAAATATAGGTTTATGGAATCTATATCAATTGGCAAACGCATTGTTTCCATTGATTGAAGAGGTTGCGCCTCTGGAAGCAATTTTAAATGCCTATAAAACCAATTTTGAAAGTCAATCTTTACAGATGATGAAAACCAAATTAGGACTTTTTTCTTCGGATAAAAATGATCAAAAACTCATCCAAAATTTAGAAGATACCTTGCAATTGACAGAAACTGATATGACCATTTTCTTTCGATTATTGAGTGATTTTTCCTCAGAAAAAAATGGTTTTGAATTGATACAAGAAGCTTTTTATGATATTGAAAATATCAATGAAAATATCAAAACCAAATGGCAAAATTGGTTTGAAATCTATGCAAATCGTTTGCAAAAAGAATCCATTTCAGGAGTTGAAAGAAAACAAAAAATGGATGCTTTCAATCCAAAATATGTATTGCGAAATTACATGGCGCAATTGGCTATTGATTCGGCAAATCTCGAAGATTATTCTTTGATTGAAGAGTTATTTCAACTACTCAAAAAACCGTATGATGAACAACCAAAACATCAAAAATGGTTTGCCAAAAGACCTGAATGGGCGCGTGACAAAATTGGCTGCTCGATGCTGAGTTGTAGTTCGTAAAAATGTGTATGTTTAAACAGCTATTTTCATTATGATTCACGAACTCAAAGAAATTATTCAACAAGCTTTTAACAATCAACAAAAGGGATTGAAAAACGTGTTGGCGTCTGTTGTTTTTTTAGAGGGTTCTTCTTACAGAAAACCCGGAGTCAGAATGCTGATTGCCGAAGATTTATCAACCATTGGCGCGGTAAGTGGAGGTTGTGTGGAAAAAGAAATTATTCACCGAGCAAAGAGTGTTTTCAATGACAATCAAGCAAAAATAATTACGTATGATGGCAGATACAGATTGGGTTGTGAAGGGATTTTATACATTTTGATTGAACCTTTTTATGTGGAAAATGAATTGTTTAATCGTTTTTCTGATGCTATTAAGCGCCGTGAAATAGTAGAAATTCAAAGTTATTTCATCAAAGAAGATGAAGCTTTTGGCAATTTTGGTTCGCAGATTGTGTTTCCAACTCAGGAAGCTTTTGCATTTCGAAAAAATAGTTCATTTGAAAAGGAAAAGGAAATTTTTACACAGATTTTAAAACCTACATTCAAACTTTTGATTATTGGTGGTGAACACGATGCTGTAAAATTGTGCAAAATTGCTGCAAATTTGGGTTGGGAAATTGATATAATTACCTCCGCAAAAGACCCAAAAACCTTGAAGGATTTTCCAGGCGCAAATTCGGTCATTGGCGAAACTCCTGAAACCATTCAATTTGAAAATATCGAAGAAAATTCGGCTATTGTAATTATGAATCATAGCTACATACAAGATTTAAAATATGTGATGCAATTGTCTAATTATCAACCTAAATACATTGGAATTTTGGGCGCTCCAAAAAGAGGTGAACGCTTGTTGAATGAACTTTTTGAACTAAAACCTGATTTGAATCCCGACTTTTTAGAGGCCATTTATACGCCTGCAGGATTGCATATTGGCGCACAAACTCCCGAAGAAATCGCCGTTTCAATTATTGCTGAAATTTTGAGTGTTTTCAATAAAAAAGAACCTTTTTCTTTGCGAAATTTAAAAGGAAAAATTCATCAATAATCTATGAGAAATTTGGCTGTTTTAGTCTTGGCTGCAGGTGCGTCCTCACGAATGCGATCCCCTAAACAGTTGCTTAAAATTGGAGATAAAACTTTACTAGAAATCGTTTTAGAAAAATCAAAAAAAATTTCAGTTCTCCCAATTTTTTGTGTTTTAGGTGCAAATGCAACTTTGATTCAAAACGAAATTCCATCAAAAAATACTGAATTTATCATCAATAAAAAGTATCATCAGGGGTTGAGCACGAGCATTGTTGCTGGCGTCAACTATCTTGAAAAAAATTATTCTTTTATTAATGGAGTGTTAATTTTGTTAGCAGACCAGCCTGCTATTGAAATTCGATATTTGGAAAACTTAGTTCAATTATCTATTGAAAATCCCAAAAAAATAATCGCTTCAAAATACCCTAAAAACTATGGTGTTCCTGCAATTTTCCCGAAATCAATATTTACTGAATTACAGGTTTTAAAGGGTGATTTTGGTGCCAAGGAATTTCTTCAAAAACACAAAAACCAAATTATTTGTAGCGATTTGAATCCTATTTTGATTGATTTAGATACGGAAGAAGATTATGAGAATTATAAAAAAAACACTCCGTTTATTGAATAAACGAAGTGTTTTTTATCATAAAAATATTCTAGAAAAATTTTATAAGTTCTATTACCAAAACAAGCAATATAAAACTGCTGTTATGATACAAACTATAAAGGCTCCAATATTAAAAGTAGGAGATGTTTTAAATAAATCTTTTGTTAGACTAATTCCTCTTTCATCATCAGCTCCTTTATTTTGAAGATAACTAATTAAAACGATAACCAACATTGTGAAAACTGCGGTTAATCCCATTTGGTGCATCCATGGTTGTAACGCTGGAATAGGTAAATATTTTAAAGCCAACGCTATCGGAATTGACAAAATAGCACCCCAAATTGCTGCATTGTTAGTAGTTTTTTTCCAAAATAATCCTAAAATAAAAACAGCTAAAATTCCAGGACTTACAACGCCTGTCCATTCTTGAATAAATTGAAAAGCTTGGTCTATGCCTCCTAAAAGTGGCGCCATAATAACGGCAATCACCAATGCAACAACTCCAGAAATACGACCCACGTTCACTGTTGCTTTATCACTTGCATTTTTATTGATATACTGTTTATAAATATCCATGGTAAAAATGGTAGAAGTAGAATTCAACATCGAAGCCAAAGACGAAACAACTGCAGCAGCCAAAGCCGCAAAAGCAACTCCTTTTAATCCTGTTGGTAAAAACTGTAACAACCAAGGATAAGCCTTGTCAGCTTGTTGTTCAGAAGGCAAACTTAATTTTCCTACTTCCCCTAAACTTGCCATAATTTCAGGATCATTTACCATTACATAAGCTGCAATTCCAGGAATCACTACAATTAGTGGAATGATAATTTTTAAGCCAGCAGCCAATAAAATACCTTTTTGAGATTCTTTTAAAGATTTTGCTGCCAGAGTACGTTGAATAATATATTGATTGAATCCCCAATAATAGATATTTGCAACCCACAATCCACCAACAAGTACCCAAATTCCAGGTAAATTTAAATAATTTTTGTTAACTGTTCCATCTCCATTGAATTCATCTAAAATCATGTGAAATTTATCTGGAGCGGCGTCCATCACTTTGCTTAGACCTGCAAAAACGCCTTCACCTCCAGAAACTGTATTTAAAGCCAAATAAGTTGTAACCAATCCTCCAAGAATTAAAAATATTACTTGAATAACATCTGTCCAAGCAACTGCAGAAAGACCTCCATATAAAGAATAAGCTGCAGCAAAAAGTGCCAATCCAATAACTGCATAAATCATATCTACGCCCATAATTGTTTCGATGGCCAATCCACCCAAATACAATACTGAAGCTAAGTTTACGAACACATACAGTGCTATCCAAAAAACTGCAAGTATTGTTTTCAAGTTTGTTGAAAATCTTTTTTCAACAAATTCAGGAATGGTATATAATCCTTTCTCAATGAAAATTGGTAAAAAATATTTTCCAACAATAATTAATGTGATGGCTGCCATCCACTCATAAGAGGCAATTGCAAGACCAAGTGCAAAACCTGAGCCCGACATGCCAATAAACTGTTCTGCAGAGATATTTGCCGCAATTAATGAGGCTCCAATTGCCCACCAAGGTAATGATTTGCTCGCTAAAAAGTAATCTTCGGCATTTTTTTGATGCCCTTTTTTGTCTCTAGAGACCCATAATCCTACACCTAAAATCAAGATAGCATAAGCTATAAAGATGGCGTAATCTAAAATTCCAAAACCTGCTGTCATAGTAAAAAATTAGTTTAGTTTGATTGTAAATTGCTTTTAATTTTATGCAATATCCAAATTTTTGGTTAAAAATTGATACAATGTTTAGATATTTTTTGATGATTCAAATCAAAAAAAACCAATACACAAATTTACAGTCACTTATTTCAAAAAGAAGGGGGGTTATTGTTCAAAAAAAGGGAAAAAATAGGTTTCTTTTAAAATTTTCCAAAATGCTTTCTCACATTATTACCTTGAAAAATAAAAAGGTTTTAAAATCAAAATAATTCTTTATTACTGATATTCAAATAATTACTTTTAACATAAATGAGAATTGTTTGCAATATTTCTCCCATATTTTTACATTTTGCAAAAGCAGGGTCATTTGCATAATCTCCAATTTGTTTTTTTAATTTAATAATATTTTCAGGAGTTGAAATCACGTCATTTTTCATACAATGCATCAAACTTTCAATTCTTTTTGGAGCTGTAATCATCCTTTTTGCCATATAAGAACGCTCTTCAATTTTATATTGTCTGATGGAACTTCTTGCAAGTTTTTCATTGACCATTGACATGATTTCGGCATTTTCTTTCATGAATTTCATGTTGTAAACACGAAGATTACCTTCAAAAGATTGTTGGTCAAAATCAATTGCTCTGATTTTATAAACAATATGATCAAAATCGTGGGTTGGCGTAATCACATAATTATAAGAACGCATATCACCCAACAATCTTACCAAACAACGTTCTTTGAACTTCACAAATTCTTTGGCGATTTGCGATTTTTCTGATTCTGAACATTTTGGGAGAAAATCTCGTATAAAATCATCCCCAGGAATTCCTGCAATGTGCTCTTCAATCAAAGTATCTTTATAAATCAAAAAATTGATATTGTGTGGAGACAAAATGTGTTCTAATTCCAATCCATAAACTCTGGAAGCATCTGCTTTTTTTACATAAAAATAAGTATAATTGTCATTCAGTATATTTCTGATTTTAATTCTAAATGGTTTCGAATTTCCAAAAGTGCAATAATCAATGGCATCTACATTCAAAAAAGGGATAGTATCTTCATTTCCATCAGAATGTAATAATGTATAAATCTTTTTGAGGCACAAATCAATCTCTTCTCTGTCAAATTCCGAATAATAAGTTCTTACCCAAAGCGTGTCTTGATCTTTATCATTATAAACTGTTACACAACCTTGAAAACGCAATAAATCATCATAAAAAATAGGAATTTTAATACTTCTATTATTTTCTATCAAATATTGATGAAGCAAATCACTGATTGGAAATACAGGTTTTTTTTTGGATATTAATTTTTCCGAAGAAGGCATTTTTAAAAGTTTGGAGTTGTTAAAAATAAAAAATATTACTGAAGTTCAAACATTTTTCCTGGCAAAGATTTGATAATTCCTTTCAATTCCATCTGCAACAAAACCGATGACAATTGAAAAAGCGGGATGTTACAATCAATTGCAATCAAATCAAGCATTTGCTTTCCATTTTCTTTGAGATGATTATAAATCATTTGTTCTTGGTCTGATAATGTGATAAAAAGTTCTTGCTGAATTAGTTTTTTAGGTTTTGTAACAACATCCCAATTGAGCATTTTCACAATATCACTGCTTGATGTTAACAAAATTGCTTTGTTGTTTTTGATTAAATTATTACACCCTTTACTATAAATATCATTCGTTCTTCCTGGCAATGCAAAAACATCTCTGTCATAAGAATTTGCAATATCAGCAGTCACTAACGAACCTCCTTTATCAGCACTTTCTATAATTATTGTTGCTTCAGAAATGCCTGCAACAATTCTGTTTCGTTTCAAAAAATTTTCTCTTAGCGGATTTTCTTCAAAACCAAATTCAGTGAAAAAACCACCATTTTCCATGACTTGACGCACGTATTTTTTATGCACTTTTGGATACATTTGCTCAAAACCGTGAGCCAAAACACCAATCGTTTGCAAGTTATTTTTGATGGCAGCTTTGTGCGCACAAATATCTACACCATAAGCAAAACCACTTACGATAATTGGGTTATAAACAGCCAATTCTTCAATAAGTTGCTCGCAAAAATCTTTGCCATAAGTACTCATATTTCTAGTCCCAACAATCGAAAGTATTTTATCATTTTTCAGATTGATGTTACCGTCTTTGAACATCACAAAAGGACTGTCGATACATTGCAACAAGTTTTTAGGAAAATCATCCTCTAAAAAATAAACAACTTCGTAATTGTTTTTTTCAATAAAATCCAACTCTTGCTCAGCCAATTTGATATTTTGTTTGTCAAATAGATGCTGGATTGCAAAACTACCAATACCATTTATTTTTTGAAGTGAAGCCGGTTTTTCATTGAACAATTGTTCGATATCACCAACAGCAACAATCAATTTTTTAGCTAAAATATCGCCAATTGCTTTGCTTTTTTGTAATCGTAAAATAGCAAGAATTTTTTCTTTTTTCAAATTGTACAATTTATTGTACAAGATATACATTTTTGTTGATAAATTTTTATCAATTTGCTTCTTTAAAAATTCAAAAAAACTATATTTGTTTTATGAAGTTAACAAACTATATTAAAGATTTATTGTACAGATACGATTGCGTAATTATCCCTGATTTTGGGGGATTTGTTACGAAAAGAATTGGCGCAAAGATTGATGAAAATACACATCGATTTTTTCCACCATCAAAACAACTTTCTTTCAATGGAAATTTAAAAAATAACGATGGTTTGTTGGCAAATTATATAGCTTCTGTTGAGAATATTTCTTTTGAAAAAGCTTCAAATGCGATTGCATTGTGTGTAATTAAATGGCAAAATGAAATTCAAACAAAACCAATTATTTTAGATTCGATTGGGATTCTTACATTGAACGAAAATCGTCAAATTATTTTTGAACCTACAAAAAGTATAAACTTTTTAATTGAATCGTTTGGATTGAGTTTTTTTGAAACATCAACTGCAAATAGACATCAATCAGAAGTTAAAAAATTCGTTCCTGAAGTTCCTAAAAACGATAAAAAAACAATTCATGCTTTTATTAAATATGCAGCATCAGCTGCTATTTTATTAACTTTAGGTGTTGCAACTTATTCCAATTATCAAGAAAATAGCCAAAAAGAGTTATTAACAAAACAACAAAAGTCACTAGAGAAAAAAATTCAAACTGCCACATTTGTGATTTCAAATCCATTGCCAACTATCGAGCTAACGGTTGTAAAAGAACTCGAAAAAAACTTTCATGTGGTGGCTGGCGCATTTCAAAATCCTGAAAATGCCAATAGAAAAATGAACCGATTGATTAAAGAAGGTCATGATGCGAAAATTCTTGGTGTTAATAAATGGGGCTTAACGCAAGTGGTTTATGCTAGTTTTTCTGATAAAAATGAAGCAATCAATTATCTTTATAAAATACAAAAAACAGTAACTCAAGATGCTTGGTTGCTGATAAAAAAGTAGTTTTATTTAAAGTTGAATCCTATCTTTGCTGAAATTTTCATAAATGGAAGCAAAAACACCCAAAGATTCCTTAACAATACTTACTGACTTGGTTTTGCCCGGAGAAACCAATTATCTTGATAATCTTTTTGGGGGCGAATTATTAGCAAGAATGGACAGGGCTTGCAGTATTGCTGCAAGACGTCATTCAAGGAGGATTGTGGTGACCGCATCTGTAAACCACGTGGCTTTTAACAAATCTGTACCCGTGGGAAGTGTGCTAACATTGGCTGCAAAAGTGTCAAGAGCGTTCAAATCATCAATGGAAATTTATGTAGATGTTTGGATTGAAGACCGTCAATCAGGACAAAAAACCAAGGTAAATGAAGGTATTTATACTTTTGTTGCCGTTGACGAAACTGGCAAACCTGTGCAAATTCCTCAAATTATTCCGGAAACAGATCTGGAAAAGGAGCGATATGATAGCGCATTGAGAAGAAAACAACTCAGTTTGATATTGGCCGGAAAATTAAAACCCAATGAAGCAACCGAATTAAAAGCACTATTTTATGAATAATTTTCAGGATATTTTATCCAATTTTAAAACTATTGAAACGATTATCGTAATTGCTATTGGTATTTTATTTCAAATTGGAGCTACAAAATCATTAAATAATATCCGTAAAAAATTCGGTTTTCAAAAAAATAGGGTCATCATTATTAACAAAATAATCAATGTGTTGATTTACGCATCAGTAGTAATAATTGTTTCTTTTATTTGGGGTGTTGATGAAAAGCAATTAATCTTATTTATATCCTCATTTTTAACCATTTTAGGAATCGCTTTTTTTGCACAATGGTCTATATTGTCAAACATTACAGCAGGATTGATTTTATTTGTAAATTATCCTGTGAAAATTGGGGATGAAATTACTATCCTAGAAAAAGACAACAATATTACTGGAGAAATAAAAGATATTGGAGCTTTTTTTATCACACTTAAAACGAATGAAAAAGAACTAATTACAGTTCCAAATTCAATTATTTTACAAAAAAACATTAAATTTAAGGAGAAATAAAACCCGTTTATTTTTATGTTATCTTGGTAAAATCCATTCAGCAGGATTTAAACGAGTGGTGTTTTTAAAAACCACGAAAACAAGATTTGTTTTGTTAGAAACTTTGTCTGTAAATATTTTTCCAATTCTTTGACCAGTAACCACTTTATCGTTTTTTTTCACCATGATATTTTCAAGATTATTATAAGAAGTTATATAATTTCCATGACGAATAAGCACATTTTTGATACCTCCTGAGCCCACTAAAACATTCAAAACTTCGCCTTTAAAAACCGCATTAGCGAAACTTCCTTCAGAGGTAACAATATGTAAACCAGTACTATTAATCGTTATTCCAGGAAAAGTTGGATGTGGTTGATCTCCAAATCTGCGAACGATAATTCCTTCTTTCACGGGCCAAGGCAATCTGCCTTTATTACTTTCAAATTCACCAGCCAATTTTTTTGCCTCAGGAGTCAAAAAAAACTCATTTTTAGTAATCTTTACTTGTGAAGTAGTTTTGGTTACCTTTTTGTTCGCTCTTTCAATTTCATCTCTAATCAATTTATCAATTTTTGCAACAATTGTTTGCTCATCTTTGATCTTTTTTTGAATGTCTCTTTTGTATTGAGATTCCTTCTTTTTGATGATTGCTAAAAAGTTTTCTTGCTTTTTTTTATCTAATTCTATCTCTTTTTTCTGATTTTCTTCAGAAACCAACAACCTTTCTTTTTCTCGTTTTTGGGTACTCAACGAGTCATTCAAAATTTTTACTTCAGAAGATTGAAGCACGATTTCCTCTCCTTGTTTTTTTCGAAATGACGTGTATTGTTTCAAATATTCCAATCGTTTATACGCTTGATAAAAATTTTGTGAAGACAATAAAAACATCAATCTGCTTTGTTGTGATTTACTTTTGTAAGACTTAAAAATCATTTCAGCATAATCTGCTTTCAATGCCGTTAATTTTCGATTTAACTTATTTATCTTTTTTTGATTTAGGTAAATTTCGTCAGATAATAATTTAGTTTCCTCTTGAATTGTAGCGATTAATTTATTTCGAACTTCGATTTTTTGTTTAATATCTTTCAAACTTTCCATCGCATTTTGCTCCTTTTTTTGCTCTTTAAAAAGCAATTTATTAAGCTGCACTATCTCAGCTTGGTATTTTTTTCGTTGTTCTTCAAGCTGTTTTTTAGTTTGTCCAAAACCCGAAAAACAGTGTAAAAAAACAATCAAGAAAATGATATGAAATGGATGGATTTTCATTAAAATTCTATTCTTTTATATCCGTTCGGAATTTCAAAACTGGTATCTAGTGTCTCACCAAAAACGACAGATTTGTAGATTAAATAAATATTTGTAAACGACTTTTCGGTTTTTGTACCAATCTTTATTTCTCCGGGGAAAATCGTTTTTTCGATGATGTGATAGCCAAAATATTGAATATCCAAAAGTAGATTTTTATCAATATATACAATTTTCTGCTCCTCTAATTTAAAATGTGAAGGATTGATTGTAAAGAAAATATCGAACAAAGCCGGTTGTACTTCAGGAGACAATACATATTTGTTATTAACAATTTCAAGTTGTTGTTTTTCCTTTTTTACATTTTGCAAGGCTTGTCCCAAAAATAAGTTTTGAAGCTGTTCAAAGTTGATTTCAACTCCCAAAAATTCTTCAATTAATGAAAAATCTCCTTCGAAATAGTTTTTCGCAAGAGGAGAATAATAACTCACTGAATTTGGTGTGATTTTCGCTTTAAACACCGTTATAAACTTTGTGCCTTTGATATAGATTACTTTGTCTTTTTCGATTAGCAAATTCACTGTCAAACTTTGATTAGTTTTACCATTGTTAAAATTTACTTTCAATTTTGCATCAATCGATTTTTTATCAAAATGGGCATCAAAATGCTTTTTAGCTACTTTTTTAGCAGAAGTCTCCGAAGCGATTGCATTTGCATCCATCATATTTTTTGTGGTTTTGCAGGAGGAAAATAAAATTATAAAAACGATACTCGATAACAAAAACCTCATGTTTAACTTTTTAAATTGGTTGCTTTTTGCAGGTATTTTTTTTCTTCAACTTTATTTCCTAAACCATTGTAAGCTTTCGCAATTTCGGCATAAAAAACAGCTTCCATTTTTTTATCAATCACAAAATCCAAGCCATTTTTTAGAAAAAGTAATGCCTTATGAAACGATTTCAATTGATTCAATGCTTTTCCATTTTGCAAATATATAAAAGGTTGGGCAGGAAAAAGTGCGATTCCTTCATTGCTATATTTTAATAAAGTATCCGCATTTTTTTCGGATTTCTGAAGAATTTCTTCTAAAATTTTATAAGATTTATCTTTTTTAAATTGCAATTTCAAACCATCAACATCGGTTAATTTAATCTCTTTAAATTCAGGTTGTTTGCTTTTTTTCAAACCTTCTCTTATTAATTTTAATTCTGTAGTAATAGCACCTTCAACCTCTAAAACATTTAACAAAGAAAGTGCTTCTTTAAATTTATTATTTAAAAAATAAATTCTTACAAGAGATACGCGCTCTTTTGGATGGATAGCGACAATTTTTTCTTGAACTTTTATAGCCTCTTGATAGTTGGAGTCTCGTTCATAAATTGACACCAAATGTTTCAACATCCAAGTATTTTTAGGCTCTTTTTGCAGCGCTCTTTCAATATATTCTTTAGCTAATAAAGTATTGTTCAAAAATAAATAGTTCTTTGAAAACTCAAAAAAAACAGCCACTTGATTTTCTAAGATTTGATTGCAACTTTCTAAATTTTCAATCGCTTTTTGATAATTTTCTATGGATTTTTCTGACAATGCTTTAAAGAAAAATTCTTGAAATTGCAGGGTTTTTTCTTCGGTCAAATCTTTTCTTATAGGAATGCTATCTTGCGAAAAAAAAGGATTCGTACAAAAAAACAACGAAATAAAAAAGAACAGCAACTTGAACAATGAAATCTCATTCTTAGTTATTTTACCATTTATTTCGCTATTTTTTGTCATATTTAAGTCAATTCTGTATAATCTCCAATACTAACAGAGGTAAAATTACCATTAAAAGTAGCGTGATTTCCAATCATTGCATTGTTCAAATTCGCATTTAAAATGGTGACATTATTTTGTATTAACGAATTTTCGATGATTGAATTGTTCACAACGCTATTCGCCCCTAAAGAAACAAAGGGACCAATTTTTGAGTTGGTTATCACCACATTCTTTCCAATAAAACAAGGTTGAAAAATTTCTGAATTGTTCAAAACAACATCTTCTGAAACCAAATTATTTCCATCTGCATGATCAAAACCTAGCACTTGTTTGTTGGTATCAACTGTTGGGTCTTTTTTGCCACAATCCATCCAAACTGATACTTTTCCAGGAATGAATTTTGCGCCTTGCTGTTTCAAAGATTCTAACACATTTGTCAATTGATATTCGTTGTTTTCACGCAAATCATTGTCAATTAAATATTGAATTTCCTCCAATAATTTTTCACCGCTTTTAAAAAAATAAATCCCAATAATTGCCAAATCAGACACAAATTCTTTTGGTTTTTCAATAAAATCTGTAATAAAACCATCTTGCAATTTCACAACTCCAAAAGCGCTTGGATTGTCCACTTTACTCACCCAAATTGCACCATCAGCATTCGTATCTAGGGTAAAATCTGCTTTAAATAACGTATCTGCATACGCCACAACACAAGGTCCGCTTAGAGATTCTTTTGCACAATAAATAGCATGTGCTGTTCCCATTGCTTCTTCTTGCACATACACACTGCCTTTTGCGCCTAATTCAGCTGCAATTTTTAATAATTTTTGTTCAGTATCTGAAGGAAAACCTTTCGCCGTTGGACCTATAATAAAAGCAATTTCATCAATTTTTTGATTGATAACAGCTGCTATATCTTCTACCAAACGTTGCACAATAGGTTTGCCAGCAATCACAGTAAGCGGTTTTGGAATAGTCAATGTATGGGGTCTTAAACGCGAACCAATTCCTGCCATAGGAACTATAATTTTCATCTTTCTATTTTTTAAATTTGATGGCAAGATACCATAAATTGAGACATTCTAAAATACTTTTTGATGATAAGTCAGCCAAAAATTTAACAATTGTTGGTGGAAATGATTTTACAAAAACATCCAGTTAAACTGTGTTGTTTTTCGTTTCTTTGCTGAAAATTTCAAAAAGTGAACTATTTATCAGTAGAAAATATCTCGAAATCGTATGGAGAGCGTGTGTTGTTTGAAGACATTTCTTTTGGCATCAATAAAGACCAAAAAGTAGCATTTGTCGCAAAAAATGGCAGTGGAAAAACCTCCATTTTGAACATAATTGCAGGATTTGATACGCCTGACACCGGGCAAATTGTAATGAGAAAAGAAATTTCTATGGCATATTTATCTCAAAATGATGTATTAAACCCGAATTTGACAATTGAAGAAACTATTTTTGCAACCGAAAATAAAATACTTTCCATCGTAAATCAGTATGAAAAAGCGTTGAAAAATTTGGATGATACTGATGCCTATCAAAAAGCGTTTGAGTTGATGGAACAATACAATGCTTGGGATTTTGAAACGCAATACACACAAGTTTTATCAAAATTAAAAATAGACGATTTAAGTCAGAAAGTTTCTTCACTTTCTGGAGGACAAAAAAAGCGTGTTTCATTGGCAATTGTGTTGATTCACAAACCCGATTTTTTGATTTTAGACGAGCCAACAAATCACTTGGATTTGGAAATGATTGAATGGTTGGAAGCGTATTTTGCGAAGGAAAAAATAACTCTTTTTATGGTGACTCACGATCGTTATTTTTTAGAACGAGTTTGCAATGAAATTATAGAATTAGAAAATGGAAAAATCTATAAATACAAAGGAAATTATTCCTATTACTTAGAAAAAAAAGAAGAACGCATTCAGTTAGAGCAAGTAACCACTGACAAGGCAAAAAACTTGTTCAAAAAAGAATTGGATTGGATGCGCAGACAACCCAAAGCACGAACTACCAAATCGAAATCGCGGATTGACGATTTTTATCAAATAAAAGAAAAAGCGCAACAACGAAGAATTGACCACAAAGTTCAGTTAGAAATCAATATGGAGCGTTTGGGAAGTAAAATTTTGGAGCTTCACAAATTAAAAAAATCCTATGATGAAAAAATTATTTTAGACGGATTTGATTATGTTTTTAAACGTGGAGAGCGTATTGGAATCATTGGAAAAAACGGGACTGGAAAATCTTCTTTCTTGAATATTATTACCGAAAAAAATCCTGTAGATGCTGGAACTGTGATGGTTGGTGAAACCATTAAATTCGGATATTACACACAGTCAGGGATTACCATCAAAGAAGGACAAAAAGTCATCGAAGTTATCAAAGAATTTGGCGAATTTATCCCGTTGATGAAGGGTCAAAAAATTTCAGCTTCACAATTGTTAGAAAGATTTTTATTTGATAAAAAAAAACAATATGATTTTGTTGAAAAACTTTCAGGAGGAGAACAAAAACGATTGTATTTGTGTGCTGTTTTGATTCAAAATCCGAATTTTTTAATTTTAGATGAACCTACAAATGATTTGGATGTAGTTACTCTAAATGTCTTGGAAAATTTCTTATTGGATTATCCCGGAAATTTATTGGTAGTTTCGCACGATCGTTATTTTATGGATAAAATTGTAGATGCGCTTTTTGTTTTTAGAGGTGAAGGTGTTGTGGAAAATTTTCCAGGAAACTACTCAGATTTTAGAGCGTATGAAGATTCAACTCCAAAAGAAAAAGTTGAAAAAATATCTGATGAAAAATCAGAAAAAGAACCTTCAAAAGTTGGTTTGAATTCCCAAGAAAAAAGAGAATTTGGGGCTTTAGAAGCTGAGATTGAAAGACTTCAAAACAGAAAAATAACCATAGAAAATCAGTTCATGAATGTTGAAATTTCGCCTGAAGAAATTCAGAAAAAATCAGAGGAATTGCAGGACGTCATCACTTCTTTGGAAGAAAAAGAAGAACGATGGTTGGAACTTTCTATGAAATTGGAAGGGTAAAGTTCAAGGTTTAAAAATTAATATTCAAAATTACTTTTTTATTAAGATTAACCGCAAAGACGCAAAGTTTATGCAAAGAGCGCAGAGAAATATTTTGAATTTCTTTACGCTCTTTGCGTTTGTAAAGTTATAATTTTTGCGTCTTTGCGGTAAAAACTTATTTTTTTAATGTAGTAATTTCTGGTAAATCCCAAATAACAGGCAGTAAAAAATAGACAAAAAAGGTTACTATTACAATCGAAATAAGGTTGAGTACAAATCCTTTTCTAACCATATCCTCAATTTTTAAATACCCTGAGCCAAAAACCACTGCGTTTGGGGGCGTTGCAACTGGTAACATAAATGCACAAGAAGCTGACAAAGTTGCGCCAACCAATAAATAAAATGGATGCAAACCTAAAGCTGCCGCTAGTGAAACCAGCACTGGTAATAACATCGCTGTTGTAGCTAAATTGGAAGTAATTTCGGTTAAAAAATTCACAGAAGCCACCAATATTAATAAAAGTGTAAATAGCGAAACTGCTTCTAGAGAAGTCATTTGTTTTCCTATCCAAATTGCCAAACCACTGGTTTCAAAACCTAATGCGAGCGACATTCCTCCTCCAAAAAGCAATACAATTCCCCAAGGTAATTTTACAGCATCTTCCCAAGACATTAATTTGATAGCTTTATTTTTTGAAGGAACGATAAACAACAATACTGCAAAAAATATGGCAATAATGGTATCATCAATTTTCGGGATGAAATTCTTAAGCAAAAAAGAACGAGTAATCCATGAAAAAGCCGTCAATAAAAAAATCAAAAAAACCGCTTTTTCTTCATACGAAATTGGTCCTAATTCTTGCAATTGTTTTTTAATTTCTTGTCTTCCACCTGGGAATTCCTTCTGTTTGAACTTGAAGGCAAAACGTGTCAAATACATCCAGCAAATCAATAAAAGAATGATTGCAATTGGAAATCCAAATAAAAACCATTGTGCAAAAGAAATCTCAATTCCATACGTTTGCTTGATAATTCCTGCCAATACTAAATTTGGAGGCGTTCCAATTAAGGTTGAAATTCCGCCAATTGATGCACTATAAGCAATTGCCAACATCAAAGCTTTTCCAAAAATGATGTTTTCGTTTTCAATAGTTGCAGGATTGTCCTTCAATTGTGACACAATTGCCATTCCAACAGGCAAAATCATCACTGCTGAAGCTGTATTCGAAATCCACATGGATAAAAAAGCAGTGGCAATCATGAATCCTAAAATGATAAAATTGACGTTTGTACCTACAATTTTGATGATGGTCAATGCAATTCTTTTGTGCAATTTCCATTTTTCAATAGCAATTGCCAGAATAAATCCTCCAATATATAAAAAAACGTACATGTGTCCATAAGAAGCTGTCGTTTCTGACAAACTTAATCCGCCTGTTAATGGAAATAAAATAATTGGTAATAATGCTGTTGCGGCAATTGGAATTGCTTCTGTAATCCACCAAATGGCAATCCAAACTGTGCCTGCTAAAATAGCATTTGCCTCAGGAGATAATCCTTCAGGATGGAAAAAATATTTTACCAACAAAAAACTTAAAGGACCTAGATATAAACCAATATTTTTTTTTGAGAACATAGTTTGATTGTATTCGTTTAAAAAAGCAAATTCGCCGCATTTTGAGCCGCTATCACATAATTATGGTCCGCATTTTTATGAATATATAACGTCCAATTAAAATCAAAAGTACTGTTTTTGGCTTGTTGTTTGCAAAAATCAACATAATTTGTTGCACGCTCCAATCTCTGCAAACCTTGTGCATCAGCATAAAAATTGTGACGTAAATTAGCATCATTTGGATTATTATCGAACTCACCAACTTGAACAAAAACATTTTTAGCAAAAAAGATATCTGATGTTGAACTTTCTAAAATACTATTTTTTAAACCATAAGGAAAAGGGATTGATGCATCTGGAAACGTGTACCAACCTGCAGCAGAAATAACAGTTAGATTTGCACGATTGTTGGGTTTGAACATCAAAAAGCGATGCGCAAATTGAGCACCCGCTGAATGTCCAAAAATTTTGTAGGAATTACTCGTGTTCTTTAGTTGACTTTTAATAAAATCAAACAGCTTTTCGACGATCGAAAACGACCATTGAGACTCTGGATTCAAGCTATTTGATGTTGGATTATCGCCATCAACATAAACGTTTCCTAGATTATATTGATCAGATTGTGGAAAATTTTCGTCTGAAAACTCGGGTGCTATTACGATGAAATTTTTAGCGTTCGAAGCATTTACAAAGGCATTTCTATAATCTTTTGCATTTCTACTAACGCCATGAAAAACCATTAAAATTGGCGTTGAAGCAACAGCATTGTTAGGAATGTGATAAAAAACACGCAAGGTTTTAGAGAAATTTGGGGCTGAATAATTGTAGATAAAAAAACCACTTCCTTTTGAAGATTCATCAATTGAAATATCGTCAATATCAGAATTGGAGCTACAATTGGTAAAAAGTAGCAATATAAAAATACCAAAAATTGGAACTATTTTTTGTGAGAGAGGCATCAAAATGAATTTTAATTCAAATTACTCATAAAAATTTCTATATTTATAGTACCAATTTATAAAGAAAATGAATACCAATTATATTTTTGCAATCGAAAGAATTCAGAAAGAATTCGCAAAAAACACTTCTGAAAAAATCATTTATATTTCTTTATACAAAGCAATTAAACAATGTATTTTGAACACAGAATTGCCAAATGGTTGGCTTTTGCCAGCGACAAGAATTTTGGCTAATGCATTAAAAATTTCTAGAACATCTGTTTTAAAAGCCTATGAATTGTTGATTCTTGAAAAACTAATCGTTTCAAAATCAGGATCAGGAAATAAAATAAATTACCATCCTGAAGAAAAAATAAAACAACAACAGCATACCAGTCTTCCTGATTTTTCATCAAAATATCCTGAAATTTCTGAAAAAGGCATTTCGTATTTGAAAAATACGTCAATCATTAATAGATTGGATAATGATGTGATTGCTTTCAGACCAGGTTTGCCTCCTTTGGATGTTTTTCCTATCAATCAATGGAAAAAATTATTGAATTCGTATTGGCGTCATATCAAATCATCTGGCCTTTCATATTCCAAATCAACAGGACAACTAGAATTGAAAAAAAGCATTTGTAACTATCTGAATGTCAGTAGAAATGTGAAATGCAAACCAACACAATTAGTGGTAACTTCTGGTTCATTACAATCACTTTATTTGATTGCAAATACGCTAATTAATAAAGGTGATGCTGTGGTATTAGAAAATCCGTTGTTTCCAAATGTACATTCGGTTTTTAGAAGTTCGCAAGCAAAACTGATTGCGATTCCTATTGATAATGAGGGAATTGACATCAAAAAGTTGCCTTCAAAAAGCGATGAAAATCCAAAATTGATTCATGTAACGCCCTCCAATCAATATCCTTTGGGTGTTAAAATGAGTTTGGAGCGCAGAAAAGAATTGGTTGATTGGGCTTCTAAAAATAGTTGTCTAATTATTGAAAATGATTATGAAAATGAAATTGCAAATTATGTAGAGCAAGTGCCCACTATTTATAGTTTAGACAATGAAGATAGAACGATTTACATAGGAACTTTCAACAGATTGTTGCACTCTTCCATTCGTTTGGGCTATATGATTGTGCCTTCTTATTTGATGCCAGCAGTGGAAGCATTGCTTGAGCATTCGCATCGTTTTGTGGCACCTTCTATTCAAATGGTGATGGACCAATTTATAGAAAAAAACTATTTGTATCAACATATCAAAAATAGTATCCGCGTTGCAAAAGAACGACACGATTTGTTCAAAATCTTGTTTGCAACTCATGTAAAAACAATGCACATTCAAGAAAAACCATTTTCGAGTTTTCACGTGTTGGCATTTTTCAATACCGAAAAAACCCTAAAAGAAGAAGCAGAAACCATTCAACAACTAAAATCGCTGAACATTATGGCATATCCACTCAGCAAATGCTATGTAGATGAACCACAAAAAACAGGATTGATTTTTGGATATGCTGCTGTGAGAAGCGCTATTATTAAAAAAAATATAGAAAAAATGGGTAGGGTTTTATAACAATATCATAATTGGTATGATTATATTTTAGTAATTGGTATTTATTGTAAGATGTTGTTTATTATAATTTTATGGCAAATTACATTAATCAAAATAACTTTAATCTATTTATAATTATGAAACAACTTTACACATTAGTATTTTTATTTTCTTTTACAATAGCTTTCAGCCAATCAAATTATGTAGCTGAAAATTTCGATTACACAGCAGCTCAAGTTTTGACAGACAATGGTTGGACTGCACATAGTGGGGGAACTACAAATCCAGTCTCAGTAAGTGATGGTGGTTTGACTTGGACAGGTTACATTGGAAGTGGTGTTGGAAATGCAGCATTAGTAACCAATACTGGGCAAGATGTAAACAAGCGTTTTGGAGCAGATATTTCCTCTGGAACTGTGTATGCTTCTTTTTTAATGAAAGTAAATGCCAAAACTTCTTTAGGATATTTTTTCCATTTAGGATATTATTCAAATACAACAACACCAGTTCTTATGCGTTAGCAAACTCCATTTCTGCGCTTATTGAAGTTAGAGGAGTTCATTTGGGAAGAACTTCGTTCAAGCGAAGAATTAAAACCACCTATTTAACAGGATTATCTTTCTTAAAAACAACTTTTACGAATTTTGATTTGGTAAAAAAAACCTTGAAAGACGCACAATCTATTGACCAAAAATTGAGTGTAATCAGCACAAAAAATATTTACAAAGATACAATTGAAGTGATTGATATGAATGATTATTCAATTCTAAATCTTCCAATTACAGTGAGAGATGCAAAAGGCGCAAAAACAACTTTGGAAAGAGAAAAGCCTGAAGCTTATTTACTTAGCAGTGAAATGGATTTTTTAGTTGAAAAAATAAAAACGTTAGGATTGCAAGTAGAAACTCTCTCTAAAAATACTTCTTTTACGGTTGAAGCATACAAAGTAACTGAATATAGTAGAGATGAAACTACCTACGAAAAAATGAATTTGCAAACCGTAAAAACAGAAATTTCATCCAAAGAAATTCTTTTCCCAAAAGGAAGTTTTAAAATCAATACCAACCAAAAAAATGTACGATTACTTTTCGAAGTTTTAGAACCAGAAATGCCAAATAGTTTTGTAAGTTTTGGTGTATTAAAAACAGCATTAAATCAAGAAATTCCAATATATAGACTCTTTCAAATTAAACAATAAAACCATGAAAAAACTAATTTGTATCATCCTAATAATTAGCAATACCGTGCTTTTCGCACAAAAAAACGAATCTAAAAATTCCGCTAATTTTGAACTCGGAAAAGGTTTAACCTTCAATTTAAATGAAGGAAACTATCAATTTTATTTGGGCGGTTTTATTCAACCTAGCATCACTTTCGAAAAAAATTCAGGAAGCAAAACGGATTATGGCTTCAACTCAAAAAGAACCTTTTTTATGTTGGGAGGAAATCTTGTGAAAGAAAAACTTAGCTTTTTATTACAAACTGATTTTAGCAAACCAAATCCATTAATGGATGCTTGGATTGCCTATCATCCTTATTCATGGTTAACAGTTTCAGCTGGTCAAAAACAAACATTTTTGAATAATCGTGAAATGCTTGTGAGAGAAGACAGACTTCAATTTACAGATAGAGGATTATTGAGCCAAACTTTCAGCAGAACAGGGAGAGAATTTGGGTTGTTTTTAGAAAGTAAATTTGGAAATAAATTTGGTTTTGCACCAAAATTCGCATTGACTTCAGGTGATGGAAGAAACTCATTTGGAACAGATTCTAGAGATACAGATTTAGGAGGATTAAAAGTCGGGGGACGCCTAGATATTTTCCCTTTAGGATTCTTTTCCGAAGGAAATGATTTAATGACGGCTGATTTAGCTCGTGAACAATCTCCTAAAATCCTTTTTGGTAGTGCCGTTTCTAAAAATAAAGGCGCAAGCAACGCAGTTGGTGAAGGTCATGGAAATTTTTTAATGTATGACGCTTCTGGCAGAAACAAACTTCCTGATTATACACAATTGTATGTTGATGTATTATTCAAATACAAAGGTTTTTCATTTTTAAGTGAATACGCAAATGCCACTGTTACAGGTATTAATTTGAATTATTTAAATCCGAATGCAACACAAATTTTAGCTCCTCAGCAAATTAGCGAGTTTTTAATTTTGGGGGATAGTTATAATCTTCAGTTTGGATATGTAACCGAAAAAGGATGGAGTTTTGATATGCGTTATGAAAGTAATTCACCTGAATTTGCAACCAATCTAAATTCTTTATTGAAAGACGCTAGTAGCTATACTTTTGGATTGACAAAATATCTTGACAATAACAATTTAAAAATTCAAACTGCAATAACTACTGTAAATGTTGCTAAAGAAAGTAATCAAACTTTTGGAGAAATCATGATTCAAATTGCCTTCTAGGGATGTAAATGACGCTAGTTTTAGTGTTTTTTTACTTTGGAAATAAAGGTTAAAAAGTTTTCTCAAAAGGTAAATTTAATACTAGCAGAAGTTTAAAAAAAAAAATTAAAATTAATCATTCACATAACTTCAAACCCTCACAATTTGATGTTCTTGAAGCAAATTTTCATTATTGAATCGTAAGATGATTTGAGCCACTGCAATGGTATCCTTTTCACAATACGTTACAATTCTTTCTAAATTTTTTTCTTGATAATACACTTTCGCCACTTCACTTCCATCAATATCATCTTTTGGAGAAGAAATTCCTAAAATTGCGGTTAATAATTTGAGTGATGTATAGTGCTTATAATCGCCAAAACGCCATAATTCTAAGGTATCCAAATGAGGAACTTCCCATGGCTTTTTTCCGAATAAATTTAACTTTTTAGGCAATTCTATTTGATTGATAATCATTCTTCTAGCAATAAAAGGAAAGTCAAATTCTTTGCCATTGTGAGCACACAAGACGTGTTCTTTTTTGGCAAAATGTTTGTCCAATAAAACTTTAAAATCTGTCAAAATTTTGTGTTCATCATCACCAAAAAAAGAACGAACTCTGAATTGTTTCTCCTTTTCCAAAGTCACAAAATAACCTACAGAAATGCAAATAATTTTTCCAAATTCAGCCCAAATACCTCCTCTTTCGTAAAATTCTTCAGCAGGTATTTCGTTTTTTCGTTGGTATTGTGTTTTTTGCTCAAAAAGGATTTGATTTTCTTGCGGAAGTTCATTCCAATGTGCTTGTTGCGAAACAGTTTCTATATCTAAAAATAAGACATCATGTAAGGAAATAGTTAGATTCATAGCGAATGATTTTTCTTTCCAATAAATGTATAAAAAAAAGCGCTGAAAATCAGCGCTTTTTTTAAGTTATTTAAGAAAATTTATTTTATAATTAATTTTGAAGTAGCTGATTTTTTTCCTTCTGTTACTTTCAAAATATAAATTCCAGATGATAAATTAGCTACATTGATATCAGATTTGGTACCAGTAAAATTGGTTGAAACTACTTTTTCACCCAACACATTAAAAATTGCAACTTGTTTATTCTCAGCACTATTACTTGTAATTGTAAAGTTATCACTTGTTACAGGATTTGGATAGGTTGCAAAACCTTTTATTGAATTAAAGGAATCCACTGACAAAGTTACATCAGCTAATGAACGAGCTACAACTTGAGCAGTTCCATTAAATTCAGCTACTAAAAGTACTCTGTTAGCTGCTCCTGAAGGAATAACTTGTCCAATATAATCTGCCTCTGATAACATTGTTCTAAAAATAATGTCAGAACCATCATTTAAATTGTAGTTTGTGTTGGTTACAAATACTGCTAATCCATCTGCTGTTGAAAATGAAGCATTATTAATTTGAACTAATTTACTCTCATATGTTTCAATGTTTGCTGTAATTTGGGCTGTAGTAACTACTTGAGGTGTTATTATATTTCCAGTAGAGGCAACTGTTGAATTTTCTAAAGGAGAAATTTGTAAAACTCCATTAAATAGAGATGTCTGACCTTTTAAACTTGAAATTGCATCACCAGCAACCATTGTAGTTGAAATTGTTTCAGAAACGTCATCAATTAAAATTCCTGCTGTACTGTCTTGAATATATTTTTGATTTCTAGTTGTTCTAGCATATGAAATTACGGGAGTGCTAGATACTTGATAGTATTTTCCAGCACCATTTGCTATTACATCTGCTCTCAAAGCTGCAAGGTCAGTTACAGTTACATATGAAGCTATGCTAAAATTAATTGTTGCATTTACAGCTGGAACAATAGGTTGGTGAGAAATATCAACTAATTCTACAAAAACTGTATACATTCCTGGTGTTAAAGATGTTAAAGAAATAGCTGTAGTGTCATATTTCATAACTACGCTTCCTCCATTTACTGTGTAATGAATATGTCCGTCACCTGTACCGTTCGCAACATTAAAATTTAAAACATTAATATTTACATCTGTAGCAGTTACAGTAGGATTATATATGGTGTTATTAGCAGGAGAAGAAATTGTTAATGAAGGTATAGGTGTTCCTGAAAAAGCTGTCCAAACTATATTGTCAATCGTTGTTTGTCTGTTAGTTGTAGTGGTGCCAATATTTTTAATTCTGATGGTTACACTCCCAGGTTGATTAACTGTGTATGTAAAATTATAAACTGCAGTATCTGCACCTGAAACTGTTCCAAAAATAGGTGAAGTGGAAATTGCTACACCATTTACAAGTAATTCTAATTGTCTTTCACTAGTACCAGTAAATGCTTTTCTATATTCAAAAGTAAAATCACCAATACCACCAGGTATTGTTGCTTCAATATAACTGTCAGATGCTCTTCTTAACATTAATCCACTCCCGTCAATTAAATAAATATCTTGATTTCTAGAATGACCATATTTCCAAGTAATACCTCCATTGCCAACAAAACTACCATCAGCATAAGATGCTGTTGCTGTTGAATTTGTAAAATCTTCACTGCCTTGAGAAAAAGCATAAAATGATAGGAAAATAAATAATAAAGTGTAATTTTTTTTCATCGAATTTGAATTTTATTGATTAATCTTTCAAAACTACAAATTTTTATGATGTATGATTCATAAATAATTGATTAAGAAATTGTTAAGATGATAAAAATCAAGTGAAATATTCTGTATATCAACTTATTAGCAAACATTAAATAATTGTAAACGAAATTCATCAAGATTAAATGATTGTTAACAATATACTATTCTTACAAAATTATGACTATTTTTGAAGGATGTAATTCATTAACAATTTATGAATAAAAACGATATTAAAATCCTATTAGTGGATGATGAACCAGATATTTTGGAAATAGTTGGTTATAATCTTAAAAACGAAGGTTATGAAGTTTTTACAGCAGAAAACGGGTTAGAAGCTATCAAAGCAGCAAAAAAATACTTGCCGCACTTGATTTTACTAGACATAATGATGCCTGAAATGGATGGAATTGAAGCCTGTGAAAAAATCAGAAAAATAAAAACCTTAGAAAATGTAATCATTGCATTTTTAACTGCTCGTGGTGAAGATTATTCTCAAGTTGCTGGTTTTGAAGCTGGAGCAGATGATTATATTACAAAACCTATCAAACCGAAAGTTTTAATTAGCAAAATAAAATCACTTTTAAGAAGGTTAAAATCTGACAATGAAACCAATGAAGAAAGTTTTAAAATTGGTGATATTGTGATTGATAGAGATGAATATATTGTGTATAAAGCCGATAAAAAAATAGAACTCCCCAGAAAAGAATTCGAACTTTTTTCATTACTAACTTCAAAACCCGGGAAAGTTTTTAAAAGAGAAGTCATTTTAGACACTGTTTGGGGAAATGAAGTGGTTGTTGGAGGTAGAACTATTGATGTTCATATTCGAAAATTGCGTGAAAAAATTGGTGATGATTATTTTAAAACTGTAAAAGGAGTTGGTTATAAATTTGTTTTGAAAGGAATGGATAAATAGTTTTGTTCTAATGAAATTAAAAAAAACCTACGCTTATGCTTTTTGGTCTTCTTTTTATTTAACACTACTTGTTATTATAATTTCTATTGTTTCATACTTTTATCTTTTTGGATATTTTGGAAATTTTACAATTATCATTGCCATTCTCACATTATTCTTGATTTCATTTTTTCTAATTCAATACAGGGCTGAACATTTTATTTATCGAAGACTCAAAAAAATCTACAACGAGGTTTCTATTTTAGACATCAAAAACCTAAAAAAAGATTCTACTATTACTGATATTGAAAATATTTCAAAAAGTGTTCAAGAATTTGTAGAAGGAAAACGTTTGGAAATCAAAAGTTTGACTGAAAGAGATTCATTTCGAAGAGATTTTTTAGGAAATGTGGCACACGAACTCAAAACACCACTATTTACAGTTCAAGGTTATATTTTAACGTTGATGGAAGGTGCCATTAATGACAAACAAATCAGGATGAAATATCTTGACAGGGCAAACAAGGGTGTAGAAAGATTGGTTGCAGTCATCAAAGATTTGGATATGATAGCCAAATTAGAAAATGATGGCATGAAAATAAATGTTGAAGTTTTTAACATTCTCGAACTGATTCAAAATGTATTTGATTTGTTTGAAATGAAAGCTAAAAAAAGAAATATTTCTTTGAAATTTGACCATATTTATGAGTTTCCAGTTTTTGTAAAAGCTGACATGGAAAAGATTGAACAAGTGCTTATCAATCTTATTGTTAACTCAATAAAATATGGAAAACCAAATGGAACAACCATTGTTGGCGTTGAAAGTTACAACGAAAAAAAGTTTATCGTCAAAGTAATTGACAATGGGGAAGGCATCCAAAAAAAGCACCTTTCAAGATTATTTGAACGATTTTATAGAGTTGATCAAAGCAGATCAAGAGAACAAGGAGGTTCAGGTTTAGGGCTTTCGATTGTGAAACATATTTTGGAGGCTCACGATGAAAATATACTCCTAAAAAGTACTTACGGAGAGGGTTCTGAATTTTCTTTTACGATTGAAAAAGCAAAATAATCCTATTTTTCGATCAAATCAAAGCCAATATCTTTTCTGAAATTCATTTTTTCAAAGCTGATTTTATCAATGCTATTATAGCATTTTTCAAGTGCTTCTTTAATAGTATCCCCAAATGAGGTAATTGCCATTACTCTTCCTCCGTTTGAAACCACTTTTCCATGTTTTATGGTGGTTCCAGCATGAAAAACAATTGAATTTTCAACGGTTTCAAAACCTTCAATTTCTTTATCTTTCTCATAATCATCAGGATAACTACCAGAAACGAGCATTACAGTTGTAGCTGTTTTTGGTGAAATTATACATGATTTTTCGGAGAGCGTTTGTGAAGCAACACCTTCAAATAAATCAAACAAATCTGATGCAATTCTTGGCAAAACAACTTCGGTTTCAGGATCTCCCATTCTCACATTGTATTCTACTACAGATGGATTTCCTGCATCATTCATGAGTCCAATAAAAATAAAACCACGATAATCAATACCGTCTTTTTGCAAACCAACAATGGTTGGTTTCACAATCAATTCTTCCACTTTTTTGATAAAATCATCATCCGCAAATGGCACAGGGGAAATAGCACCCATTCCACCAGTATTCAAACCCGTATCCCCTTCTCCAATTCTCTTATAATCTTTTGCAGAGGGCAAAATTTTATAACTTTTCCCATCCGTCAACACAAAAACTGACAATTCAATTCCATTTAAAAATTCTTCAATAACAACCGTTGAAGACGCATTTCCAAACTTTTGATGCGTCAACATTTCTTTTAATTCAGCTTTTGCATCTTCTAAATTTGATAAAATCAACACTCCTTTTCCTGCAGCTAAACCATCTGCTTTTAGTACAAAAGGTGGTTGTAAAGTTTCTAAAAAGGAAATACCTTCCGATAAATTATTATTTGTAAAAGATTTATATTTTGCTGTTGGTATGCCATGTTTTTGCATAAATTTTTTTGAAAAATCTTTACTTCCTTCTAGCAAAGCCCCATCTTTTTTTGGACCAATCACAGGAATGTTTTTCAAAAAACTATCAGCCAGAAAAAAATCATGAATTCCAGCAACTAATGGAGCTTCAGGACCTACAACTACCATTTTGATATTGTTCTCTAAAACTGCATTTTTCACAGCCTCAAAATTCGTTGGATTTAGTTCGATATTCGTTGCCAATTGTTGTGTTCCTGCATTTCCTGGAGCTACAAAAAGTTGTGATATTCTTTTACTTTGTGATAATTTTAAAGCAAAAGCATGCTCTCTTCCTCCTGAACCTAAAATAAGTACATTCATTTTTTGTTGATTTGATTACAAATATATTTTAAAAAAAAGTCGGAAACTAAAATCCCCACTTTAAAAAATATTTTATAGCAGATGTGAGGTGATTTAAAAATAAGTTGACATTTTTTAAAGAACCTTGCTTTAAAACATGAATAATTTGTTCCTGAGGATAGTATAATTTTTTCTTTCCTAAAATATCTAATTTTTTACAAATATCAACATCCTCCATGTAAAGAAAATACCTTTCATCGAAACCATTTAATTTTACAAAATCTGCTGTTTTATACAATTGAAAACATCCTGTCAGATATTCTGCAAAAAAGGGTTTTGATAACTCTTTTTCTCTATATTCTCCTCTAAAAACTTTATTTTCAAATAAGTGTTTTAATATTTTAAATCTTCTTGCAAGCAGCTCAATAACCACAGGATATCTTCTGCACGAATATTGATGACTGCCATCAGGAAACAGAACTTTTGGTGCAATCATTGCAACGTTTTGATGTTTTTTTAGTTCTAAAATAAGATTTGGTATTACACTCTTTTCAAAACTTACATCAGGATTTAAAATCAAATGATAATCAGAAATTTCACTTATCTTATTAAGAATTCTATTGTGCCCAGAACCAAATCCAATGTTTTTTTCATTTGAAGTATATTCAATATTTTCATGAACAAAAACGTATTCAAAAAAGTTTTCAGTAGTATTATCAATCAAATAAAGCTTTTTGTTTGCAATTGGAATGCCTAAGAATGAATTGATTGTACCATCTAAATCTGATAAATTTTCATCAAACAAGACAATTGATCCTGTCAAAAATATATTTTCCGTCATCTAATATGCTTTTTCTTCTCTATTGAAAAAGTTTAAAAATGTTTTTACAACTATTTTTACGTCTAAAAAGAATGACCAATTTTCAATGTAAAAAACATCTAAACGAACTCTATTCTTTATATCAGATTTTTTAGTTACTTCACCCCTAAAACCACTTATTTGTGCAAGCCCTGTGATTCCTGGTTTTACTGAATTTCGCAATAAATAATTATCAATTTCATTAGCGTATTTTTCGTTTTGTACATTAATATGAGGTCTTGGACCTACAACACTCATATTGCCAAATAGCACATTAAAAAATTGTGGCAATTCATCAATACTTGATTTTCTTAAAAAAGCTCCTATTTTTGTAATTCTTGGATCATTTTTAGTTGCCGAAATTTTATCGGCTTCATCATTTACTACCATTGATCTTATTTTATAACAATAAAATTGTTTTCCATCTAAACCATCTCTTTTTTGTTTGAAAAATAACGGTCCTTTTGATTCACTTTTCACTATAATCCATAATATTGGAATGAGCCAAGATAAAACTAAAATACAAACTGATAAAGAAAATATGAGATCAAATACTCTTTTTATAAAATGGGTTTCAATTTTTTCGAAAGGTAGTGGTTTTGGTTTTAAAACTGGAACGGTTCCTAGATATTCAAGAGTAAAATCTTTACTATAAATAGCCTTACTTTCGGGTAAAAATTTTAATTCAATATCAAATTTTTCAGAAAATTGTCTTACTTTAATTAAATATCTATCCGAGAAATGTGCAGGATCACAATAAATTTCTTCAATTTTATTTTCTACAACAAAATTAAAACCCTCTTTCATAGGTCCTAAATATTTTTTGGAGTCGTATTCTTTTCTTGAAAAAAAACCATAAAATTCATAACCAAAATTGTTTCGGTCATTGAATAGCAACTCTAATTTTTCAGCACTGTTGATATCACCAAATAATACTATTTTTTTGAAATCTTTATTTTTATTTCTATATTTTTTTTGAACGTAGAAAATAAAGAATTTAAAAAAAGATACAAAAGAAAAAATCAATATAAAAATTAAAGACTGATTACTGATTATTTCTCCCTCTCTAAAAAGGGTAAAATAACTAAGGAAAGCCAAGCCAAATACGAAAAACTGTGAGAGTAATAGTTTTATTAATCTTGTATAATGAGTGTATCTGTGAACATCATAAAAATTGGTATAATGTGCGATAAAAAACCAAAAAATTGAGATGTAGGATAAAAAAGGAAAGTTAAAATACATAGAATCAGAAACCAAATAGATGGCTCCATTGATTGAAATGAAATCAATGAATAGTATTAATGATTTTACTGATATGTATTTTATTTGTTTCAAGAACTAAGTTTTGCTTGCTTTTGATTGATTAACAATGTTAAGGTAATAAAAAAAATCATTCCTCTTTGCCTCCATAAAAATGATTCAGTAATACTTACTGTCAAGACTGTAATGATAAAAAATAACACAAAATAATCTTTTTGAACTATTGCTTTATGAAACAAAGAATACAAAATTAATAATAATAAACTGAATCCAACAATTCCGAGCTCAGCAAAAACTTGAAGGTATTGATTATGAAAATTATAATTCAAAAAACCTGGATATAAATTGTATTGTTTATACTTATTATTTAAATTTTCTTGTGAATTATTTAAACCACTCCCTAAAAATAGTTGTTTCTTTTCTGATACTATTTCTAAAAAGGCTTTAGTTTGAAAAACTCTTAAACCAACACCCGTCCAAAGATATACAGGCCCAAAATCGTTAGTTCCTAAAACCTCATTGATTTTTGTTTTTTCATATTCAACCCTAAAACGATTGACGAAATTTACCGAAGAAATCATAAAAATTACCAATGCTGAAATCACAACAATAAAATATTTTGGTTTTATTTTTTTAGAAAAATTAGTTTTAATCAAATAAAATACTGTGTAAATAAAAGTTATTGAAATTATGATTTTAGACGAAAGTAGCATTAAAAAAATGCCTAAAAATATGAGGTAAAAAAGATTTATTTTTGATTTTATAGAATGAATTAAAAGGAAACCAATCGCTAAACTTATAAAGACAGATAAATAAATAGCGTTTAATCCACTTAAATTTCCACTTAATTCATGATAAAACATGAAGTTTATATCATTATGAATTATTGATTTTATGATTCCTGATAAAATACAATAAAACGCATAAATTACCATAGATTTTGAAAATTTATCTAAAATTGAATCTATGCCAAATTTTTTTTCTGAGTTTAAAGTAAATGCTATTGGCAGGATTAAAAATGACAAAAATCTCGACAATCCTTCTAAGGTGTTTTTAATTGAATCTGTCCAAAGTAATGATAAGACACCTAAAAAATAAAAAGCAATGAATAGAATTGAAATTTTGCTAAATTTCAAACTTTGTTTGGTCTTTACAAATCTGTAAATACTCAGCAAAAAAAACAAAATCACGACAATACTATTTATTGCATAACCTCCAAGAGGAAGTGTAATTAAAATTAATGCAATAAATATTTCATCAATATTAGCAATGTTTTTTTTGTAAACATTTATTAAAAAAGGATAAATAGCTTCCATTTATTCTATTAATATCATACTCATTGTTTATTTTTTCAAGATTTCTTTGAATTTTACCTTCTTCAAGTTTTTTATCTTTATTTTTCAGATAAAAACTAACATCTTCTGGGGTATAAAAATAGTAGGCATTTTCTTTTAATACGGCTTTATTGAAAATATTATTGTGTGCAATAATAAAATTACTTGAGCCCATAGCTTCTAACAAAGAAGGATTTGTGCCTCCTACAGAATGTCCATGAAAATAAAAATTGCAATAAAATCTCAAAATATTAAGGTCATAATTATTGTAGATACTGCCTAAGAAAATAATTTGAGGAGTATTTTTAAACTTTTCTTTAATTCTTTTACCAAAACTATTGATGGTATAATCACCAATAACTAAAAAAGGTATTTTTGTTTCACTTAAAACAACTCCATCTAAAATAGTTTCAATATTATTTTCAGGTTCTATCCTAGCAATCAGCATATTATAAGAATACTTGTTTACCTGATATTTTTCAAGAGTGGCTTCATCAATTTCAGTAACAACCTGACAACCGTAAGCAATAAATTTTGAATTTTTATGATACTTATTATCGATATATTTTTTGATTCCTTCAGAATCTGCAATCAGATAATCACTGTATTTGACTGCTAATCTTTCGGCAAATTTTAAAAATCTTTTTACTAAAAAATTATATTTGCTACGTTTCCATTCTAAACCATCCATGTTTGTGATGATGAGTGGTTTTTTTGGAAAAACAAACGACCAAATTGAACTACTTGTGTAGCCCAATTGTAAAATGATATCTAAGTCTTTTTTTCTGGAATCAAGTATGCAATTCAAATCATAAATAAATTGACCCACAGTTCCAATTTTATTTTCTGGATCATTGCAATGTATAATATTTACCCCGTTAAAAAAAGGTTCTTGATAAGGATGATTTGAAGAGTTATACACATACACTTCGCAATTGTGCTGCACCAAATACGTCGCTAAATACTCTGCAAACTGCTCAAAACCACCATAATGATTTGGAATTCCCCTTGTTCCAATAATTCCTATTTTCATTCTTCGATCAAATTAATTTTATTCTCATTTCTAAAGAAAAGTAACGCCCCTACAAAAAACATATAAAAATCTTCATTATTGTATATACCACTAATAATTAATGAAGAAAAAAAGAAATAAACCCCAAAGCCAGAAATTAAATTATTGATGATTTTCGATTTCTCTGAAGATATCTCAACATAAGCGAAAAGATACATGTTAACTAAAAAAAGTAAGTAAATAAAAAATCCAATGATACCTGTTTTAAAAAAAACCAAAACATATCCATTATGAATGATTGGAATATATCTCATTTCAGAATCGCCAAGATATACTTTAAATTTCAAATCAACCAAAGCCCCCAATCCTTTTCCAATGAAAAAAGTTATTGGAGTATTTATTTGATCAATTGCCAATGTTGCTTCATAAGCTCTCCAATGATCCCATAAATAGGCATGATTGTTTGGGTCAACAGTTCTAATTGGCGTAAATATTTCTGAAGGAGCAATTTTTAGTTTATATAAAAATGATTCCAAGCCTGGTTTTTCACGCTCAAAATTTGAACTGTATAAATAAACATAGAATAATGAAAAAATTATTAATGCTAAAAACCCGTATTTTAAACCTTTTGAAGTGATTTTTAAATACCCAAAAATTGCCAACAAAAATAATCCTAAAGAAACAAACATTGTTCTAGAAAAATAGAGAAAAAAAGAAAAGAAAATTATGCCTAAAACAACTTTTTTAAGTAATCTATTTTTAAATACATCCAAAAATTGAATACGAAAAGAAGCAAAAATAATGGTCAATGCAATTACTTCTGATAAGTTAGAAATTCCTCCAATAGCTCTTATTTCGGCTACAGAAGCATTTGAAAAATCAACACTGAGAAAAATTTTGAATATATGCAACACCGAAAGCAAACTAACCACATAAATGAATGTTCTTAAAAAACTTGAAAAATCACGTATTTTTTTTGCCAATAAATATCCAGCAATTAACGCAATTATCGGCTTTGTGAAATAAGCAATATCTTTAACAAAATCATATAAAATAGGTTTTTGAAAAAGAGAAGAAAAGCCCGCGATTAAAAGTATAATGACCGCATAAGAAACGATATTTATAACATTTTTAGAAATCGTTGAAAAGCACATTAAACTCAATAAAAAGTATATACCAAAATGCAATTCAAATATTGAAAATTGAATAATTAATAAGGTAATAAGCCCAAAAAGAGCTTGATACTTTTTAATGGTGAGCATTTATTTTCTGTGTGTTTTAATATTACTCATTCAGTCCTCTAAAGTAGTTATTATTATAAAAACTTAGTATATAAGTTCTTAAAGTTCGTTACATATTTTTCAAGTGAAAACTCAGTTTTTGCTCTATTCTCTCCTTCTCTTCCAAATAGAGAAAGTAAGTTTTTATTATAAATAAGCGTTTCAATTGATCTTTTTAAATCAGATTCATTGCAAGGTTCAAACAACAATCCTGTTTTATAATGAACTACTATTTCTTTTAAACCTCCATGATTCGCAGCAATTATGGGTTTTTGAGAAAGCATGCCTTCTACTGCAACCAAACCAAAAGGTTCTGGGTCAGTTGTTGGAACAATAATAATATCTATACAATCATAATAATTCCAAATTTCTTTTTGAAAATTGATTATTGTAACGACATTTTCAAGATTTTTATGTTTTATTTCATTTTTGATACCTTCTAATAAAAATTGTTGCGATTTTATAGGTGAGCCAATAAACAATAAATATATATTTTCTATATTTTCTTTTTTTAATTTCTCAAAAACATTCAATAATAATTGCTGTCCTTTGTGTTTATTGATTCTTCCCACTAATCCAATTATTATAGAATCATTTTGTATGTTTTTGAAAAGATTTTTTCTAACTACAAGCCTTTCCTCTTCAACTAAAAAGGAAGTTGTTCTATTCAAACCATTGTAAATAATTTCAGATTTGAATTTTAATTTTGGTTTGCTTTTGTATAAATTTTCAGCTGAAGCCAAAGAATTAAAAACTACAAAATCTGAAAATAAATTGACTAGAAAAGGGTATGATTTTGCAACAACTTTAGGATATAAAATAATTTCATGTACGTGCCAAATGTGTTTTATACGATATATTTTTCCGTAAAATGCTCCTAAAAAAACAGCCAAAGTATTGGAATGAATAATGTCAATTTTTCTTTTTCCAATTTTTTTTCTAAGAATGTATATTGCTTTGAATATTTGAAAGGGAAATTTTAAAATATTGATTTTCTTGAATAACTCTCTTGATACTTTTAAAACAGGAATAATTAAAACTTCAACATCAATTTTTTTCAATTCATCTGTCAATGGTCCTTCTTCAGGAACAACAACTATTGGATTTACAGTATCTTTTATAGAGTCCACTAAAAACAACAACGTTTTGTCAGAACCATATAAATCTGCTGATTGATGTACAAAAAGTATGTTTTTCATTAGGTTATAATTCTTTAATTATAAGTATTGTTGTTTTTTAGTTGATCAACAATTATTGTAAATATCTTTGTAATGTATATTTCCAATCATTTTTATATATCTCTAATTGTTAATTAACGCTAGATTTAATTAATTTTCTATAAGAATTTGAAAGGTAATATTTTAATAGAGAAAAATAAAAATCGAAATAAGCAAAAGGTTTTGAAATATTTGCTGTCGAAATTTTAGCAATTCTGGCTTCTCTAAATGCCTTAATAACATTTTGATTACTGATGCCTCCATCATTCATTTCTGCAGTAAAATCATCAATAAAAACAGTTTTAAGTTCGTTTTTAGCTCTCAATAACATTTCATAATCTCCTACTATTTTATAATTTTCATCAAAATTTCCATATTTTTCAAAATATTGCTTGTTATGAAAAGCGCCTACATGAGCAATTTTCATATATCTTCTGAAAACATCCCATTTCCAAACATCAGAAAATACATATTTTACATTATTTTTATTCATTAATTTTACTTTAGAGTGAATAAAATCTGCATTTTTATTGGACAAAACTACTTTTGCATATTTTGCTAAAACACCCTCTAAATAAATATCATCCGAACCTAAAAAAGAAATCCAATCGCCCTTGGCAAGTTGCAAACCCTTATTCCAAGCGTTATAGATTCCTGTATCTGATTCGCTTATCCAAGTAAATGGTATGTTTTTTTGATGAAATTGAGATTCATATTTTTTGATGATTTGCAACGTATTGTCTGTTGATTTTCCATCTACAATTATGTATTCAAAATCAGTAAAATTCTGATTCAGAACTGATTGAATTGTTTTTTCAATCGTCAATTCTGAATTTAATGAAACTGTTATGACACTCAATAATACACTCATTTTTAAATTAAATAATACGTTTTAGGTTGTTGAATTTATGAGTAATGAAGTTCCTTTTTATCAATTTACAAAAGTTATTTTTTTAAAATAGCAAAAGTTTGAATCGGCAAAAGTATCGATAAACTTATGATACTCAAAATAGTTCCTAAAATAACAGCACCACTACCTAAATCAGTATTTTTTACCAAATACATTGAAAGAGGTATATTGATAATCGCGCCAAATATATACATCCACATTTGAAGTTTTATGTTGCCAATCGCATTTAAAAAAACCATATAAATTAGACCGTAAATTCGAATTAAGACAAATAAAGACATTAATAAAAGTAAGCTATTTAATATTTCCAAGTCTTTTTGTGTCCAAAATTTTATAAATGGTGTTGCAATAAAATATAAAACTATAATTATCAAAACAACTACGAGAAATAATTTATTTAATCTTACCAATGTTTTTTTTATCCAAGTAAAATCCTTCTTTTGAAAAGCATCTGTATACAATGCCCATAATGGATCTAACGCAATAGCAGAAAGGGTTATTAATAAATTAAATAATTTAAAAACGACGTCATAAGTTGCTACATCTTTTGGTCCTATGAGATTTGTGATGATTAAATTATCAGTAGTAAAAATGACAATCATAGAGAGCTGAATTACAAAAAATTCTAGGCTCAAACCCATTAAAGATTTCACTTTTTCTTTACTAAAAAAACTGATTTTAGGGATAATTTGCTTGTTCTTTCTAAAAAACTGAAACGAAAACCAACCTCCAATTAAAATAGTTGATCCTCCATAAATAATGGCTATTAATAAAAGACTTTTAGTGTAAAATTGCATTAACAAAGTGATTGAAATCAGAATAATTATCTGATAAATCAGTAAAGAAAGTTCTACTTTTGAAGCTTGCTGATTTGCATAATAGAGTGATTTATAAAGGGTTAAAATAAATCCAATGATTACTAGAAAAAAAGTAACTAATAAAATAATTTGGAATTCGCCATTTGATAAAAGTGTGGTATTGAATAATTTTTGAAAATCAGTGACATAAATAAATATAGCTGCAATTATAAAAATAAGAAATGAAATTGCGATGATTGAAACATAAGCTGTAGAAATATAGGTTTTTGCAAGTGCAAAATTTTTCTGACTTAATGCTTCTGATAATTTTGTTTTTAGACCGTTTCCAATGCCACCATCAACAAATATTACAATATTTACTAATGAAAAAATTGTTGCCCAAATTCCATATAATTCTTTGTCTAAATAATTGAGCAATATTGGAATCGTTGTAAAAACAATAAGCATATTTATAGACTTGAAGACCAAGCCTAGCGAAATATTTTTAATTAAAATTTTTTTTCTATCCATTTTCAACTTTCTATTGCATTCTAAACAGTGTCTCATAAGAATAAATAATAATCATCAAATAATGATTATTATTTTTACACTATCATATTTCTAAATTTTTATCACTTTATCAGACCTATTGAAAAAAGATTTTTTGTCATCGGTGGTTATAATGATTCCAATTTTATAATTTCCTTTTTTTATTTTTTCTTTCTTTAACGTTAGTTTGAAACCTGAATTGTCATAATTAAAATCATCATTAAAATAAGCTGTCACATCAGGGCGATTAACGTTATTGACATCAATTGCATAAATATTATTTTCACCTTCTAATACTAATTGAATTTTAGAGTTTACAGCAGATTTATTTGCTTTAAATGCCCAACCAATTACATAAATTAAATCGTCCTCTTGAGAAACCAGCTCAACATTATGTTTTATTGTTTCTGAAAACTCTGGAAGTGATTTTAAAAGTTTTACTTGGACTTGCTTTTTAATTTCAATCATTTGTTGATTTGCAGATTGAAATAAAATAGCACCTTCAGATTCAATTCCTAACAAAATCGTGTAATTCCCTGATTCTAATTTATCAGTAAAAAAAGAAGTCATAAAACCTGCATCTTTTAATTTTTCATTTTTAAAATGTCCTGAAACATCTAATCTTTCTACTTTGTTTGTTTTAAATAAATAGGATTTATCATGGCTTGTTAAAGCAATTACGACAGCATCTTTAGTACTATCTAAACTATTTTTATGAAAAGCCCAACCTTGAGCATTTATCACATTATTGTTGAAAGTAAAATTTTCAAGATTAAACTGAATTTTATTTTCAGAAATATTAGGGCTATCAATGATTTGCACTTGACTCAAATTATTTATTTTACTAAAAATAGAGTCTTCCTTTTGCAACTCAACTTCACTAAAAAGATGATCTTTCATCTTGGTATTTTCTTTTGAATATAGGTAATAAAAACCATCCAAAAAGCCAAGATGAACTTGCTGTCTATAAATCAAAGTGTTAAAATCAGCCAGATTTTGAGGTGTAATTACATACAAATCATTGTTATTAATAATTCCTGATGCAATATTATATTTAATTCTTTGTTGATAAATTACATTTTTATCTCCAGATTCGCGAGCAACATATCCATTGGTTATGGGTAAATTACTTTTCAATGCAATAAAACACCAATCTTGGTAATCTGAGTTGTACCCTAAACTATTGTTGTAAAGTGGATACGTTATTATTTTATCAAAGTTAGATGAAATTGCGGTCCATTTTTTTTCGTTTAAAGGCTGGATTTCATAATTTCCAAATGCAAGATTTTTGTTGAAAAATAGTTTAATATCATAAAATTGTACAATCGTGATTAGTAAAAGTAATGTCACTTTAATTGATTTGTGAATTTTTATTTTGATGAATACTATAATAAAAAACAAAATTATTGTGTAATAAAAAATCCAAACAAACCTTCCACTTGCTCTAAAAATATTTCCAAGTTTAATGATTATGCCAGGTAACTGATATTCAAATAACAACGTTTGATGAAAGGTTACTTTATTGGAAATAGCAAATAATAAATAGGCAATAAGTAAAATTAAAAATGGAAAAAATTTGTAATATTTTTTTATTTCAACTTTATTTTTAATTACTAAAAAAATAAAAAATAGGAAACTTAACGATAAAAATATCATTAATCCCAAACCTAAATAAGCATATCCTTCATATTGACGAACATTATAAGAATCTAATGCTATAAAGAAAGACGACCATCCGCTAGAATTAAAAAACGAGTTTAGATTAAGTCCATAAAGCCCATAACTGCTTACAACCTCGATATTTTTATTCCCTGAGAATGTTATCATACCAATTATATACCAACTAAATAAAACTAAAGCAACACCAATGGCATTATAGGCAAGCATTTTCTTGAAAGAAATTACCTTGTCAAAAAAATAATTTTTAAAAGTTAGTATCAAATTGAAACCAAAAACCATTAGAAATAAATACGGATTTATCAAAGCACTTACTAAAAGAAGTATGAGTTGTTTTTTGTTTATCAGATCAACATTTTTTTTTGAAGGTGTTAGTAAATAAAAATAAATTGAAGCTACAAGCAACCATTGTGCGCAAAGTGCGGGATGAATTCCTCTATACATCAATACTGGATTGAATGAAATCAGAAGAACTGATAAAATAATTAATGCATAATTATTGGTGAATAGGTTTAGGAGCTTAAAAGTAAAATATCCCATCAATAAATGACATGATAAAAACCAAATTCCAAAATATTGAAATGTTTCAGGCAATAAAAAAGAAATTGATTTGAAAAATATTGCCAATAAAGGAATCGAATCTGTAAAACCTATATTGGTACCTTCAGGAAAATTGTAGTTTTCAATTTTACCAATTGGAAAATGCCAAGGTTCATTTTGAAAATACGCCCAACCTAAATAGTGCTGTCCCCAATCATGATAAACTGACATTAACCAATTAATATTGCTAGGCAAAATAATCTGAAAGCCATAACTTAAATGAAATAGTATTAAAATAAATACTAAAGATAAAATCAGGTTTATTGTTTTATGATTTTTGAACATAATCAATACTTTCTATAAAATCTAAATAGGTTTTTGAATTTGGTACCGTAATATTTTTTCGAGAACTGAGTTGTAGTAATAATACAATCAAAGTTACTGTAAATAATTGCAATATGATTCCAGTTAAAACCAATGTTAAACTTGATGCCCAACCAGGAATCGCATTTGTTGTAAACAATTTTTGATATAAAATATATACAATAGAAGATGCACAAAGCAAAATTCCATAGAGTGTAAATTTTAAAATTCGCAGTGAAAGGAAGTCAAAATAAACAGAAATTGAACTCAACCCATGAATCGTAAGATTGTAAAAATTCATTTTTGATACCCCATGAAATCTTTTTCCTCTGTCTAACAAAACTCGATCATAAGGAATTTTTGATTGAATGACTCCTCCAGAAAAATGATTCCATATATTATTTTGATAAATTACTTTTGATAAAAGTGATGCTGGAATTGCGCTAAAATTTCCAAAATTTATTTTTTGCCCAGTAAATAATTTAAATATTTTTTTATAAACAAGATACCAAAACTTGAATAACAAAGATTCTTGTCTTTTTTTTCTTTGGGCAAAAATAATTTTTTTATCATTTTGATTTTCAGCTTTTTCGAGCAACAAGATAATATCTTCAGGCTTATCTTCGCCATCACAATCCATCACAACCACATAGTCTTTTTCTTCAATTTCATTGTAGATATATTGAAGTCCTGTAGCAATTGCTCTTTGATGTCCAATATTTATTTTTAGATTTAAAATCGTAATATCCACAGAAGATTTATTGAAACTTTTCTCTTCACTCGAACCATCATTAATGGCAATTACCGAAAAATAAAATCTATGAGCTTGTTTTATTTGGAGTTTTTCAAGATAAGAAATGAGAACTTGAAAACTCTCCCAATCATTATAAACAGGTGTTAAGCAGTAAATTTTTTTCATTTCATAGCTTTTTTGTCAATTTTAAAAAAAAGGAAAAATCGATTATTTTAAAATTAATCACTTTATTTTTTATTAAAAAATATCTTGAAATGCATCTTTTAACTCAAAATGCTTAAACTGTTTCAAAAATGTATCTTTTTCAGAAAGTATAATATCTTCTACCTTTAATTTCCAATCAATGTTTAAATCAGAATCATTATACATCACTCCATCTTCTGCTTCAGGACAATAATAATTATCACATTTGTAAGATACGATTGTATCATTTTCCAAAACCGAAAAACCATGCAAAAATCCTCTAGGTATAAATAATTGTTTGTGGTTTTCACCAGATAATTCAACAGAGATGCTTTTTCCATAAGTTGGCGAACCTTCTCTTACATCTACAGCAACATCTAATATTTTACCTTTTACAACTCTTATCAGTTTAGCTTGCGCATGTTTTCCTCTTTGAAGATGAAGACCTCTAACAACTCCATACTGCGAGAGGGATTGATTTCCTAAAACAAAATCAATCTGTAATCCTGTCTTTTCTTGAAAGCCTTTTTTATTGTATTCCAATAAAAAATAACCTCTTTCGTCTTTAAAACAGGTTGGGTCTATTACAAAACAACCTTTTAATTTAGTTTCTATTACTTTCATAATATGCATAACAAATTTTTTCCATAACCACTTTTTAATAATGGCTTGGCTAGTTTTTTTAATTCCTTTTTTTTGATTAATCCGCTTTTGTATGCTTCTGCTTCAATAGAACCTATTTTTAATCCTTGTCTTTCTTCAATAAGCTGAACAAATTGACCTGCTTGAATAAGGCTTGTAAATGTACCCGTGTCAAACCAAGAAGTACCTGTCTCTAATATTCTAACAGATAATTTTCCAGCTTTTAAATAGGCATTGTTCACGTCTGTTATTTCTAGCTCACCTCTTTTGCTTGGTTCAATATTTTTAGCAATTTGAATGACCTCGTTATCATAAAAATAAATTCCTGGAACAGCAAAATTAGATTTTGGTTCTTTCGGTTTCTCCTCAATAGAAATCACTTGTTTCTGTTTATTGAATTCAACAACTCCATATCTTTCAGGATCATCAACATGATAGGCAAAAATAATTCCACCATCAGGATTTGTGTTCTCTTTTAATAAATTTGACAATCCTGTTCCATAAAAAATATTATCCCCTAAAATAAGTGCAACTTTGTCGTTTCCAATAAATTTTTCGCCAATCAAAAAAGCCTCAGCCAATCCATTTGGATGTTCTTGAACTTCATATTCAAAATGACAACCTATTTTGCTTCCATCTCCTAATAATTTTTCGAAAAGTGGCCGATCTTGTGGCGTTGTAATGATTAATATTTCAAAAATTCCCGCAGAAATTAACGTTGAAATTGGATAATAAATCATTGGTTTGTCATACACAGGCATCAATTGTTTACTCACAGAAATCGTGAGTGGATGCAATCTTGTTCCTGAACCTCCTGCCAAAACAATTCCTTTCATAAGCTATTGTACTTTTTTAAATACCATTTTATTGTATTTTTAATTCCTGTTTCAAAATTTTCTGTTGCTTCCCATCCCAATTCTCTTTTGATTTTTGATGCGTCTATGGCATATCTAAAATCATGGCCTAACCTATCTGTAACAAACGTAATTTGTTCTTTATAAGAATTCTTTTTAGGAATAATTACATCTAAAATAGCGCAAATTTTTTGGGCAATGTTCAAATTATTTTGCTCACTATCTCCACCAATAGTATAGGTTTCGCCTTTTTTCCCTTTTTGAAAAACCAATTCAATTGCTGAGCAATGATCTAATACAAACAACCAATCACGAATATTTTTCCCATCACCATAAATAGGAATATTTTCTCCTGAAATTGCCTTTCTAATAATGGTTGGAATCAACTTTTCATCATGCTGTTTTGGCCCGTAATTATTGGAGCAATTTGTTGTCACAACATTCATTCCATAGGTGTGAAAATAACTTCTTACTAAAAAATCTGAAGAAGCTTTTGAGGCACTGTAAGGACTATTTGGCGCATACGGAGTTTTTTCCGAAAAATAGCCTGTTTCTCCCAAAGTTCCATAAACTTCATCTGTCGAAATATGATGAAAACGGGCATTTTCCAATCCCTTTTTTGGTTGGTTTGCATTTTCTATCCAATAATTTTTTGCAACATCCAACAAAACAAAGGTGCCAAAAATATTGGTTTTTATAAATTCATCCGGATTTTTAATTGAATTGTCAACATGCGATTCTGCCGCAAAATGAATCACCGATTGAAAATGGTATTTTTCAAAAAGATTCGTTACCAAATCTCGCTCGCAAATATCACCCTTTACAAAAATATATCTTTCGTTATCAATAACTTCACTTAGGTTTTCGGTATTTGCGGCGTACGTTAATTTATCCAAATTTACTACCTGAAAAGTTGGATTTCTTTCCAAAAAATAAGGTATAAAATTAGATCCAATAAAACCTGCTCCACCAGTTATGAGAACTGTTTGCATTTTTTACTTTTTATAGTGGTTTAGGAAATTGTTTAATTTTACTAGCAGTAGGAAAAAAATCATGATAAAAGCTCCTAAACCCCCTAATTGAAAAACATAATTTTTTGTGACTCCTTTAATTTCATATCCTACAGGTTGAAAGTTTGATATTACATTAATCACCTCGTATTTATTGGACTTTTCTTTTGCAATTTCTCTCAAATCTATGTTGATTTTTCTGCCGGTTTCAAACAGTTCTATTTCTTTGGTAGTTTTTTTATCGCCTCCTAAATCAATGTTGGTTCCGGAAGTTACTTTTTTAGCTTCATCCAACATCACCTGCATATATACTTTTCGTAGAGAATCTATTTGAGACAAGTTTTCTTTATAAACGGAATCTGTTCTATTTAAATTTTCGTTAGTTAATTCTTTTAATCGATTGAAATACTTATTTTTAACAACTGAAGAAATGATTACATCATCCAACTTATCAAAAACATCACTTTTCTCAGCAGTTACAATAACTTTATGAATTTTATAATCAAAATTGGTAAATGCTGCTTTAAATTTAACAAATTCGTAACTTTTGATGGTTAGCGTATCTACAGATAATATCAAATCATCATAAGCATTGATGATATCTTTTTCATTTTTTACAGGTTCAATAGTAAACTTTTTAAGAGAAGCTGCCTCTTCTTTCGTCAAATTAAACGTTTCTTGTAATTTTAAAGTGTCTTTTTGTTTTACCAAATCATTGTAGTAATTCACGTTATTATACAACTGTAAACTACTTTTGAAATTGGGTTCAATCAACAACTCAGAGGCGTACTTTTTGGGAGTAGTAACTTCTAAAAAAACACCCGCTATCAATCCAATTAGAGTTGCAATTCCAATTTTTACACTGTTTTCCTTTACAAAAATTAAAAATAAAATAATTAAATGAAAAAGTCCTTTGAAAATACTTCCAAAAAAGTTGAAAAACTTAGAAAATCCTCTTCCAATAATAACAAATAACGATCCTAAATCTACTTCCTCGTCGTTACTTTTTTGTGGTTGGTTTGTTGACATTTTATGCTATTTGTTGCTAGTTGGTTATAAAATTTGTTCTAAAATTTTTTGTGTGATGGCATACGTTGGCACTACTCCTGTCATTCCTAAACCGCCTGAAGCCAATGTTGCTCCGGTTTCAATAGGATTATCTGAGGCGTAATAAGCATATCTTACTTTCACATTTTCTGAAATATTTCCTCTAATTTTTGAGGCAGACTGAATTGCTTTTTGATAATGAGCGCCTTCCATTTCTAGACCGATTACATTCCAAGTGGATTCGTGAAAGAATTTCAATAAATCTCTATTTTGAAGGGATGTTCCTAAAACAGTAATCATAGCTCCATCATAAACTTTTACTCCAAATCCTTCTAAATCTTCTTTTGAAAGTTCATTTTTAAAAGGATAATTATCAGCAGTTCCTTCAAAAATATGAGAAGAAGGAATCATAATATCCCCTTTTCCTCCTTCCAAAATCCCTGCTTTTCCCATAATTGAAATCGATTTTACATCTAGATGGATTTTATTTTCTCCTTCTTTATATGGTTTTAACAATTCGTCCATGGTTTCAAATGCTTGTTCTCCAAAAGCATAATCCATTACAATAATCACTGGATTTTCATTCAAAGAATTTATTTTTTGAAACGATGAAACATCGAAATTTATTTTATCAGTATCAATAATTTGTACATCAATATTTGTTCCTGAAGTATCATCAATAGAAATCAAACCATTTTCGGTAGCAAAATCCTTTACTTTATTTTGTAAAGGTTTGCTATCAGCATTGCTCAACAACCTAAATAATTCAAATCCTTGGTTATTTTCAGCTTCATCTGGCAAAGCATTTTTTGCATACATTGAATTTAAAACACTATGCATATTTGCGCTAATGATATGAATGGGTCTTTCCAATAATTGTGCGTCTCTTAGCGTTTGTTTTATGCGATCTGCCCAAACTTCGCCATAAATATGATGTCCTATTTCTTCAATCAAAACCGAACTAAAAATAATGGTTCGTTTTTTTGATCCCAAAATTTCATTTATGGCCAATTTTCCTAACCAGTAAATCAAATTGAAAAATTTATGGGGGTTTTGTGCTGTTGAAAAAGTTGTGTAAACTTCAGAAACTTCATCAAATGTGCGTCCTAAAATATTTCCCAAATGAACAATCAAAACTTCTTTTTCTTTCTCAGAAATTGGTTTTTGATGTAAAACAACGTCTTCTAAATAATCCCATTCTCTGACATATTCTTCTCCTTCATTGATTACAATTCGTCCAAATATTTTGTGAGATTCAATGAAAAGAAAGGTTAAATGAGTCAAAATATCATAAATTTCAGATCTTCCTCTGGTAATCTCAATATTCATTTGGTCTTTGTCAATTCTGTAGCAATTTCGCCTTCTTTTTGGGGGAATTATTGCTTTAAAATGAGAGTTTTTATAACCTTCATCCGTTGTTAAATTGATAAATTGACATTCTTCAATTCCTTCTGGCAAACGTTCAATAACATACACCAAACCATTCAATTCCACCCGATCTTCACCAATAGAACCATAGATTTCTGGTCGCAATAATAACAACGATTTTCGTAAAGTTTCTCCTGAAATTCCCATGGGTTTATAAAAACCTCTGGTGAATAAATGTCGCATAGTAATGTATAATTTTTCTATGGCATTTGTTGATTCTTGGGCTCTCGTTCTTTCTATGTTTCTAATTGGTTTCATGGCGCTTATTTGGGGTTCAAAGATAAAATTATTTGCCAGATAAAATTTGACTGTATTTTTTGCTGTTTTGAAGCAATTTAACTGCCTCTAAAATAGCTTGATCATTTTTTAAATGATGTTGATAAACACCTTCTGAGTAGTAATAATTTCTGATAATTTGCGATTCAATAACTGGAATAATAATATCTTGATTATTCGTAATTTCTTTGATTTTATCATAAAACAACTGTTGCTTTATTTTTTCATATTCTTTCGAAATGGCTTCACTTTTTGCTACTTGATAAGCTTCTTTAAATAATTTTTCTTGTTTGATGACAAATGTAGTATCCGTGGCTAAAAATTGGGTAAATTTTTTAAAATCAGAAGTTGTAAAATGATATTTTTCTAGGGATGGAATACTTGGATTTTTATGAAAAAAATCTATCCCAAAATTAAAAATCGCTTTCGATTCGAGCAATGTTTCTGTGGCTTTTGATTTTATGGATGTTGCCATTTCAACATCGGGCAAAACGCCTCCACCATCAAAAACAGTTCTGCCTTTTTCGGTTTTAAATGTATTGATTCCCTTGTCAGAAAACTTTGGAACAATACCAGTTTTTGAATCTCTATTTGTATAATCTAGTTCCTGAATACAACGACCACTTGGCGTATAATATTTGGAAATGGTAACTTTTAATTGCGTTCCATAAGTGAGTTCGCGATAACGTTGCACCAATCCTTTTCCAAACGAACGTTCGCCTAAAATTACTGCTCTGTCATAATCTTGCAAAGCGCCACTCAGAATTTCTGATGCAGAAGCTGAGCGTCTATTGATCAAAACAACCATAGGAATTTCCAAATCCAAAGGTTCTTTAGAGGTTTTATAAGTCGCATTCCAGTTTTTCACTTTCCCTTTGGTTGATGTGATTATTTTTCCTTTTTCAATAAAGAAATTTGAAATATTAACAGCTTCCATCAATAATCCTCCAGGATTTGATCGCAAGTCAAAAACAAGCTTTTTCATGCCTTTTTTCTTTAATTCTCTGAAAGCATTTTTTACTTCAGTAGATGCTTTTTCATTGAATTCGGTCAACACAATATACCCAGTTTCTGAGTCAATCATTTCAAAAAAGGGCACTGGATTTAACAGTACTTTTTCTCTGGTGATTTCTTTTTGAAAGATTTTTCCTTGACGATTGATTTCAACCAACAATTTACTTTCTGGAATTCCTTTTAAAAACATCGATAATTGCTCAATTTCTATATTTTTCAGGGATTGATTATCAACTGAAATAATTATATCACCAGGTTTTAATCCAATTTTATCTGCAGAAAATCCTTTAAAAACTTCTTTAATTTGAATGCCTTCTTTGGTATAAAAAACATTGATGCCAACACCACCATATTCTCCTTCTCTTCTGATTTTTGCATTTTCAACATCTTGTTCTGAATAATAATTTGTGTAAGGATCAAGCGTATTTAAAGTGTTTTTAATCGCTTTTTCTGTCAATTCAGCAGCATTGATTTCGTCAACATAATACATGTTTAACTCTTTGAAAAGCGTATTGTAAATTTCAATTTGCTTGGCAACTTCAAAAAAGTTTGATTTGAATGAAAAGAACAAAAAAATCATTCCAATCAATCCGATTGCGAAAATTTGTTTTTTTAGATTATTGTTTTTCATTTGTATTTTTCGTTTCTTTCAATAATAATTGTAATAAAATTGTCATTTTTGAATACATTTCTTCAAACGAAATTTCTTCTTTCCCAATGTATGAAATCATACAAATAGTTGGTTTTTCTAATTTCGTATATAGTATTTCTTTCCGTAAACGATAGGTTTCGCGCAATAATCTTTTCAGTCGATTGCGATCTACAGCTCTCTTAAAATTTCTCTTCGGCACTGAAAATCCCGCCTGCATAGGAAATGTTGACGTGTGCGAAGTTTGCAAAAAAACCATCCGTAAAGGAAATTTTTTTACAGACTTTCCTTCAGCAAAAAGTTTTTCTATCAGCTTTCTACTCTTTAATCTTTCGAGTTTTCCTAAAGTCAATTTCATTGCAACAAACTTAACGAGACTTTTGCCAAAAAAAAAGTTCAAACGCACTGAAAATACAAAAAATATGTAAAAAAGATAAATTCGTAAAAACTTAATTATTTTATTCTTAAAAAAAGGGGATTTTTTTTAGAGATTTCAATAAATTTGCACTAAAACTGAGTAAAATTTAATAGATGAAAGCAGATTTATTTCAAGCACCTGATTATTACAATATTGATGATTTGTTAACAGACGAACATAAACTGGTCAGAGAAGCTGCTCGTGGTTGGGTAAAACGTGATGTATCACCGATTATTGAACACTATGCACAAAGAGCTGAATTCCCAACACAAATCATCAAAGGTTTGGCTGATATTGGGGCTTTTGGACCTTATATCCCAGAAGAATATGGTGGCGCAGGATTAGATCAAATTTCTTATGGATTGATTATGCAAGAAATAGAGCGTGGAGATTCTGGAGTGCGCTCAACAGCTTCTGTGCAATCATCTTTGGTAATGTATCCAATTTATAAATTTGGAAATGAATCACAACGAAAAAAATATTTACCAAAATTAGCTTCAGGCCAATGGATGGGTTGTTTTGGATTGACAGAGCCAAATCACGGATCAAATCCGGGAGATATGGAAACGAAATTCAAAGATATGGGCGATCATTATTTATTGAATGGCGCAAAAATGTGGATTTCAAATGCGCCTTTCGCACAAATTGCGGTAGTTTGGGCGAAAAGTGAGACAGGAAGAATTCATGGTTTGATTGTTGAGCGAGGAATGGAAGGATTTTCAACACCAGAAACACATAACAAATGGTCTTTGAGAGCTTCAGCAACAGGCGAATTGATTTTTAACAATGTCAAAGTTCCAAAAGAAAATTTATTACCCAATAAATCTGGTTTGGGAGCACCTTTAGAATGTTTAGATTCTGCGCGATTTGGAATTTCTTGGGGTGCCATTGGTGCTGCAATGGATTGTTATGACACGGCTTTGCGATATTCAAAAGAAAGAGAACAGTTTGGAAAACCAATTGGTCAGTTTCAATTGCAACAAAAAAAATTGGCTGAAATGATTACCGAAATTACCAAAGCACAATTGTTGGCTTGGAGATTGGGTGTTTTAAAAAACGAAGGAAAAGCAACTTCTGCACAAATTTCGATGGCAAAACGAAATAATGTGGCAATGGCAATCAATGTTGCAAGAGAAGCAAGACAAATGTTGGGTGGCATGGGAATTACAGGCGAATATTCAATAATGCGTCACTCAATGAATCTTGAAAGCGTAATTACTTATGAAGGAACTCATGATATTCACTTGTTAATCACAGGTTTAGATATCACAGGATTGAATGCTTTTAAATAATTTTAAAATATTTTTAAACAATAATAAAAGTCTGAGTAAGTAAACTCAGACTTTTTATTTTTTTGGTTTATCGTTATTCATCAGCATAAAAACTGCTGCTACCAATCCAATTACAACTAGCACAAAAATACCAATCATAACTGTGCCATTGAGCCAAGAAACCAATGGAAGTGTTAAGATTTGTGACATTTATTTAAAATTTTTATCAAAAATAATAAATTGAAGTTTGTTGTTTTATGACAAAAATCAGTTTTAAAAATGACAGAAAATTATTTTTTTATTCCCAACTTTTGAAGAATAATTTCCATCAAACACCATTTCGTAAAAGCAGACTGTAAAATGTTTGCACCAATAAAAACGGTAAACCAAATCCAATTTTCATTGACATAGACCGTTAAAACGACACTTAAAAGAATTAAAGTTCCTACGATTGCTCTAAAATATTTGTTCAACATACTATTTATTTTTATTTAAATTGATTTTTCTATGGGTAAAACAACCGCCTTTATTGGGTTGTTGGTTTCTAAATTTTTATTGAATTCTTTGATCAATTCAAAGAGTGAATCAATCAGTTCCTTGTCTGTAAAAGAAAAAAACATGGTTGATTCATTGCCTTCTTTTTTGCTTCCAAACCAATTTGGAGTTACCAAATAACCGTTTGAAGACTTATACCCATCAATAGTTGATTCGCTAAAATTCTCGATATTGGCTTTTTTAAAAAGTTTCAAAATATCATTGTGAAACTCCTCTACTGCTGTTACGATTACTAATTTCATATTATTTATTATTTATAATTCTTTTTTTCAATCATGTAATACACCAATGGCACAACCAACAGTGTCAATACTGTTGATACAATAGTTCCTCCCATCAATGAAATTGCCAATCCTTGAAAAATTGGGTCAAACAAAATCACAAATGCACCAATGACAACAGTTCCTGCAGTTAATAAAATAGGCGTTGTTCTTACAGCTCCAGATTCTATGACTGCTTGTTTTAGAGGAATTCCCTCTTCCAATCGAAGGTTGATAAAATCGATTAATAATATCGAGTTTCGCACCATAATTCCGGCCAAAGCAATCATTCCAATGAATGACGTTGCTGTAAAAAATGCACCCATCATCCAATGTCCTAAAATAATTCCTATCAGTGATAATGGAATTACAACCATCATCACAACTGGTGCTTTAAAGTTTTGAAACCAAGCTACAATTAAAATATAAATCAAGATAATAGCTCCTAAAAATGCGATTCCCAAATCTCTAAAAACCTCAAGGGTAATTTGCCATTCTCCGTCCCATTTTATAGTATAATCATCTTCAAAATTTGGCTGACCTAAATACATTTCATTGAGTTTATAGCCTTTTTGTAACGGAATTTCTTGAAGCCTTTTATCCATTTCTAAAATCGCATACACAGGACTTTCCAATTCTCCAGCCATATCTGCCATTACATAAACCACTCTTTTTTGGTTTTTTCTGAAAATACTTTTTGCGGAAATAGTTTCTTGAATGTCAACCAAATCAGAAATTGAAACCAAATTTCCTTGTTTCGATTTTATTTTTAATTGAGAAATATCTCTGATAGTTGATTTTTCATTTTCATCCAAAGCTAAAACCAGATTTATTTGGTGAACAGCATCTTCATCATATAAAGTTGTGATAGGCCTGTTAGACAAAGCCATATTCATAGTATAGGCAATTTGTTGAGGCGCAACACCATACAACATCGCTTTTTCTTTATCAATCACAAATTGATACTCAGTTTGATCTGCTTCAACCATCCAATCAACATCTACAACATCGTTGGTATTATTTAAAATATTTTCAACATTTCTGGCAATTTTGATTTGTTCATTATAATCAGGTCCATACACTTCAGCCACAATTGTTGACAAAACTGGTGGTCCAGGTGGAACTTCGACTAATTTTACATTAGCATTGAATTTTTTTGCAATTTTCTGAATGTCTGCTCGCAACGATTTTGCGATATCATGACTTGACTTAGAACGATTTTCTTTATCAACCAAATTCACTTGAATATCAGCCATATTGCTTCCACCACGCAAATCATAATGACGCACCAAACCATTGAAAGTAATAGGGGCAGAAGTGCCTACATAGTTTTGATAATTCACCACTTCAGGTCTTGTTGCTAAATATTGTGAAATTTCTTTGGTAACCACAGTAGTTCTCTCAAGAGTTGTTCCTTCTGGCATATCAATCACCACTTGAAACTCATTTTTGTTATCAAAAGGCAGCATTTTTACAGCTACTGAATTGGTAAAAAATAAGACGAACGTTAATAATAAAATTCCAAAAGTTCCTCCTAAAAAAATCCAACTTTTGGTATTGCTTTCTAATAAAGGACTTTCTAGCTTGTGATATATTTTATAAATAAAAGTTTCCTCAATTGGTTTCTCTGGTTTTGGTTCAACGCCCTTTTTATCATTCTCAATCAAGAAAATATATCCTAAATAAGGCGTAATTGTCAAAGCCACAAAAAGAGATAAAATCATTGCAATTGAAGCTCCAATAGGCATTGGTGCCATATAAGGCCCCATTAATCCTGATACGAAAGCCATAGGCAATACAGAAGCAATCACTGTAAAAGTTGCTAAAATTGTTGGATTTCCTACTTCGTTAATCGCATATAAAGCTGCTTGTTTAAAAGGCAATCGCTTCATTTTGAAATGCCTATGCATATTTTCAGCAATAATAATGGAGTCATCAACCACAATTCCTGTTACAAAAACTAAGGCAAAAAGGGTGATTCTATTTAGGGTATAATCAAGCATGTAATAACTCAATAATGTCAATGCAAATGTGATTGGCACTGATAAAAACACCACCAAACCTCCACGCCAACCCATAGCTAACAATACCAAAAGAGTCACTGCAAATATTGAACCTATCAAGTGCAACAACAATTCTGAAACTTTGTGTGATGCTGTTTCGCCATAATTTCGGGTGATTTCAACATGTACGTCATCAGGAATTAAAGTGGAGCGTAAATGTTCTACTTTGTTAATAATAACATCTGAAATATTCATGGCATCAGCCCCTTTTCTTTTGGCTACTGAAATCGTTACTGCTGGATATTCTGAATTGAATTGAGACGATTTTTCGCTTGCTTTTCCAAATCCTAAACTCACATAATTTTTTGGGACTTCTGGTCCGTCAATTACTGTTGCAATTTGTTTCAAATAAATGGGTTGATTTTGCTGCACACCAACCACCAAATTTTCAACATCTTTGGCACTTTCTAAAAATTTGCCAGTATTCACAATAAATTCGGTGTCATTTTTATCAAAACTTCCTGAATTTAATTGGGCATTATTGGCATTAATCATTTCAGAAACTGATAAGAAATCCAAACCTGCAGAAGCTAATTTGTCTTTATCCAACACCACACGTACTTGACGCTCTCTACCACCAATTTTGTGAGTTACAGCAACATCATTTACTTTTTTGATTTCTGCTTCCAATTCTTGAGCCATTTGACCCAATTGAAAATCATCATAATTTTCGCTCCACAAAGTCAATCCTAGCATGGGAACATCATCAATAGCTCTTGTTTTTACCAATGGAAACGTAACACCTTTTGGCATTTGGTCCATGTGTTTGTTGATTTCGTTGTACAATTTTACAAACGAACGCTCAATATCTTCACCCACATAAAATTGAACAATAACCATTCCTTGCTCTTTCATCGAAGTTGAATATACATACTCAACACCTTTGATATTGGAAATCAATTTTTCCAATGGTTTTATAACTCTTGATTCTACTTCTGTAGGACTTGCACCAGGATATCCTACAAAAATATCTGCCATTGGCACATCAATTTGCGGTTCTTCTTCACGCGGAATTAGAAACGAGCTGTACACGCCAATGACCATAAAAACAATCATCAACAGCACTGTCAGCTTCGAATTCATAAAAACTTTGGCAATTTTGCCTGCTAAACCTTCTTTCATATTCTGCCCCTCTAACTCCCCAAAGGGGAGAAATTTTACGGGTTATTTTTAGTTAATTAATTATTTTATATTAAATTTTTACTGAAAACTGAAAAATGTTTACTGAACACTCACTTTAGCTCCATTAAACAATTTCCCGTTGGCTGAAACAATATAACTTTCGTCAGCATTCAAGCCAGATAAAACTTCTACTTGATTTCCAACCGTTTTTCCTAGAGTCAACCAACGCAACATGGCTGTATTGCTTTGACTCACAGTATAAACTCCTGATAATTGTCCGTTTGAAACAATCACATCCTTTGGAATTAAAATACTATTTGATTTTGTGTTTTTAGCAATTGGAAACTGAACAGTTGCAAACATTCCTGATAAAATAGCAACCTCTGATTTTGTTAAACCAATTTTTACCAAAAACTGACCACCTGTATTTTTTGAAGAGGTACTCACTTCTTTCACAATTCCTTTCAATGTTTGATTGATGGATTTCACAACAACATCCACAGAAATTCCAGTTTTGATAGCCGCAATTTCTGATTCAGGAATCATTGCCATCACTTCAAAATTTCCGGGCGATTCTAAAGAAATTAAAGGTTGACCTGGATTTGCCATATCGCCCTTTTCAATCATTTTTGCAGTAACAACACCACTAAAAGGTGCTGTAATATTGCTATAGGCAAACTGAGAATTGATTTCGTTTTTCATCTGATTTGCAGCTTCCAAACGCGCTTTTGCCATTTGATAGTGAGCAGTTACATCATCAAACTCTTTTTGAGAGGCACTTTTATCAGCAAACAAGTTTTTGAATCGGTTATAATCTTTTTCAGCATTTTTAAAAGCAGCAGTTGCCTCTAAAATGCTGGCACTTAGTTGCGCTTTTTTGGCTTGTAAATCATCGTTATTAATAGCTACTAACAATTGACCATTGTTTACTTTATCCCCAACATTTACTGGAACATTTGTTACAAAACCCATCATTCTTGTGCTTAAAGTGGCACTTTTTTCAGACTGAATTTTTCCGCTTACTGATAAAAAAGGATTGTTCGAATTATTAGAAACTTGACTTACAGTTACAGAAATTGAGGGACTACTATCTGCAACATTTTTTTTATTTTCACTATCACAACTTGCTAAAAAAGCAGTTGCTAAAATTGATAATATGATTGGTATGTTTTTCATTTTAATGGTTTTTTATATGTAAACTTTGAACTTTAAATTTTGAATTTTGAACTTATATTGATTATTCTTTGGTTAAAAACTTTAGGTATGCTTGCGCATAATTATACTCGAAAATTGTTTGGTAATATTCCAACTGTTTTTGGGAAAATTGAGTTTCTGCAGCCAACAAATCCGTAGTTTTTTCCAAACCTTCTTTGAATCTGTTAGTTCTAATTCGCAAAGATTCTTCAGATTGCGTTAAGGCTAATTTTGACAGATTTAGTTTGTTTTCTGCATCCATCAACATGCGTTTTGCTTTATTCAATTCCAAGTTACTTTTAGAAAGATATTGATCGTATTCCAATTTTGATTTTTCAAATTCTGCCTTGCTTTTTTGAACTTTTCCAAAGCGTTTTGACCCATTGAAAAGATCCCAACTCAATTGAGCTCCAACCAAATAACCATTGGCATCTGCTTGAAAAATTTTGTTATCATACAATTCATAACTTCCAAAAGCATTTAGTCTTGGTAAAAAAGTCATTTTCTCAGCTTTGTTCATATCTCCGTAAGCATTTGATGCCAATTGCATTGCCTTGATATCACTTCTGTTTTCAGAAATTTTTGTGTCAATCATTGAAACCGTTTGAATATTTAATTCATCACTAGGAATGTATTGTACATAAGCTTCCTCATTCATTAAAAAAGATAAATAATTGGACGCATTTTGCACATTACTTTTCGCTTGTTGCAATTGATTTTGAACTTCTGTGACACGAACCTCTACATTCAACACATCAGCACGCTGCAAATACCCTTGCTTGAAACTATTTTCTGCCAATTTTTGATTTTCATTTGCAGCTTGCAACGCTTTTTCTAAGACTGTCACTGCTTTGTATGCCAATTGCAATTCCATATAAGCTTTTTCAACTTCAAAAACCAAATATTCCTCTGTTCTTTGAGTTTGTAAAGACATGGCTTTCATTTTTGATTTTGCTGCTTTTCGTTGATACACACCATCCATATTGATTAAAGGTTGCTCCACTTTAATGATTGTTGCAAAATTTTGTGTTTGCGTTGGATTGTTCAACAATGCAGGATTAAAATCTGCCTGAGTTAAAATCCCTTGATTCAACTTTGAACCAAAAGCCATCAAAGGATTTGTAGTGGTAAATCCTGTGTGACTTGCTGTGATGTTTGGTAAAAAAATAGCATTGGTTTGCCTATAATCTGCTTGTGCTTTATTGAATTCTTCAGCAGATATTTTTAGGGATAAATTGCGGTTTTTTATTTTTATAATTACCTCAGATTTATCAATGGAAATTATTTCTTGCGCATTTACTGGCAAGTATAAAATTAAAATTAAAACTGCGATATATTTCATATTGTATTTCATTGATATGATTTTTATTATAGCAAAATTAGGCTGAAAAAAAAGTGTAGTCAGTAACATATGTTACTTAGGATTTCAGTAAAAAAAACTGATTTTGAAAAATTAAAGAGGAAACATTTCATTATATTTACCATGTGAAAAAAGGAACTTTTTTAATTTCTTTATTTTTGAGTAGTCTGATTCTCTACAATACATTGAGAGTTTCAATTACTTATATCTATTATACAATTGACCCTATTGGTTTTGTTGAAAAATTGTGTGAAAATAAAGACACTCCAGAAATGCAGTGTAATGGAAAATGTCAATTAAAAAAAGTAACTGAAAGTAGTCAAAGTAGTGAAAAAACACCAGTTCAATTAATAGATTTTAAAGATTTATTATTATACAAAGAATCTTATTTATCATATTCAATTGTCTCTTTTTTTGAGAAAAATAAAACCTTATTCTCATATGCTAACAACTATGCGTATTTAAACTCAGATTCGAGTTTCCATCCACCACAAGTTTAGTTTTTTTTAGATTCAATTAATGAATCATTAAATAGATATGTATCAATTCGTTTAGGGTTTCATCCTTAAACTGAAGGTTCTTGTTATACACATATTAAAAATAAATAAAACTAAAATGAAACCATATTTTAAAAAAATAGCAATCTTACTGATTGCAACCATCGCTTTTGCATCTTGTTCAAAAGAGGTAAATGAAACAGAAATGAATGAATTAGAGGGATTAACTAAAATCAGAGAACTGTCAAATTCAACGCATACCATTGAATTGTACTCTAAAAAAGGAGAATTGACTCTAGGTTTTAATGAAATCAAACTTAGAATTTTAGATAATAGTTCGGATATTTTAGTAAAAAATGCGCAAGTTTCTTGGTTGCCTATAATGCACATGATGACAATGAATCATTCGTGTCCAAAATCAACCGTAGAAAAAGTGGCTGATGAAGGAAATTTATACGAAGGATATATCATGTTTCAAATGGCTGAAAATGTGTCAGAATATTGGGATTTAACAATCGATTATACAATTGATGGAGTTGATTACTCAATAACCTCTGAAATTAATGTTCTTGCAACTGACAAAAGAACTGTTAATTCATTTACAGGTTCTGACAATGTAAGATATTTAATTTCATATTTAGAACCAACTGAACCTAAAGTTGCCATTAACGACCTGAAAATTGGCGTTTGGAAAATGGATAATATGATGAGTTTTCCAATAGCAGATGATTATACAGTGAAAATTGATCCAAGAATGCCAAGTATGGGAAATCACTCATCACCCAATAATGTAAATGCAACTCAAAGTAGTGCTGGTGCTTTTTATGAAGGAAAATTATCATTAACAATGACTGGTTATTGGAAAATAAATCTTCAATTAGCAAAAGCGGATGGAACTATTTTGAAAGGAGAAGAAATTACAAGCACTGTCGAATCTAGCAGTATTTTCTTTGAAATAGAATTTTAATTTTATCAAAGGTCATTTTTTACCAATTTGACCTTTGGTTTAACCCTATGTAGATGAAAAATTTATCAACAGTGTTTTTGATATTTTTAAGTTTCGGTTTTTTAACCGCTCAAAACAAAGAAAAAGACACTACTAAAATCATACAACTTAAAGAAATTGTTTTGATAGGAAAAAAGGCTGCTACTTATCAAAAAGAAGCAAAGTCTTTGGGTACTATTGATGAATATCTCAACCAATCTTCACGCATCAATATGATAAAACGTGGTGCGTATGCTTGGGAACCAATCATCAATAATATGCCCACAGAAAGAACGTTGGTTACTATTGATGGTATGCGAATTTTTGGCGCTTGTACTGATAAAATGGATCCTATTACTTCGTATGTTGAAGTCACCAATCTTTCAGAAGCAGTTGTTCAAGATGGTCAATCAGGAAGCCTTTTTGGCAATACAATTGGTGGCTCAATAGACTTAAAAAGGAACAAAACAATTTTTGGAGAAAAAAAACTGGAAGTCCAGTTACAATCGGGATTTGAATCAAATAATAGCCAAAAAATATTGGGAAGTTCTGTCAATTTTAAAAATGAGATATTCTATTTTGATTTGGATGTAATGAGCAGAAATGCAGAAAACTATAGCGCAGCAAACAATCAAGAAGTATTGTATTCTCAGTTTAACAAACTCAATTTTTCCAATATTCTTGGTTTTCAGATCAAAGAAAATAAACTGATAGAAACTTCCATTATTTATGACAATGCAACTGATGTTGGTTATCCTGCATTGACTATGGATGTTTCATTGGCTAAAGCTCTCATAACATCCATAAAATATGAGGTGATTCCTAAAAATTCAATTATTGAAAATTGGGAAACCAAAATATATTTTAACACCATAAAACATGTAATGGATGACACAACTCGTCCAAATGTGCCCATTCATATGGATATGCCAGGTTGGAGTGAAACTTTTGGGTATTATTCTAAATTGAAATATCGGTTTGAAAAACATCATTTTTTAGTCAATTTGAATTCGTTTTACAATAAATCACTGGCTGAAATGACCATGTATCCCAATAATCCAAACGAAAACTTGATGTTTATGTTGACTTGGCCTGATGTACGAACTTTTTATAATGGGGTATTTTTAGAAGACACTTATGATTTAAGTCGCAATTCAAATCTAACATTGAATATTTCATTAGGAAGCCACATAAATACTGTTACTAGTGAATTTGGATTGGAAAGTTTGCAGATTTTTTATCCAGAAATGTCTGATACAAAAAGTAGGTTTCTAAAAAGTTTTGGTGCTAATTACCATTTTTCTAAGCTAGGATTTCACTGTCATTTTGGAGTTGCATATAGTGAACGAGCACCATCAGTTTCTGAAGGATATGGGTTTTATTTGTTCAATAGTTTTGATGGTTATGACAACATTGGAAATCCGAATTTGAAAAATGAAACAGCGATTGAGGGCAATTTTTCAATCGGATTGCAAAAGAAAAAATTTAGGATAAAAGCAAATGCTTCTTATTTTCATTTTTATGATTATATCATTGCTCACACAGACTTTAGTTTATCACCAATGACAATTGGAGCAAATGGTGTTCGTGTTTATTCGTCATTAGATACTGCAACAATTTTAAATACTAGTCTTTCTGTTGAATATTTTATCAATCAATTTTTTACTTGGAATGTACAAACGAGTTATGCAATTGGCAAAACCGATGACAATGAAAATTTGCCATTTATCAGTCCTTTAAGTTATATAAGTTCTTTGCGTTTCAAAAAAAATAAATTTACTAGTGAAATTAAATTGGTTGGAAATGCAACACAATCCAATTTCAATCCTGAATTTGGAGAAGATCAAACACCCAATTTTGCCATTTTAAATATCAATGCTGGCTATACATTTAAATTTGGAACCACAAAATTGATGTTGAAAACAGGAGTTGAAAATCTTTTTGATAAAAACTATTCAACGTATTCTGATTGGAATAATATCCCGAGAATGGGAGGGAATTTTTATGTGAATTTGAATTATGTATTTTAAAATTTATTCAAAAATCTAAATTAAAAAAGAGGACATTTCCAAAAAATGTCCTCTTTTCAATCTAAAAAACCAATCTAAAACGAAAATTAACCTTCGTTCACTTTTCTTGTACCTCCGTGACCACCAGCCACAATAACCAATATTTTGAGGCTTAAATAAATAAATTTAAAAAATTGAATAATGGGATTCATCATGATAAATCGTTGGTAATTTGATATTCTTTGTGTCATACTTTTATATTTTTAATTTTTATTTAGAAAGCTAATTACTTGAAACTATTTTACTCAGGAATTAACCACCAAAAAGGTCGCATTTTTGCTTTATAAATAAAAGCATAATGCAATGCCAATTTCAGCCAGTGACCAGCCAAACCAATTTCTCCAAAAGTTTTTCCCAATTGTCTTCCTTGAGTTTTTTGATATTTTTCATAATCAGGCACAATAGGAAAAGTGGTAATGCTCACGCCACTTCCTGACGTCATTCCATAGCCTGCAGAAGCAATACATGCAGCACCCATATTTCCCATACTTCCCTTATGATGCAAGGTTTCGTTGCCATTTTTTATGGTATCAATGATATTGTCTGCAACTAATTTTGCGGTAATTCCAGAAGGCATTCCTGTTCTTGGCGGAGCAGGAAAAATTTCAGTGCCATTTTTACTTTTTCTTGGTTTTGAAATTGTATGAGGTGGTGCAAATGCAATTCCTGGTGCAAAAATATTTTTATACGATGGATTTTGATAGGTTTCAGGCCAATCTTTCACAGACCATTGTTCGTAAGGTTTTGGACTATAATCAGCATCCACAATCATAAAACCTTTGAAAAGTTTTTCGGTAATCTCATTTTCGTTTTTGTCAAAAGCCTTAAAACCATGACCAGAAAACGAAGGAATCAACATGGCAAAATCATAAGTTTCTGATTTGTAATCACCTTCTAAATTTTCATAATGAGCAATTCCGTTTTCAATTTTGTTGACACCTGCACCCAAAATCCATTTGATATCTCTGTCTTCAAAAATCATTTCAACCATTTCACTTGATTTCATAGTCATGTTGCCATAACTCAATAGCATGCCATCCATCCCAAAATCACCTAATTGATATTCGTTTGAAATCCACGTAATTTCTGCCATTTCACGCACTTTATGTTTGCGTAATTCTTGTTCTACATTTAGAATATATTCAAAAGCAGCACCTTGACAAGTAGCTTTTGCATGCCCAGTTCCAATTAGTATTTTTACTTTTTTTCCTTGTTTCATCAACTCAATTTGAGATTTTAAACCTTGCCAAGCATGTTCAGCATGATTGTAAGTACACACAGAGTAAGTACTATTTTCACCCGGAATTAATCCTTCTGTAGCTTCAAAATTTAGTTTTGGCCCTGTGGCATTGATGAGATAATCATAGGTGATTTTCTCTTTTTGCCCTTTTTGTTCTCCAACAACATATTCAGCCAAAACATATGGTTTTTGTTCAGTTTGATCTCCTTCAGGATAAAAAGAAACGGCTTTTGCTTGTTTAAAATCGATTCCTTTTCTTTTGTATAAAGGTGCTAAGGGGAATAAAATTTGTTCAGATTTCATTCTACCAATTCCAACCCAAATATTGGATGGAATCCATTGATAATTACTATTTGGAGAAACGACTACAACTTCATGGTTTTTTGAAAGTTTTCTTCGTAAGTGAGTAGCTGCCACGTGACCAGAAATTCCGGCTCCTAAAATGACTATTTTTGACATAAGATTAATTTTGTCGAAAGGTAATTATATCAACAAAAATCTACAGTTACATTTGTTACATAAAATACTATTGATTGATGATTTTTTTCTGTACCACTTTTTCACCATTTTTAAAAAGTAAAATATATTCTCCTGCTGAATATTTTGACAGATTTACCTCAATTTTTTGTTGCCCAATAGATTTTTCTAGAACAGATTTATGCACATTTCTACCTAAAATATCTACAATTTCGATACTGCTTTTTTCGATATTAGGAACGTAAACTTCAATAGTAAAAACTTTATCAAAAGGATTTGGATAAACTTTTAATTGATAAATGTTAGAGGAATTTAATGAAACTTCATTAACAGTTAAAGCAGTTTTATTGATAAAAACTTTAAATATCAAATTGCTCGCTGAACTTTGTGTACCATTATTGATAAAGAATATATTTTCTTGCGTACTTTCAATTCCTCCAAAAATATATCCAATCAAGGTGGTTTCATTTGGCAATTTATTGACGTCCAAAATTTCATCATCCATATAAAAAGAAGAATTATGAATTGGAATAAATTCGGCTCCAGAACCAACCAAAGTTGGCATTTTGATGCCTAAAATACTTTCAAGCATATTACCATCACTAAACCTTGAAACTTTGCTGATGGTGTTTACAAAAGGAACGTTGTCATCGCGAATCAAATTGTTATTTGCATCCAATTTATACTGACTCATTCCTCCAAAAAACAAAGTGTGCATGGTGTTATTTTCACTATCAAAAACAGGAATTTTTGCGCTGTGATATTGACTTAAATATTGATTAAACGAATTATTCACAGTATAACCTGTTGAAGAAACATCCACGGTGTTTAACCAAGGTAAATTCACAGTATGTTGAAAAACGCCACTAAACATGGTAAATCCGCGAGAACCATCAGGAAAAATTTGAGGTGCCATGTTGTAATCTCTTCTGTGTAAATTATTACTATCTTTTTGGGCAGTATAATTCGTTATTGAGAGATTTGTACCATCATCAACAATTTGAAAAGTTCTGATTTCTTCAGTATAAATTTGTGTAAAACCTGTAGCATTATTTGGTCCTTGAGGATTGTACTTTCCTTTGAAATATTGTCCTCCACATAAATAAAAAACATCATTTAACAAGCCAAATTGACCTCCAGTAACTGCCAAATTTGGATTGGAAATTTGTCTGAAAAAAGAGGAAATTGATTGATTATTGATGACAGCATTTGCCAAAATATCAACATTTATTGCTGTTAATTTATCATAGGTAACATGATCATTTTGGCTTGCACTAAAACCATAACCACCAATAATATATAACGTATTTCCACGTTGAAAAAACTCTTGATTTGTAGCCTGCAATTGTTCATAAATTGATGCCGGCAAAACACTTAATGACGCACTCCAGATTTGATTATTGATAGGATCAACCACAAAAACGTATTTATTATTATCGTTTTCTAAAAAGGTCGAAAAAGGTTGCCTTTGATGCAATCCATCAATTCTACCACCAATAATAATCCATTTTCCATCCGAAGTTTTTCCCCAAGAAAATGAATGAACATTTGGTGCATTTGTGATTGTTAAAGGCTCGATTTGAACTGAAAATTGTTCTTGAGATTGCGTAAAATTAATACTGCAAAAAAGTAAAATCGATATTAAAAAAAATGATTTTTTCATCAGTTCATTATTTAGATTTACAAATTTCAGAAAAAAGAATTACGCTTACAGTTACAATAGTTACATAGCTAAATTTTAATAACTTGTATCATCCAAAGTCACTTTCCCGTTAAAGGTTTTATACAAGAATAAAAAATAGCCTGCTAAAAGTGGCGCTCCAATTGCCACAATAGTAAGCATGATTCCTAACGATTTTTGAGAAGAAGCTGCGTTATAAATCGTTACACTAAAATCTGAATTTATAGTTGATGGTAACAATACAGGATATAATTGAAATGCAACTAACATCAATAAAAAAGCCATTGTTAAAGACGAAAAAACGAGCGCTAGTGCATATTTTTTCTTAGAAACCAATCTTGGGACGTTTGCAACTGCTAAGAAAGATAAAATTGGCAATACAAAAAAAATGGGTTGTTCTTTGAAATTATCTGTTACACCTGGAATAAAAATCAATGTATATAAAGAGGTAATTGCAAAACTAACGATGAAAAATATCATCCCTCTTTTTAGTAAAAATGTCAGTTTTGAATGCAGGCGTCCTTCCGTTTTTAGGAGTAAAAAAATAGCACCTTGTGTCATAAAAATTGACAATGTAGTGAAGCCTACCATGATTGCATACGGACTTAGAAAAGCAAAGAAAATTCCACCTTTATAACTAAAATTTTCACCGATTTCAAATCCTTGCAAAATATTTCCTAAAACAACGCCCAATAAAAATGCTATTAATGTATTGGAAATAAAATAAATAATGTCCCAAGTTTTTCGCCACCAGAGCATTTTTTCAGCACTTCTAAATTTTATGGCTGATGAACGCAAAACCAATAAAATCAAAAATAACATAAATGGAATATACATCGCAGACAACATGGTTGCATACATGACAGGAAATCCTGCAAATAATGCACCACCACCTATAATTAACCAAACCTGATTCGCATCCCAAAGTGGGCCAACCGCATTAATCGCAATTCTTCTGCTCAAATCTTTTTTAAAGAACAAATGCCAAGCACCTGCGCCATAATCAAAGCCTTCCAGAATTGCGTAACCTGAAAATAATAATCCTACAACTAAAAACCAAAGTGTGGGATAATCTATGCCTAAAATTGTTTCCATTATATTTTTTTTAGCTGATTTCTAATTCGTTTTTAGTTTCATCAAAAGGGCCTTGTTTTATTTTTTTGTTTACAGAATACATGAAAAGTAAAAATAACAAAGCATAAACTATAAAAAATAAAATTAAAGAGAATAAAATTTGATTGGAAGACACTTCTTGTGAAAAACCTTCACTCGTTCTTAGATGTCCGTAAACAATCCAAGGTTGCCTTCCCATTTCTGCTGCAAACCACCCTGCCTGATTGGCAATTTGTGGTAACAAAACCGAAAAAGCAAAAATGCGTAACAACCATTTATTATCAAATAATTTTCCTCTCCACCATAAAAAAATGGCGTAAAAAGTGAGTGCAATTAAAAACATTCCAATAGATATCATGATGTGATAAAACTGAAAAACTGCATTTACTTGCGAAGGTCTGTCCTCTTTTGGAAAAGCATTCAAACCAGTTATTGAAGCTTCAAAATCTTGATGAACTAAAAAAGACAATCCTCCTGGGACTTTAAGTCCGTTCACTTCTTGACGTTCATTATCAACCCAACCAAAAAGATACAAATCTGCAGGAGCTGATTTTTCGTAATGACCTTCCATAGCAGCCAATTTTGCAGGTTGATTTTTTGAAACGCCATCTGCAGAACTATGGCCTGAAACCAACTGAGAAAAAGATACTAAAGCAGCAATAACTAACGATATTTTAAAAGCTTTTTTTGAAATTTCAACATATCGTCCTTTGATTAAATAATAAGCATGAACGCTTAAAACCAAAAATGCGCCTGACAAAAATGCGCCTTGCCAAACGTGGATTATTCTATCTACACTAGATGGATTAAAAACCATTGCCCAAAAATCAGTGACCTCTGCACGAGCACTCAAACCCTCTCCAACAATATGATATCCAGCAGGTGTTTGTTGCCAACTATTTGCAACTACAATCCAAACAGCAGAAAACATGGAACCTAAAAAAACCCCAATAGTCGAAATAAAATGCACTTTTGGAGAAACTCTATTCCAACCAAAAATCAAAATTCCCAAAAAAGTACTTTCTAATCCGAAAGCAAACAATCCTTCAGCTGCTAATGCGCTTCCAAAAATATCACCAACATATTTTGAATAAACAGCCCAGTTAGTGCCAAATTCAAATTCCATGATGATTCCTGTTGCAACACCAATTCCAAAAGTAATGGCAAATATTTTTAACCAAAAACGGGTTAATACTTCATAGTGTTTGTTGCCCGTTTTTAAATACAACCCTTCCATAATCACCATAATCAACCCAATACCAATACTTAATGGTGGATAGATATAATGAAACGCAATCGTGAAAGCAAACTGAATTCGTGCTAAAATTTCAACATCCATAATAAATTTTATTTGATGCCAAAATTAAAGCTGAGTTCTAAAAAATTGTGTAACATTTATAACATATAAATGTTAAATTTTTTAAGTTTTCTGGAGGATAAAAAACAATTCCATTCCTTGTCTGATGGATATAGAATTATGAGAATTTTCCATCAGATAAATGTTAAAAAACGAATCAAAATAAGTTAAATATTCATTTTTATTCCCCCCAAAAGGTGGTTGATCTTCATTGAGAATCGCATCAAAAAGAAGTCCCACTAATTTGCCTTTGGGACGTAAAAGTTCGTGCATTTTTGCAGCATAGTTTGGTCTAAATGTTGGATGGATGGCACAAAAAAAAGTTTGTTCGATAATCAAATCAAAGGAATCATTAAGCTGAAAAAAATCAGCATGAATTAGTTGTGAAATTGGAAAATCAGGTACTCTATTTTTGATATTTTGCAGTGCAATTTCTGATAAATCGACAACATAAACATTGTGAAATCCGTTCTGAAAAAGCCACTCAGCTTCATAAGAATTTCCTCCTCCAGGAATTAAAATCTTGCAATTTTTATCCTTTAACTGACTAAAATATGCTTTTAATGGTGGAGAAATTACGCCTAAATCCCAACCAATTTGATGGGTTTTATATTTGGTATTCCAAAAATTTGCTGATAAATCCATTAAAAAAAATTATACTTTCATTTACAAAAAAGCACTTGAAATGATTTTCAAGTGCCCATCTAACCAACTATTATAAAAAACTAACTAAAACTATTAATTATTGAAACAAACTCATTTTTTTGAACCACTCCTGATTGTCTCCAAACTTGATTTCCGTTTTTGTACAACACAAACGTTGGAACACCCCTCACTTGATATTTTGCTGCCAAAGATTGATTTTTATCTACATCAATTTTAATGATAGAGACCTCATCCCCAAGCTCAGCTTTCAATTCTTTTAAAATTGGCGACATCATTTTGCAAGGGCCACACCATTCTGCAAAAAAATCTACTAACACGGGTTTTGGTTGATTGATAATTTCCAAAAAATTACTCATGTTTAAGTATTATTTATTAAATGAAACATTCCAAATTCCACGAATTTCATTGATATTATAACCAATTGCTTTGTCATTTGGATATTTTTTTTTGATTTGTGCAAAAACAGTCTCCGTAATCTGTGTTTTTGGTGTTCCATGACATTGCAAACACATGCTATTGGTTAAAATCGGATAATATAGGTTTATATTTCTTCCATTCTCAACTACAATTGGTTCAGAATCTTTGTTGTTTTTAATATCATCTTTGAACAGCTGAATGTAAATTTCTTCGGCTGCAGTTGCTTTGTTTTTTGCATTTCGTGGCTTGTCGGAAGCCCTTTTAATCGTTGCATTTTTAACAACTGACATACTATCTGTTAATTGAAATGCCTTTATATGACAAAAATCTAACGCCGCCAAAGTGCCTTCTTTTTGAATTTTTCCCATCAAATTTTTTCCTAAAACTGCTTTGGTTTGCAAGGCAATTTGCAAACCTTTTTCTTGATTTGAAAAGGGATTATTATTCAAAAATCCTTGATTGTTTTGACGATTCACGTTTCCTTTGCCATTACCATTTCCTTTGCCATTACCATTCATATTTTTATGATTTTTGTCAAAATCAACAGGCTTTTCTAATTCATTTTCATACATGTATTCTGCAATTTGACGAATTGCGCTTTCAGAAAAATACTGTTTTGGCATCATTCCAAATCTTTTTACAGCACCAGGCATTTTTACATTTTCTGCTACAGGATTTTTTATCCAATTTTGGATGTCATTTACAAAATCTGCTTTGCTCATTCCTTTTTTGTAATAATGACTTTTTACAGCAATCATTGGTGGCGCAATTCTATTTTCATGTGGTGTTGCAGGATTGTGACACACATAACATTGCATTTCCATCAATTTTTTTCCGGGATTTTGTTCAGCGATAGCTGTTTTGATTCCGTAAGAAGGTTTTTCAGATTTTTGACATCCGAAGGAAATTATTAATAATAAAATTGGAAATATATTTTTCATATCAAGCACAAAATTAAAGTTTTACTATAATGTTTTCAGTAACAAAAGTTACAAAGCAATCACTTTTATACTATTTCTGTGAAGTTTGATTTTTCCTTCATTTTCGAGTTTTTTAAGCAATCTTGAAACGACCACTCTTGAAGTGTGTAAATCGTCAGAAATTTCTTTGTGAGTGGTATTTATCAAATCATCATGCGTTATCATTGCTTTGTCTTTCAAGTACTTAAACAATCGTTCATCCATTTTTAAAAACGCGATGGTATCAATAGCCTCCAATAATTCATCAACTCTTGCATGATAACTTTGCAAAATAAATGCTTGCCAAGTTTTGTATTTTGCCAACCATTCTCCCATTTTTTCTTTAGGAATCAAAATTAACTCCACTTCTGTTTCTGAAATTGCTGCAATTTTGCTTTTGGTTTGTCCTAAACAACAAGATAAAGTCATGGCGCAAGTGTCTCCTTTTTCAAGATAATACAAGACCAATTCTTCCCCATTTTCATCTTCACGTAATATTTTTATAGCACCTTTTAAAAGCAATGGCATAGACTTGATATACTCGCCAACATCAATGATTGCTGTGTTTTTTGGGATGGTTTTATAAATGCCAACTTTTTGAATTTCATTAATCAAATCGTCTTCAAATAAATATCCAAAATTGGCTTGTAAATGGCTTTTGTCATCTAACATAATTACAAATTTTATTTTGCTAAAGTTAGTTAATAGAATTTAAAAAAAGTTGTTAAAAAGCACTATTCAAGATGTCTCCACTTAATTGTAACAACTGAATTTCTACCAATTTTGCATCAAACTTTGCGTTGTTATAAGCTGTTTTAGCATTGATTAAATTGATTTGCGCTTGTCTAAATTCAATTGAGGTTACTTGTCCTAATTTATATCGTTCTTCAGTTCTATTGTAATTATCTTGAGTTGTGATAATATTTTTTTCTTGAGCATTCAAAATAAATAACTGATTTTGATAGTTTTCCCAAGTGTTTTTCAAGTTGTTTTGAATGGTCGTTTTTTGTTGTTCTAAGAATATTTGTTGATTGTCAAGTGTTATTTTAGCATTTGCAACTCGTGTTTTCGTAAAACCACCGTCAAACAAATTCCATGTCAAATTTAGTCCTGCATTCAAACCAGTTATAGTTGCACCTGCCAAAAATGAGGTTGCAGGATTTTCGCTTTTGTTCCATCCATAAGAGGAAGTTAAACCCAATCTTGGCAGATACGTTGACTTACTCACTTTGATATTGAACTCGCTAATCGCAATATTTTTTTCATTTTGTTTCAACAAAGAATTGTTGGAAAGTGTTTTTTCAAGTAGATTTTCAAAATTCATCATTTTATTAAAATCAATTTCGGTTTCAACAATATAATTTGGTTCTTTATCAATTCCTAAAATAATGTTTAAACCACGTTTTGCATTGTTCAATTGTTGTTTTGCAGTGATATAAGTGATACTGTCATTGTTCACATCAACCTCAGCATTTAACAATTCTAATTTGGTAGATTGCCCGAAATCATATTGATAAGAAGCGCGTTCCAATCTTTTTTTTGAAATGATCAATGCCTCTGATAAATTGGCGGTATTTTCTGACAAACGAGCAATTTGAAAATACAAAGTAAACAACTGTAAATAGGTATTTTCAATAGTTTCTCTTGCTTGAATTTGAGACAAGTTATAAGTTTCTTTCAACTGTTGATAATTGTATTTTCGTCCTAAACCGTCAAAAAATGTATAGTTTAAACTCAAAGAAGCATTGTAAGACTTTGTTTCAGCACCATCAATTGTTACGTCAGGTCTTGATGGATCTTGAAATGTAACATCTTGACTTTCGCGTCTATAATTTGCACCAGAGGCAGCTGCAATAGTTGGCAAAAAACCAGTGTTGAAAATACTTTTATTATTCTTGGCAACTTCAATATTGTTATTGGCAATTTTTATCCCAAAATTATTTTTCAAGGTAATTTCAAGCGCTTCTTTTTTGGTTAAAACCTCTTGAGAAAAACCTTGAATTGCCATCAAAAAAAAGAAGAATACTTTATAATTTTTTATCGATTTCATTTCTATCCGATTTTATTGTTTTGAGCATTTTCGAGCTCGTCTTCGTGTTCAAATTCTAGCTCCATGACTGCTCTTTCAACCTCTTCTTTGGTAATATTATCTCCTGTTTTCAGCCATTTAATACCCACTTTTATTGAGTTAGAAACAGACAATAATAATGGCAATATTAACAACGTTAATGCAGTTGCAATTGCGATTCCATAAGCAATTGAAATTGCCATTGGAATTAGAAATTGTGCTTGTCTACTTTTCTCAAAAATTAAAGGTCCTAAACCTGCAATTGTTGTAAGTGATGTTAAGAAAATGGCTCTAAAACGAGATTGACCAGCTTTGATTAAAGCATCATCGAAATTCATTCCTTCTTTAAGAGAGCTGTTCATTTTTCCGATTAAAACCAAGCCATCATTGACCATAATTCCTATCAAAGCAATGATTCCTAACCAAGACAAGATTCCGATTGGAAAACTATGAAAATAATGTCCCCAAACCACGCCAATCATACTAAAGGGAATTAGTAAGATTAATAAAATTGGCTGACTGTAAGAACGAAAAGTAAAGGCAATAACAATATAAATTAACAATAAAATGATTGGGCCTACAATTGCAACAGAGCTGGTAGTTTTATTTGCCTCACGATTTTGACCTTCATACAAAGGCGAAACAGAAGGATATTTTGAGATAATTTTAGGCATAATTCTTAGTTTGATGTCCTCTAAAATTTCTGTGGCAGTATCAGTTTTGTTTTTTAAATCAGCAGTTACTTGAATTTCACGTTTACCTTCTAGGTGATTGATGGCGATATCACCACGTTCAATTGAATAATTGGCAATTTCAGAAAAAGGAATTCTGCTACCATTTGGTGCAATAATTCGCATTTCATCTAAATTTTTGATAGAAGAACGATCTTTTTTATCATAACGAACCCATACTTTTATTTCATCTTGAGCCCTTTGAAAACGCTGTGCTTGAAATCCAAAAAAACCATCACGCACTTGTGTCATTACAGATTGTAAATTCAGTCCTAATAAATATGCGTTTTCTTTGAGTTTTATTTTTATTTCTTTGATTCCAGCAGGATCATTATCAACGACGTCTTTTAATCGTGAATTGTTCAACAATTCTTGTTTCAACTCGTCTTTTGCGGCTTTTAGTTCTTGAATATTATTACCTAACAATGAAACTGCCACTGGACTTCCACCAAAATTTCCGCCTGAGCCAAAAACCAAACTTTCAACACCATAAATTTTTCCTACGGCATCAGTAATACTATTTGTGATTTCAGGAGATGAAAAATCTCGTGCTTCGCCTGGTAAAAGATTCACTGTCAATGATCCATTAGCACTTCCAGGTCCAATTCGCTTGATAATATTTTCAACAACTGGAATATTTCCTTCTTGTTTTTTGGTGTATTCTTCACCAACAATCAGCGCTTTTCGTTCGATCATTGAAATAATCGAATCTGTAATTTTTTCATTGGTTCCTTGTGGCATTTTGAGTGAAATTTGAATTTGATCACTCGCAATTGAAGGGAAAAAAGAGGTTTTTACAATACCCCCACCAATTGCAGAAAAACTAAAAATTAACAATGCAACAGGAATTGAAATAGCAAATATTTTGTTTTTTAAAGAAAATTTTAAAATTGGCATGTAAAATTTTTCTCTCACTTTTATCAAACCATTATCTGCATATTCATTAATTTTATTAAAAAAAGTATCAAACTTATTTTTTTTTATTTCTTCTCCATTTTCAAATTTTTTCCTTTCTAATACTTTTGAATGTACAATATGTGCCGGTAATATAATAAGCGCTTCAATCAAAGAAACTGTGAGCGTTAAGATTACTATTGTTGAAACCTCCCCAAAGAAAATTCCAATTCTTCCGTCAACGAAAAAGAAGGTTGAGAATGCGATTAAAGTTGTTAAAACAGCAGAAACAATAGCAGGAATCACTTCCATAGTTCCATCAATGGCAGCTTTTATTTTTGACTTTCCTAAATCATAATAATGATGATAAATGTTTTCGCCAATCACAATTCCGTCATCAACCAAAATTCCTATCACTATAATCATCCCAAAAAGCGACAAAACATTAATCGTAACATTGAATTGACCCGCTAAAACAAACATCCCAAAAAAGGCAACTGGAATTCCAAAAGCTACCCAAATTGCCAAACGTAAGTTCAAGAAAAGTGCTAGAAAAAAAATCACCAAAAGAATTCCAAAAATTCCGTTATTGACCAATAATTTTGTTCTTCCAATTAAAGTGGTACTTCTATCGCTAGTAACATTTAGTTGAACATTTTGTTGTTTCTGATTATATTTATAAATATAATTTTTAATTTTTGTAGCAGTAGAAAGCAAATCTTCGCTATTGGTGTTACTTACTGTAATGTCAATGGCTAAATCGCTGTTATAATATAATCTGTCAGGAATTTCGGACCAAGTATCTTTTACTTCAGCAACATCTTTTAAACGAATAATGGTTCCGTTTGATTGGGATCGGACGATTAAATTTTGCAAATCTTCTCCATAATAAGAACGATTGCTTGCTCTAATCAAATAATCCTCTTGCGTTGTTTTTATATTTCCACCTGTGATTAAAATATTGGCATTTCTGACAGCATTTGCAACCTCTGTAAAAGTTAAATCATACGCCAATAAATCATTTTCACGAACTGAAATTTCTATTTCTTCTTCTGGAAAACCTGTGATTACAACTTGCGAAATGCCTTCAATTCCTCTAATATCATTTTCGATATTTCTTGCATATTGTTTCAGAGCATTCAAAGAAACCCCTTTTCCGCTCAAAGAAAAACTGATTGTTGGGCTGATATTTTCGACTTTTGCAATGACTGGAGGTTCTAAACCAGTTGGAAATGAAGGGACTCTATCAACTGCATTTTTTACGTCAGACAAAACAACATCAATGTTTTTTCCTTTGATAACTTCAACATTAATTACTGCCGAATTTTCTCTAGAAATTGATGTAACTCTTTCAACCCCAACAGTGCCTTTGATATTATCTTCAATTTTTAGTACAACACCTTCCTCGATTTCTGCTGGTGAAGCTCCAGGATAAACCAGATTAATGCTAATCAATTGCGAATCTACCAATGGGAAAAAGGACGATTTCATATTTAGAATTCCCACCAAACCAAGGACTACCAATGCAAAAATAAAAACATTAACAGCAACTGAATATTTGATAAAGTAAGTAATGAGATTTTTCATGCTTACTTGGTTTTATTAATTTTTACAATCATTCCATCAATTGCCCCTAGAACTGGTTTTGAAACTAATAAATCTCCATTTTTTAAACCTACAATTACAATGGTTTCAGTACCAAAATAAATAGGTAAAACCTTTGTCAATGTTAAAATACTATCATTAAAAATAGTATAAACTGCTTCATTATTGACTAATAATTTTCTTGAAATTTCAATTGCATTTGGTACTGATTTGGCAATTAGATTCGCTTGTAAAAACATTCCTTCTTTTAAATCAGGATGAGCCAATTCAATATAAGCCTTAATGGTTTGAGAAATTTGGTCAATTTTTCCATTCACACGAACTACTTTTCCTAAATAATCTTTTGATTTATCCATATTTGAAAGTGAAACAGTGTTTCCAACTCTGAGCATATCAGCATATTGTGCACTAATTGAAACTTCCATTTCATAAACACTGGTATCAATAAATTCGCCTAATTTTTGCCCTGAGCGAATTAACGTTCCTGGTGTTACCAAAGCTTCTGTTAAAACCCCAGTAAAAGGCGCTTTTATTTGATGTTTTGACAATCGAACTTCTAAATTTTTCACAGTGTAATAAGCCGTTAAAATGCCACGTCCTGAAATGAAATATTTTTCTTTTTCTGATGAAAAATCTGGGATTTTTAACACATTTTTGTTAATGTCAAAACTCTGTAAATAATCTTCCCATTTTTTGAATTGTGTTGGAAAATCTAAGCGAATATCTGGTAAAACCGCTGTAATTAAATTAAATAAATTGCTTTTTTGTGATTGCAAACTTGTATAAAACTCATCACTATTGATGCTTAATAAAGTCTCATTTTTATAATAAGTGGTGCCAGGTTTAAACGATTTATTGGAAGATTGCAACACACCCTGAACTTCTGAAAAAATTTCGACTTTGTTTTTAGACATCAAATTTCCATTTGCTGACAACACAATTGGAATTTCTTTGTTTAAAACAGTTTCAATAAATACTTCACTGATATTTTTTTTAAAAGTTGGTTTGGGGGCTTGATTTTTATCTATGATATATTTTCCTAAAAAAATAGCAAATACTATAAAGGCTATTCCTAGGATTGATAAAATAAATTTTCTCATGATTTTTTTGATGTAATTTAGGTTTGAAAAAGTATAATTATTTCGAGCTGCAAAGATAATTTTTAATAAATTAATAGTATTCGAGTTCCTAATTTCTTTGTTAAAGAAACGTTATAATTGTTAAATTTATACTCCAAACTTTTCATTAAATTCATTTCTAACAGACCATCAAAGTTTTTAAATAAAATTTTAGCGTTATTTTTGTAACTCAAAATTGATTTATTTAGATAACTTTAGAATAATTCCCCAAAAAACCATGAAAATTACCACAGAATTAATTGACCTTTTGCATTTAGATGATTTAGAAAATAATATTTTTAGTGGAAAAAGTGTCACCATTGGAAGTGCTATTGTTTTTGGTGGTCAAGTATTGGCACAAGCTGTAAATGCTGCATACAGAACCATTCCAAAAGATCGATTTTTACATTCTTTGCATGGGTATTTTTTAGAAGCAGGCGATTTAAATACTGATATTCAGTATCATGTAACCGAAATAAGAAATGGCGGAAGTTTTTCAACCAGAAGAATTACAGCCATGCAACATGACAAAACTATCTTTATTATGGCAGCTTCATTTCATCAAAAAGAGGAAAGTTTTGAGCATCAAATACCCATGATTTCGCCTGAAAAACAACCAGAAGAATTGATGAGTTGGGATGAAATGTTGGCGCAATTTGGCGATTTTTTACCAGCATCAACCAAATCATTTTTGAATGTAGAACGTCCTATTGAATTTAAACCTGTTCATGTTCAAAATCCTTTAGACCCAGAAAATTTGCCTCCAAAAGTTGAAATTTGGTTCAAGTTGAAAGGAGCAATTCCTGCAATGACGATTCAAAAAAAACATCAAATTTTGACCTATATTTCTGATTATAATGTATTAAATGCCGCTTTTAATCCGAATGCAAAAACGCATCATTTTGGCAATACACAAACTGCCAGTTTAGACCATTCTATGTGGTTTTTTAGAGATTTTGATTTTGAAGATTGGATGCTTTTTTCGGCAGAATCTCCTAATGTTTTTGGGGCAAGAGGTTTTGTAAGAGGCAATATTTTTACAAGAGAAGGAAAATTGATTGCATCTTTTGCACAAGAAGGTTTGATGCGACCTTTTAAGAAATATCAATAATCAAACGTTTGAAAACACAACTTTTTCGTTTAAAATCATAAAAATAAATTACCTTGGCAGTATGAATTTAAAGGAATCCATACATTTCAAAATGGCAGATTTTTTAACATTATGCAAAACACATCATGTTAAAAATCTATACGCTTTTGGCTCATCAGTTACAGACAAATTTGATGAGAAAAACAGTGATATTGATTTACTGATTGAAATTGATGAAGAAGATCCTATAGAACGTGGAGAAATTTTGATGAATATTTGGGATAAATTGGAACATTTTTTTCAACGTAAAGTTGATTTATTAACGTATTCTTCGTTAAAAAATCCGATTCTCAAAAAAAATATTGATGAAACAAAAATTTTAATCTACAATGGAACAATCCAAAAAATTGCTTTCTGATATATCAATTGCTATAGGTTTCATTGAAGAATTTACAATTGACATCAAAGATTTTAACCATTATATTGCCGATTCAAAAACCCAAAATGCTGTTGAAAGACAATTGGTAATTATTGTTGAAGCATTGAATAAGTTAAAAAAACTTTATCCAAATATAACTATCGAAAATCATACACAAATTATTGCCTTTAGAAATAGATTGGTTCATGCTTATGATAGTATAGATCATGCAATTGTTTGGGCAATTCTACATCGAAATTTAAAAAATCTTAAAAACGAAATTGATTTGTTAGTTTGATTTATTTATTTGTTGGTCTTGGTTGGTTTACTTTAGATATGACTTTTACTATTTTTTTATAGATGGTAAGGTTGTGAAAAAAAATCTCTTATTATTTACTTTTTGAAAAAAGTTACTATGAACTGGATTTTACTCATCATTGCAGGACTTTTTGAAGTAGCATTCGCCTTTTGTTTGGGAAAAGCCAAAGAAAGTTCAGGCATTGAAATTATGTATTGGTATCTTGGTTTTTTGGTTTGTTTGGGAATTAGCATGATACTGCTTTTAAAAGCAACTCAAACAATTCCTATTGGAACAGGCTATGCCATTTGGACAGGAATTGGCGCTGTTGGTACTGTTTTGATTGGGATGTATGTTTTTAAAGAACCCACTACTTTTTGGCGATTATTTTTTATCACTACTTTGATTGCTTCAATTATTGGTTTGAAAGTTGTTTCGTAGTTTAATTGAACAATTTTTCAACGAAAAACTGCCTCTAAAACCTCAATAGATTTTGGATTTCTAAAACTGTCAATATGCAATTTGTAATACGAAATCAGCATTTGCAAAACAACTTGTCTTTCTAATTTTGTAAAAGAAAGTTGTTCTAAGTTTTCAAAATTGATGTGTACTAATTTTTTAAACTGAACAACGTCATTTCCTGAAATCACATGTTTATCAAAATTATCTTCTGTAAAATAACCATCTAAAAGATGAAATCTTGGTTTTTCGATTTCAGAAATATCTGGATAAAATCCTAAAAAACTAGTCAATTTTAACAAAAACACCAAATGAAAATTGGCGACTTTTTCATGAGCATCCAACCAATTAAAAGAAGCTTCTAAAAAAGAGTACAATGCTTCATTCGCTTCTTCTTCTTGAATGACGTTTGAAACAACTTCTGATAAAAAAAAAGCGATAGATTGTTTTACAATATCTTGATAAATTGATTGATACGAGTTGAAAACTTGAATTTCCTTAAAGGAGTTTAAGGTATTTTTTGCATTGTGATTGGCTACAATTTTCAATTGTGTCAAAGGTTGAAAATACGCTACTTTTAATCCACCTTTTTTGGATTTTAAAACACCTCTCACTAAATAGGATTTCAGTCCATCTTGAAGTGTAAAGCATTTTACAATCAGGCTTGAATCACCAAATTTTAGCGAACTTAAAACTATAGCATTTGTAGCAATGATGAGCATTAATTGACAATTGCAATTTTAGTCACAGCAGTTTGCGAACCATCATCAGCTGAAAATAGCACAATATAAACCCCTGAAGCAACTTGTTTTCCTGCCAAGTTTTTTTTGTTCCAAACCACTTTTCCACCTTGCACTTCTTGACCTTCCACAACATTCGTTTCAAAGACCAAATTGCCTGCAACATCCAAAATTTTGACATTGGTTCCTCTTGGCAAATTTGTACCTTTTCTACCTGCAATGGTTACGGTTTCGTGATTTTTCAAGGCAGGATTTGGATACGAATACACCTCACCCAAAACTTCTCCAAAAGGAGCCACTTTGCTATTGTAAGCAACAATTCCTCTGTCAGTAGCAAAAAACACTTTTCCTGAACTATTATCCACTCTAATTTTTAAAATTCTGTTAGAAGGTAAAGGAGAATTTTGAGTACTAAAATTAGCAATTGTTTTTTGTCCGGAAGGATTTGTATAAATAATACCTCCACCATCCGTCCCAAACCATTTATTATCTGCACCATCAACCACAATTGAGTTTACTTTTTGATCGCCAAGCAATCTTTCTCCAACATTATTTTCCTCGATAATTACGGGCAGCGCATTCAAAACAGTCGCATCAAAAACAGATGAAGTTCCTCTAAAAACAACCAATCCTCTACCAGTTCCAATCCAGATTCTTCCACTATTATCAGCTGCAACTGAAAAAACTTGAATATCTGGCAAATTTCCAAGATTTGGAGTGGTAATAAGTCTTGCTTTTCGATTTCCATTTTCGTTAAAAACATACAATCCATTTCTTCTTGTTCCCATCCAAACTGTGCTACTTTTATCAACCGCAATTTCTGATAAACCCAAAGCAATTTTGTCTGAAGTTAATGAACTCAAATCAAAACTACTCCAAACTCCTGCGACTGATAATTTTTTTAATTCTTGATTTTTATTGATGCTACTTACCCATAAATTACCTCGATTATCAAAAGCAGTTCCACTCACTCTGACAGTAACTCTTAAAGGATCATTGGGTTCAATATCAGATATTGTACTGTTCAAATGATTGTAAAAAGTTTTAATTTCGTCATTTTCAACTACTAATAACCCTCCTGTTGACACCGAATTTACATCACTTGTATCTCCAAAAGAGCTGATAAAAACTCTGTTTTCTGCATTTGGATCAATAGAAATATGATTCAAATCAATCACAGGAAAATTTGGATTGAATTGAGTATTTATCCAATTTTCACCATTAAAATGACTAAATCCTTTTTTTCTTTGCAAAGGCGTATAAGTACCATCATAACCACCATAAACTACCCAAAGTTGATTATTTTCAGCACCTATTGAAAAAACTTCGTTTGAAGACGGTCCATCAGGATGTATTTCTTGATAAACTGTTGATTGAGAAAGTATTCTTTTTAATATTCCATATTCTTGGGTTGCCAAATAAATTGAATTATCCACAAAAAAAGCGTTGGATAATGTAAAATTATAATCTGTTGAAATACCAAAAGTGGCAATTTCGATTAATAAATTATTTAAGATTCTTGCGGCTTTTTGAAGTGAAATTGCCAAGTGATTTTCAGAAGATTTTAATCCTAAAATTGGTTCAGAATAGCCCGCAATTGAAATTAAATTAAAACCATTTAATCGATATAATGTCGAGTCTTCAGTCACAAAAATTTGATCGTTAAATATAGAAATATGAGTAAAATTTCGATTTGAAAATTGCTGTTGCCATTTGTTAAAATCAATCAATAAATTGTCATTCACATTGGCTGAAAAAATTCCATTATCAGTGGCAGCATAAATAGTATTCTGAAAGATTATTGTTTGATTGATTCTCAATGAAGAAGACGCATTTCCGATAAAAAAAGTATCACCAAATTCTAATTTTTCGATGTCATATTCAACAATTGCAAAAGGTGTGGAAAGGTATAATGTGTTCCCAAACTCAGAAATATCGTTGACACTTTTTTCTCCAGATTGATTAAAATTAGCTAAATCCGACGAAATTGTGATTGAATTATCTTCGTCAATCACTTCAATCAAACCGTTTTCATACCCAATAACTACTCTTTTAAACGTTGAATTATAAAAAATTGCAGACGTTGTTTGCCCTGATAATCCTTGAATTGAGGAAAACTTTTTGGTTTCGGAAGTAGTTTCATCAAACGTAAAGACAGCATTATCAACCAATGCATAAATGATATTATTTGCTTTTACAAAATCTTTTACATTGTTATACGAATAAAAATCTTCCCAAGAATCGCTATAATCAACTTGAGCAAATAATCTTGTTGTCAACAAAAAAAGAAAGAGAAAAAAAATGTTTTTCATAAACTTCAACATAAAACCAAAGATATTTAATAATTATAAAATAACGATAAAATCGGGTATATTCGTACAAAAATCAAGAGGATTTTATGAGTGTAGAAATTGAAAGAAAATTTTTGGTGAAAAACGATGATTTTAAGAAAGTATCTTTTCAACAAAAAACACTAAAACAAGGCTATTTAAATTCTGATAAAAACAGAACCGTTAGAATTAGAATTTCTGACAATCAGGCTTTTATCACTGTAAAAGGAATTTCAAATGATGCTGGAACAATCCGTTTTGAGTGGGAAAAAGAAATTGATATCAAAGAAGCAACTGAAATGCTTTCACTTTGCGAACCAACAATTATTGACAAAACTCGGTTTTTAGTAAAAAATGGAACTCATATTTTTGAAATTGATGAATTTTATGGCGAAAATAAAGGATTGATTGTTGCAGAAATTGAACTAAACTCTGAAGACGAGTCTTTTGAAAAACCCACTTGGTTAGGAAAAGAAGTAACTGGCATTAAAAAATATTACAATGCCAATTTGAGCAAATTTCCTTTTTGTGATTGGAAATAAAAATCCCCAAACTCAAAAGCTTGGGGAAAATAAGCATAAATCTATCCCTCCAAATAAGATTTACAAGCCCTAAAATTTTGATAATTTTGGTTTTAATGACAAAAATTGTCCTATTTTTTTCTTAAATATATTATAAATTATAAATCGCAATAAAGTGACTGATGCTTCCTAAAAGTACAAAAACATGAAAAATTGCGTGATTGTAAGGTATTTTTTTGATAGAATATAAAATGGCACCAACTGAATAAAAAATGCCTCCAGCAACCAAATATTGAAAACCTTCTGTGCTTAATTTTTCCATCAAAGGTTGAATAAAAACCATCACTTGCCATCCCATTAAAAGGTACATTACTGTGGAAATTTTGTCGAATTTTCCTGTAAAAAACAGTTTTAAAATGACTCCAACAAGTGCAAAAAGCCAAACGAAAAGAAACATATACCAACCCAAATCGGAGTCTAAACCCACCAAACAAAAAGGAGAATAACTACCCGCAATCAAAATGTAAATGGATGAATGATCAAAAATATTGAGTCTTCTTCGGTTTTTTGACTCTTTTGCTGCATGATAAAAAGTAGAAGCAGCATATAAAAGTATCATACTGAGTCCATAAATCACAAAACTAATGGGTTTCCAAAAACCATCAAATTCCTGAGATTTTAAAATTAAAAAAGGAAATGCAACAATACTCAATACCAACCCAAAACCATGAGAAATAATGTTTAATGTTTCTTCATTTTCAGGATAATGGTGATTTAAATTCTCTGTCATTATTGGGTCTGTTTGTATCGTCCATATATTTTTTATCATTCACTAAATCATTGTAAATCAATTGAAAAGTTTGTTGTTTCAATGATTCTACATCTTGCATTTGCAAATGAGTTGTTTGAATAAATTTGTGCTGATGTACTCTAATTGTCCCTGGTCCACCTTTCCAAAAATCCCAAGAAAACAACCGTTTTCCATCAAAATATACTTGTGGAACAATAGGCATTTGATGTTCGATTGCCAAACTAAAAGCGCCATTTCTAAAAGGAGCCAACACCACATTTTCAGTGGGCACTAATCCTTCAGGAAAAATAACCAAACTAACGCCATTTTTCAGTCTCTTTTTAGCTTTTTCATATACATTTTTTCTACTTTCAAAACTGCTTCTATCAACCATAATGACCACTCTTTTATAAAAAAATCCAAAAATGGGAATTTTCACAAACTCTTGTTTTCCAATAAAAACAATGGGATTTTTATTTAAAATAATTAAAATAAAAGCATCCAATAACGAAGAATGATTAGGACAAAATAAGTAACTCTTATTTTTTTCAATATGTTGATCTGCAAAAACTTTCAATCGAAAACCCATACCGTACACCAAAATTTTAGCCCAAATACGCACCATTTTCCAAAACGTTGCATAGTATTTCTCATCAGTAGTCAGAATTAACAAAAATGGAATCATTGCCAAAATTGTAATCAATAAAAGGATGTAAAACCACATCCTCCAGAGAAATAAAAACGGAATTTTCAAAAATTTCATACGTGCCAAAAATACTAATATTTTGTTGTTTGATTGATTTTTTGAAACAAAACCTTATTTTTGCCAACACATTTTTTTGAAGCATCAAAAAAAAGTTTAAAACAAATATATGTCTAGAATTTTAACGGGAGTACAAAGCACAGGAACACCGCATTTAGGGAATTTATTAGGTGCCATTTTACCTGCCATAAAAATGGCAAATGACCCTAAAAATGAATCGTTTTTATTCATTGCTGATATGCATTCTTTAACGCAAATTAAAGATGGAAAACAATTGAGAGAAAATACCTACAGCACTGCCGCAACTTGGTTGGCTTGTGGATTAGACATCAATAAAACTGTTTTTTATAGACAAAGTGATGTTCCACAAGTAACAGAACTTTCTTGGTATTTGAGTTGTTTTTTCCCTTATCAAAGATTGACGTTGGCGCACAGTTTTAAAGACAAAGCTGATCGATTGGCAGATGTAAATGCAGGATTATTTTCCTATCCAATGTTGATGGCTGCAGATATTTTACTGTATGATGCAGAAATTGTTCCTGTTGGAAAAGACCAACTACAACATCTTGAAATGACACGTGATGTAGCGAGTAGATTCAATAACTTAATTGGAGAAACTTTGATAATTCCTGAGGCAAAAATTCAAGATGACACCAAGTTAGTTCCAGGAACTGATGGTGAAAAAATGAGTAAATCAAGAGAAAATACCATCAATATTTTCTTGACAGACAAGCAATTGCGCAAGCAAATTATGTCTATTCAAACAGATAGTACTCCTTTAGAAGAGCCAAAAAATACTGAAACTGATACTATTTTCGCTTTGTATAAATTATTGGCTTCAGAAAATCAAGCTCAAGAAATGAAAGCGAATTATGAAGCAGGAAATTATGGTTATGGGCATGCAAAACAAGCCTTGTATGAATTGATTTTCAATGAATTTTCAACAATCAGAGAACGTTATAATCATTTTATAACTCATAAAAACGAAATAGATGAAGCACTTGAAATTGGCGCAAAAAAAGCAACCATTGTTGCCAATGAAGTATTGAAAAGAGTTCGTGGAAAGATTGGATATTAAATTCTAAAAGCATAAAAAAATCTCAATTAGATTGGGATTTTTTTATGCTCTAAAACGAATGGTTTAATTGATTTTTATCGATTTTGCAATTGCTTCTAGTTCAAAAACAAAAGCTCTTTTATTTACAGAAGGTGAATATGTAAATCCTTCAAAAACGACAACTCTGTTATTTTTTTTATCAATTATTGAATAATTTAAAAATGGCCCTGCCATAAAATCATCTTTTACTTCCCATTTTCCACGAGTTTCATAGGCTTTTTTTCCATCAATAGTTACATCAAAAGTAAATGGAGTATAGGCTGCTTCGGTGATCATATACATTCCTTCAAACGAACCTGGGATGTATTTTTTGCCAATACTATCTCTTACAGCCACAATATTTTCTCCGACAGTTTCTTCATTTTCTAATGGAATGGAATACACTAAAATGTTATTGCTTCCCGTTTTTGCAATGCCACTTAATAAATGTTGACGCAACCAAAGAAATTCGCCAGTATCTTCAACCAATTTAAAAGTAGTAGGAATGGTTAACGAAATTCCTAAATTTTTAATGGTTTTAAACTGATTTTCTGCCAATTTATTTTTTTCAAAAATACGTTGCGTAAACTTGATATCTGCATCAATAAAAATTTCTTTGATATCATTTTTATGTTTTTGAAGTAATTTGATGATGGTTTCATCGTCTTTTCCTTGAACATATACAATGGTTTGTGGTTGTGCAAAAACGTTATTTCTAACAGAAAATCCTTCATTGTCTGATTCTGACATGATTAATAAATTTCTGTGTGCTTTCATCATTGCCGAAAAACCACTTGGAGCCACTTGAGAAAGTGTTAAAATGGGTTCTGGTTGTGGCAAACCAACCATTAGTTCGCCAAAAGAAGTTCTGATTTCTTGACCAATATCTCCTGTCCAATCACTTACTTTTGCAACAACCATTACTTTATTGAGACTTCCAATAGAATCTTTTAAGACGTATTTGTCATTTCCTGTGCAAGAAATCAATAAAATGGAGGCAATTGCAATAAATAGAATATTTTTCATAAGGTTAGCTTTTTAATATTTTGAGTTTCATACCCGGTTTCAAAATATTCTCATTCCAAATATTGTTCCACTTTTTCAAATCATCGATAGAAACTTTGTCAAATTTTTTCGAAATAATCCAAAGTGAATCTCCTTCTTTCACTTCATACACATCAAATTTGGCATTTTCAGGAATTATAAAAGTACTTCTTTCTGGTTTTTTAGTTTCTACTTTTGCGATTGCAACATTTTTTTTAGGAAAGATATTGAGTCTTTGTCCCACAGCAATATTACTGGTTTTTAGCTTATTCCAGCTTTTCAAATCACTGACTCTTACACCAAATTTCATGGCAATTTTTCCCAAGTTATCTCCACTTTTCACTTTATAACGGATACTTTTATCCATTGCAAAGTTCTCAGGTAGTGGTTTTTCTCTTTTAGAATCGTCCAAATCAGCCAACGCATAAATTTCATGTTCTTTGTCTAAAAAATCGATAATTTTATGTTTTGGCAAACGCAAGGTGTAATTTCTATTTTCTACAAAAGGAATTACATCGAGTTTGTATGATGGATTTAAAAACGTTAAAACCTCTTGCTCTAAACCAATGATTTCAGAAATTTGATCAAAACCAATGGTTCTTTTTACTTGAACTGTATCAGTTTCAAAATCATAAAATCTTGGCATATTTGGATACAATTGATGCTCATCTGCATATTCAAAAATATACATGGTAGCATAAAAAGCAGGCACATAGCTTGCTGTTTCTCTTGGCAGAAATTGGCGAATATTCCAATAATTTTTTTGTCCTCCAGATCGTTTTATAGCTTTCAAAACATTTCCTGGACCTGAATTATAGGCTGCTAAAGCCAAATCCCAATCACCAAAAACTTTGAATAATCTACTCAAATATTCGCAAGCTGCAATGGTTGATTTTACAGGATCTTGACGCTCATCAACATACGAACTCACTTTTAAATCGTATAATTTTCCTGTTCCAAACATAAATTGCCACAAACCTGTTGCTCCTGCGTGCGATTTAATATTGGGAATTAATGCCGATTCAACAACTGCCAAATATTTCATTTCCAACGGAATATCATATTTGTCTAAATACTTTTCAAACATTGGAAAATAGTATTTTGCTCTTGACATCAACTCTGGAAATTGTTTTTTTCTTTGAACCAAATAACTATTGATTACCTTTTCCAACGCTGGATTGTAAGCTAAATTGAAAGGCGTATTTTGATTTAATTGAAATAATCTTTTTTTCAATATTTCGGTTGTTAAAGCAACTTCAGTATTATTTTCAATGTCTTTGTCGTTCATCACAAAATTCAGTGTATCAACAAAAGAAGCACTAAAAGATTGTTGCACTAACAAACTATCTATTTTTTTTAAATCTTTGTCAGAGAAAAATGGCTTGTTTTTATAAGCTCTTAAAGAATCTTTTTTAATTGAAATGCTATCAACTTTCGTTTGAGCAAAGAGGGGAAAAGAAAAAAAGAGTATTATTAAAAATCTTTTCATAATCATTAAAATTTTAATTCCAGTGCAATGGGACAATGATCAGAATGTTTTGCTTCTGATAAAATATACGCTCTAGAAATATTATTTTTTAGTGGCTCTGAGACCATGGCATAGTCCAAACGCCAACCTTTGTTATTTGCTCTTGAATTCGCTCTGTAGCTCCACCAAGAATATTCTTGTTTTTCAGGATTTAAATGACGATAACTATCTATAAATCCGTTATTTATAAAATCACTCATCCAAGCTCGTTCCTCAGGCAAAAAACCTGAAACGTCTTTCATCTTTGGATTGTGAATATCAATTTCTTGATGACAAATATTATAATCACCACAGATAATCAAGTTCGGAATTTCTTGTTTTAGGTGATTTATATACACTTGAAAATCATCCATATACTTAAACTTGAAACCCAATCTATCATCATTTGTTCCGGACGGAAGGTACAAACTCATAATGGAAAATCCATCATAATCTATTCTTAAATTTCTTCCTTCAGCATCCATCGTTTTAATTCCAGTTCCGTAAACGACATTTTTAGGTGCTTCTTTGCAAAAAATAGCCACGGAAGAATAGCCTTTTTTTTCTGCAGAAAACCAGTAATGATAAGGATATCCTGCGTTTTCAAAATCGGAAAGAGTCAATTGATCTTGATGTGCTTTGGTTTCTTGAATACAAATCACATCAGGATTTGCAGCTTGCAACCATTGAATAAATCCCTTGTTGAGAGCTGCTCTAATTCCGTTTACGTTGTATGATATGATTTTCATTAAAAAAGCTTTTTCGATTTTCAGAAACTGGAAAACGCAAATTTCTGAATTATATTGTTGTTTATTTGATTGAAAAACAACTATTTGATTTGCTCTTCAATTAGAATTTACTTTTTAATAGCTTTTGATTTTTTTTTGGAAAGGCAATATTAGTAATAATTGATTCATTATTCAAAATTTTATGAATCAATTAAGGAAATAAAAATAATTTGGATAGATAATGCTAGCAAATAGCATTTTGGAAATTAATTTTTTAATACTTTTTTAAAAAACAACCACTTAATTTGCTCTACTTGACCATGTTGTTTTTCAATCATTGTTATTTTTGGAGATAATATGTATGCTAATAAAACTGCAATTGTGGTATTTATCCGAATTTCTTCTAATAAAAAAACCTTTTCTAGAAGAATCATAAAAAATACAATTAAAATGGGAGTAATTAACCAATATGTTTTTTTGAAAAGTTTCATTATCAATTATTTAAAGTTTAAAAATTATTTTCAAATCCTCATTTCAGGAATTTCTCCTTCAACAATTAAAGTGCCTTCTGTAGCTTTTTGAACCTCTTCTACAGAAACTCCAGGCGCTCTTTCTAATAAATAAAAAGCGTTGTTTTTCACTTCTAAAACTGCCAAATTTG